>JAABUK010000485.1_pt1 | contig 82493 bp, 58 predicted proteins | sample 5559141 | NCBI WGS metagenome assembly JAABUK01 (sample SAMN10711869, study PRJNA513367) | rock metagenome | isolation source: Antarctica rocks | place: Antarctica: Victoria Land, Pudding Butte nord | collected 2016-01-03
ATAAAGATTTTATATAAAAAGAAGATTATTAATTAATATTTAATTATATAAAATTAACTTATATAAGATATATATATAGATATTATATATATATATTATATAAGATTATTATATATATTAATTAATACTATATATAAAGATATTAAAAATAATTTAATTAATTCTTTTATTAACTAGAAATAACTATATTTAGATATTAAAGTATTAAATATCTCGCTTAATATACTTATTATTAATAAATATTTTAATTATAATATTTATTTTAAATAAATATTTAGGTAGGTAATATTTAATTCTTTTTATTATCTTTATTTTTATCGTTAATATTAATTTTACCTTCGAGTTTATCGGCGATTAAGATCGCGGTATTTATACGGGCGCGATAACGGATTATTTTATTAAAGGTCTATTCTATGAAAAAATCGAATATTAATAATTAAATTAATTTAAAAACTAGGGATTTACTCTTAAAATAGAATTTAAAAACTTTAAATATATTATATAAATAATTACCGAAACTAATAGTACCGGGTCCCGGATCCTCGATAAAAATAAATATCTTCTAGATATCTATAATAAAATCGAGTATATCGTTTTTTTATATTTAAAAAATTCGGCCTTAAACACGAAGAATAATTCGAGTATAACTTACTAGATTTACGAAAAAAACGTAGATTAAATTAAGAATATATATTAAAATCGAAGATATTATCTTATATTTATAATTATATAGAAGAAGGTTTTCTTCGTCTAGGTTAATCGGATATTTATTAAAATTATTAAATATCGGCTAAATCCTCGTTATTTTCGCGGATTTAGTAAATAATCGTCGATAAAAATATACTTTATAGCTACGGGTATAATTATAATACCTCGGCGGTTTTTTTTTAATTTTCTAGAATTTAGAGTTAAATCTATATTAATATTATAGATTAATTATCAAATTTATAAAATTACCGAAATTTATTTTCTTCGGATAAGTTATCGCCGGTAGGTTTCGAGTCTATACTTTAATATATAATATATATAATTATTAAACGAGTTCTATAATAAAAATAAAAATTTAGATACGAAATTACGAAAATAACGGGAACTTATTTACGGCTACTCTAGATTCGCTAGTATATTAATATAAAGATATAAACTATTAAGAATAAAGTATTATACTTTAAAAATAAATATATACTAGAAAATCTACGAAATAACTAGGAATTTATAAAGCGGCTAAAAGAAAAGGGGTTAGAAATAATATATAATTAATAAAAAGAAAATAAAGAAAGTAGTAAATTTATAAAGTTTTAACTTTAAGATTTCGGGGTAGATTAAAATTTATACTATATTATTTAAAATTTAGAGCCGTTAAATTTTTATTTATTTTTATTTAAATCGTCGGTTTATTTTAAGAATTTAAATAATAGAGTTACGAGGTTATAAATTAAAGTATTAGAACTATATTAATAAACGATTATAAATATCGCTTTTTATTACTAGCGCGTAGGCTTTAAAAAAAGTCGTTTATTTATAAAGTAATTATATTATAATCCTAGTTTATTATCTATAGAAGTTATTTCTATCGTTATAGTTTAAAACCTAGTTATAACGACGTTACTAGTTATTAATAAACGGGTTAATATCGTTTTTTATATTAAGATTTTCTTATTCTTTTAATTATATTAATATTAATACTTTCTTCTCTTTAATAAACGACCGGTATATTATTACGCGGTCTTTTATAAAATTCTAAATATACTCGATAAAATTTAAATCTAGGCTATTACCCGGCTAGTCTAAAAAATTAATATAATATTTAATAAATAATAGTTTCTACTATTATAATATATAGTTATTAGTATTATTTTATATAAAGTATACTAGCTAATTAAGATATAATATAGCGAACTAGTAGTATATTAATAGTAGTAATAGTTCTAGAATATATTTTTAATACCGGTACTAGTTAATTCTACCCCGTTTTAAATATTTATAGAGCGAAAAGTTAAAATATCTAGAATAGGATAAAACCCGGCTATATATAACCCTCTCGCCGAGAAGAATTATAACTTTCTTTATATATACTACCTTTTCCGCTTATTTTCGTAGTATATTCATAGTTACTAATTAGAGAATAAATACTTTTCTTAACTTTAGTTCTTCCGATTAATAGATATAATATAAACTTTTCTAATTCTAGGTAATTACCCCTTAAAATATAAATATAATATAGATAGAAAACCATTTTTTTAAGCCGGGTAATATATATTAAGTCTCGATTCTCGCTTAATTTAACTAAGATTTTATTAATATAAATAACTAAATCTTAATCTAAAATAAATCTCTAGTATATAGTTTAGGTATTAACGATAATATTTCTTCTATATTTCTAATATTAGATTAAGTTTTGAATATAAAGAATATCTATTTAATCCCGCCTCCTTAAAGGTCTTTTTTATTATATTTCGTGATATTTTAATACGTACTTTACGGGCTACTATTATTTATATTTTCTAATAATATATATAACTAAATATAACTAACTATATTATCTAGTCGATTTCTTTTTAATATAATAATAGGGGCCGGCCGGATCGTGTCCTAGTTATTAAATTATAGTTATAAATAGAGTTATCGTTATAGATTTTAGCCTATTTAGTTAAATAGTATATATTATTCGAGATTAAGATAATAGCGACCCTAGTACGCGTTTAAATAACCTTAAAAGATACTCTTTTAATATTCCGGGTATAGATAATTACCCTCTATATAGCTAGGCTTATTTCCCGTCCTCGTTTCTGTGCAGATATAGTTTAATAGGTGATTATTTATATATAAACAGCTGTTGCTATAAGATTTTATAGTAGGGCTGAATAAGCTTGGCATTTCCAATACTTTAAATCATGACCTCGTAGCGGCACCAGTGGTGGCGGTTATCAAAATTCCGACTTTGCGAAAACATGGATATTTCAATAACAGGAACACTAACAGCAAGCAACTCTATTACAAACTTGTATGCAAGTCATTGATTTTGAAATTTCTCACCAAAAAATTTATCTGTAAAAGCTAAGGACTTCAATGTTGGACCCGTAATATCGTTCAAAGATGCAGTCCCGAAGTTTCGCCGGTCGCGCCCTTCCTCCGTAAATGCAAGCTAATCCCTATGATGCCCCAGAGGAAAACACTCAACAGGTGGTATTTGCCTGACGCCTGCGCCATGGCTACACTCGGCATGCAAGTTACTACATCTGAACCGTCCAAGCCACAACGGCCGCAACTTGAACGCGCGCAAAATGACTGTCGATAGATAACAATATCCCAAAATCGAGCACAACGAGATTGAGACGAACGTAGTTTGCCAATTGAACATGGAAAAGCCAAATACCAAAGCTGTGGATATGGGAATGGACGTGCATGGTGCGGGTATTCTAGATGAGACATGGATGAGGTAGGCAGGGCACGAAAAACAAGAGAAGAAGGAAAAGAAGATACAGATTGGCTGCTATGCCTAAAGAGAGGACGTGAGTAGACAAAGAAGCCTAAGCTCTAGAGGAAACCCTTATGATTGTAGCAAGGGGTAATTTAATAGATTCATAGGCCGCTGAATAGGCTAATTGGAACGCCTCCTGCTGAGGTGCAGCTTGCTCTACGTTGGATGATGGTGGCTCGGAATCTTCAACAAAGTTGCATTGGGCCAAAAACCAATTAGCAGCGGCCCCCAGCATGTGATGGGGAGATCAAGTGCAGGATTCACTGATGAAGCAAACATGCAAGTGATGATGAGATGCATGTTTCCTCTTTGCAATGTGCAATGTGCAGTGTAAGTTTGTAATGACAATCTTTCTTCTTCATGACCAGGTTCATAGGCAATATTCCAAGTCTATTGTCATGGCTTCACTTCAGTTCTAAACAATATGCTCACGCTACCAAGCTTGTTGTATACCTTATGGACCTCGCCAATTCCAGCTTCACATTTTAGATGACGTGCTTGTATTTCCGACTTTGCAAAGCGGAAGGTCTGCCCATCCACCCTTCAATTCTCAATCTATGCTACTTTCTGCGGACTGATCAGGTCGCGGTGGTCTGAACTCTGGTCCCAAATGATATGGTCATAGTACCAAGATCTGTGGCCCTCAAGACTTCGCCGACCTGGTCCTTGACTCGACACGATCCGCCTAGAACCCGCTGAGCAGACTCTACAGTGAATTGCATGATTAATCCGAACCTTATTGTCATCTCTCTCTTCAAGAACACGACAGCTCCAACCATTCACCTCCAACACACTTCGACCATACTTCGATCACCTTTACTAGTCATGAATGAGCACCTCATTGAGCGATTCGGTCGCGGCCGTGCCTTTCGGCAGCACGACCAGCCACAAACAACTACAGCAAGACCCAATATGACCACCAACCCCAGCATACGAGAGTACTTCCAGGCGTCCAAACAGCCAGCAGACCCCTCACATTGGACAGGTTTTCGCGAGATCCCCTCCTCCCTAGAAGTCTTTAATCAGGGTAGGAAAGGACATGAAGATGATGTTGAGCTTACCGAGACTATTGTGGTAGGCCCCTACAAATCCAAAGAGGATTACTTGGAGCGGCATTATACATTACTCCGAGAGGATGCCGTAGCTCCTCTACGAGATGTGGTTTCTGAGCTGCAAATACATCCCCATATCATGGAGAAGGAGTCAGATAATAGTGCGTATATCTACGAAAAGGTACGTGATTGCATCCTTGTTATTTATCATAGCTGACACTTACCGCACCAACAGGTCTTCATCACAGGACTTACATTTGCTAATGCTGGAATCGCTGCCCGAATCACTTTCTCTTTGAGGCGGGTGGGAAAGAAAGTCAATTGGGAGCAATCAAAGCGTTTGCTTACGGGAACGATCGTAGCTCTGACACCAGCAAGAGAGCCGTTCAAGTCTGTCTGTCATGTCGCTGTTATTGCAGCACGTCCACTGGCCAGCCTTCAACAAAATCCACCTGAGATAGATATATTCTTTGGCGGGCCTGACGAGCTCGAGATCGACCCGCAACAAGAATGGCTCATGGTAGAGTCTAGAAATGGGTTCTACGAAGGACACCGTCACACCTTGAAGGGTCTGCAAAAGCTCGCAACTGAAAGCTTCCCACTATCGGAGCACATTGTTGATATGAAGCGAGACATCGAGCCACCCAAATACGTCCAGGACCAGCCACTGAAAGATTTTTCACGACTGTTCTCAGCCGGGGGCCAGGATGTCCGCAATGCGAACGTTCTGGAAGACTGGCCGAGCGAACTACCAAGCGAGCTGGATGCATCCCAAATGGATGCTCTTCGACGCATCCTCGCCAAGCGGCTTGCAATTATCCAAGGTCCACCGGGTACAGGAAAGACCCATGTTTCAGTCACAGCTATTCACACACTCCTAGCCAATATGACGTCTGACGACCCACCGCTCATCATAGCAGCCCACACCAATCACGCCTTAGATCAATTGCTTCGCCATATATCAGCCTTCGAACCTGAATTCATTCGGCTTGGAGGGTGGACTAAAGATATGGAAGTAATCAAGCCCCGCACCTTGTACGAAGTCAAAGATTCTGTCAAGCACAGCATTCCTCAAGGAAGTATGAGAAGACCCGCCTTGGCAAAGTTGAAGCAGATAGCCCACGACACAATCAGCCTTTTGAAACCGCTAACGGAAGGGAAAGAACTTCTGCCGGCCACACTCTTCAAGAAATTCGGCGTCATTTCCGATGCACAGTATGATTCACTCGTCGAAGGGGCAAAACAATGGGTTCGAGCTGGAGCGGAGGATGGAATAACAGGCGATATTGCTATGTGGTTGGGCGATGAGCGAGTTGAAGCTAAGCAGAGGACCTTGCCTGAAGACTTTGGAATCGAATTTGAAGAAGTCGACCTTGAATTCGAGCAATTAAAAGAGATTGAGGCTGAGAGTAAGCTCGTCGACGAAGAGGACCGCGACATGTTAAGAGGACCGCGAATTGTATTCAAGGAGCCATGGACGGGGCAGAAGAGCATAGGAGTGACGGATAAGGCCATAGACTCTGAAATGCAAAACAGGGACATGTGGGAAATTCCATCCGAGTATCGAGGACCGACTTACCAACATTTGCAAAAGAGGCTCAAAGAAGCCATCAGGGCGAAGGTTAGGGAATTCGCCCGACAACACTCCATCGCCTCACAAGAAGCTAAAATCGGTCTATGGGAGCTGGATTACAACTATCTGAAGCAAGCACGGGTTGTAGGAATGACGACGGTAAGGCATTTTTCGGAGTCTTCTCGCCTATTTTTACCCTCTCCGGGCTCTTATGAATAAAGTGATGCTGATTCCAGAATGTGCCAGACTGGTTTGAGCAAATATCGTGGCCTTCTAAACAGCCTAAACCCAAAAGTTGTCCTTATCGAAGAAGCTGCGGAGACGTTGGAAGCTCCCATTTCGGTTGCTTGCTTCAAAACGCTGGAGCACCTGATACTCGTCGGTGATCACCAGCAGCTAAGAGGCCACTGTAACGAAGAAGAATTGGCGAGTGCACCATTTTATCTCGGTGTGTCAATGTTCGAGCGGCTCGTGCGCAATAAGGTCGAAATTTCGCAACTCAAGCGTCAGCGACGTATGCATCCCGAGATTCGGCGTGCGCTCAAGCCAATATACGAAGATCTTGAAGATCACACTTCCGTCTCCAAGCGACCTCCGGTCCCTGGTATGGGCGGTGTTAGCTCGTACTTCTTTACGCATAAGTGGCGAGAGACTACGGACGCCCAAATGTCCAAGGTCAACCACGAGGAAGCAGACATGGTGGTTGCCTTCTTCCGTTACCTTGTGCAGAACGGCATGGTACCAAGAGACATCACGGTTTTGACATACTATAATGGACAGCGCAAGGTGATCCTAAGGAAGTTGTTCGAACAGCGCCTCATTTATGGGTCGGAGTACTTCAACGTAGTTACCGTCGACTCCTATCAGGGGGAGGAGAATGCCGTGGTGCTCTTATCACTTGTCCGCAGCAATGCGCAGGGCACCATCGGGTTCCTAGAGAATGAGAATCGCGCCTGCGTCGCCTTATCTCGTGCTCAACGAGGATTTTACATCTTTGGCGATGCACCTAATCTCTGCAGATCGAGCATGCTGTGGTGGGAGGTGATTCGAGCAATGTCGAAAAATCCTTGCCGAGTCGGGTTTTACATGCACTTGACGTGTGAGAGGCATAAGGAGAAGACGTTCATTTTAGGTATGTCTGTTTCGCTTTATATAGAGGCTATTGACTGACATTTACCCACATACCCTGATGAATTTGCTGTCCTCGATGGCGGGTGCAATAGGCCGTGTCGAGAGGAGATGTCCTGTGGACACGTATGCCCTCTGCTTTGCCATTCGTAAGTCTTCAACGTCCTCACTTACCCTGTCCATATTGACATGAATGTAGATTCAATCATGAAGTAGTCAACTGCCAGAAACCGTGCGACCGCGTCCTTGAATGCGGCCATCCTTGTACGCAACTGTGCTCCAACGCTGTATGCCAACCAGACTGTGCCTGTGAGCCCATGAAAGAAGAGATTCAGGAGCCTGTCAGCTACGCCAAAGCGGCTACTGCGGCCGGGTCTCTAGTACAGAAGGACCAAAAGGCCCTAACTTCTCGAACCTCGTCTCCACAAAGGAAACAACAGCCTCGCACTCTTTCTATCCGCGAAGCCTCTCCTCAGAAGGCCAAGGTCATGGAATACTCAATCTCCAGCACAGCCATCCGAGACTTATCAGAAATGACAAAAGGCTTCCGCAATTTTGCCGCAGGCGGTCATCTTGAATCCGACAGAAAGCTTGCAGCGATGGCTGAGCGTGATGATACCGAGGCTCGGCAGAAGAGGCTAGATGAGGAGAATTTTGCAGCTTTATTTGGTGGGAAGGAGAACGAGGTCGCTGCTGACAATAAGCAGAAAACGAAGAAGGGTAACGATGTGAACCTCGTCCGCACACTGGACAATGGTTTAGGTGGGAGTCGAGGAGTGTGGAAAGGGACCATGGAGGTGCCGCAAAAGAAAGGAGGTTCTTCAAAGGAACAGGAACCTAGCTTGCTGGATCTATGATGATAGGACATCGAATCGATAATTGATAGCCAGAGATAGAAGCTAGCATACTGTAATCGTGATTCCGAGGTCTACAGCTCTGCAAGCACTAAAGACAAGTGGTTTTCAAACCTCAAGCACGAGCTTGACCCCACTGACTCCTGCTTTCAACTCATCCAAGGCCTTGTTCGCCGACTCCAAGCCTCCCTCAACCACCTTAGCTTTCGGGCTCGGCACGAACTCGCCTTTCTCCAATTTCTCCTTCAACCAGACATTGAAGATGAAGTGGAAGTGCTCCGTTCTATCCTTCACATCCTCAGGCGCCATCACAAACACGACCTCCACGCCCTCCATCTTGGCCAAACCCTCCTGCGGAGGTGTTGCCGAGGCCAACTTCGCTGTCCCTGCTCCCTTCAACAGCTCCAAGACCTTCATGGACGACTCCTTCTGGCCGACGGCATCAAACCCCTGCTGGACCGTCACCCCATCTGCCTTCGCTGCCTTCACGATATTCTCCACCACATGCTCGTCCTTATAATCGAACACCTTGGTTGCCCCCAAACCCTTCAGTAACTCATGATGCTTCTCACTGGCCGTAACATAGACACTGAAACCCATCAATTTCGCAATCTGCACCGCCGCGCTACCAATACTGCTCGCGCCTCCCCAGACAAGCAAACCCTTCTTGTCGGCAGCCGTATACTTAGTGTCGCGTGCGATGCCGAGACTATACCATCCAGCCCACGCTGTCGCGGCCGCCATGGGAAGTATAGATGCATCGTTGAAGCTGATAGCCTGCGGCAACGGAACCGCATTCACAGCAGGAACAAGCACGCGAGTCTGCAAAGCACCATAGTCCGGGGCACCTTGCATGAAGAAGCAAGGAGCGAAGGCAGCGACACGCGTGCCTGATTTGGGAGCATCAGAGGCCACTGATGAGCCGGCTGAGATGACAGTGCCGGCGATGTCGGAGCCTAGGACGGCAGGGTAATTGGCGATGGGTGGGAAGCCGAAATCTCGCTGGTAGTAATCGATTGGGTTGACTGCGATGGATTCTACTTCGATGAGGAGATCGTCGGGACCTGGGGAGGGCGTGGGGCGGTGGGTGACTTCGAGAGGGACGCCTTTTGAGGGAGCGATGGCGGCGAGGTGCTGGCCTGAGGAATTGGAAGAAGTCATAATGCGAAGGTTTCTTTTGCTGACTTGAGGATGATAGAATTTGAGATGATGAGAGGTGAGAGGTGGAAAGCGTGCTTTAGTGCAAAAGTTTCGAGCAGAGAACATTGACAGGCAGATATGATTGAACAGAAGTGGGGTTACCTATGAGCCCCACTTCTGCTCTAAGCAAGGAAATGCCACGTGAATGCTTCACCTGCATACTTCGGACTCCTCGTAACTCCGATGCCAACGGAGACGGAGTAATTATTCGTAAGTACATGTCTTAAGTATGTGTTGCTAGTATATGTTGGTAGCCAATGGATTGCCTTCATTTCTCGCTGAACCACAACTTGTAGAAGTAAAGTCGAGTAGGACGTAGAAGAATCCTGCTTTAGTGCCAAAATGAGGGAGGCGACGTCATATATACGCGACGGACAGACGCCAGGCGCGCTTCTGCATCAACGTCGGGCCTTGGCCTTCGACGATCGTGACTCGATGGACGATTCCAAGCGGGAGAAGACGATAGTAGGAAGAGCTGTGGTGAGCATCAGTACAGAGATCGTGATTGAGATCTAGAGCTAATCATTTCAGGATACCGCCCTCGTCCCTTTCAATGTAGCGACCTCGAAACAAGCACAGAAAGCCTACCTAGGCACCTTCCTTCTGGTGACGACGAGCCTGATACTCTTTGCTATCTCCAGCGTCGCCTACGGACTGTTCTACTACAGCTATGTGCCACAGAACAGCGTCGAGCGGGTTATTCACCTTCAATTTGGGTCTGTTCTTGGTAGCTTCATACTGAGTGGCCTTCGCTAACATCTCCATAGCAATGGCAGTCCCTACGGAACAGCTTCGCTCTCGTCCTCCCTTACATCCTTACAGCCTTATGATGTAACACTCTCTCTACATCTCCCGCGAACACCCAAAAATCTCGCTGCTGGGAATTTCATGCTCGACTTATCCCTCCTCGCGCCAGATAACACTGGGTCTTCAGACATCATCACCTCGTCGCCCTATGGTAACGCCTCTGCCTCCACGCTGGCTCGATCTAGACGACCCGCAATTCTGACCTACGCATCTCCCATCGTTGATACAGCGAACACACTCAGTGCACTACCATGGCACGTGCTGGGCTGGAAGAAAGAGAGCGAAATTCTCGAAGTGAGCATGTTCGAGGGCGTCGAATTTGCCAAGAGCTGGTCGAAGGTGCCACAGGTTGTGAAGGTCGTCGTGGAGGCAGACGAAAAGATGCAGTTCTACTCAGTTGGCATACGGATAATTGCTAAGTTTGGGGGTCTGCGCTGGTACCTGTATCACTATCGGATCATCTCGTTCCTCGTCTTGACTACGGCTTTCTGGATCTGCTCGATGGTAACTATGGCTCTCGCCTGGTTCATACTCTCGTCGTACTCCGTTGGGTCTCCTAATCCGATCAAAGACGAAACGGATACCAACGGCAGCATCATCAAGCATGAGCGCTCCGAATCCGAAGCCTTTGATCCAACTTCCTATGACGATCTTTCGGATACCTCGCGAACGTTCCCTACACTTGGGCGGCAGATGCCTCTGCATTTCAGTGGCCGAAGAGATGCTGTCAAGAAGGAAGACGATGAAGAGATTAAACGGGAGGATGATGAGGTTATGAGATCGACGGGCATCCAGCCACTGAGTGCCGAAGCGGATGACGAGGGTGATGATGTGACCGAGGAGATGAGCGGCTGGCGAGACTCAGGAATTGGGACCGGGATCGAGGAGGACAGGGCGGCAGGCGTTCAGCGAAGGAGAAAGGCATTAATGAGTGGACGCGGAAACGATGGCGTCTGAGAGTTCATGGTCTAACCTAAAGATACCAACCTTGCATGCGGCGAGTTCCTTCAAAGGATACATTTGTTGCAACGTGGGTATTTTGCAAAACAACAACGCCAGCTATTCCGTTCAGCTCAGAGTACATTTTATTCCGCATCCACGAATGAACTGGCCAGACCGCCGAAGAAAGGTACTTCGTATCGATCTAGGCCATCAGCTATTGCAGCGTCAGTAGATACCACATAAGCCGGCAATTGGGGACGTCATATACCGTCTCGATACGCATGTAGAGTCAAAAATCCAATTATGCCAAGATCCACCACAAACAGCATCCAAGATAGGACACTTGACCAGGAGAATACAAGGTGTAGGACGAAGATAGCGGTGAAAGTCAGACTTGACTGCCATGCGTGAAACCTGTGGAATCGGTCCGTAGTCAGCCCATGCGTTCTTCATCGCTGGCAATTGTCTCCCCAGGACAGCGGCAGATTGTAGGGTATAGCATCCCTGTCCAATTGTACGTACCGGACGTAATCACTCTTATGCTCCACTAAAAGCAAAAACACCCCTCCCGCAGGCGGCAGCAGCAAATATGCTAGACAGGCCTCGTAATCCAGTCTTAACGGTAGACTCGTCTCGAAGAGATTGACATCTACCCTCCCGGCCCCGATATCCCCGCCAAAGCCGCCATTACTTGGGGATTCGTCGCTGAAGTGGTTAGGCGCTGGAAGGGAGGATGCGACGAAGGGGTCGGTGTTTGGTCTATTGGGAGGTGGGGAGCGCGCGTTGTTGCGAGAGCGAGGGGAGGTGGCGCGGTTGGGAGGGGGAGACAGGGTGCGTGTGGTTGATGGGTCAGTGTCTTGGTAGGGTGCGAAATCCATTGTCGTTGTTGCATAGGTGGTGGATAGATCTTGTGCCTAGGGTTGGTTGAGAGATGTACCTTGAGTTGCGCCTGCCGCTAGGCCGCGCTAGATGAGGCTTTCGTCTCACTCTTCCCATCTTCTCTACACTCAGATTCTACGAAACTTGAGGACATTGGAATTTGGTATCAGCCATGGAGGAACCATTCATCTACCGTCTATGTTTCCTCTGGATCAAACCGTTGAGCGCCCACTTCGGCGTTCTGGTAAACCTCTTCACGCCACTCACGTTCCTTTAAAGTGTCCCACCAGCCACAGCCACAACATCATCCCATTGGAGAAACCCATATATGATCAACTCGCTGCCCATTTGTTTCTATTTCTTTGGATGCAGATGGTCGTATTGAGATCCACCTCTGATATTCAAGTCTGGGAGAGAATACTTCTCGGGATGGACTTGTGTGACGTTGCTGCATCTCTGGGCGTCGTACAGCATCCTAGTGGCAAGAGTATACTTCAACCCTACCGCCTGGAGATGGGAAGAATGGGTATATGTTGCGGCACTCTATGGATTTGGGTCAATAAGATTGGCCTTTTGTGCTGGAATTGGGCTTGGCCGTGGAGAAAAGTTGGCTGAAGTTTGCCAGAGAGAGCCCAAGGATCGAGTCTGATAAGGCGCTTGCAAAGCGTAATGGGAGACCAGGATCTCTAGCCAACGCTTGTGGCGGATACGATGTGTTGGCCACGCTGCCTTCCCGCCTTCACCGCCACTGCAGGCACGATCCTTCGAAGACACCAGCATTTCGACAAGTACAGCACTCTCTCTTCAATCCAGGGGAATACGGGCCGCTGCTGCTAGAGGCTTTCCAGAAGGTCCAGCTGCCAGATACTGCCAAGCTTTCCCTCCAATCGCTCTTTTGGAAGGAACCGATCGAACGATGCAGCGCCGTACTAAGCACTAGGCACCCCGCTCCGCCGTCGCCTCATGTATGATGACACAGAGTAGAAGGAATGACGGCGTGAATAGTGTGAGATGAACCGTGTCGGTCACGCATTAATTGTTCGGAACTGATCTCGAGAGATGAGTGCTGGTTGGCTGGCTGAGTTGCCCATCGGGAGCCACTATCCACCTGTCCTTTTGGGAGTATCGTATGCGTTTCTGGGACCCGCGAGCCCTGCAGCTCTTTCAAAAGCTCACACGAATTGTGCCGTCCAATTGCCATTCTGCCACCATCTCTGGACCATGAAAGGCATTCAGAAACGCCGGTGACACGATAATGGCCTCGCTTGAGTGAAACATTGCGTGGAATAAACCTGATCTTGAGCATAAGTATGGATAGAATAACACTGCCTGTTCTCCCTCCCGGTAATGTGCCACGTCGATGGCTCTGTGCTTCATAGATTGGGCATTGCAGAGGTAAAAGAACAGATAGAGCAAAAGCCTGCATACAGAGGTCAGCATTCCGGACGGAGAAGCAGTAGCTTTGTTGAACAACGATTGTAAAGAGCAGATTATGTAGCTCTTGAACAGGTTAAGAAGCTAAGGTGGCCTTTATGAAGTGAGCGCCGCCTTGTCTTTGCATCGTCTAAGACCTCTAGCCAGCCGATAGCCCAGTACGTTCAGCCTCCATGCATGTGTCTTACTCCGTTATACTCCTGTGTGGCAAAACAGAAGGTATTCTGATTTGTCTTGATACTTGTCAGTGCCTAATCCGGTGTTGCACCTTCCCTTTAAGATTCACTTTGTTTGTCATTATTAGGACGACGGAACAAAACTAGCCGATACCGGGCTAGCCACAACACCAACCCTCCTTCTCTACCAAACAAACACCTATATTGACTATAGCCGGTTACTATTCTATTTCAGGACACTTAGAACCGGAGACCTAGCCTTGCAGGTGACAACCTTGACCACCCAAGTCACAGGAGCACAGCCATGCCTGCTACTCAGTCACTCATGTCAATAGCCAGTATGGGACCAACTGTTATGGCAGCAGCTCACCAGGTGCACCACATTCGCAGGGCCCTACACTACGTTGCACCGGCTGCGACTCTACTTTGCTATCTCATTACTACCACTATCAGTGTTCTTACATTGCAGAACCTCAAATTGAATGACCGTAAGGTGCCTCGCAAGACTCTGTTCTTGCTTGCGTCCTCCGTTCTGGTCTCATACATGGGCGAAGCTGCCATGCTTCTTGTAGACACATTTATGACTCATGAAGCTTCCCTCCAGTCTTCAACAGACAGCAACGTGAGTGCACGACTCCATTTCCTTGATCGCTACTAGCATTTCATATTCTAGCAAACTGATTGACAAATTCCCTAGGTTTACGCCCTCTCCAATGTACTTGTCTGGATGATTCTCATCGGCACTCTTAGCGATAGCTGTCCTGTCTGGTACCCACATTACGGATCATGGCTCGTCTGCCTTGTTGCAGAAGTTACTCTGGTCGCCCTTGAACTCGGTCAGGGTGGCTGTTCTAATACTTTTGCCTATGTTCAAGTGGCAATCCAGGCCTGTCGTATACTGGCTCTCATCTTTCTCCCAACCGTCCTCTTTCTTACGGCTCCAGCTTCAAATGCTAAAGACGAGGAATCCGCTTCATTACTCGGTCACGACAAGACTTCAAACACCGCAGCGACGTCAGCTGTTAATTCCACCTATGGCGCAATATCAGCGACATCTGATGACGCAGAAGATACTGACAGCGACGATGACGATTGGTACGAGGTACACGACAAGAAGAAAATCGAACTACAGGAGCGTCTCCGGGCGAAAGGCAACTGTTTTACGTACGTACATGCCTACACACTTTCCTTTTCTTATAAGAGTCAAATACAACGGCAGACTCGGATTCTGTAGAGCGCGCAACTTTTGCTGCAAAGCATTCAACGTACGTCCGTGAAGCTGAATCTCAGATAGGTATGCCCGATCATACTCGATCTTCATTCCCTTCCTTTGGCCAGCGAAGCAGCCAATGTTGCAAGTGCATATTCTGGGGGTCATCCTTTGCCTCGTACTCAAGCGAGTTCTCAACGTTCTGGAACCGCGCCAGCTGGGAATTGTAATTTCCCGTCTGAATACCTCGAAGAGCGAGGGCTCGATAAAGGTCCTGGCCTTGCACGTCTTTCTGTACATCTTCTACCGCTGGGTATGGTCATCCATCTTGGATCCTATCAGGAAGCGGCTCTGGACGCCGATCAAACAGAATGCACTTATGGCACTTAAAAAAGGAGCATACAACAAGATCATGGGACTATCTCGTGACTTCCATACAGAGAAGCGATCTGGCGAGCTGTACGTATCTATTGGTCAGGGCACTTCCATCATCGAGATCTTGGACACCGCTCTATTCCATCTCGTACCTGTTTTGGTCGACTTGGTCGTTGCAATCGGTTATCTGTATGGTCTCCTCTTCCTACCTTTCTTTTTGCGAAATATTATAGCAAAGAGGTTAATCACGAGCTAGGTACCACGTCTTTGGCCCTTACATGGCTTTAATAATCGCTGCGACGGCGCTTGGCTACTTCTCCACCTCGAGATATTACTTGGGCAGGATAAGTACGGCTAATCGTCAGTGGAAAAAGCTTTCACGGAAGGAATCACAAGTGATGTATGATAGCGTCGGAGGATGGCATACTGTCAGCTATTTCAATCGCATGGGTTACGAACAAGATCGATACGCCAAAGTCGTGGGTACGGTGTCTACAGTTTTGTTAGGCTAAAAGCGGGCAAGGCTAACATGTTTTGGCGCAGATTCGTATTCGGATGCAACTCAGACCTTTTACAAGCTGTATTACATTTCCGACGCTGTTGAGGAGACAATCGTTGATCTCGGTTTGGCTGGGGCTGCCTTCTTGGCGATCTATCAGATTGCGTTCCGAGATCAACCAATTGGGAGCTTCGTCATGCTCATGTCATACTGGGGAAACTTCACTGGCAATCTTGGATATTTGGTGTCAACACAACTTCAATTGATCCGAAGTCTCATTGACGCAGAATCCTTGCTGGCATTGTTCCAAAAGAAGCCGACCGTCAAAGATGGGTCCCGTACTTTCCAGTTCCGTCGCGGTGCCGTCGACTTTCATGCTGTACAATTCTCGTACGATGGGAAGAAGGACATTATCAAAGACTTTGATTTCCACGCTGGACCAGGCCAACGGATCGCTTTGGTCGGGGAGACTGGAGGCGGAAAATCCACAATACTGAAATTGCTCTTCCGCTTCTACGACGTCACACAAGGCAGCGTCAGGATCGACGACGAAGATGTGAAGGACTTGACACTCGAGAGTCTACGAAGCTGCATTGGGGTAGTGCCCCAAGACCCGTCCATGTTCAACGGTACCATCATGGAGAACGTTCGTTATTCAAAGTTGGATGCTTCCGACGATGAAGTCATCGAGGCATGCAAGGGCGCTGCCGTCCACGAGAAGATCGAGTCCTTCACTAAACGCTACGCTTCGAGGGTAGGCGAAGGCGGTGTCAAACTCTCTGGAGGCGAACTGCAAAGAATCGCAATCGCTAGAGTCATACTCAAGAACCCCAAGATAGTCCTTCTAGATGAGGCTACTAGTGCTGTGGACTCCGAGACCGAGGCAAAAATCCAAGGAGCTTTAGAGAAACTTACTAGAGGTCGCACAACATTTACGGTCGCCCACCGCTTGTCGACTGTGACCAATTCGGACCTCATCCTTGTCATTAAAGCTGGCGAGATCGTTGAAAAGGGCTCACCCAAGGAATTGATCGAGGCGAAGGGAAAATACCACGAGCTCTGGCTACGCCAAATTGGGGTCGTCAATGCTCCCGAAGATGAGAAGACGATCGAGCCTGAGCTGAGCAATGATCTGAAGACCGAGGAGAAGGGAGATATTAGAAGATCATCCGGAGACTCATCAACATTGGGGAACAATAATCTTAGAGCTACCGCCCCAGCTTTCATCCCTCGTCCCGAGCCTATATCACATTATCAGCGGGGTACGGCCACAAAACAAGGACAAGCTTCGCATGATCACGGTGCATCAGGCCATCAAAACAGCCATGATAGCGCAAATGTAAAGAGCAACTCTGGAAATAACAAGGCTACTCAGAAATCTAAGCCGGTCGGGGATACAGATGGAGCTTCGGACTCAGTGGATTACTTGACGGGCACATCCCACCCTACAGAAGAAGCCACAAGCAAGTCAGCCGGAGGGAAGCAGCCCATGAAAGCAGTTCAACGTCGTCGCAACAACAAGAGCGAGGCCAATGGTTCAGCTTTGAAGAATGGTCAGGCAGCCGGTCCAGATGAGGGAATGCATCAGCAGCCTCGTCGTGTGTCTGCGCCTACCCCGTCCGGTCAACAACGTCGTCGTCGTCAGCGTCATATCAAGATCAGGGACCGCCAGGCTGGGGAGGGATCAAGCCAAGCAGCACCCCAATCTTCTACCGGTGGGCATTTTGCGCCTGAGGCTTAGACTGGTCTTGTGGAGGAGGTGGATAGGTGAAATTACGGTATCTTATCTAAGGGTACGCTATCATTGGCATGCTTTCTTCGGGTGGATCGGCTGAGTTACGCTACGATACCCAAGAGTATGGGTCAATGATCCAGCAACAATAATAGCAGATGAAAAGAAAAGGACGGTAATACATGATAATCGTGCTTTCGTTAGACTAAATTCTCGAGCAGTCAGACATGATTACATAGCTTGAGTAATGAAATAGAATGAATAGAGAATTGATTAGTATTGTATATGAAGAACAAGGTAAGATACCCTCCGAAGTCGTATAGTTCTCTCTTCGACTAGTGAAGCCTCTCTACGGCTATCAAGAAAGTTATCTTCTACGTCCGGTCCTAAAGACACGTCCGGTCCTTATTAGGCACAAGTACTTCGGACCGGACCGCTATGCCTACTATAGACCCCATAACTCTATGGACCTAACTCTAAGCATCTAGGATCCGGAACTGAAACGAGAAGCCCTACTTGATAGGATTTGCATCTACATTGGTGGCCTGGTATCTGGAGGAACCTTCCCAACAGAATGGAGCAACGAGGAACTCTAGCTTTCGCGCGTTCTGTTCTACGAGGAATCTCGGTCCCACAATGCATTTCAGCATATCATCTGATATCTTCTCTCATTAGACACACATTGAACGCATCAGTCAATATCAGCACGAAGTAATAATAATCACACAATGATATATCCACACATACGAGAGATACCATTAGCTGGATGACCTGGAAAATCCACGAAACATCACGGTCAATTTGCAAGAGTTCGGACATTCAAAAAGAGTCTTTTCTCAATAAATATGACTCGTAAAAAGAAACCCTTGCCCCAGAAAAAGCGCCAACAAATCGTCGACGCCTCTGGCTGGACTCACGTTATAAAAGGTCCCAATACCAAAGTCGGCGCTCAGCATTCGATTCTCGTTTCACAACAGAGACCATCAAGCTCGAACACAAGCTTCACTTTGGAGACCTACTTAGACAAATTTCACAATCACTATATCCCACGTTGGTGGGAATCATCATGTTTCAGAAATCTCAAACGCATTTTCGAGCAAGATGTTCTGCTTCCAGAACAAACTAAAATTACTAATTGTGTCTGCTTGGGCTTAGGTAGTATGACGGCTGGGTTCGAAACGCCGAGCTTCGAGCTTGCGGCTTTGATGTCTATGCTTGAGATACTGAGTAAGTTCCACTCAACCCGCGGTGCTAATTGCTATCTAAGATTTGTGACTTCACCTAGGCAAGAAACACACCATCGACAAAGTCATCTTCCAAGACCCAATCTTCAACCCCCTCGACCTCGCCGTCCTTGCCAGCTTTGGCTACACCGTCCTCGATGACCCGGAAGCTTTCTCTAAGATCACAACTAGCACCTTCGTATTCGCTCCCCACCTCGAATTCAGCGCCTACGCGACCGCTCTCGAAGGAGCCATGCCAGCATTATGTATAGGCAATGACATTGACGAATACGTGAACGCGTGAGTGAAATCTATGCCTTCTATATCTGCAATTGAATGGATGCCATCTGTGAAACATTTCCTGAGTCCTGACATCCCTTGGCGTAGACCCCGGATCTTCAACGAACGCGAGCAGCGACAAGCCATTGTGGAGGTTTGCCAGCGTTATGCGGAAAACACGATTTCGGTGGCTATGCCTGAGTTTGAGAGAACCCCGTGGTGCACTTCGCAGCGGGTCTACTGGGCGAAAGGTGCGGATGGGGGCGCAGAAGAGGCGGTTGAGGGACTGGAGAAATTGGTGCTAACTTAGACGCCTTTATACCGGGTGACTTGCCTATCTACTCTTTCAGAAGGAGGATGTTTGAAAGAGATGACTTGGATACGGCTCTGTATTGGCTGTACGTCTCGAACGATGAAATACCCAGCACCTGAATCTGATACCCTACAGCATCCCAGATAGATACACCATTATGTCGCCTTCCTGTACATACGGCCACAAATTAAAGAGAACTCAGCATCCCGTCCGCTCTGCTATGAAAAGCTTTAGATCGGTCAATTAGTACTCAGGTGGGTGACCACTGGGGGATACTGGCTGCTGTATGTTTTTGCTTTTGTTTTGCTTTTTACTTGCTTCGGGTTGGCGACAACCAAGTCCAGCAAGCGGATTGGTTGTATAGCGATGGCTCATCATAAGATCAATTCGCGTTGTATATTAGTGTCTTCTCCATGGATTTTGAGGAGCGATGTATGCAGAGGCTCAGGGATGAAGACGATTCTCAATAAAGCTTAGACTCATCGGGCTTCTGGAGAATTGTGACCTGAACAAAAAATGCCGATGCTATGCTATACATTACCCACTCCGATTCCTTATGTTCCTAAAAGCAATGACAATACCGCGCATGCCATGCATAGAACGCTCATTTCCTCGCTCTTTCTATTATGCCCAACCAAGACGTTATGCATACAACCAGACATCAGCCCCTTATATTTATGAACTTTTCTGCTTGAACCCGACTCCAAAACCCATGCCATCGTATACACACTATGCCATCAGTACGACCTTCGAGTAACCGTCTTCCCTCCACAGTCCGGGATAGTCAATCCTTTCTTGAGGTTTCTACCAGGATCCATCAAGCCCCATTTATCTTCCCACTCCTTTCCGGGTGTGTTGAGACTGACTTTCCAAGGCTCGTCGAACGCTTCGAACCTAAAGCATATCATGTTAGCAGGTTACCCGTCACGCCAAATCTCGTAGAAATGCTTACCAGAAGTAATTCGTCCCATTAGCCAAACTCTGACAAATAAACGTATCCATAAATTCATTCATCTCCGCAATCCCCGCCACACTTCCGTCCGGACACGTAGTAACGGTTTCAGATCCACAATCTGTACCCCCTCCACTCGGCCATCCCGTCTCAGAAATAACGTTCTTTTTCGAACTTCCCGCAGTCAACACGGTATCGTGTTTCTGCCAGAAGTCCCATGTCCAGCCAGACGCAATACTGGCATTTACGCCCGCGAAGAAGGGATGTATATTCGACATCACGACATCTGTAGCGGCTTCAAGGCCTGCTGTCCAAGCATCGCCTAAGTCGGAGATGGCGACCGGAAGGTCGATTTTCTGGTTGGTTAGATTCGTTCTGACGCCGTTGAGTAGCGTAGCGAGTTGAGCTTCTGTCATTTGTTGGCGGTAGAGCACTTCGTTGCCGACTATGACACCGGCGAAGGGATCAGCGCCGGTCTTTGTGAGGATGTCGTACATGGCGCTTATGCCACGACTGTTTGTAGTTGCATTTTTGTCAATCCAGACGCCCAGCCAGACTTTCATGTCTGAGAGTGCGAGCTTGCTGATGGCGTGGAGAACCATCTCGGTTTGGTTGCAGTCGGTACCATAGAGACGAACGGTATTCGTCAGCTGAGAAAGGACTGCTATGTCCATAGTAACGTTGTCCTGGCTCGGCGGGTTGCTAAGACACGCTGGATACTGTGCGTTGAATGGCGTGTAATCCATCCCTGGAAAAACCCTGTGTAATTTGGTATTGTTCATTAGCTTCTTTATTTGTGCTGAGTTCATATCGAGATCACTGTCGGTAGCTGTAGAAGGCGAGGTGGGTAGATCTGAGGGAGAACCGCTGGATTTGCGGCTCTTCAAGCCAGCTATTACTCCACCAACAATGGCCCCAATGATCACCAATGCCAGGATGACCCCAACGATCCATCGCAACCTCTTCCCGCCCGAAGTCTGCTTGCTCAGCCACGGGCTCTTCTCGACTCCTTGACCATCAAAGCCATAGCCTGGTCCAGACGATGATCCGGGGACAGGGCCGTACTGACTACTCAAATCTCGCGTTCCATTCGAGGAGTTGTTACTACGCCCAACAAGGCCTCCAAGTGCCCCAAGAACACCACCTGCTGCAGAACCACCAGCGGCTCCTGCCACTGCACCCTCAGGTACTGCACGATTTCCCAGACCTAGCATCGACCTCTGCCTTGTTGGAGGAGCATTTATGTCATCTCCATCATCTTCGATCTCCTCCGGATTTATATCTCCCCGTGCTACTCGATCGTCCCAAGCAGTCGAGAAGCGTTTGTAAGGGTTGTCCGTGAAGGAACCACGGGCGTTATTTTCGTAGACATCATGTGGAGGGTAATCGCTCATAGGAATGCTGTGGGTGGAAGGATAACCTCTTGGGGTGAGGTCTCCAGGCGAAGGTGATTCAAGGCTTCGTCCATCGTCAAATGGATTGGATCCTCGCGATGGAGCTGGCGATGAGAAGGGATCCCTCGCTGAGTAGGCTCTGTAGCTTGAAGGAGGTTCTCGTGGTGTATCATAGCCATGTTCTGGTGGAAGGCCTCGACTTCCTTCTGGTATTCTTTCGAGTGACCGTAGTGCCTCTACACCACTTTCACGTTCGTTGGTGTTTGCAACGCCCATGGCGATGCCGTTTATCCCACCTGCAGCGGCTTCTCCCATATTGTCTGCCCCTGGTGTTATCGTAGATACAGTCCGATTTGAAGTCGAATGGTCTAGACCCTGGTTTCCGCCTTGTGCTTGCCTCGTATTCACGCTAATCTGAGGCCTCGACGATTCGTTGTCTGTAGAATCAGTAGCGTCAGGAAGCTGGTAGGAGAATGCGCTTTGAGCTCGGTGTACGGGTGGAGGAGGTGGACTGTCATTGTAATGTCTTGTTGGCGAGTCTGTATAGGTGGACGGCGGAGAAGGCTGATCTCGGAAGGCATTGTTGTCATGTGACAGGTAATTCGGCCGATTTGGATCTAGAGACGACTCGTCGTCGTCGTTGAAGGAGAAGGTGCGGCCTAGAGAGTTCGACATTGTGAATGCTTCTGTCTCACAGAAATTCTGTCAGGAATGCAAGGCACGACGCCGCCCAGGCTGGAGGGCGGGGTCTCGTATCCTTTGTGAATGCTGACTCCGGACGATACGCACGGATTCCTACTGTAGCCAATGCATTGCCAGGCAGCGATCAATAACCTCGAAAAATGCTTCGTAGTCGCCGATAAGGTACTCCAATCAACATCTGCGAAATAAGTGAGCTTGAAACTCCTATTCTATTTTTAGATATTCTAGTGTTTACTCGCTAATCGGCCAAGCAACTATAACTACTTTATCCAACGCCGTGCAAACCACGACGGGGCTGAAATCTAGCTCTATCAATTGGCAGAAGACTGGTAGTTTACTTTGGAAGTACAAATACTAATTGAGTGATATGCTCATGTTACAATGTACATGCATGTACAAATCAATTCGCAAAGCTCCAAATTCACAAAATTCAAGAGAGTTGTGAGGCAACTTTGGTAGGAGATCGTCTTCGAATGTTGAATCCTGGGAATGTCGATTTCAGGCTAATTTCGAGAGACTATGATCCCGAATACATTTTTTCAAGGTAAACATGTGGCTCTTCCAGCTTGTCTTATGATTTCCATGCAAAGGACTGTGATTTGGGTGGGTGAACATCCGAACTCTCAACTTAGACGACTACCACAGTATCGTGAAATTGATTTAATAACGTCGACGGATATGGGTCATTAGCAAAGACATGAATATCGGCGATTAGAATGATTAGATTAAGTGTTCGGGCAATGACCCATTCAGTATCGGTATCAAAATCATGGCGAGAGTATGTACACTTGCCCCAAAGTAAGTATATATACCAAGATGCATCGCACACGAAACGAACAATACAGGTAGATTAGATGTGCGCCCGCTGTTTGTGTGTATGCATCCCAGGCAGAAAAAGGCGCGATGGTATACGCTTCTATCCGATCCAAGATTCCAATCTGACAAAGAAATAATCAATTGTCAATGAATGGTGCCTATTTTCTCAATCATGCAACCCGAACGCCTTCCTCAGGATGCCAAACCTCTTCTTCTTCTCTGTCTTTCCCACAACTAAAGGAGCTGTTTGTGGAGAAGGCTCTTCGCTCTGCATTCGACGACCAATATCTGGTCTTCCTCCGCCACTTGGAGCTGCACCATCAGAAGTTTGGGGCCTACGGTCGGGAGCACTCGTGGTACCACCTGGAATCTGAGGTAGCGGCCAGGAGATATCTGTAGCATTGTTCGCAAGAGCGCCGCTCTTGGGCGTATTGCGCCTTTGTAGTTTCGGACTCTTCGGAGAATTCTGTGCACTGCTTGTCCGTGAGCCAACAGCCGGTCGTGGTGACTGGGCGACAGGATCTGCCATTGGCGAGCTGGGTCCGAGGACACGCTCATCGATCTTGGTAGGGCTGGTGCCAGTCATCTCTGCTCTGGAGCGCTCAAGAGGCGTATCTCTCCTTGCAGCACTCTCAACATCGGATTTGCGGACTCTTGTAGGATCATCAGCTTTCTTCTTGCTGCCCAGCGAACCGAAGAAAGAGCGTTTCTGCTTTTCAGCCGCTTTCTTCGCTTGCAACCCAGAGCCCATGGCAGCTGCTGGGCCATCGCCAGATGGAACGCGAAGAGAGCCAGTAGCAAGTGCCACACCTTCGGGTTTGGTATTGATATCGAGAGGGGCCTTGACACCATTGCTTTTGGCTTTCGATGGGGCAGGCACGTTCTCGACAGAACTGTCTTCGAGGTCGGTCGAGTCACCTTCGTCGATCCGACGGGGGATCCCTCGTACTGGCGTCAATTCTGCAGGCTCATCGTCACTCGAGTCTGCGAAGCGACTGCTTGCCGCTGGTCTCGCATCCTCCTCATCGCTCGAATCACCAAACCGACTCGAGAAGCGTGAGTTTGGTTTTGAGTCGACTGGTTTAGGCTTGGATTTGCCAAAGCCAAAGCGCGAGGGAGATTTGGTTCGTTTGGAGTCCATTGATGTCCCTCGGAGGGATGTGCGAGCGACTGGCTTGCTAGAATCCATCGAGTCTCGCATAGACGTGCGCATAGTACTGCCACCGGGTCCTACTGAGCTGAAAGGACGTCGGCCGGTTGATCCTGTGGGCGATGATATTCGAGCGCTCATGGAGCCATCTGTTGGTTCTCGAGCGTCCATCGACGCAGGCCTCATCGTCCTTTTCATGCTGTATTTGTTGTTGTTCGGCGTGCTAGTTCGAGCCTTTTTAAAGCTACTGGACGAGTCGCTGTCACTTCGAAGCATCTTGGGCTTCGGTGCCGGTGTTTTCTTTTTTGGCTGAGCCATCATCGGCGTTTGTGAGTTTGTCGGTCCTCCTGCAGACACAGCTCTTGTATGGCCCTGCTTGGGCAAAGCTTGAGGCTTTCTGTAATCCACCATTGCAACAGCTGATACCGGACGATTTTTCTTTTGGAGAGCGCCTCGAGGTTCTGGTGGTGGCTGCACCGCGTTGTTCTGAGCGCTGTTCTTCATTGCAGACTTTGAAATAGGTCCATTGCGCATCGACGACCGCATTTGAGACTCTTGTGCGTTTCCAGCTTGTGAGTTCCGCATCGAAGATCGCATTTGGGGCTCCTGTGAGTTTCCAACTCGTGACTTTTGCAGACCTGCTTTGGCTGGAGCTATAGAAGGCGAAGATGGTCTAGCAATGTCGCTCTGATACTGCCTGTCAGGCCACGGTGGCAAGGGCGCGCTGTTTGAGGCTGGTGGCTCGGTGGACTTCTTTGGCACCTTCTTCTTCTTCTTTTCTACCGGGTCTGGACCTCTCATTGTCTTGTTCGGGATGACAGGCTCATCAAGGGCTCCAGGTTGAGCTGCGTGTTCCAATTGCTCTTTCCTGGTTTTGCTGAGTCCAGACCAGTACGCTTGGGCTCGTTCCCATCCTTCATCCGAGGCAGGCTCGGAAAGCTCGCTCTCGTTCATTGATAAGGGACTGCGTTGAGGAGCTTGTGCCGTCGGAGCTTTCGCCATCGGAGCTTTCAGACTGGGGCTGGCAGGCGGCGACTTGCCCGCAAGAGGCATCCTTGGGCTGGCGGGACTTTCAACGATGGCATTTATGGACCCAAAGCCATCACCGTCAAGATCATCTGGATCTTCCGCAGCATCACTGTAAACGCTATCACCAGTTTCCTCGGATTCGTCGCCACTATGTGAGTCGATCTGGTGGCGTAGACCCTCAGCAAATTCCCCAACATGCGGAGACATAGGATCGTGCTGATGAGCAGCAGCTTCTGTGTCTGGCTCTGCCAAGCCGCTCGTTGCAGGGGTAAGCTCCGGCATAGGGTGCTCCAGGACTGGGGCTACAGGAGCCTGGGCATTGTCTGCAGGTCCTGAAGAGCTGGGAAAACCACCTGGCATCCCGAGCCATGAGCTTCGATTCTGAGGGCTGCTTTCTAATGCTGGCGTGGCTGGTTGAAGGGCAATAGAAGGCACGGACGAGTTGTGCTCTTCAGATGATATTCTCACTGTCGATGCCTCTGATAAGTCGGGTGTAGTGTTGGACATGTCATTTGGTCTATCATCGGACAACTTGGCCTCTTCATCGGATTGGTAACCACTTCCCTCAACAGAAGTGACTTGAGGAGGCAGAGGATCATTAGCACCTGGTAGGGAGGCCTGTTGCGAATCCACTTTCTCGCCTTTCGCTGCAGCATCTTGAGAGAAAATAGCACCAACTCCCTGATCAGTAGACGTATCCATACTGCGTAGCGTATCTTGAGCCCATCCTTCGGTAGGTTTCTGTTCCTTAGCAGAATCGAGCACTGGCTCATCAGGACGACCTCGAATGCTTCCGAAAGAGGGCAGTATGGGCGTGGGCTTGATGACGCTGTCTTGATAAGAATCAACGCCTTCATCTTCTTGCTTCTTTTCCCGGACAAGGTCAAACCAGCTTCGGCCTTTGGCCTTGTTCTGCGGGCTTAGGACCAGTGGCGAATCTGGGCTCATTGCAGGGCTCACCGCACGACCAACAGCTACGGAGTCCTCATCGAAGCTGACTCTAACACTCTTTTTCTTTGTTGGTCTTGATCCATCATCTGACATATTAGAGGCAGTGTCTGACGCCTCACTGGGCGCTAGTCGAGCTGCAACCAGCGCTGGAGAGTGCCCCCGAGATGATGGGGAGTACTTCAGGGCAGACTTTGCAGGCGACACCGAACGAGCTGGAGGCTGATGTCTGATGCCGCCTGGAGTCTCATACTCCGGTTTAGAAGAGAAGTGAGCAGCTCTGGCTGGACTCAGAGAGTGAGGTCTAGCTGAGCCTGGTACATCCAGTGATGCGCGCTTTGGAGTCTCGACCTGACAGGCAGACTCCTTATGCGAAACGACCTTAGATGTGTTCGCAGGCGTTGCTCCGCCCACACCTCCGTTCAGTACCGTTTGTCCAGATGCTTTCTTTGGTGCTACTCTTTTTTCTGCCTCTTCTTCGCTTTCGCGGTCTTCCCGGATAACTGAGGGTTGCTTCATCAGTAGACCGGCCGCCCTAGTATTGTAGCTTCGCGGTCGTTCAGCTGTACTGCTGCGCTCTGATGTCACTGAATCGGTATCTGAAGGGTAGGAGCTGCCAAACCCTTCACTGGGATCTGGAGTTGGCGGGGCCCCTGGGATGACCTTCTTCTTCTTCTTTTTGGGCTTTGGAGGATCATTGGCATTATTTGTTTGAGACACTGTGTTCAACGGTGAGGGCGTAGACGCAGCGGAAGCCGCTGGCCGTTGCGGAGTTGCCTGCAATGCTGCCTGCAACGCGGTTCCCTGTGCTGGTCCATTGACGGTCTCTGTCGTGAGATGGCTCCCTTCCGTTGACCCTTTTGCTATAACCTTTTTCTTCTTTTTGACCGGCGCCGTGGCCGTCTCTTGTATAGCACCAAGTATCCTCTCTGCCTCCCCGTTTGGAAGCCCGGCTACCAGTGTAGACCTAGTTGGTGGCGGAGATCTCACGCGCCCGCCAGTAAGTGGTGAAGCTGGAGGCGAATTCTGTGGGCTCATCGGCCTCGAGAAATTGACCGAATGCCTATGCCCTGGACGCTCGAGCTCCCCAACAGTGTCCAGAGTGTTGAGCTTTGGTTTCAAGGCTCCTTGGGGTGACTTCATCACGCCGGGTCCCCTATCCAAGCTTACACCGCGTCCTCCAGGCAGTCGGGGCGGAGGAGAACTGACTCTTTCCGGAGGCTCCGTACTAGCTGCTCTTCGAGCGGCTTTCTGTGGGGGCGAGGCATATTCATGAGGGAGTGCTGGGACAGGAGGAGGTTGTTGATAAGGCGTGTACGAAGCTTGCGCAGAGGAAGGCCGTTGTCTGCTGGGGGGTGGATCTCTGAATGTACGCTCAGTCAGCGACCCACTGCTTCCTCGCCTCTGTAGTCGTGGCCGATCAGGTGCATCGCCATTTGAAGAAACGGAGGCTCGCCTCTGCATGCGCTTTGTCTGTATCTGACCGACATTCACCGGGCTTGTCGTATGGGAGCGTAAAGCTGCAGCCGCGGCGGCATTGGAAAGATTGGCGGTAGAGGATCGATTTGCGAGAAAAGCTTGGGTAGCTGCAGTAGACGCTGCAGCGCTTGGGGTGGTCTTCACGACCCGAGGCTAATGGTACAAGACGTCAGCATTAGGTAGAATCGGAGCATTTGTCGCAAGGGATAGCAGCTGAAAAGGGCGGGCGTACAGGGTTAGAGCTTGCTCTCTTGCGGTGGAACATGGCTGCTGATGATTCTTGAGCCTATTTTAGAGATCTCCTGCAAGACAGATTCTGATCTTGATGCGCTGGAGGAGCTCGAGACGTTATCGCTGCTGATTGCTCGTGGAAGACAACATTTGGCAATTTCCTGGCTACAGCGCCAAATCCCGCGCCAAATCCGCGGCTTCCTGTGGATGATCACCTCAAACTCCGATGCATGTGAAGCGGAAGCTGAATGTTGCTGACAATAGAACTAAGCAAGTCTTCTACCATGCATTGGAGATCCGAAGAGCAGGGATGGAAGTGAGGTAGAAATGTTGTGACCTTGCTTTTCGGGAGGGTTTTGAATCCGCCGCTCTTCCGCGTCTAGATTCGAGCAACGTCAGGTATGTAGTACAACAACAAGTACAAGGACGGTGTCGACATCACGTCTTTGCGAATGCTACGGTGGGTATCGGCAGGTACGGTGAGGGATGATATGTGGCCATCGTTGCTTCAATTATCCCAATCTGCTAGCTTTATTGAGGATACAAATATACAAGTCTGACCCTTGAGTACCTTATATATCCTCGCTTCTGAAGAGCTAGCCATTTCCAAGCTTACTGTCTGCATCATTGTCTGTTAAGGTACAAGGATATTTGTGACCTCACACGCCTGTTGAAGCATGTCCTCTTCCATGGAACCCCTTTACCCCCAGGCCTTCGAGAAAGCCAAATCAGAAGTAGCGCATCCGACCTCTCATATCAGATAATCGAGTCCGGAGACAAAGGGAGTCCTCTCCTACTTCTTCTGCACGGCTTCCCTGAATTAGCCTATTCCTGGCGGAAGATCATGCCCTCCCTGGCAAAAGCTGGCTACTAAGTCGTTGCATTCGATCAAAGAGGCTACGGCATGACCACTGGATGGGACGATCCCAGCTTTGAGAAGGTTGACGTACGAACTTTTGCACAGACAAATCTAGTGCGAGATGTGCTAGTCCTGGTAGCGCGGTTGGATATCATCACGTCGAATGCGTTGTAGGCCATGATTTTGGTTGTATCCCTGCCGCGCTCGCTGGGTTGATGAGGCCTGATGTCTTCCGTAAAGTCATTGTGTTAAGGTAGGGCATCCGTTTACCGGATCTTCTCAATTACCTTTCGACATTAGCCCAGAGGACGAAGACCAGTCGCCGAAGCCAGACATGCAAGAAGTTTCGGCACAGCTCAGTCCGCCACGCAAGCATTATAGATGGTATTACTCGACAGTTGAAGCCAACAACGAAATGGCACCGCGTGAGGGCCTTCACGATTTCTTGAGAGAATACTTCCATCTCAAAATCGCAGACGCAAACAACAATCCCCATCCCTTGGATAGTATGGCAGCTACAGAGCTTGCAAAATTGCCGCACTACTACGTGATGCCAAAGGAGCTCGGCATTCGAGAAAGTATCGCCCAGGACATGACAGAGGAAGAGGTCGCAAACAAGCGCGAGAAGTCGCCACGCTGGTTCCCGGACTCAGATCTCGAGATCTACGTGAACGAGTTCGCACGTACAGGATTCCAGGGAGGTCTGAATTGGTACCGTGTCATGACTGATCCGAATCTGCAGACGGACGTTGATGTCTTCGCTGGCAAAAAGATTGAGGTGCCGATACTGCTGATTAGTGGGACGAAAGACTAGTTAATTTATCAGACTCCGGGTGCACTGGAGAAGATGGAGCAAGCTTGTTCTGATTTTCGAGGTATAAGCTGGGTGGAGGGGGCTGGGCATTGGCCTCAGCAGGAACAGCCCGAACAGGCTATTGAACAAATCATCAATTTCTTGAAGGAGTAGGTCTACTACATAGAAGCTCTTGGACTCATGGCCCTTTCAATGCGCAACTATGGGAGATTGCTCTCTACCCGTCCCTAATACAACGAAGCCTGTTCAAGGCTTTATTGCGGGATACGGAGGGAGCGAAGAAAGTTTCGACAGGCTGGCAAAGAGCATACATGAAGTAGTCTGCCATACGACCTGGTTCTCAAGGTTGTGTCAAAGAGCAATCTCTGATTTGCACAGCTGAAGGCCCAACTCATGTCAACGCTTTCGGGCATAAACAGCGCCCTACTCGTCATTCAGATGACTGAGCCACGTACAGACAGCCTTACGCTTCCAGACCCATCTAAGCTACGACATTCCTGGAGTCGATCATTCGTGACCCCTTCCTCTGTCATATCCTAAGCGATAGTCTCCCGCATGCCGAGCCCCTTCAGTATTAGGGAAAGACTGGAATTTGTGCGGAGCTGGGTATTGCCAGTGGTCGAGCAACGATGTCGACTTTAAGAAGAGAGCTTCCAATTCTATTGTAAACACTACGCATTGAGCCAAAAACCAGCAGAGGGCTACGGAAGTACTACAGATTGATGTCAAACGTTCGGTAATTGAGATGATGAGATAATGCTATCGTAGAATTGTCTATGTAGACGCTTTGTTGTAGGTCTCTGAGGCAACATCGATCACGATCTTCCCCCTTGCCCTCCCAGTTCTCAACTTCTCGAACGCCTGCGGCGCTTGCTCGAACGAGAACTTCTGGTCAACCACTGACTTGACTTTGCCGGTGCTCATCCATTCCCCAATCTGCTGCAAATCTTCAGACTTTTGTTGGGGCCAGAAACCCACCACCTTCCCCTTCATACCGCCGAGAAAGCCGGGCCAAACCTTCCGTTTCAGACTATCAGTCAAATTCCCAAGTGATGGCTCTCCTCCGACCATAACGTAGACAGCTCCAGACTGCATGAACTCATGACAATGCCATACCAGCTCCCTATCAGTTCCCACATTATCGACAGCATGATCGAATTTGTGCCCACTAGCATTCAATGCATTGAGAACGTTCTCTTTCTTGTAATCCACAACCTTGTCTGCGCCGAGGCTCTTACAGAGTTCTACATTTGTTGTTGAGCAAGTCGTCGTTACCTGACATCCCACAGCCTTGGCAAACTGGATGCCAAATACACCTGTCCCACCTGAACCGCCATTTATAAAGATCCTGTCGCCCTTCTTGACTCGCGGCACGATGGACTGATATGCCGTCAATGCTGCTACGCCGACAGTTGCTGCATGGATAGGGTCGATATCATCTGGGAGAGCGACTGTGCAACTGATTCCGGAGACAGCGAACTCGGCGAGAGCGCCGCCAGCTAAAGGTGAACTGCCGGAGCACCCAAACACAAGTTGGCCAGCCTTGAGGGGCGAGCGGGTTGCTGGTCTGACAATGGAGCCAGCGAAATCGATACCAGGTGTTGCTGGTTTGGTCATTGCGAAACGGGAGACACCAGGGATCTCGGCTGGTTTGTAGTCAACGGGATTGAGTGCTGTAGCAATGATCTGTACTAGGTGTTGGTCTGGCTTGGGCTTTGGTAATGGGGCGGACGGGTTGATCTTGAGGTTTTTCTCGAGGCCGCCTTTGGTACTCGAGTACTGCCATGCCCTCATGGTAGTCGGAGGGAATGGTCTCGTCATTGTGATAAGCTAAGCTCGAGCATAAACTTGTCTTGAGTGAGCAATCATAATAGTAGTTGAGTTGGCATTGTTGAGCCCCGTCCGAGGGTTGACGAGTCCGAATATAGTGTCAAAACTCAGTCGTAGAAATGTCTCCATCAATTTCGGATATCACTACTATTCATCCGTGTCCTTGTTGTCACATTATACGAGGGAGTCATGTCGGGGTAACAATTGGCCGAATCAGCTCCAATGAATGAGGCTCTCGTGTGCTACTTGGCAAGGAATTACTGAGTGGCGTAAAGTGATCTGACTAATCAACATCTTGACATTGAGATGTCAGATTTGGCAAGTATTTTCAACAGAGACCCGGATTGCGTTTCTTCCAATCGGCAGGTCGGATGTGGACGCTCGTGAACGGGGCGGAGACACATACATAAATATCTCACTATAGTGATGTCAAGAGGGTAAGTACATGACTAATGTGCGGCTTTGAAATCGCTCAGGCTACAGTGGCTTCAACAGTTGGCTTGCAAACATGTCCGATGTAACACCAGCCCATGTAGCAACCCTACTATAAATACTGTAAATTCAAGTATCCTAAAGTATCTATTGGTATCAAATTCACCTCGCCCCTCGGCCCGGGCATGGCCGCGCTAGCGCGTGGAGCTCCGCGAATGCATGTCATCGCCTGTCATCCGTGGGGAAGGCTGTCAAAACAGCAAGTTTGAAAAGCTATAATTCAATCGTCACCGGAATCCAAAGCAGATTTCAGCCACTCTTTCGAGCGTGTTCGGAGGCGCTACTAGGTTACGCGATTACGCGAAGGGCGAATTCGTACACACCTGATTCCTGAGATAATGAGGGACGTGGATTTTTTCGCTGTTAAGAAGATCGATGTACGGAGTACCGATGCCACCAATTACTAGGATAAAAGACTAATTAATCTGCTAGACTGCAAGCGTACTAGAGAAGACTTAGGTTAGTAGTCATAAGCTGGGTGGAGGGCGTTGGCCGTTGGCCTTAGTGGGGATAAGCTAAACACTCAATTGAACAAACGTTTGATTTCTTGAAGGAGTAGTTCTGCTGGTTTTAGAACCCCTCGGGCTCATTATCCCTGCCATGGGAGATACGGGTGATATCTTCTGACCCGACCCCGTAGATATTGGAGCGTGCCTACGGCTCTTCCAGGAGATTCTGATGGATCGAAGTTATCTCCCTGCCAATTCCGACGACACAATCATTCGACCACACGCTGGTTGGCGGTATCCGATTTCGACTAGTATTGGCAACGGAGTTGGGACTGAGTAATCTTGATCATCGGATTGTGCTCTTGAGTTGTCATTGATATGCCCACGAACGGATTAGCTGTTCATATGAATTCTCTCGCCTCTCCAATTTCACACACATCGAATGTTCCTGCCTCGGGAAGACCTGCTTTGGCCAGGGCTTTCTTCAGGAGCTGAGGCGGCTCTAGAACATCCTCCTCAGTCAACACCCAGGTTCCCCAATGAATTCCCATAGCCCGCTGGCATTTAGTGTCCTTGAAAATATTGACGCTATCGAAAGGATTCGCATGCATCGGAGACATGATATAGCGAGGATCATAAGCCCCAATTGGAATCAGGCCAAGATCGAAAGGCCCGCGAAGATCACCTATCTGCTTGAAGGCGGGACAATGGGGATAATTGTGCTCTGGGCCATAATCATCCACGTCTTTCGGCAGTTCAGGCACAGCCCTGTAGCCAGTATCTCCACCGAACCATACTTTCTTGCCACCACTTTCTACACTCCAGCTCGCCCATAGAGTGAGGCCCTTATCAAATGCCGTTCTGGCGCTGGTGTGCTGACAGGGGAGGCACCCAATACGAGCCAATATACTTTGGGATTTTTTGCCTGCTGAGCTTGCCGATACCTCTGTGCTAGACGTTGCAGCTTTGCCGGCTGAAGGTACCAAGTTGATATCTCGCTGTTCCCACCAATCGAGTTCTGTAACCCCCTCATGTATGCCAGATGCTGCGAACCATTTCTTGTTGCCGAGGGGTACGAAGAAGTGCACATTAGGGTGTTTTGCTTTTATTTTCATGATTGTAGGGTGATCCATATGATCGTAGTGGTTGTGTGATATGACGACGGCGTCAATGGTAGGGATTTGCTCGATCTGACAGGGCACTTCTGTGTATCTTTTTGGGCCCAGCCAGCTGAATGGCGAACATCTCTCGCTGAAGACAGGGTCAAAGAGGACGCGAAATCCTCCTGGAAACTCAATATAGTAGCACGCGTGACCTAGCCACGTTGCTCGTAAAGCTAGGGTGTCTCGAGAGGGAAGGAAGTTGGGCTTCCTGACGATTACGGTGGGAGGTGTGGTGTCCGGCCTATTTGCGTGACCATTGAAGCGTCGCCTAATACTTGGTAAGTACAGGACTATCCAAGCAGTGTAAACCAGCGATCATACGCTAGCAGTGCTCGAGCAATCGCTGGGCCAGACTTCTCTAACCACGACGGCCATGGATTGATAAATCCGCCGTTTTCCAAATGGTGAGCCTTGTCTTTAGCATCCTTAGGTTCGCCTCCGACGATTGCTGTTGGCGAGATGGTCGCCGCGTACAGCAACGCGGCTGTTGCTGAGCTTGACATCTTTTGCGAGGTTGAGAAGGACTTGCGCGATGGTGTAGACTTTTTGGGGAGACAGAAGAAACGGCGCAAAAATATTCGCATTGGGACTGCGAAGAAATAGGGCAGTGATACGACCTCAAATAGAAGATCGAAGAGAGCGGATTACGTGGACAATGAGAGCCTAAAGAATACAGATGTCGAAGCTCAAGACGGCTTTCGGTGCCAAATTCCTCCGCATAGACGTCATCTCTCAGATGCTGAGTACAGAGCTTCATACAGTTATTCTAGCACTCATCTCTATCCGCAAAGACGAGGGTGATCGGCGCATGAAGACTTCTGTGCTCACAGTGGTAGATGGAGGCGTATTTAATCAATTGAATATTAAGATGCTGAGTCAGCGGCTCAAAGCTTAAGAAGTTCGATCGTCAAACACTCTACCGACTCTCGACCTAGGTATGCCTAATGATGCCATCGCAGTACCAGCATCAGATGTAATTGATCAACATGGGCGCAGAGGTGCCCCTGGTTCTCTTATCCCGGACGCATCCCACGATGGCGGCCTTCTCGCGCAGTTCACGAGCAATCCCTTCTTTACTGGTGTAAGTAATATACAATAAGCCAAGCTGAGCAATTATTGAACATGATACTAGGGATTAGGGCTAGCTGGATTTGCTGCAGCTCTCGCCCTCGGTCAGAGAGGCATCCGTCGGGGCGCAAGTCTTATGAGACAGCGTTTACTCGTTGACTGCGAAATCAACATCAAAGATGACACCTACGATTCGTTCCTACAATGGATGACCAAGCACCAGCAAGGCCAGCTATCCAAGTCGGCTCAGTCGACTTCTCTCCACGGTATCAATGCCGGCAAATCGGGGTTTGTGGAAGCACTCTTGCGTCGCTTCACCCCCAGAACGCATCATCTATCCATCGAGACCAAGAATATCCCGCGTCCCAATGGCTCAATACAGACAGACTTCTTCCTTATACCTGGTCCCGGAAGACACATCCTCCGTTACAAGAACGCTTTCCTTATGGTCAATCGGGTCCGCGAAAATAGATCCCTGGACCGTACTACGGGCAAACCATGGGAAACTGTGACCCTCACAACCCTCTACTCGAATCGCCATATTTTCGAAGACCTCTTCTTAGAAGCTCATCGTCTAGTGCAGCAATCGACTGAAGGCAAAACCATCATTTACACCCCCCAGTCCGTATATTGGACAGAATTCGGCGAGGCACGTAGGAAAAGGCCACTGGAATCGGTCATATTAGACAAAGGTGTCAAGGAACGGATAACCTCAGATGTCAAAGATTTCCTACGCAGCGGCAAATGGTACTACGATCGAGGCGTACCTTACCGACGTGGGTATCTGCTCCATGGACCTCCAGGCAGCGGCAAAAGTTCTTGCATACAGGCTATAGCGGGCGAGCTAGACTACAGTATCGCTATATTGAACCTTAGCGAGCGGGGTTTGACCGATGACCGACTGAACACGCTTCTTCAAGTGGTTCCTAAGAGGACATTGGTACTTCTCGAAGATGCCGATGCGGCATTTGGCAATCGCCGAACGCAGACTGACGCTGATGGGTATCGAGGCGCCAATGTCACATTCTCTGGTTTATTGAATGCGCTCGACGGAGTTGCTAGTGCTGAAGAACGCGTACTATTCCTAACCACTAACCATGTTGAGCGTCTCGACAGTGCTCTGGTGAGACCAGGCCGGGTGGACATGGCAGTCCGTCTAGAGGAGATTACACGATGGCAGGCTGGGCAGCTGTGGGATCGCTTCTACGGAGAGCTCGATGAGCAAGGAACCTTCAGAGCCCGGTTCTTGGAGCGTCTGGATCGGCTTGGAGTTATAGAGGCGGAGGACGGAAGTAAAAGATACCCAGGGAGGAGCACGAGTGCAGCAGCCCTGCAAGGGTTATTTCTGTACAACAAGGAAAATATGGAGGGAGCAATAGCCATGGCACCAGGGTTGCTTCCAGAAAGTGCAAGGGAAAGTGTAACATCAGCTGATGAGCCTGCATCTGTTCAAGGATCGCAGGGGTAGCAATTACCTTATGGCCCATTCAGACAAGCATACTTAAAGATCAACTACAACGCACGACAAGAACGATCACAAATACCAGTACGGCTTATGAAGAAGCCACCCTTTCGTCTGATCAACTGGTTGGCTGACCAAGCAGACAATCGCTGCTGTGCAATAGAAGTGAGGTTCTGGAAGCGAATTTCGAGCCAAAAATGCAGTGAACCTTGGATGCCCAATAATTGCAATATTGCGTAGACTCGGACTCGAAATTGAGCTTTTCAGGAAGGGGCATCGGTTAGCCAGCAGTCTGGGACAGCAATATAGACTAACCGCAGGCTGGAACCTGGTCAGCTTTCTACTTATCATTCCTTGATGTGCTGATCCCTGCACGATCTGAGCTTGTATTGCATAGAAGTCTCCTACCGTGATACTACAGTCCGAGTTGTGGAAGACGAATGTAAGGTTTCGATCTCCGGATACGGAGGAAGAGACTGCAAACCTCATACATCATTACCTACCCTGAGTACTGAATGAATGTACAAAGGCGGCAGTGAACAGAGATAGACTGAGGGAAAATTGGCAAAAAGGAAACGATGCTCAAACGGTGGATTTGAATCACAATTTTCGGGTTGATCAGTTCAGCACGGTCATCCAAATCATTCTTCCGAAATCGTCAGTCTTCCTCAAGGGCCGTCTTGTCTGAGTATAGATCTGATATTCTACCATTGAACTACATGAGCTAATGTGTGATTGATCCGCCTATGTGATTGTTTATATCTGTGTCTTGAAATCGAAGTACCGAGGCAAGAACCGGTGGGTAGGTGTGCGTAGAACCACGCCAGTCATTGCTTGATATAGCCAGCAGTGGAGAAGATTGATAGTAAACGAATATTGATGTGCTGACTCTTACTACGGGTATGTATGCTTATTTTTTACAAAAGTACTATTCGATCAATCCTAAAACCTTTCGCGTCTCCTTTTTTGTAAGAGGCTCCTGCATCTCTACCCTTGTCCCTTGCCGTACGTCCACTATCTCTATATGCTTACTATACAAAAGACGGATTGGATTGCAATTGATGAAAGCCAAATCCAGCAGCTTTGATATACATACGTTAAAAATGAGCTTCAATCACTGCGGCTACATGGCCGCACAGATCAATACATGGCCCAAATTTATGGCTACTTCCTCCAAGGCTTGACCAAGGCGACATTTGATGTTGTCGTGGGTGCACAAATTAGGGCTCCGTCCCCATACAGACTAGTTCCGCTCGATGACGTTCAGCGGGGTCCAGAACGAACCAAGATCGATGCAGTCTCCAAACGCCCCTGCTGTGTGACGCGCGCAATCATCCTTTTGTTTCCAAACTTTTTGAAGTCTCCTAAGGCCTACGAGTATCTACCTCGATTCCTATTTTCTTCATAACAACGCCAAGATGATGGACTATTTCCATACTAAGCGATCGAAGTCCAAGTCTCCTATGAGACAACAAGTCGAGACTCCAGTCCTCACAGAAGAAGATGAAGCTTTCCTTGCACGAATAGAAAGCGAGGGAACACCACCTGCACTACCAGAGCGTCCAGCGCCTGCTCTTCCTCAACGGCCTCAGGACCTACCAGAAGTTGGCGAGACCGAGGGCAACAATGCCCAACTCGCTCTGTACGATGGCTCCCAAAACATACCACTCCCCGATGCCCCAGACACTCCCGAGGGTATACTGACCACGTCTGAGCCCGATCAGATTGAGCGCGAGTTAGGAAAGGAGAAGAAAAAGGGAGGAAAGAAGTCAAAATGGAGTTTTCTTCGAAGGGATAGCAGGGACACCAAGCGCAAGAGCAAAGAAGCAACAGCTACAGACCTCATGAGCGCTGCTGAAAGTCTCAGAGCGGCCGATGCACACCCGAACGAAGATGGTATCGTGTCTGATCCTGAAGCAAAGAAAGAAGAGGAAGAGATGGCGGCAGTCTTAGAGGACTTGAACCTTGCAGCCGTCAACAACCGAGTCTTCTCTGTCTCTAAAGAATCACAAGAGCTAATTCGGAAGTATGAAGCAACCCTACGCGCTAGAGCTTTATAAATTTCCATGCTAAAGGCTTTGCTAGGTTCACGCTCGTTCTCAAAGACCTGATGAACGGCGTCCCTACAGCGTACGGTGATCTCGAGTCCCTCCTCACAAACTCCGAAGATCAGATCCAACGCTCCTACTCCCACCTTCCCCCTTGGCTACAGAAGCTTGTTGAGCAGCTGCCCGATAAGATGACCAAATCCATTGGCCCAGAGATGTTAGCTGCCGCTGCAGAGAAACATGGCCTTAATGCGAAGTATGCAAGTATGGCCGCAGCTGGGGCGTCAAAGGCAGGCTTGAGGGTCAAGGTACCAAGCTTAAAGGACCTCGTCACGAAGCCAGGTGCGGTAGCAGGGATGCTGAAGGCTATCATGAACTTCCTCAAACTTCGCTTCCCTGCTTTTCTGGGCATGAACGTGCTTTACTCGCTTGCTTTATTCAGTAAGTCCTCCTATCACCTCAAAAACAGCTCGGCTCTTCGTCGAAGATTTGATCCTTAGCTGATATACTATCGTGCTTTATAGTCCTCCTCTTCATCTTTTGGTATTGCCACAAACGTGGCAAGGAGGTTCGCCTCGAAAAAGAGCGTCTCCTTACTGAAGCCGAGATTGAGGCCATTGAAAGAGACGACACCCCCATGACTGGCTCAAACGCTCCGCCAACGACCACCGCACCGCACGGCGCGCCACTGCAGCAGGTAGAGTCTGGAATGCGAGAAGCAGAAGCAGACCAGAGGGGAGGGGGTCAGTATGCGGAGGATGACTCGTCAGCACAAGACCTGAGGAAAGAGGATAGGGGGATGAAGGCCGGTGAGCCGATGCCACGTTAAGCAGCGCATGCATTGCGGGCTGATCAGCAATAGAGGTCGAGGTAAGGGAACTCAGCATTGACGACGAGCGTGGCGAGAGCTCGGTAGAGCAAGAGAAAACAGCAATTAGAGAGTGGAAAAGGCAACGATCTGAGGCCAAATGGCGTGGTCAGCCGAGTAAGGCACCCCTCCACAGTCAGGAAAGCTGCACGATCTCTTGAGGCTCAAGAAATAGAGTCAACCATGCTAATTTACCGTCTATCTGGTTATCTAACGGGTATGCGTAATGAGTAAACCTAGCGCGTGTGCATAATGAATAAAGCAACCTCTCAATCTCTCACTGTATCACCAACCACCTGAACCAACGGGAGCCGGAGTAGCTCCAATCCGAGTCCATGCCCTTTAGCGTTCGGAAGTATATAGCTACCTGTGCCACGTACGGTGTACAGATACCGATGTCTCCATAACCCGCTACTCCCTTCTCGACGGCGTCCTTGATTACATCGATCGTAGCAGCGACAAAGGAAAGGTTGAATGTTGACGTCCCAGCAGTCTCGGCTTCTGCCCTACCTCCCAGGATGTTGATGAGGACTGGGTAGGTTTCGCCCTGAGGCTCGTCTTTAAGGCCAGGGTACTTTTGCTTTACATGCTCCCTCCACCTCACTGTCATCGCTCGAGTTGCATGGTCGAGGTCTGTCTTGGGGCCGTTGATGAGGTTGTTGTCGTAGAAGAGGTGGTTGGACAAAGTGACGAGGCCTTTCGTAGCGCGCATGGTTTCGTTCAGGTAGTGATACGGATATCCTGCCTTGGCCCAACGCTCGAAAAGAGACATTGTGAGCTGTTCTCCGAATGGATTCTTCTTGCCGAAAACCTTCACCGCTGATTGCAAAAGGTCGCCAATGATAACCATCACATCAACGGCTCGCCACACCTGCAAAGTATCGGCCTCACACTAGAAATCGATGAAGTTAGCCGCACGGCATCTAAAAATGGTTTGACCACGGGCTTGATGAGGGAAGCATAGAAAACATACCATCGTTGTACCCTCATCGACGACACCGACATCCCATTGGATACCTTGGACCATCTCGGTATTGAGCTGAGCTGGGGTACACACAACAGCGTCGGCCTTCTTGAGAATGTGCTGGCTGATAGTCACGAACTCCGCTTTGTATTCAATCCATTCGGCATCGTTGAGCTCATGGACCTTCGACTTCTGATATAAAGTCACGAAGTCGGCCCAACGATCGATTGCACCATCTTTGAGCTGCGGCTTAGACGGTCGCACGCTCCATGTGCTCTCGACGATTCCAGTCCACTTGAGGATCCACGTGTAGAGTGAACATACCTTAACCTTCATCCGGGGGTCATCAGGGTTCTTGAGTTTTGGCAGTTGAGTGTAGTTGTCTTCTGCTGCTTTCAACATTGCCGCGTCGCATTTCATTTCGGCATCGTCGTGCCAGCCAGCGGCGTAGTCATCGGTGGAAGTGGCAGTATCCTTGTTTTCGGTGGCAGTGGTGCTGGGAGCGGTGTTGCTCGCTTGCAAAGCTCCATTGTCATCGTCCTCGACCTCACTAAGAGTAACAGGCTCACCAGCGGCATTGGTATACTTGTCGTTGGCAGTATTCGTGGAATCGATTGTGGGCTGCACTTCTTCGTCTTCCGGGTGGCCATCTTCCTTGACGGGCTCTGGATCTTTTGGCTTCAAGGGGTGTTGCTTGTCGGTTTCCCGGATCATTGTCTGCCTCTCAAGACCTGAAGGACGATTAGGGTTATGGTCACGAGGATAACAAGGATATCGAGGCACTTACCCGTAGAGTGCAAGCGTACATTCACGTAATCGTCCATCTTCACTGCCAATTTATCGATCACGTTGTCGCAGGCCGCATTCGAGGCGCAAGAGACGAGGAGACGCTTCCCCTGCTTCTTCATGCATACAAGCAGAACGTAGATGACCCATGTCTTTCCGGTCCCCCACGGCCCTTGGACGAGGCCTATCCCATCAGGAAGCCTATGAAGATAGCTGGTGAATAGAGTGCGCTGCGTCTCGGTGAGTCCACTTATCAACTCGGCAACCTCGGGATCTTCCAATATCTTCTCGGGAACCAAGTCGACCCAACTGTCGCAATGCAGATTTCGAGCTTCCAGCATTCGCCGCTTGCGCTCTGCGACATCGTCACCTTTGCTCTCCTTCCATCGTAGCTCATTGAACGCCTTGATCCGGTTTCGAACAGTATTTATATCTATATGAATCTTCACAAAAATCATCTGGAACGGGAGGACATCATCTTCGTTGGCTGCAGCAGGCATGTCCCTATTCTTGGTTGGGTTGTCCGAGTCTGCGCGTGGTGACTCCAGAAGGATCTTGATGTCCGTGGTGTCATCACTCCCCAGAAACTTTTCTGAGAGGATACGCGCGTACCAGCCTTGCTCTGTATCGCGGGCGGGCTTCTCACCGGGCGCCAATTGTTGCTGAGTCTTAGGCACTGGTGCTCTGTTGAACACAATCGAAAATGCCTCACTCTTCATGACCACATCCTTGACGTCTTGGAATGCCTTGAACTGGAGAAAACCAACAAAATTTCTATCGTCGTCCTTTTTCATCTTCAACACCGACATCTTGACGGGCGTATTACGCAATTCTTTGATAATGTTGATCTGCTCAAGTGCTTCCAATGCCTCCGCATTGCCATGGATCAAATTATAATGGGCGTATTTTCGGAAATATTTCCTAGGAGCAAATCGTATCATGTCATGTGGGACTTCCTTGATTTTTCCCCATTGAACGCTATTGCTATTAGTGTTTGTATGGATAGCGAGTGAGACCATGAGGTACTTACAATGCGGCTTTACCTTTAGCCTCGTTGTGAAGCCAATGATCTAATGGCGCGGTCCATTCTGTCTGCTTCTCCAAGATCCACTTGAGATTGCCTTGGAGCTGGGTGTACTCTCGGACATAGAAAGACAAGGTGGCGGATGTTTGAACGTTATGGAGATCATCGTACTCTTTCTGAATGACGGGGGAGCTGTGCGAGTAGCAGTCTCCGGGAGATCCGAATTCGATGCCAACTGGATATTCCTGGTAATGAAAGGAGATGACAATGAGCTTTTCCTGCAATGCAGCCTCGATCACTTTGAGATGTTGTGACTTTGGAAGATCAACGAGAAGCTCAGCCAGCTCCTTCGCGGTAGCAGGATGGTTTTCCATCTCATACTTTCCACAGCCAAACTTGAACCAAACCCTGGCCTTCTTGTCTTCGTAACTCGCAAGTGTTTTCTCACGAGGAAAGCAAACTTCACCTCCAACGAACGGCTCCTGATCACCACGAACCTTGCTGGTCATGACCACCGAGATGGCTTCGTCGTTCTTTTCCCTCTCAATAGCACCAAGGCAAGAAACCTTGTCTCCGGAAATGAACCGCATTATGACTGGTACATGGTGCTGCTTTCGTGGCTCAATGGCCTCGATCTCGGCCATAGCTGCTGAAGCTTTCGCATTTGGCTTTGGGTTTGGGTCCGGCTTTTGATCGGAGCTTGGCTTGCCGTCAAACGTGTCATCCTTAGAGGCATCAGGGTCTGGCTTGATGTCAAATGCGTCATCCTTAGAGGTGGGAGGTGCATCAGTAGGGGTTGCTTCAACTGTGGGATCAACAAAGCCACCAAAGGGGTCAGCATCCTCAGCGACAAGAGGTGCATCGTCATTGGTCGCTGAGATTGAGGCATCCTTGGGGGCATCAGAGGCGTCCCCAACGACAGGAGATGCAGACTCTTCGGCCGGCGGAGCTGTGACTGTCTCGAGTGAAGCTTTTGCCTTTTTGAGCTGAAGCCTGAGTTGCATCATCTCCGCATTAAGCTTCAAGCCATGAGCCGAAGCGGCAAGTCGCTCTGATTTTGTGTATTCGCCAGCTTCTGCTTTCTTGATGATGCTTTTCATCTCTCTTACCAGGCTCGTACCTCGTGCCTCGATCGATGGTATGTCAGTCGGAAGATCCATAGCATCAGCTACCGTCTGCTCATCAAAAAACGACATGACTATTCACGAAATAAGTGTTAGCGCTTGCTCAACAGCCTGAAATAGAATTAAATGCTTAGAGAGAGCATCACAAAACCGAAATGATCCGGGAAAAAAATGTGTTGGTAATCTTGAATCATATTGCGGTCAACAACACGCGCGAACTGATGCAAGAAGGGAGAGTCACTCCTCTATCCAGGGCTAGGGGCAAGGGAAAGGTGCACCAAGGTCAGTTGCGACGCGTACACCAAAGGAACTCGAAAGTGAGAGAATTGACGAAGGTGCAATGACGGCAAACGTGACCAACATCTAGAGATTCTTCTTTCTTCATGGTGAGGACAAGCAATGAACTTACTTTTTGATGCAGTATGTGTTCGAAGGTAAGTTGATGGAGAGTGTTGGTTGACGCTGGGGTGAGTGAGGGGTCAAGTGAGGTTGAGCGTGCTACGCTTCGTGGACGTGTTGCTCGTGATAATAAGCGACGAGATAGTAAAGAAGATGTCGAATCCAAAATATCCGCTGGATACAGATTGACGATATTCTTGCATGCGGCGCGAGGGGGTCGAAGTAGGTTGGGAAGGGTAGAGGGTAATGACCCATGGTATATGAGAGTTGAAGGTGGAAATATTTGGAATATAAAGGAAATTTCGCGGGTGCTAGTCCCATTTAGGGCGTACCGTTAATGAAAAATCCGGGAGCAACTTCTGCTGACCTTAATGAAGCGAGGGGGAGAATATTTTGTGAAGGGAAAAATACAAGGGCAGGTCTTGCTGACCCCTAATTGAAACGAAGAGGGGAATGGAGGGAAAAAACACAGGGGCAGGTTCTGTTGACCCCTAAGAGGGAAATGGTTTGTGAAGGAAAAGAATACAGGTCAGCTTACGCTGACCCCAATGAGACAAAGAGGAAAAAGAGGGAGTGGAAGGTAGAGGTAAAGATATTTCAGGTGATCGCTCACTAGCTCCATCACGTAATTAATGGTTGGGCAGAGTGAATTGCGTGCGACGTCACTCCCCTTATTCATTCACCCTGATATGCAGAAAGTCCCGTATTACCCTGTTTCTAATGGGTAGTGGGGTAATGCAGACAGTTGATAATACCTTATATCCATAATCAATAGGCATCGGCGAAGTCTCGTCCAGCTGTCATAGTTGGGAAGAAGGTAGCTGCACGATCTCTTGAGGCTGAGGGATTCGGCTTGTCGACACCATCATATGGGTATGTATAATGAACTCCTAATGACGTGCATAATTCAAGTACAAGACCAACATATGCAGCGAGCGAGCGAATTTCCTCCATTCGCAGTGATATTCTTTCTGGGAGGAATTCATTGTAGAAATATCATTGCCATCTATTTTCAACCAAATAAACGAGTACTGGTGTGAGTCTACTTCATTGAGGTAATACATGGGGTAAGGTACTTCACGCTCTGTTGTGCCTTCTTCTTTTGCTGGTATTCCGCCTTCTACTTCACTAATCTTGAGGAGAGCATGTCGACTCTTTCGAATGTTGTTCGGGTTCATCTCGATCGAGATCAACGTCTTTTCTTCGGCAGCTTTGTCTTTCAATGCTACTTCCTGCCAGACAATGTTCACATGTCCAAAATCAACGCCAAGATTGTGAATACGAAGAGAAGCGCTAGCCTTGAAAGAGGTTTGAAGCCTTTCACAGACAGCGACAAGCCTCCGAGGCTTAAAACCGTGATTTCTCTCTCTTGAGGTTTGTGTTGCTGCAAAGACAACCATTGCTGGTGATGATTATAAATGGTCAAGACGCAATAATTCATATCGAACTAAGATTCGTTGTTCGCTAGCAAGGAAAGATACTTGGAACTGGGCAGTGCGAATCCACCAACCAAAAAAGAGCTTAGAAGGGACCACCGCAGAAGGCCTGATCCTACAATCTGCAGGATCGTATCCACAGAACTCCTGAAGCGGTCAAGTGAGCTGGTCGAGCTGACCCAATTGGTGATGTTGAAATTGTGGATCCTTTGACGCGCTCCTAGAAGTCTCACCTATTTTGACAGGCCGATGATGGAATTCCGAGCCAAGCCGACAGTGGTTCTATACTACATTCAGGAGAACGAACCGAATAATCAAAGGGAACACGGATATTCCGCGTGGCGATAAATGTGAACCGAGGTTGCATTTCTCAATTGGGAGGTCTGTACCACAGCAAATCCAACTCTTACCGAGCCATTCCGAATCAGGATCCAGATTTGTCTATTGCGTACGGTGCAGAAGGCCATCTTTCCACATTTCACTTTTCACTTCGCATATATGCGAACCTGATTCCCACGGACGGCTCACCAAAAGGCTGAAGCCTGCCTCGCCTGCGTACTCTACACTTGCGAATAGTAATAAGGAGGCAATAAATTGATAGGAGCACAAATCGACCAGCGAACAGATGAGCGCACGATGTAGCCTCGGCGTAACACGTGCTTCACAATAATCTCGCGACATGGCTGACTTAACTATCTGAAGAGGTCGGAGGTGCGGCGGGTATGGCACGTTGTCAAGCCAGCCAGTAGTGACAGCGGAGAAGAATCGTCGCGGGGATTACCTCCGCGGCCGAGTTTCAGAATCTCGGCAAGAGAAAAGGCCTATTCAATTTAGCAAGGCCCTGGACGTCTCACATCCATTGCTTCGAAACCTGTTGGCTTTGACAAGTGGCAAAGCGCCCACATTCTCTTGTTACTGTTGTTACTTTAGTGACTGATCTCATGTGTAATCGGAGATGCCTCTGGTCTTTGTTCAAGAGGCTGAAGATGAATCTTGGCGCTTGGGCTAATATTAGCAATTGTGGGGCGCTTCCCTTTGTGCCGGATCAGGTGCATGGGGATAATGGGATAATTAGAGCCAGTGGAAATTGCAGAGGGGCTGTCCACAAAGCAGATGATAGATGGTGAGACAGGGAAATTCGAGGTCTAGCGTCTCGCCCTGGCGACCCACTGCCGGCCATCCCGTACTTTTGGTGGTGTGGACGGTGTGTGGAGTAGCGCCACGTACCTGCATAATTACCTTAGTCGTGGGCTAGGCAGGGATTCCCGCTGCATGCAAAAAAAGTAGGGCCCGTCGAATCCCTGCCTCCAATCCTTGTTCCATATCCCCCCAGTCCCCAAAAAATAATGTCAACCACCGACTTCTTTGATGCTTCAGCGTTTCATCACGCCGCTTGTGAACGACTCCTGAAGTCCTTTTTCCTTCCTCCTTTGACCGTATACTCCTGCCAAGGACCTCTACGGCGGCACCAGGGGAAATTAACCTGCTCATCTAATTGGTCTGACAAAGCAAGACAAAGTAACCGAACCACGACGGCGTGAATGGCCACACAAACGGAGCATGGACGGCGCATGGGGCCAAATATCAGGTCTGAACCTATATCACTGTCCATCCCACCCAAGCAATCCTCTCCTTACTCAGTCTCAAGTTCGTACTGTTGTTTGTCTTCCCCATCTTTTCTTGCTCTGCTTCGATAGTCAGGTCACTCGCTTCCTTGACTACCGCCTCTCGTTCTTACTATCACTTAATACACTCGCTCATTGCTCCGCACTACTATATTCTAAATTCAGCTAATTACCATCATCATGCGTACCTCCGCAGTCCTCTTCGCCCTAGTGGCTGTTCAGCAGGCTGCAGCCACGGTGAGTGCCATCGAAGAACATCATCCTCTCGAGCATCAGCTAAGACATTATATAGGGCTCTTCACCACGAAGCTGGAATGACTTCACGTCGCTACAGACATGCTCCCAAGCACCTAACCAGTGTACCGACCAGCAGAAGAAGGGTTTGGATTTGACCACCGCCAACATCAAAGAGGGCAGCTGCGGAAGCTATGGTGGCTTCGACCTCCAAGGTCTCAGCTATGGCTCTTTCGGTGGCAAGAGCAGGAGGGATCTCTTTTCCCGTACCGGAGGCAAGAGCACCAAGTGTCTTTCAGGTTCAATCTCAAAGGGCAGCGGTATCCAAGTGTCCTGCGGCGCCTCCATTCCCAACCAAAAGGCATCCATTTCCAATATGCAGGTCTCCGTCGACAAGGACACCGATGTCCATTTCATCCACAGCTACGCCGGCAGCGACAAGACATGCTCATACGTCAAGTCTTGCTCAGCCGGCTCGGTCAATAGCATCGACAACACCCAGTGCGGTGGTTCCACTTCCGTCAAGTGCCAGCTCCCTCCCAGCTCCCCCCACGACTCTTGCAACGTCGGTGTTCACAGCATTGGCTTCGACTGCACTCCCAGCCAGCAGCAATCATCTGCTCCAGTCTCTCCTCCTCAGAAATCGTCGCCCCCCAAGTCTCCCCCTAAGTCGATCTCACCACCCAAAGGTACCGCGCCAAATTCTGCACCGTATCCCTTTCCATCTGGCCTCTCCTCTGCATCTGCAGGTACTGCAAGAGCATCATCGGTACCAGTTGGAACCGCATCAGCGCCATCCGTTCCATCACCCATTGAGTCTGCGCCAGCTACCACTGCTGCCCCAACTACTCTGTCCCAGGTTGCCGCCACTGCTTCAATCTCAGTCCAGGTGTCCACGGTTGAGCAAGTTACTAGCGAGGTTGTTTACACCACCGTTACTAGCTGCCCAGTCTCTAAAACTATCAGCCAAGGCGGTAGCACGATAGTCAGCCTGATTACCGAGCTCTCTACTGTGAAGGTCACCTCAACCATGACTATTTGCACCCGATGTGTGGCACCGCCTGAGAAGACTGGCTCAATTGCTCCTCCTGCTGTTCCCGCAGAGTCCCAGGTTGCCAGCGCCGCTCCGGCTCCCTTATCTGCTGCCCAGGCGCCCTCATCTACCGCGCCTACACCAAGTTCCGCCCCTAGAGAGTCCCAGGTTGCTACCACTGTGCCAGCTGCTTCGACTGCAACACTAGCGCCTCCTGCTGCTCCCCAGACTACTCAGGCCATTGTCACAACCGAGATGTAAGTTTTTCTTCCCATGAAATAATTATTTTCCTACTAATCAGAAATGCAGTGTGTTCACCACGTTGACCACCTGCCCAGTCACAAACACGGTTACGCCTCTTCACGGCACGCCAGTTGCACAGGTCACCACCACCATCTCGACCATCGTCAGCACTACCACTTCCACAATCTGCACTCAATGTATTCCACCCCAGAAGTCGGCCCCACCAGCAGCAGCAGCAGCCCCGTCTGCCCCAGCTGCATCCCAAGTTGCCACTACCGTCGCTCCCCCAGCAGTGGTCGTCACCTCATCCACTCCTGCAGCTGCCCCATCGGCACCCTCAGTCCTTCCCCAATGTCTCAAGACTTGGGTCACGGTTACCAAATGCAAGGACAACAGCGACTACGACTGCTTCTGCCAAAACGACGTCTTCACCCAATCCGTCTACGAATGTATCTCCGCCTGGGAATCAGACAACGCCCAACAACAAGCCGCCATGTCCCTTTACGCAGGTATCTGCGCCCAGCACGTTCCCGCCCACCCCGCCATCGTCACCGCCGTCCCCTCCACTATCACTCTCGTCCCAACCCCCGCCAGCTCCAACCCCTCCACCGGCACCCTAGCCCCCAACTCCCCAGCTCCAACGGCTGCTCCCAACTCCCCAGTCCCAAGCGCTAGCTTCGCCCCCGCAGTCCCAGCAGCCGCAGCAGCAGACACTACTCCACCAGCCCAAGCCGCTGTGCTGCCCCCAACCACCATTTCAATCAGCACAACCGTCACCCTCACACTGCCCTGCCCGTCCGGCGCAGCCCTCAACCAAATCACAGACGGCCAGATTCAAGCCGCTACCTCCATGGTCGGCGGCTGCACTACGACTTCGCTGCTCCAGACTGCCGTCACGGTGCCCCAAGTCGCTCTCTCGACGGGTGATTCGTCCAGCGTCGGACTCGTTGCTGGCCCGGCTCCCGTTCAAGCCGCTGCTACTGGCGCACCAGCTGCTGGTGTACCGGGTGTGGCTGCTGGATCCAGCTCGGCGGTCATTGCGAAGCCAACTGGCAGCATATCATTTACTGGCGCGGCGAGCAAGAGCTCCGTCAGTGTGGTTTTCGTTGCTGCGATTGCTGGTCTGTTTGTGTTTGCATAAACGAATCGTTGTTGTCGTTTGTATGAAATGAATCGGATGTGGTTGTATTCATGTCTTTCATTAATTATAGTGCATTCTGTCTTGGTTTTGCGCCCTTTGGATGGGGTCGCTGGCGCTTTAATTTACCCCGGGGAGAGAGCATTTATATTGGATACCTCCAGAGGTGATCTTTGTTGGTAATACGTACCATTCGAGTGTGGTAATTAGCATTGATTCTACTCTTGAGTCATTTAGATAAATCATATTTACATCAACAGAAGACCAAAAATTTCAAAAGACAAGAGTCGAATTTATACATGAACTTGAGCTCCCTTGAATCGTGTCGTTCATTTAGTCTTTCAAGTCTAGAAACTCAGACAAATATTCATATATCCGAAAATTCTAAAGAATAATACACAAACATTGCTCCTAATAGTGTCAACGGTACAGTATCGACCCCATACTATACGGTTAGCGCTTGATTAGCGCAGTACGCTTTGGCATAAACCACATATCGTACGGTACTATTTATCCACGGTATACCGATAGTTTACCGATAGTGTAAGGGTTTTACATGATTGGCGCTAGAAGATCTACGATTATACCTACCTTACTAGAGTAACTGGCTTGATAAAGTAATCTCAAAACCCATTTAAAGGACCCCAAAATCCTTATCCAAACCCCATAGTACCCCTAAACATTATCGTTAATACCGATAGTATAGCCAACATCATATCGTCTTAAACGGTATAGAACTAGTATAGACCTTATATTATATCGATCGGTATAGTATAGACCCTATATTGTACCATTTATAAAGAGAAACAAGCCGTATTATACCGAAGATACCGGATAGCATTGAATTATACAAAGCCCAAGATTTGCGTGTCTTGAAAGCAATGACGAAACCCATATATGCACCCGACGCCATACATCCCTCGCTGCGTGATACATTCAGCTCTCTAGCTGTGGCTTCTATATCGTCTATGATTAAGGACAAAAGTGGCAAAATAGCCGGCTATGCAGAAGCTACCTTATGTACGCCATTCTCCAATGCTCTTGTGCAGTCAAAAATACGTGCCATGTATACATCGTTAAAGCTTGCGAAAAGGATCTACGCCAAGCGTAGGCGTCTCTACCATCTGATAGGTAGGGACGCCTTCAGCCCGGCGTCGTTCGAAGAAATTTTGACATTCAACAATCAACATAGCCCACTCAGCCAGGGCCCTGCCAGCGTACTTGCTAGGCCCAGTGGCAGCTCCTTCGGGTTTTAGCGGAGTGTTGTCTCGGACCTCGCCTTGCCGAGACTGTAGTGCCAGTTGGGCCGGTAGAGGTAGCGTGGGAGGTTGTAGGCGTCGCTCTCTCCCAACAGGACTAGTATCACGATCGATCCATTCGAGAGAGAATTTGAAGGAGAGACTTTGGTGAGAAGGAGTCGGGCCTGAAGTGTAGTCCGCAGAAGACCTTGTGTCTCCCTGTCCTCGTTGCGGCCGTGTTATTCTTGGTCCCGCTATAGAGCCATTCCTTCGAGGTGGTGAGTTCGCTCCGTTCACGCTCGCTGGCCATGACCTCTCTTTAGTAGGGCTCAATTGGGGACGATCTTTCGCGGAATAAGATGTAGGTATCATGCTACTGAACAAACTCCATCGCTTTTTGCCTGCACCCGCCTCATTCGCGGACTGAGTTGTACCTGCTTGAGCGAAAGGGTCTCGTGTGCTATGTCTCTCGTAGGGATTAGCTTTCGCAGTGGCCACAGAAGACAGAATGCCCTCGAAAGAGAGAAAAGCCCCACTCGAAGCTGGCTGAACGTCGTTCCTAACTATGAAAAGGCGACGTCCCGGGGCTGGGCTGCATGCTGCAGTGGAAGGGGCCACAGATGCATTGGTTTCGGCATGTTCCTGAAGATGAAGCAGATGTCTCCACGTCTCGTGCAAGCGTTCGGCTAGGATCTTTAGTATAGTCACGTCCAGATCAGGACTGCTACCGTCGAATCTTGCAACCCTCCAGACGAGCAGTCGCATAAAGAACGCCCTGACCATTGGACACCAATGACAAAATTGTGTCTGGAAGGTCTCCTTCTCCAGTATCCAATCAAGGCAGACCTCACGCTTTCTATGCTGATCACCAGTAATCGTTCCCCACATGCTGAAGAGGAAGGAACAAAGTCTGACTTCCGTCATGCTATTTTGGCTTTCTAGCATTTTCTTGTATACGCTGAGCCAGAATGGCCAGTCGATAGCCGGATTTGCTGGTGTCTGATCGTAACGCGTCAATATGACAAAAGCCTCTTCCAGAAAGTCGCACAGCGTAAAGCATGCGTTGTGGTCGAAGATCGAGGTCTTTTGGGCAGCAGCCTTGAGGACGCTGCCAAACGACTTCGCATATAGAGACTGCGCCCGACTTGAGATCACTGTAGAGCCCAATAAGCAGTCCCTCACTGCCATGACTAGACGATTTTCGGCCATTGATCGCGCTGCGGCCTGAGCTGAGAGGGGCAGAACAGTGGCTGTTGCATCTGGGTCTCCAAGCATGTCGTCAAAAGTAATGGATGAGGGTCCACTGCTCTGATCGACATACGACTGACTATTTGTGCGCTGCATGATAGCATCAAGAGCTGTAAGGATCTGCGCCTGTACTAACAACCATCCAGGCGCAGCCATCATTTCCTCCGGCGAAGGTTCTTCAGGAAGGAAACGGCAGACTAGATCTGTATAGAACTTTGTAAAAACAAAGAATAGATCAGTATCTCTTCCAGCCCATCTTCCAACCCACGGGCCACGCCATGAGATATATGCAGTAGCGAAAGGTACATGAGGTTGGCCGCGAAGATAGCTGACCATTAGTCGCAAGGACCTGAATTTCAATGAATGTAGGCACGGTGGGAATGCAGCGCAAATCCTATCAGAAAGGATGGGGTCCAGCTGGGCTTCCTTTCGGATGCCGCTCTCGGCAAGGATGCGCCGCATGGTGTCCGGAGGGATTGCCCAGAGACGGACTAATATGTCGGCGACACCTTCGCAATAGAAGAAAGCATACGCGGTAGCTTTGCCACAGAATGTGACTACAGACGCGGGAACGCTCCGAGTGGACATCTTATCCACGACGTACGCCATCTGTGCTAGAAGGTTTTGCGTGAAGGTATTCTTGACATTATGGTAGACAGAGTCGGCGAGAAAATCTGAAGACATTGTCATCGTCGACCCCAAAGATGTTGTCGACCGAGATGTGAGAGAAGCTCGCGGCGTTTTGCCAGACCTGACCGCGGTAGTTAAAGCAGGAAGAGTCCATTCGGCTCTGATCATGAGGGCCGTGACAGCCTCCAAGATTGCTGGTCGATCATTGCCGGAGACCGACTCGCCATGTCTGCCATTGAGCATCTCGAGTAAAGCTGTCCACCACTTGTTAAGGATGACAGTCCTCCGGTCGAGATCCTCAGGTCTCAGAGATGTTACCGAAAGGGTTTCTGAATGATTTCGCAAAAAAGGTAGGAGCGCTGAACGAACGACGGCTGTCTTCAGAGTGCTTGGTCGAGATTGAAACTTTTGGTATTCTCCGTCGAGAATCCGGAAAGCGCTCCACAAAGCGTCTTTCTTCCGCGGCGTCTCGACGCCTATGCCTTGTAAACGGTCGAATGAGTTTGTTTTCGGAACAGCAGGAGCATTGCTCAGTGTAGAGGATTTGTGCTTCAACGAAGGCAGTTTGTCTGTTGAGAACGATTTGGGGATTGGAGGCACTGAAGGAGTATCCGGAACAGAATTTTTACTCAATAAAGAGCTCAACGGCCTCCTTGAACGTTTGTTCAGCATGGTTTGCTTTCGTGTGACACCATTTGCGGGACCGTTCTCATGGCCGTTGGGAACTGTGTGAGGTACTTTTTCTCCAATAGCAGATTTTGGAGGGCTAGGTTTTGGCAGAAACTCCACTGCTGTTTCTTTGCGAGATCGATTCCTACTTGGAGATGGTGACGGTGACCGAGAAGCAGATATCCATGACTTCCGAGCGAAGCTTTTGACAGAGCCAGAGACTGAACGTGTCTTGTGGTCACGCTCTGGGGTCTGCCCAACCTTACGAGTTGGCGGCTCATACGCAGAGTCCTCAGAAGCTCCGTCTGCACCTAAAGTGAACTCTGAAATGGTATGTTGGGCCGCAGTCTCTTTCACAATAGATTTGCGCCTCATTGAGCCCAGTCGCCGAAGTGACCGCCTTTTCTTTGGAGTATCATCTAACTCTTGTTTTGTAGAGGGTTTCCGGGACACGTTCCCTTGCATGTTGACCAATACATTTTCGGAGAAGCTACGGCTTAGGGAGTTCGCTCTTTGCGGAATGGTCTTGGAGGTCGTGTCGCTGGGAAGCTCAGCATAGCTTGCTGATCGGATTAACGACGCTTTCGTTTTATTCCCCTTCCCCAATGCTCTATTTGACATAGTGCTAGGCGCCGCATCTGGAGTGATCGAGCCATTGGACATTCTATCCCGCTTTGGAAAGGCTTCCCTGATCAATGCATGTGCTCAGAGTTGTAGCTATGCGCGCCTGGTAGGCGGCTGGTTGAATTATGAGGATTCTTGTGGTGCAATGTCATGCTGGGTCTGCAAAGGTAAGGAGAGGGTCGAAGGTTGTTCCGGGTCAATCATGGAGAGCACTTTAGCGAATGTTTCGATTTGAAAGGGGAGATGCGTTGGCTCCGGTGGCAACGCGCAGATGAGGGGTCAGGAGCGTCCAAGAAAGCAACTGCTTTTCTTCGTAGTCAACAAAGCTCAATTAAAATCCGAGAGTGAGGTTGAAAGGAAAGTTGGTCAGCAATAGTGTGTCTTTGAGCTCCAATATTGACGATCTGCTCGGTCTGCCAAAGTTCAACGGCTGCCGAGGGGTTTATTTTTAGCCAACCAGTCCCAATAGCGTGAGGCTTCCTGCATGCCAATATCATTAAACGAATCCCAGCGCATTACTTTGCTCAATGTGGTCATATTTGGGACTTTTTCATAGACACTTGACCTCGCTACGCAGTACTTGCTCACCAACAGCAATCAGCCTCTCATTTCTCAGAGGAGTCTGTATTGTCTGAGAACATGCGAACATACAGCCACTAGTACACATACTCATCCAGAATCTCAAGTGTGACTACTAGGATGATCATGATGAGCTACCTCCCAAAGATCTCACATTAGGAAGAAGATCCAATAGTGTGGAAAAGGCTCCATTTCTTGTCATCTTTAGAAGTGTTGGCGAATTTATAGCAATGAATATTTGATTTAAGATATTTCATCCTGAAACGAATTGATCAAAATAGAAAAAGCCTGTCATTCGTGCGGGTCCCAAAGCCAGAACGAGCTCAAGAGTCGAAGTTTTCATTAAATACATCAAAATCAAGCCCAACAATTGCAGGGTTCGCTGCAAAGCTCCTACATATTCGTACAATGACAAATTTCAAAAGCCCCTTCGGTCTTACCTATACTCTCGAGCTTTCTTCCTTCCTCCCAGGAACGTTGGGCCGTATCAGGCGTTTCAGACCAAGCCAAGGCGTGTTGATCGGACTTCCTGGCCCAGTGTAGATGAAGACGTCGTAAAGGAAAGCGCCAAACGCACATCCAAGGAAAGACGCGACTATTGGGATCCAAAAGTAGTATCCTCCTGCAGACCACACCTCGTGACCGTAACAAAACACGTAAGACATCAATCGAGGGCCGAAATCTCGAGCGAGGTTAATGGCGTAGCCGGTTTCGTACCCAAGACATGCTCCCAAGCCAAAGATAAGGAAGAAAAGGGCCAGGGGAAACATCGGACCTGCTCCAGTTTTACCCATCGCTCCTGGATTGAGTCGTCCTTCAGCGCGAAAATCACAAACATGAGTATTGTTGCTGTGATGAACTCCGAGAAGAGATGGCTGGTCTTCGTCAAGAAAGCCTGAGGATATGTGCAGAAGACTCCAGCTGTATGAAATGAGTCAGCAAATCGTCCATTCTCGGAACGACCACATATTGTAGATGGTAGTCAATGCTCAGGCTTTACCAGTTGCTGTCTTGGAAGGAGGAACCGTGCGAACATTATGGCCATATATACAGATCAGAACGAGTGAGGAAGAAGCTTTGACTAGATACACTTCGTATTCATTAATGGCATTGATGTAGTCGGCGTATATAACGCCCGCTGCACAGAACCCGCCCAAGAATTGAGCAAGGAGGTAGACGGAAACCCTTCTCCATGGAAACTTGCGGTAAAGGCAGAAGCAGAAAGTACTGCGAGCAACTCCATCAGCAAAATCGAATGTTGGTCTCTTGAGCTAGTGAATCCTACATTGCCGGGTTCAAAAATCCTCCGCTATCACCTAACACCCTATCAGAAAACACTTCAATGTGTTCAAGGGATCCGTATGCAGACCTGCCACGTAGATACCAAGCATGACACCCAAGCCCCATCCCCAAGAGATGGATTGATATTGTCCGTAGCCATTGCCTCCAGGGGCTGTGGTATTTTCAGTGCTTAGAAGCACCTGGGCCACTGAACCATTGCCAAAAAGTACCATTATAAATGTGCCAAAGAATTCTGCAAATGGTTCTCGTAACGCCAGCCTTATTTGACTCCACCTAGACGGGTTTCAGATTAAAAATTCTCAACAGAGCGCAAGATTGGCTCTTTGCCGTGCTACGAAAGGGAGGATGTTGAAATTTATCAGCGAGCCATGGCACTTACAGTAGGTCATGATGCTCGAGGTCTTCGTGCTCTTCATCGATTGGCGCGTCGGCATGAAGCCCCAAAAGAGTTCTGATGGAAGAAAGAGTCTCGCCTCGAGCACGGACAGTATCCTCTTGAACAGGCTTCGATGCACTTTCTTTGGAGCTGCTTTCTTCATGAATAGCAGTGGGGGCGCTTCTTAAGTACTCATGGCTGACCCTATCCGCCGATTCTTGTTCCACGTTGAGTCACGCTGCAGGCGAGTGCTAAATACTGGGAGCTTGGTAGAGGAAGCCGCATGAGATTGATGGAAGCAACAAAGCTGACTGTTGCTCACGACATCCATACTTTTTCGGCGCTGCAGCGGCGAAATTGCAAAGACCAACAAAATTGACGCAATGGGCGGAGTGCTGTCCCGAGGCGTGCGGGGGATTGTAGAGCAAGTGAGCGACCTTACTCAGAAATACTAGTTCGCCTAAGGTACCATTCTGACAGCAATTATCAGTCCGAGGAAGATCACATTGCTCAAAACTACACACGAGGCCTGCTTGGCCCGGCGCCTTGGCGTCTAAGTTACGGCTCTCTACAAGAGTAACAAGACTACCACTCGTTCTGTTCCATTACAGAGCGAATGTCTTGTATTCGGCGTGATGCATGAATTCTCTGAAATCGTTGACCACACGATAGCGTGCAAGGGCAGCCCTTTCGACGGGTGAGATATCGCTATGTCATTTGAAGTGGCAGAATTGGTAGCTCACTGACCGAAAATGATGTTATATCCAACCCCAAGCCAATCAGTAGGACATAGACCAAGCTTCTGCATATAATGTAACAATGGGAAGCCATTAGAGCCAAGAGTCTGGAAGATATAGATCCTTTTGGTTTATTCGACCATATCTTACAAAAACACAAGTTCAGCTGCCTTGTATACCCTAGCCTCGATGCAGCAAGAACAGCATTTGTAAGTCAGCACTCACAGGCATCAATTGACGCGAATACGATCTAGTGAGCCGCCGCGGCTTCCTCTTCCTCCTCCTCTTCAAACCTATTGCAAATTTCGGAGTCAGCATTGCTCTTTACCGCTAGAATGTGAGTCGTAAGACGTTTTCGGAGAAGTGGGATTGAGCGCAGACCTCCAAGACATGTCTTGCAACTCAAGATGTGGGGCAAATCAGAAAATAATGACTCCGAAAAGTACGAACCAGTCCTCCTCTACGGCTGTAGCTTCTCCACCACTCGCTTGACCTTCAACATCAACCGTCTGGTTCTCGTATGCCTTTAGGTCATTCGCAATATCACTTTCTTCCGGTGATTTGGGTGCTTTTGGCGGAGAGAACTTCTGTACATGGCCTTCCGAGTCTGAGGGCTTTACGGCGGGGAGTTTGTAGGATTTGATTTCTTTGAGGTACATCTCTTGGACAAGATCGACTTTATTGCGGAATCAGTGGATCCGATCTCTAGACACGAGTATTGATTGGTGTACGAACCTCGCAGAGCTGGCGTTGGGGCAAGGAAAGTCCGTCGCTGGAGAACAGCTTGCTGCCGGGCAAAGCGGGCCAATGGTAGGCGCTTCTTGTTGTTAGTAAAGCTAGTAACGTGTTACGGTAGACTAATTGACTTACCATGACCCTGAGTGACTGCAACATCTCGATGACGGTGGCTTGTACAATTCAAGTGCTGCTGACCTGCTGTACAAATTTGGGGGTCGTCGCGGCCAGATCAGGCTTAGCGTCTTGGCATCTTGGAACAGAAGCTGACTCATGTTCCTTCTACAATTTCAAGCTTTGGACTCCGCCTTGTTCCTACACTCCACTCATTCTCAACAACACTGCCTCTACGTGGTCGACACTCAACCCTCGATACTTTGAAGTTGCAGGTCACCTTCTTTATCGTACGGTCACTCGTTCTTGCTTCTTCGGCCATCTGTGAGAGACAATACCCCCGAATCTCACGGAATCCTTCGCTGGTTACACGGTCGGAAAGCAGCCTGTAGAGCAGTCCCTCTTTCCAATCTCACACTCGCTATCACCACTACATCAAAGCCGCCAAAGTGTATTCTCCACTCTTCATTCGTGTCTACGCAAATAAGCATAACCTGTCTACAACACATAAGGGTGTCAAGAAGCGGACGAAGCAGCGGCTTGAGAAGCGTATTCTCGCAGCCAAGATGGCGAACATGGGTCCACCTGCAGCACCCCCCGCAAAAGTGGCGTGGAAAGAGGATCTCAACTTGCAGCTCATCTGTCGAGACTGCAAAGAAGTCCCACCCAACCTTGTCGAAGAATTCGCTAGTGGTGACACAGTCTGTGGGTCTTGCGGGCTAGTCCTTGGAGAGAGAATCGTCGATACTCGCTCGGAATGGCGAACATTTTCAAACGATGACCAGGGAAGCGATGATCCTTCTCGTGTTGGCGATGCTCCAAACGAACTCATGATCGGAGAACAATTACATACAACAATCGCGTTTGACGGCGGCGGTGGGAATGCTAAGAGCCGAGATCTACATCGCGCTCAAAGCAAAGCAGTTCATGACAGGGCTTCGAAAGGACTCATGGCCGCATACAAGGAAATCGGGGCCCTTTGTGATTCGTTGTCTATTTCGGGGGATACCTCACACACTGCCAAAAACCTGTTCAAACAAGTCAGTGAAGGCAACGCCTTCCGAACCAAATCGCAAGAAACAGTCATCGCAGGCTGCATCTTCATTGCCTGCCGTCAGACGAATGTGCCTAGAAGCTTTCGCGAGATCTTTGCCTTGACGAGAGTGTCAAAGGCGGAAATCGGACGGACCTTCAAAGCCCTTGAGAAATTCTTCGCTGCCGAAAACGCGAAGAAGAGGGCCAAGGCTGAAGAGACAGGCGGTAAGTTTACGTTGGTACGTATAATATTCTGTTCTGTCCTGCTAATGTAAACTTCCAAAGGGCGTGTGGATTCAGAGCCGGCTTTCGTTAACACACAGTCCACCGATCCCAAAGCGCTCTGCGAACGTTTCTGCACTCAGCTTCATCTCGGCTTCAAAATCTCGTCCATATCTCAGGAGATTGTCGACAAGGCGGATAAAGCCGGCTTGCTTGGGGGTCGGTCTCCACTGTCCATCGCAGCTGCCTGCATCTACATGGCGTCCTACCTCGTGGGCCAGCCGAAAACTGCTAAGGAGATCTCGGCCGTGGCAGGTGTCAGCGACGGAACCATCCGCAACGCTTATAAGCTCATCTACCCCAAGCGGGAACTGCTCGTCGAACCCTCATGGATCGCTGATGGCAAGGGTGATATCAAAGCCCTGCCTGCCGCTTGAGTGCGGCAGCAGACATCACTAAAGGGGTCTTTGTCCAGTGCGATCCTTCAATACCATCCTGGTCATAACCTGGTCCATCCTTCCGACAAATACGACAACTCTCACGTAATTACCAAACTTGCGAAACAAACCAAAAACAAACAATGCAATTAATGTCAATGAGAAACATTCCTATTATGCTACATGCACACGAAGCAAAAGTCTATCGAAACGTCCCGAATGCGAGCGCTTTTTCAACACCATGGTCTCCTGATGCCATGGTTCTCTATCGTAATATCTGGCACTATCCAAAGTTCCCATGGATCTTTCAAAACAAAAAATGTCCCATGCATGTAATGATAAAGGGAGGAATTGAGCAGGCATGCAAGCGAAGGACTCAATTTCTTGCTAATGAGTTGATGAACGCGGTTGAAGACAAGAGGCACAATCTAGTCTGCACAGATCGACACAGGCATTGTGCACACTCAATGATAAGAAATTGATAGGAATAATGGATGGACGCATTTCGCCTCCATCTCAAGCGGTGCCTCTTCATTCGTGATATCTAATAGCATTTGGCTATGATAGCATCCGTCTTTCCCAGCGACTGACTATGCCAGTATCACTACAAGACTATAGACAAGAATCTTCGAGTACCTGTCTCCCCATGACTCCGTTTTCCCATGCAATGCAACAGCCTGGTTAGCCAGAACCTGGATATCGCAATTGCACATCACAACGAGATCTGCGCCCTGACGCTACCACACATCTTCCTCTCACGTTTACAGTTAAGCCTCCACCTCGCCCTCCTCAACATCGTCGTCTAGCTTAGGACTGACAAGGCCACCTCCATCTCCATCTCTGTCCACCGACTCTTCTTCGTGTACGGCTGCGCCGTTAGACTGAAATGTAGCCGTGGAAGCTGTGGCCACAATGTTGTCAATCGTTCGCTGGGTTTGCGAGGCGACGCCGTCGGATTGAGCACTCTCGCTGCTGAGTCTCTGCCTCTTCCTGGGACTGTCGTGCCCGTCCAGCCCCGAGGCATCCCCATTTGTGCTGTGCTGGGTACCGTTGGCAAGGATTGTCTGCTGCGATTCTCCTTCCTCCTCTCGTCCCCTCTTCGGACGCCTCTCCTCGCTCGCTCTGCTGCTGAGTGGAGAGACACTCAAGGCACCAGCGCTCCCTTCCTCTGGACTAAGCGTCTTAGATCCCATAGCTCTTGTCTTATCGTTCCATTCATCTATGGCTTCCGGCGTTCGTTCGTACATGCCACCCTTTCTTCCAGCCTTTGGCGGAGAGCTCTCGTAGATATCCGCCATGTAGTTGCATGCTTTAATGACATCCCCCAATTCCACCCCAATGACAGCCCACCAAGGCCTCCCCCGCTCGTCATCTGGGAACGCAACCTCGGTGAATTTCGCGGCAGCATACAGCGCAGCCGTAGCGATCGTCCTGCTTGGGAATTGTAGACACAGCGTAGTCAAGCAACTGTCGTTGACAAACGCCCACGCCGTATTCCTCAACTTCTTATTCTCGGCAAACTCCTCCCCAAACATCATCAACAGATCAAAAAATATCTTGTGCGGCGGCTCCAGGCTTAAATCGAAGCAGACGGCCTCCAGCATTACATCCTCATTGAAAAGTATCACATCCCTCCACCGCCAATACTCTTTGTCCTGTTCATCCACCGTCTTATGTGGGTCCTTTTGCGCAACTCGCACACACGCTATTACCAGCTCTTTCATCTTCCTGCAATTCTCCTCCACCTTTGTCGCCAGAAACAAGCTCGTAGCCCCGACTTCGTAGTGGTGGTAGCCTTTAGCGGCAATTTGCATGGAGTTCCGCATGAAGAAGCGGTGCAGGAAAACGGAGGCGGTGGCGAGGGTGATTTGGGGGAGCTTGAGCATTATGCCGACTTGGAGGATGAAGTTTACGCCTTTGCTGCGGTATTCGCGCTCGGTTTTCGGGGGTAGGCCTTCGAGGATGGAGGGAGTGCGTTCGAGTTCGGCTTCGGTAAAGAGCCATTGGGTTTCGGCGAGCATGGGGATTTCGCTGGCGAGGGCGGGTGGTTGTTGATATTGGGGTCGAGGTTGGGATTGTGATTAGATGAGGGTTGATTCTCATGTTGCTGTTGGGGCGGACACTTTGGGAGAGGTGGTGTGTAACGGCATACTGGAAACAACTCAAAACTCCGTAGCGCACAACATGCGTTTCAATTTACTCTGGGGATAGGAGATAATATGTAAGTACATGAATAACTAACGTATGCCCAGGCCCTCCCGTTCAGGTCGAGGAGAAAAACGTATACTCCGATATGTCTCTGCACCTCCGCCGCATAACATCCCAGTATCCTCACACAGAGAGACTGTCGACTATGTAAAAGTCTGCTCTCCACCACATATGTCGTACCCATACTCCCGAAGCTCCATTGCTGAGACTGAAAGACATAAAGAGGAGTTTGCCGCCTTGAATCTAAACAATCCCACAACTTTCCTTTCCGCATCTAATATTGGAGAACCGCAACTCCCATCTACTGGTTCGTCACCATTTTCAAAGAGATCCCATGTATGCTCCACATAGTCTTTGTCTCCTTCGTCAGGTATCGTTGCGCCTAAAGCCATCGTGACCCCTTCGCAGCTTCCAGAAAAGGGATTGTTCATAGTGAGGGCATCGTAGACTCGCAGGTGCGGTGGGTAGGCAGGTGAGATTCCGTCCATTCGTATGCCATCAGGTTCAGCGTAGGTCCCAAAAGTCTCATTAACGTATCGCAGGCCAGGATTGAGTCTTGCAACAGAGATATCGGTACCTGGGAGACTTTCTATGATCCGCCCAATGACGGTACCCTTGTGGGGGGTTGGATGGTAAACCAAACCATCCTCTTCAAATCCATGCGTAGCAACGGTGATGAACATTTGGCCTTTCCGATTTGTGACAAGGATGCCAGACGTTGTTGTCTTGAAAATCTCTTCACTTTCTCCGTTTCTAATGATGGTGCGGACCGAGGAGCTCAACATGATTCCTGGACGGAGGAGGGCGTTCGGCGCGGTCGTGTACATAGTATCGTCATACTCAACGCCTTGCGGCGGTTTGCTCCTTAGTGCTGCTGGATCAGGATCAGGGGCTTCTGACATGGTCCTGTAGAATGCTGGGTTAAAGGCGATGCGGGAGGGGAGAAGCTTGATGTCTGTGCCATCTGGAATAGTAATTTGCCAAAAGCCACCAAACCAGAAGATATCTCTGATCTTTATCTTCAATTCCTGGAACAATCTCACTGCCTGTCGTAGAACGTCCTGGTTGTAATCAATCGTCCTTTGTAGATCCAGGTCTTCAAGAAATCTATGCCCACGACCCAGCCGCCCTCTATCAAAAGATTCTCCCAATTTGTCTGTACCAAATTGCACAGGAAGCCCTCCAATCGTGAGCGGCCATGGTTTTGGTGGGATTTTTCGTACTCGGATCATGAGATAAGGTGGGAATACTTCAGCACCAAAGGTTGTTGGGAAAAGATTCAACAGATCTGAAAAGTCTCCCTCAGGAGGGCCCGTCGCTCGGCCGGCCTCGACAAGCGAATAAGGGAGCTCAATTCTTTTAGATTGTGCTAGCCCCTTCTCAAGATCTTGGCTGGCCTGACCTATTTGAAAATCAAACTGTGCGTCTATTTGACCGTTAATCAGCGTACGTTGAGAGTAAAGAATGGGAAGAAGCTCTTACCTGGAACCGGCTCTTCCCCGTCTTTTCCTTTGAGCTTTTTCACTGGTGATCCTGTCTCAGTCGCTGAAGCTGCTCGTTTTGGCGGCAGAATCACAGTGGTATAAGGCAAGCATCGTTGCTCAGGGGATGGCTGTTTCGAGCGGTGGGGAGAATTGACGGCTGAGCCTGATCTGGTTTTTGATGGGGAAAAGTGTAGGACTGTATGGGTTGCCATGACCAGCTGTGACTCTTGGACCGAGTGGAGGAACTCGTAAGTGGTAAGAGAGAAACAGGGTCGATAAAAGAACAGCTTGAAGACCAAATCAGCGTGACTCCTGTTGCAAGTGATAAGTACGCTGTTGTGGTGGTTGAGTAGGATCAGAAGTTTCGAAATTCGAAGGTTGAGACCTGGAGGAACGCTAGACAGATGCGGCAAGATCGACAATTCGTTGGGACAATTAGCGTGTGCAAAAAGCTGTAGAATCCTTGGCATTTTCATTTTTTTTGTTTTCCCCCACCACAGCCCCTCTACCGGTACCGGCTCTCAGCGTAACAAATTCATCTATATTCATATTCGAATATGAATATAACACGTCGTATTCATATTCGAATAATATTCTGAATATATTCAAATAATATTCGAATATTTTTCTAAATATAGAAAAATCTTGTAATTAATATAAAACGAGCGATTTTAATAAAGTTTCTATTTATAATAATATTAATAATAATATATATAGCTCGATATTCTATTATTATATATTAAAAAAAAATCTATTATATTTTATTAATTTAAACTCGAATATTATTCGAATTAATAAAGAAAGAATACGAGAGAATTTTCTAGATTAATTTATAAATTAAATTATAAATTAAATTATAAATTAAATTATAAGTTAAATTTATGAGTTATACTATAAATTATATTATGAGTTATATTATGAGTCAAATTATGAGTCATATTATGAGTTAAACTATGAGTCATATTATGAGTCAAATTATGAGTCATATTATGAGTTAGACTATGAGTTATATTATGAGTCAAATTATGAGTTATAATATAGAAAATCTTTATCATATAAGAAGAAAAGACGTTCTCTTTTCTATCTCTTCCGTCAAGGTGTGGTTACTTTAGTAGGAAGAATATTAGTGGTGTGAAAGATGTTGATTATCTATGGAGGATTTGGCCCTAATATGCCAGAATCCAGCCAAGGCGCTAGTCCCAATGTGGAAGTACCGAGGCTCAGCCTGGTAACACTATGCCAGAGTCCACCCCGTGACAGAACGCCCCTTTTGAAAGAAAGAAGTCAACGCCCTCGTTGACACGCTGATATAGGGTATCGCAAGCAATGACGCAAGTGGCGTCTACATGTAGAAACAATAGAGCAAGCAAACATGCATGGTGTGTCCCTAGCTCTTGAACAGTCGGTGCGGGGCAGCCGCCGCAGAGCCTCAATTCTTGGCAAGCTTTTGGATGCTGATTCTGGCGACAGTGAGGTGAGGCGACAGGAAGGTATAGAGGTGACGTAGGCAGCTGGCGGTGGTAGCCATGGTGTTGATGAAACAGGGGAGCAAGCGTTTGGCGTCATAGGAGCATTAATGGTAGGTGCTGAGTAGTCGACTTTTTGCATGCAAAAGGGAGGTCTTGGCGCAAATCCATGGTCTTGGCGCGGTTTCCAGCTGGCCAGCGATTTCTGAAAGCAGTCGTTTGCCAGTGTTTTTTAAAATTGAAACTGTTTTAGCGCGGGGCTAGTCCAAATCTGACTAGACCGAAAGCTGAGCTGTCAAAGCTCGTATTATAGAACTCAATGTATTCACCCCCGGTGGGCTGGCTGAGAGCTATTATGCTACTACTACTGCGTAAGTATACTGAGTGTAGCTGAGGCTGGCTATACTGACGCAGGTAGAAGCTGATTATGAGAGGTAGTACTGGGGGTCGAAGCACTTTGTTTTAGAGGCTACTGGTGAGTAAATAGAATAAAGTAAAGTAGCTAGCGAAGTAGACGTTAACGAGTAAGGCGAATAAGGGTCTTAATAAAGGATGTATTAAATAGCTACGTGTGATAGGTGTATTAAAGGGTCAAATCTTCTAGGGTAAAACTTCTAGAAGAGGCTATTTTAATAATTTAATAAATAGTTAATATATCGACTAGCCTATTAAAAGAGTCGAAAATAAAGTTTTTTATTTTGATTTAATAAAAGAACCTAAGTAAAGAAGGTATTTAATATTATAAATAAGTATCTTTAAATATTAAATTATATTAAGGTCTCAAGGGGAGTTATAAATAAACTAGTATATATATAGAAATATCTCAATAAATAAAATAATCGGTATATACTATTATTACTATTTATTAAAATATAGTTACTTTAATAGTAAAAATATTAATAGTATAAAAGATATTAATTATCTATAAAGGATTTGGCCCTAATATACTAGAATCTAGTTAAGACACTAGTTTTAATATAGAAGTACCGAGGTTTAGTTTAATAATACTATATTAGAGTCTACCCCGTAATATCTTCTTTATTCTCTACTATAATTATCCGATATTATCTACTTATTATCTACTTATTATAGACTACTTTCTATAATAAAATTCACTTTATATATCTATTAATAAGGCCTCTAAAAGCTCTACTAAATACGATAGCGAGTACGAATTTCTCTCGCTCGAAAATTAAGAATTTATTTTTAAATTATTATATTATACTAAAACTAGCTTCGTAGTAACTATTAAATATAATATATAAATCCTATAAAAAGAGTATACGGCGTGGTTACGCTATTTATATTATAATATTATATTATAGTTTCCGGTACTTTAGAGTCTTTTTAGAAATAAAAGATTTAGAGCCCTCGCTCTAACTCTTTAAAAATTAATTCTATTATTTAAATATAAAGATTATTTTCTATTAAGGTTTTATATTTATTTTTATATTATTATAAATACTCTAGATATTATAGTTTAATAGTTTTAATCTCTCTTAACTTTCTTAAATAGTAATCTGTTAAAAATATAAAAGATCTTTCTAGAAATAATTATCCCGAAGGCGAGACGTACGGGATTAATACTCTAGACGAAAATACGGGAGATTTACCGAAGAATATAAATTTAACGGTAGATTAACGATTTATAGAATTAAAATATAAATAGAAAACCCTCGAGAAAGAGGCCTCTATTATTATAATTTAGAAGAATATCGAAAATTTACGATATACTATCGTAGGTAAAGAAGATAAAGAAATCGAAGATAATTTTTAAAAATTAAATATAAAAGACGAAAGCGGCCCGACGGTAAATCGTAGTTAAATCGGTCTTAATATAAATTAAAGTAATTTACGACTATTAAAATTATAGGATTTTTATACGAAGAATCCGTAAAATTATTAAGAATAAATTTATAATATAGAGACTACGTTCCGCTTAATACCCGTAAACTTTCGAATAAATAAAAAGAAGATTTTATATATAATACCTTATTTAAAGGGGTAAATTAAAAAGTTATAAAATAAATATAAAGAACTTTATTTAATAAATATATTAATATAGAAGTTTTTTACGGATTATTTATTTAATATAATCGAGGACCCTTTAAACCGAGTTATAAATACGAATTTTAAATATTAATATATACGTTAAAGGAATAATTAATCGGTATAAGATTTCGATATTTATTTTAGTACCCTAGAAACCGAATTATCTTTTTATAATAAAGAGTAATAAATAGTTTATCTAATAATTTATTTAAGATTTAATATTTTAAAAGAAGTTAACCGAGCCTAAAATATTCTTATTAAGCGAACCGAATTTATATTATTTACGATATATTATAAACGTAATCTTAATCGGGACTTTAAGATATAAGATAATAATTAAAATAATTAATTAAGACCTCGGAAGAGGTATAAAAAGAGGTTAAAGGGCGGAGATAATAAAAATTAATCTAATATAAGGGGATAAGGTTCTAATAATAATAATTATAAAAATATAAATAAAACGTATACGACTGGCGGGAGCGATAAGAATCTTAAGGATATTAAATATTTTAATTATTATAAATTCGGCCACTACTCTAATAAATATCCGGAGAAGAAAATAAAGACTATTAATTATATCGGCGATTATACTATAGAGTCGAAAAATAATAAACTCTTAAGGAAGTCTTTATTTTAAGAGAATAAAAGGAAATAAAAACCCGACCGAGTATAAATATTAATAACGAAGTTATAGCGAACCTAATTAATATTAATATAAAAATCATTCGTATTAAAATGGATAAAGATCTAGGAGTGGAGATAAATATTATTAACGAGATATTTATATAATAGTATAACCTAGAGTATTTTAAAAGCGAGTCGTTACCGACTCCTAAATAAATAAGCGGGTAATCTATTTATTATTATAATATTTATAATATTATCTACTAGTTAACCGATTTATAAGAATAGACTAAGGAGTATAATAATATCTTTTACTTTATTAATAAAAAAGGCTCGCCTATTATTATAAGTATACCGGTTATAGAAAAGGAAAAAATCTAAATCGACTATAATATATATACCTAGCGGTTCGGTATCGCGCCGAATACGTATATATTAGAATTATTTAAGGATTTTACGAAATTATTAAGAACGTAACTAATTATTTATATATTAATTTATATTAAGGCTAGTCCCTTTAATTAAAATCCTATTAAAGGGAACGAGGCTAGGAAAGGCGATATTATTATTAATATAATATCTTCTAATAGTTCCGTTATCGTACCGCCTATACTTCCCGACGAATTTATAAATTTTAACGATATCTTTTTAGATAAAGAAATAAATCGATTATTATCGTATAAGAGCGGCGACTATATAATTAATATAAAGAGTAACCCGCTATACGGGCCTCTTTATAATTTATCGAATTTAAAATTAATAAAATTAAAGAGATACCTAAATAACGCCCTAGCGAAGGGTTAAATTAAATATTTCATAAACCCTATTAAGGCTCCTATTCTTTTTATTTTAAAGAAAAATAATAAACTACGATTATATATCGACTACCGAGGTCTTAATAAAATTATTATTCAGAATCGTTACCCGTTATTATTAATTAGCGAGACGCTAGACCGCCTAAATAATATTATATAATTTACGAAACTTAATTTAAAAGATATTTATTATCGAATAAAAATTAAGGAAGGCGATAAATAGATGATAATATTTCGTATATAATATAATCTTTTCGAATATATAATAATATTATTTAGTTTAACGAATATATTTACTACTTTTTAAATTTATATTAATAAATCGTTAGCGGGCTTAATAAATATATTTTATATTATTTATTTAAATAATATCCTGATTTATTTAAATTTAAAAGAAGAGTATATTAATTATATATAATAAATACTCGAACGCCTATAAAAATATTCTTTATTCGTAAATTTTAAGAAATACGAGTTCTTTACTCGATTAATCGAGTTTCTAGAGTTTATTATAAATACCGAAGGTATATCGATAGACGAATATAGGATTAATATAATTTAGTCCTAACCGAAACTAAAGTCCTTTTATAATATATAGGTATTTTTAGGTTTCGTTAATTTTTATCGTCGATTTATTTATCGTTATTCGTAGATAATAGGCCTATTAACGGGTTTATTAAAAGGTAGTTAAGATAATAAAAAGTTTAGTCTATTTAAATAACCTGAAAAGGCGGAGTAAACGTTTTATATACTTCGCGACTTATTTACGTATATATTTATTCTTATATACTTTAATCTAGAATTAAAAATTCGGATTAAAATAAATACTTCTAATTTTACTATGACTACGATTTTAATATAATTATAAAATAATAACGAATAATATCCCGTCGCTTTTTAATCCCGTAAGATATAAGGTTTAGAAATTCGATACGAGATTTATAATAAAAAGCTCCTCGTAATCGTTACGATATTTAAATAATAACGATACTACCTCGAGGGTAGTTTATATAAAATAGAAATCTTAATTAATTATAATAACCTAAGGGGTTTTATAAATATTAAATAATTAAATAACCGCTAGGCGTATTAAATAATAAAACTTTTATCTTTTAATTTCTTAATTTCGTATTATTCTAGAAAAAGTAACCTAGTCGATAACCCCTTATATCGTTTTAATTATAAAGACTAGGATAACTTTTTAGATAATATATTACCTATATTATAATAAAAGTTATTAAATTTAGAAAGTACTAGTTAAGGCCCTATTTTCGCTACGATATAAAATATATTTATAAATATAGAAGATCTAGATATAGATAATACTTCGCCGGCGTTAAGTAGTATATCCGTAGGTATTATATAAAATCTAATATATATAAAATTTACGTTATTAGGGTCTTTAAAGTTTACTATAAAAAAGATATATTCTTTAATAGTATATTTATCTAGGCCTAGAGAGTTAATACCTAGACGAGAAATTCTAAAGAGTTTAAGCGAGACGCTTATTTAAATCGATTATAATATAATAAAGAAATTATTTAACTTTATCGCTAGAACTATAAGTTATAGACTATTTATTCTATATATTATTACTAAATTAATAGTATTTTACGAAACGACTTATAACGCTAAAAACTTATTAATAATTAAAATAATTCGCGCTTTATAAAAGAATAATTCCTTCTCGTAAATAAAAATCGCCGAAATTATATAAACGGATCACTAGCGTTCCGCTAGAGTATAGACTTTAAATTCTATATTAATTCTTAGATATAATAATAAGATTTATATATTTAAAGAAGGATTAGTCCGCGAAGAGCTATTAGAACGATATTATAACGATATATTAACGGGGTATTTTAATATTAAAAAGATAACGAAGTTATTTATTAGAAAATATTTCTAGAGTACTCTTAAGGCCGACGTATAAGAATATATCGATATATACGATATATATACGCTTCGGATTGGCGTGGGGTGAGGTGGGGATCGAGGTATGATCCCCACCCTAGCCTGGCGTGGGGATCTATTGGCGTGGGGCTTGGGGTAGGGTGGGGTAGGGTGGGGATCCCTTGGGGATCCCCACTGCGCCAAGGCGGATTTCTAATAATCATTCTAATAACGCTGCTGCCCCCATAGATATACGCACTCATGGCTACTGCTGCCCCCATAACTCATGGCTACTACTGCCCCCATAGATATGCGCACTTATGGCTACTGCTGCTGGTGGTGCCCCCATAGATATGCGCACTCATGGCTACTACTGCCCCTATAGATATGCGCACTCATGGCTGCTGCTGCCCCCATAGAAATGCGCACTTATGGCTACTGCTGCTGCTGCTGCCCCCATAGATATGCGCACTCATGGCTACTGCTGCCCCCATAGATATGCGCACTCATGGCTACTGCTGCCCCCATAACTCATGGCTACTGCTGCCCCCATAGATATGCGTACTTATGGCTACTGCTACTGCTGCCCCCATAGATATACGCACTTATAGCTACTGCTGCCCCTATAAATATACGCACTCATGACTGCTGCTGCCCCCATAGATATACGCACTTATGGCTGCTGCTGCCCCCATAGATACGCGCACTTATGGCTACTACTACTGCTGCCCCCATAGATATGCGCACTCATGGCTACTGCTGCCCCCATAACTCATGGCTACTGCTGCCCCCATAGATATGCGCACTTATGGCTGCTGCTGCCCCCATAGATATACGCACTCATGGCTACTGCTGCCCCTATAACTCATGGCTACTGCTGCCCCCATAGATATGCGCACTTATGGCTGCTGCTGCCCCCATAGATACGCGCACTTATGGCTACTACTACTGCTGCCCCCATAGATATGCGCACTCATGGCTACTCCTGCCCCCATAGATATGCGCACTCATGGCTACTGCTGCCCCCATAGATATGCGCACTCATGGCTACTACTGCCCCTATAGATATGCGTACTTATGGCTGCTACTGCCCCCATAGATATACGCGTACTTATAGCTACTACTACCCCCATTATAGATTAATAATAAGATATATTATAGATTATACTATAAAGAGACGATTATTATAATGATTATTATAATTAATATCTACTATTATTCTTCACTCTTTACTTTTTAACCGATTTTAAATCGAAATATTCTTAAGAATAAAATAATAAGTTTAAGAGAAAACGCTAATATTAAAACGTATTAGTAAATATTTAAAAAGGGTTAGTTTTAAATTTAAAACTAAACTATTATTTAAACGTCCCTTTAATTTTAAAATAAACGAATTAAACTACGTCTTTAATATAACCTTCGGTTATATCTAACTTTAGGTTGATAATAGTCTTAATTTTAATATTAACCTGAATAATTATAGGTCCGAGCGCTTATTCCATGAGTGCGTATATCTATGGGGGCAGTAGTAGCCATGAGTTATAGAGGCAGTAGTAGCCATAAGTGCGTATATCTATGGGGGCAGTAGCAGCCATAAGTGCGCATATCTATAGGGGCAGCAGTAGCCATGAGTTATGGGGGCAGCAGTAGCCATGAGTGCGCATATCTATAGGGGCAGTAGTAGTCATGAGTGCGTATATCTATGGGGGCAGCAGTAGCAGTAGCCATAAGTGCGCGCATCTATGGGGGCAGCAGCAGCCATAAGTGCGCATATCTATGGGGGCAGCAGTAGCCATGAGTGCGCATATCTATGGGGGCAGTAGTAGCCATGAGTGCGCATATCTATGGGGGCAGTAGTAGCCATGAGTGCGCATATCTATGGGGGCAGCAGCGTTATTAGAATGATTATTAGAAATCCGCCTTGGCGCAGTGGGGATCCCTAAGGGATGCCCCCCCCCCCCCAACCCTAGCTTGGAGTGGGGATCGAACCGCGATCCCTACCCTACGCCCCACCCCACCCCACCCCACGCTAGCATTCCCTCTAGGGATTCCCACGCCAATCCGAAGCGTAGATATATACTAGCGGGTTAATGTATATCGATACCGCTTTTATAACGAGATTAGTTTTTTATTATATCCCACGGGACCGTAGAAGGAAATTATAATAGATTTTATTATTAATTTACCTCTAAATAACCGGTACGGACGCGTTTATAATACGGTCCTTATAGTTATAAATAAGTATATAAAGATATTACGATATATCTTAACTATTAAAACGATCGACTCTACGGGGTTAATAGAGTTAATATTCGAAAAAATTATCCTAATGTTTAGAGTTCTTAATAGAATTATTTCTAATAAAGATTCTATTTTTACGAGTACGTTTTAGTTAAAGGTATATTATTTAATAAAAATTAAAAAGCGCCTAAATATCGTATTTTATCCGTAGACGGATAGTTAGATAAAACGCTAGAACTAAGCTTTAAAATACTATTTAAGAACTTTCTATTTAAGCGAGTAAAATAACTAGGTAGTATTTTTACTTATAATAAAATAAATATACTATAGTACGTAGTATACGATAATAAAATAGATATTATTTATAATTATATATAGTTATAATCCGTCTCTTAAACCGTATCTCGAGGGCGAGACGTATAAAGGAGAAGTATTATCGATATAAAAAAGAATTAAAAAATTAAATACTTTAAGAGAGTACTTAATAAAAGTATAGATTATCGCGGTCGAGGCGTAGAAACGTAACTATAGTAGAAGGTATAAACCGAAATTATTTAATATAAATAACCTTATACTATTATTAACTAAAAACTTAATATAAAAATAATTAAATAAAAAGCTCTCTCATAAAGTAATTAAACTATTTAAGATTTTAGATATTATCGGAATATAAATATACCGCCTAGGATTATTAACTAGATATCGTATTTATAATATTTTCTATATATCGCTTCTAGAGTCGTATTATTAATAATAAGGCGATATTTCGATCCTTAATATACCTCTACTAGAATTAATAAATAATACGAACTAATAAGAAATAAAAAAGGTACTGAAAAAGAAGAAGGTTAAAAACGAGGTACTTTACTTTATAAAATAACTAGGATAACTAAAGACCTTTAATAAATAAGTTAACATAGATATTTTAGATAACGCGCTAGAACTACGAGAAATATTCGAAGAGAATACGAAGATAGAAAAGGTATAGAAAGTAAAGAGTAGGAAAAGAAAATATTATTAATTATTAACTACTATTAACTATTTCTTATTAATCGACTTCGAGCGAGATATATCCTTATAACTAGCGGGGCGCTTATAAACCGGTTTATATTTAAAACGGCTAACTTTCCTAATATTAAAACTCGGTTATTTACGAGTAGGGCCGGGGCCGGGAACTCGAATTAAAAAACGAAGGGTAGAAATAGAACTAAAATTAGAATTATTAACTTTATCTTTAACTTCTTCTTTAGAAATCTTATAAGAAGATATTAATTTATTTAAAATATAACGACTCGTATCCTCTATACCGTCGTATTAAAGGCGAGGCTTTATATTATTTTTAACTAAAAGAGCTTTACGATTAAATATTATAACTTTTTATATACCGCTAAAGAATAAAATAGGATTAATAATATCGAGATCGTTAATAATAAATATATTAAATTAATCGGTAACGGGATTAAGGCCGGGAGAAAAATCATATTTAAAGATATCTCGTATATACCGTATATAAATATCGTCTTCGTTTTTATTATCGGCTTTATCTTCGTCCGTCGATTTAAGAAGATCGTTAGGTTAATACTACGTAGTTTTATTTTAAAATATATTTATATCCCGGGTAATAATCCCTCCCTAAAAAGTTATTAATATACGAATTATATCTAAACTATATTAATTTATTAGAGTATAAAAGATATTATTTATACCCTCGACGTTTATAATAAGTCGAGATATTAATTATAATATATCCTTCCCTCTCTTAATATTACTACTTTTAGATTTAATCTCCCGAAGGAAGGCTACGATATCTTTTATATATTTAACGATACGCTCGCGAAGATACTTGTTAAGGCCTCGACGTTCTAAACGGTTAAAAAGAAAATTTATAAAAATATGAAATTTAGAAGGAATCTAGATACGTTAATATAATTCGGTTTTAGAATATAAACGATATATAGGATTATATAAATACTTATTCTTTATATAATAAATATACTTTATATATAGTATTTTATTATATAGGACGTAGTTATCTAGGTTTATCCGCTTAAAGTAGCGGAGGTATAAAAATACGAATAAAGGCGGGGTAGGAATAAAGCGGGCGGTTATTTTATAAATAACGATAATTAAAGATATATTAAATATCCAAATATTATCGTTAATATCGTATACCGTAGAGATTAAATTAATATATTAAGTATTAAAATAATCTAGTTATATACGCGTCGCTAATAAAATAAAGTATAAAACTAATAATTTAAAAATAAAATAAATATTACGATAATATTAATTTTTTTAAAATATAAATAAATATCTTATTTAAAGTTAGAAGAATTATTTATTTACTTTAATAATTATAAAATTAAAGAAAGAATTTAAAAGAAGAAAAGAAAGATTTATTTAAACTACGATATATTAACTCTAGTTTTATTTATAGAATATATATATAATATTTACGACCTCGAAGAAAGAGTTTAAAGATACGGCCGAGATTATTATAAATTAGTAAAAATCTAAATATAGTATAGTTATTAATAGTAATATATAGGAGTTTATATATATAAAAGATAATAAGATATTATTATAGTATGGCCTTATCTACTTTAGTCTAGCTTAATTTATCTTAGATTTAATTTAGGTTTAAACTAAGTTCCCTATTTCTATTTTAATATAGTCGGGATAGGAAATAAATAAATACTCCGTATACTAACTCTTATTTAGATAGTAGTTAATTATACCCTAATTTTCGTCCTTTATCTTTTATCTTAGTCTACTCCTATATTATAATTAAATTATAATTTAATAAACCTAGCCGTTAATTTAATAAATATCTAAATATTAATCCCGTTCCTTAATATTATAAAAGATTAACTACCTAGTTAGTACTCTCTAGTATTAGGATAATTATTATAAAGAATTAACCCCTTAACCCCGAAGACCGCGTATAATAATTCCTCGCCGAAGTTTAGAATAACTTTATTAATTTCTTAAATACTTTCGATTACCTATATACTTAGGTCGAGAGTAATTCTTTATTCGATATTTTATCCTCGTTTATACCTCTTTCTTCTCCTATATTAAATACGTAATCTTTAGTTTATATTATCGTTTAAGTAATAACCTAGGCCGTACCTACTATAGTTTAAACTATACCTTAACCCCCGCTTTAAATATTCGATAAGAATACTCTTAATAATATTATTATTATAGGCCTATATTTATCTTCTCTTTTAAATACCTAATAATCTACCCCCTCCCGATCTCGAACGCCTCCTAGATCCGAAAAACTCCTAAATATCTCGGAATATAAAGGGGATTAAGATAAATTAAATATTTAAGAGTAAACGTTAATATAGTAGATATATATTAATTATAACCGTTACCCTACCGATAGTAATAAGATCGCTTATATAAAGTTTAAATTAATTATCAGTAAAAAGGCCTTTAACTTAATAAACCGTTATTAAAAAGAGGGTTTTTATACTTTAACTAGTTTTACCGATTAACGAAAAAAGCTACGAGAAGTATATAGTAACCCGTTTAAATAGGAGGATATTTAGAATTATATCTAGGAATTTAAATAAGACTTTATACTTTTTAATAAATACTTTAACCTCGTTATTTAGAAGAAGGAACGTTCTCGAATAAAGAACGAATTCTTAATTAATATTATAAAATATAATATTAATTATACTACCTAATAGGCCTTTATCTCTTAGAGGAAAGTTAATAATTAACGGTTATATACCTTCGATAAATACGTCCGTATATACTCCGAAATCGATTAAAAACTCCGGTAAATTAAATACCGTTTATCTCGCTAGAGTACCACTCCTATTAGATTAAGATAAACCTCGAGGAGGTCTATTATACCTCTATTAATTTCTACCCCTATAGCCCGCTTTATTATAATAAGTATTTTTATCCTTATTACTATAGCTTTAACCCTCTTATTTAAGAAATTAATAAACCTCGATTCTATTTAAATTATTATTAAAGGTAAATTAACGAGAACCCCGGTTATTAAAATTATCTACGAGAAGTAGAGGCTTTACTTCTATTATAAATTACTTAAATATAATATAAAAACCTATTTAATTAAGCCAGCTAGTCTCCGATCTAGTATTATAATTATTATTAATAATAACGAGAGCGTTATAAAAGGAGTTACTTTAAACGCGGGAAAAGAATAATCCCGGTATAAAGTCGCGTATTAGGACTATAAGTACCTAGAACCCTATATATACCTTCTTACTTATCGGCTATATCGTTTAATTTACCTTCGTTACTAACTAAATTTTCGTTTAAATTTATTATATAGCTTTTTAAGACCGACCCTACTTTTCGTAATAAATATATAATTATTTCTTATTAACTACGGAATAACTAGTCCCGAATTTAAATTAAAGCCTTAATTAATACTAGTATATTTAGTTATCTTTTCATCGATTATAATTTACCTCTTCGCTTTCTTCGTTATTTTTATATTATCCGATCTTTTAATAACGTACCTACCGTTATAAAATATATTATTTATATCGTAGAAACGATTTTAAATATCTATAGTTATTAGGAATAAATAGTTTTCTTCGTTATTAAGCTTAATTAATACTTTATTATAATCAGTTTATTATACCTCTATTATTATAAAGCTATTATTAATTTCTTAAATAATTCTTTAACCTTCGCTTTATATTTTTATTTAAGAAATTATACCTTAAATCTCGTAAAAATCTTCGCGGAAAATAAACTCTTTTTTATACCCTAAGAAAGTTTCTAAATTTAAGAATTTTAGTTTTTAATTTTATTTAATACCTATATAGGGTAAACCCCGATTTAAAAGGAATCGCTAGTATATAAAGAGCCGTTATTATTTATAGACGATAACGTTATTATTAAATAATTAATTCCGACTTAAGAGAAGTTATTTTAACTTTAGGTTTATTAATAGTATACTTAATCCTAGGTTTATAAGAAATAAACCTCGATTTAAGAAAAGTTAACCTAGTCCTAGGTTTATTAATAATATATTTAATCCTAGATTTATAAAAAATAAACCTCGATTTAAAAAGAGTTAATTTAGTTTTAAATTTACTAGAAGTAAACCTAATTCTTAGTTTAATTTAATACTCGTATAAAATAACCTAGAACTTAAGAGGAGTTATTTTAATTTTAGGCTTATTAATAATAACTCTAGATTTAAGAGAAGTCTTCCTTATTCTAGTCCTAGTTATTTATTCTTATAAGAACTAGCTATAATAACGAGTATAGTCGTATCGTTATTACCGTTAAATAAGGAAAGACGTTTAAAATTAAATATCGTAGCCTAGCCTCGCTTTATTTTAAATCCTAGTATTAAGAATAACGAACCTAGTACCTAGCTACTCTTAATATATACGAGATAGGATCTCGATTATTTACCCGGCTCGTTAGGCCTAACGAGTAAACCGTATTTAATTTATTATTTATAGAAATCGATCGATTCTTAGGTATTTTAGAAGAAATCTCGACTTTAAATATTTAACCTCGTTAAGAATCTAGATATTATAAACCTAAACCCCGTCTTAATTAAAACTTTAAATTAAATATTTATAATTAAGCCTAGAACCGAGTTATATTTAAAATAAATAAAGAGCTCTACCTCGCCTCCGCTATTATTTAAGAAAAGTTTTAAGTTTACCGAGATAATAAGAATATTAACTTAATTATAATCCTACCTACGCGGTATTATAAATTCTTAGACGTTTTTTTAAAAAAAGATATTAATACCTTACCCCCGTATTAGTTATATAATTATACTATTAAATTTAAAGAAGGGCTATAACCTCCGTTATTTAGTTTATATAATATAAATTATAATAAAATCTTAAAGCTCCGCCGTTACCTAGATAAAAATTTTAATAAAAGTTTTATTCGAGTTAATCGGTTTTATACCGCGTCTTTTATCCTATTTATAAAGAAACCTAGCGGAGGTTTATATTTTTATATTAATTACCGAGGGCTAAATATTATTATTATAAAGAATAGGTACTTTTTACCCTTAATATTAAAAACCTTAAATTAATTAAATCGTATTAAAGTATTTTTTAAATTAGATATTATATTTATTTTTAATCGCCTCCGCGTTAAAGAGGGCGACGAAGAATTTACTATATTCTATACCCGATTCGGTTTATTCGAATACTTTATTATATTATTTAGATTATATAATAACCCTACCTCGTTTTAATATTATATTAATAATACTCTTTATAAATTTCTCGATAAGATTTATACTATATATCTCGACGATATTCTAATTTATAACGATATTAAGGAAAAGTATAAAATCTATATTAAGTATATTCTTTAGAAGCTCCGCGAGGCGGGGCTCTAAATAAATATTATTAAATATAATTTCTACGTTAAGGAAGTTACGTACCTAGGATTAATTATTACTATTTAAAGAATTAAAATAAATTTAAAGAAAATCGATACGATCCTAAATTAATTATAATTAGTTAATATTAAGGATATTTACAGTTTCCTAGGGTTCGTTAACTTTTATCGGCGTTTTATTTATAAATTTAATAAACTCGTTATACTATTTATAACTTTAATTAAGAAAGGTACTATCTTCGAGTAGAGTATTTGATATTAAATAACTTTTAATACCTTAAAGAAGACTTTTATCTTTAATATTATTTTAATTTATTTCGACCCCGACCGTAAGATTATAATAGAAATAAATACGTTTAATTACGTATCTAAGGGGGTCCTATCCTAGTATAATGATTAAAATATTCTTTATTTTATTATTTACTTTTTAAAGAAATATAACCCTACCGAGTATAATTATAAAATCTATAATAAAGAGTTTATAATAATCGTCCGCGTATTTAAGATAAAATTTTTTAATTCAAAGGGATTTACTCTCTTTATTAAGGTAATATCTAATTATAAAGCTCTTAAATATTTTATTTTATTTAAAATATTATCTCGCCGATAAGCGAGGTAGAGTAAATTCTTATCCCGTTTTAATTATAAGATTACCTACCGGCCCGGTAAAGAAGGTAGTAAACTTAATATATTAACGCGTCGATTAAGAGACCTCCTTAAAGAGGGGGATAAATTAAACCCTAGATATTAATATTAATACTAGATTATATTAAAAAGAAAAAACCTAGCCCTAGAAATCCTTAAGGATTATATTTATAATATATCGCTAAATATAACGACCCTAGCCTTAGTCCTAGTTACTTTAACTATATCGGTAATAAATTTAAAGATTCTCGTCTAGCCCTTCTAGTTATATTTTATATTAATCTATATAACCTTAATAAACCTCGATATAGATATTAATTTAGAATTTTAGACTTTACCTATATCCTATAAACCTAAATTAGATAAAGACTAGCCTATTAACTTAGATAAAGACCTATATAATACCCCGACCTATTAATTATAGAATATAATTAATTAAGCCGATTAATTCGCTTTTAAAGTCCTAGAAATACTACGTTCTAAAACGCGTTATTATAACGGAATTCTCCTCGCTAAATATAAAGATAGGGATAAAGTTCTCTATTTTTAAAGAAAGAGATATATTCTAAATTCTAATAAATTACGCCTTCGTCTAATCTAACTAGCCTATAATAATATCGTAGGTAATTACCTAGGTCGTATTAAATATTACGAATTAATTAGTCGGGTTTATTAGTAGCCTAACGTCTATACTACTATCTAACGATTTATTAAGAATTATTATATATACCGAAAAACTAAACCTTCCCGCTAGTATATTTAAAAATAACTACGTTTATTACCGCCCCCGTAACGACGTTAAAGAGATATCTCGATAAACTATATAGGTCCCCTACCGCCTTATACCTTTATAGGAATTATTTATCGGTATATCTTAATTTTTATAAACCACTTAACTAAGATACGGTACCTAGTATTAATTATATCGATAAAAGTAGACGAAGCCTACGACGCTTTCTACTAGAATATATAAAAGCTCTATAAATTACTAAATATCTTTATTTTAAATCGAGGATTTTAATTTATATCGGAGTTCTAGGAGGCCTTATATAAACGTTTTAAAATCGATTAATATATATCTACCGGGTATTATTCTTAAACGGATAATTAAACCGAGCGGTTTAATACTATAATAGAATACTATCTCCGTATATATATTAATTATATATAGGATAATTAAGTGAAATGGCTCCCTAAAGCGGAGTTTTCTAATAGTAATACCGATTCTTCTAATACTCTAGCCTCGCCTTTCTTAATTAATTATAATTAGTATTTATATATTAGTTTCGAGCCTATTAAATCTTTATTTTAAAATCTTACTACCTAAGCCCGTACCTATTTAATCGTTATTAATAAATTTATAACGTAAATAGAAACTTTAAATAACTACCTCCGCGATAAAATATTTATCGCCTAAACTATTTTTGAATCCTCGATTAATTAACGAAGGCGCCTATATCCGATATATTTAATAAACGACTAAATATAGCTAAATACTAAAAATCTAAATATTATATACTTTTTAGTTAAACTCGACGATTATAATATCGGCCCCTTCTAAGTCTTTAAGGTTTTCGATAATCCTTTTATAATTTAGCTAGATTTTCCGTATTCTATAAAAATTTACCCCGTCTTTTATATTAACTTATTATAATTAGTAGTTAATAACCCTTTACCTATATAAATCTACTTTATCCGAGAATTTATAACTACCGAAGATAATTAATATAAATAGTATATTAACGGTATTTTAAATTCTAAATATAATCGCCGTTATAATCTACTTTTATTAAAGTATTATATTAATTAAGAAGATTACGTCGTTATATAAAAACCCTTTTAATACCTTACCCGTTATTAATAATCTATCGATAAATATTATATCTCGAATCCTAGCGCCGCTAGCCTCTATAAATTACTATATATTATCTAGAGGTACTAGTATAAGGAACTTTTATTATTTTTATTTTAATCCGATTTTTAAAAAGTTAACCCCCGCCTATACTATAACTTATTCCTTATCCGTTATTATTCCCTCGGTTATCGTTCCGTATCGGCTTCGACCGATACTTCGTATTATTATATAAATAAATAGTACCCTATAACCTAGCCCCGTCGTTATCGTTTATAGATAATAACGCTAACGCCTAGTTTTATTTATATACCGCCGCTTATTCCCCGTCCTATCCCTTATCCGTTATTATCGATAACTCGAATACTCTAATATATTTTTATCTTAACTATTTCGTAACCCTTAATAAGGTTTAGGGTTACGAAATCTAATTAATCGAATTAATTCTTTATTTATCTTGTAGGAGCTCGACCTTAAAGAGGGGGTTATTATTATAATATAACTTTACCTACTTTAACCTAGCCTAATTTATTTTAGATTTAATTTAGGTTTAAATTAAATTCCCTATTTCTATCTTAATATAGTCGGGATAAGAAATAAGTAAATACTCCGTACACTAGCTCCTATTTAGATAATAGCTAGTTATACCCTAGTTTTCGTTCTTTATCTTTTATTTTAGCTTACTCCTATACTATAACTAGGCTATAGTTTAATGAATTTAATTGTTAATTTAATGAATATCTAGATACTAATCCCGTCCCTTAATAGATATTATAGAAGAAGAAAAGTTAAAAGGTCGGCGAAGGCTTTATACCTATACTAAGATTATTACCCGTATATATTTACTCCTATAACTAGAGTTCTTCTTAAATAATAAGGTAGAATAATTTATTTTATCGCCGATATCGTTAAAGCCCTACTAGTAATAAAGATTTATAGTTTTCGATAATAATTATAATATTCTTTCTCTTATCTTTCCATTTAGATTTTAAGGTTTTTATTAAATACTTAATATAATCTACGACTATATAACTACGCCGATTACGAACTATACGCGACGTATTATTAACTTTAAAATATAATTTATTTCCCTCTCTTTTTCCTACTAGGTTTAGAGGTTTTTTATTAATATATTACTACTATAACCTAGGGGATTAACCGAAGTAGGTAGGAGGCGTAGGCGCTATATATATACCCTATTTAATTTAAATTCTCCTATATTATATTATTTCGTTAAAACGATTAAAGCGTAGAGTTAATATTTATTAATTTCGAGGGCGAAACCCCTAGAAGGGGAGGTAATTATTATATTATATTAAAACTAGCTTCGTAGTAACTACTAAATATAATATATAAATCCTATAAAAAGAGTATATAACGTAGTTACGTTATTTATATTATAATATTATATTATAATTTCCGGTACTCTAGAGCCTCTTTAGAAATAGGAGGCTCGGAGCCCTCGCTCTAACTCTTTAGAGATTAATTCTATTATTTAAATATAAAGATTATTTTCTACTAAGGCTTTATATTTACTTTTATATTATTATAAATACCCTAGGTACTATAACCTAACAAAATTAAAACTCTATAAATAAGAGTTTCTATTATATAAAAATAACGAAGAACGAAAAGTAAATATTATATAATATATCTAAAAATAGATTACTAATATATATATAGAGAAATATTACTTGTCTCGCTTAGAGATATAAATATTCGAAAATCGAAAACATTTCGAATAAATCTCATAGTAACTTCTATTAATATTATCGAAAATAGTATCCAAAAATTTTAATAAAAGAAAACGATAATACTAGCTCCTAGTTATTAGGTATATTACTATTTTATTTATTTATTTATTTATTTATTTATTTATTTATTTATTTATTTATTTATTTATTTATTTATTTATTTATTTATTTATTTATTTATTTATTTATTTATTTATTTATTTATTTATTTATTTATT
>JAABUK010000486.1_pt1 | contig 82432 bp, 83 predicted proteins | sample 5559141 | NCBI WGS metagenome assembly JAABUK01 (sample SAMN10711869, study PRJNA513367) | rock metagenome | isolation source: Antarctica rocks | place: Antarctica: Victoria Land, Pudding Butte nord | collected 2016-01-03
TGCTCGCCCGCCAGCCGATCCGCTTCTCCTACCGCACCCAGTACACCGGCAAGATGGCCGCCCGCAGCGTCCAGCCGTGGGGTATCGCGTCCTGGCACGGGCGGTGGTACCTCACCGGCTACGACCTGGACCGCGCGGACAGCCGGGTATTCCGGCTCAGCCGGATCGAGGGCAAGGTCACCACCGCGGGCAAGCCGGGCAGCTACGACGCGCCGCCGGACCACGAGCCGCGGGCGCTGATCCGCAGCCAGGCCGTCGAGCGCGAGCCGGCGCCAGCCGTGCTGCGGGTCCGGGCCGGTGCCGGCAACTCCCTGCGTCGGCGCGCCCGGACGGTGGGCGAGGTTGACGAGCAGTGGTCTCTGGTCGACATCGACTTCACCGACCTCGAACAGCTGGCCGACGAGATCAGCGGCTTTGGCGCGTCGGTCGTCGTGGAGCAGCCGTCGGATCTGAGGAAGGCGGTCGTCCGCCGGTTGACCGGCGCCCTGGCGATCCACCGGCACTTCACGACGGAGGCTGCGGCAGGGGAGGCTGCGGCGACGGAGCGCGGGGACACGGGAGAGCGGGCGCCGTGAGCGTGCAGGAGTCGGCCACGCATCGGTTGTCCCGGCTGCTGACCATGGTGCCCTGGCTGCTGCGCCGCCAGGGTGTCGACATCCAGGAGGCGGCCGCTGAGTTCGGTGTGTCGCGCGAGCAGATCGAGGCCGACCTGCAGCTGCTCTTCGTGTGTGGCACGCCGGGGCACATGCCGGACGACCTGATCGAGGCGGATTGGGAGGGTGGCCGGGTCTTCCTCGGCAACGCCGACACCATCGACCGGCCGCTGCGGCTGGGCGTCGACGAGGCGATCGCCCTGATCGTCGGGTTGCGCGCCCTGTCCCAGGTGCCGGGGATCGGCAGCCGCGACGCGGTCGATCGGGCACTGGCCAAGCTGGAGGCGGCGACCGGGGGAGTGGCGGCCTCGGCGGCGCAGATCCAGGTGGCCATCGACGAGGGGGACGTCGCACCGATCCTGGCCGAGGCGCAGCAGGCCCTCACTCGCCGCCGGCGGGTGCATCTGCGCTACGTGGTGGCCGGCCGCGACGAGGCGACCGAGCGCGACGTCGACCCGATGCGGGTGCTCAACATCGACGCCCGCTGGTATCTCGAGGGTTGGTGCCACCGTGCCGAGGACGTGCGGCTGTTCCGGTTGGACCGGGTCGAAGAGCTGCGCATCCTCGACGTCGACGGCAGCCCCCCGGCCGACGCGCGCCCCCGCAACCTGGACAACGGCTTCTTCACCCCCGCCAGTAACGACCAGCTGGTGCGGATCCACCTCCTCCCCGGAGCGACCTGGGTCAGCGACTACTACCCGACCGAGACGATCGAGCACCATCCCGACGGCAGCCAGGTGGTCGAGATCCGCACCACCGACTCGGCCTGGTTGCGGCGGCTGCTGCTGCGGCTGGGGGGTCGCGCCGTCGTGCTGGAGCCCTCCTCGCTCGCCGTGCAGGTCACCGATGCCGCGCAGGCCGCGCTGGCGGCATACGACGCCTGAACGACCCGGGTAGGGTCGCAGCGTGTCGGCGTGGGCGTGGGTCCTGGTGTGGGTGCTGCTGCTGGTGGGCAGTGCCGGCTACCTGGCGATGCGGGGGTGGACCCTGTGGGGCCAGGTCCGGGAGCTCCTAGCCGAGCTGGGCATCGCCGCCCAGCGTCTCGAGGGCGTCCAGGGCCAGGTGCTGCTGCCCGAGGACCAGATCCGCGAGCCTGGCCAGCTGGCCGTGTTCGCGCCGCCTGCGGTCCTGAGCGAGGAACGCCCGGCGACTGGCCGGTCGTTGCGCAGGCGTAATCCGGGCCGCCGGGCGACTCCGGGACCAGCCCGGGCAGGCGACGTACACTGACCAGGCGATGACGTCGTCCCGACGCCCGCGCGCACCGCTGTCCGACGGAGGGTAGGAACATGGGCTTCAGGGGTCTCTTCGAAGGCTGGCACATCGTCATCCTCGTGTTGGTCATCGTGGTGGTCTTCGGCTGGAAGCGCCTCCCCGACGCCTCGCGCAGCCTCGGCCGCTCGATGCGCATTTTCAAGTCCGAGATCACCGAGATGAAGACCGACGGCAAGACCACCGGCGCGGGGAGCAGCACCGCCAGCCCGGCCAGCGCGGAGACGGTCCGCGGCGACGTCGTTCCCCCGGTCCACGAGACACCCGCGGAGACTGCCGGCGGCAGCACGACCACCGCCGCCCCGACGCCTCCGTTCGCCGACTCCCCGCTGCGTGAGACGACCCCTGCGCCCGCGCCGCAGGACCACCAGCACTCGGCCTAGGCCCGGAGTCGGCATCGCCGTGGCGATCTCGTGTCGCGCATGAGCCACGGCTCCATGGCCATCCTCAGACGGCGCCGCAACCCTGACGGGCGGATGTCGCTCGGGGATCACCTGCGCGAGTTGCGCCGTCGCGTGGTCCTCGCCGCGATCGGGCTCGCCCTGGGCTCGGTCGTCGGGTGGTTCCAGTACGACTGGCTGTTCGTCCAGCTCACCGAGCCGTTGCGCGCCGCGGGCAACCTGCGCCACGGCGCGCTGGTCGGCCTGAACTTCAACGGCGTGACCACCGCGTTCTCGATCAAGCTCAAGGTCGCCATGTTCGTCGGCGTCATCCTCTCCAGCCCGGTGTGGCTCTATCAGGTATGGGGCTTCATCGTGCCGGGCCTGACCCGGCGCGAAAAGCGCACAGCGATCGCCTTCATCGCCGCCGCCGTGCCGCTGTTCCTCGGCGGGTGTGCGCTCGCCGACTGGGCGCTGCCCAAGGCCGTCGAGATCCTGCTCGGCTTCACGCCGTCCTCCGGGGTCAACCTGCCGAACGCCTCCGACTACCTCACCTTCTGCACCCGATTCATCCTGGCCTTCGGCCTGGCGTTCCTGCTGCCGGTGCTGTTGGTTGCACTCAACGTCGCGCACATCCTGCCCGCTCGGGTGATGCTCGCCGGGTGGCGCGTTGCCGTCATGCTCATCTTCGTCTTCGCCGCCGTGATGACACCGACTCCGGACGCCTGGACGATGCTGGCCCTCGCCTTCCCGATGATCGGCCTCTACTTCGCTGCCGTCGGCATCGCCTTCCTGATCGACCGCAGACGCAAGCGGGCCGAACCCGACTGGGCCGGCGTAGCCGACGACGAGGCCAGCGCGCTCTGAGCTGACCTGAGCTCCGGCGGCGCCCCGGCCGCACCGCCCTGCCGTAACGTGGCGCTCATGGCCACGCCTGCGGAGCGGTACGCAGCGGCCCGGGCGTCACGCCAGGTCAGAGCGAGCCTGCCCCGGCTCGACGCATTCACGGCGGGACTGGAGTTCGCCCTCGACGACTTCCAAGTCACGGCGTGCCGGGCCGTGGAGTCCGGCCAGGGCGTGCTGGTCGCCGCACCGACCGGCGCCGGCAAGACCATCGTCGGCGAGTTTGCCGTGCACCTGGCCCTGGCGACGGGCCGCAAGGCGTTCTACACCACGCCGATCAAGGCGCTGTCCAACCAGAAGTACGCCGACCTGGTGCGGGTCCACGGCGCCGACCGGGTCGGCCTGCTCACCGGCGACTCCTCGATCAACGGCGAGGCCCCCGTGGTCGTGATGACCACCGAGGTCCTGCGCAACATGATGTACGCCCGCTCGGCCACCCTCGGCGGCCTGGGCTACGTGGTGATGGACGAGGTGCACTACCTGGCCGATCGCTTCCGCGGCGCGGTGTGGGAGGAGGTGATCATCCACCTGCCCGAAGAGGTGCTGGTCGTCTCGCTGTCGGCGACCGTCAGCAACGCCGAGGAGTTCGGCGCCTGGTTGGGCGAGGTGCGCGGCAATACCGCGGTCATCGTCGAGGAGCACCGGCCGGTCCCGCTGTGGCAGCACATGATCGTGGGACGCGACTCCTACGACCTCTTCGCCGACGAGGTGCCGGCGCCCACCACGCTCGCGGCGCACCGCCGACCCGGGGCGGCGCCGCTCGACGAGGGAGCCAGGGTCAATCCGGAGTTGCTCGAGCGGATCCGGGAGGTCGAGCGCCGGACCCGGTTCGAGGACGACGGACGGCATAGCGGCCGTCGTTCGGGCCAGGGCCGCCCGCCCGCGTCTCGCGCGGGAGACCGCCCGCACCACGGCGGACCGGGCGGTGGCCATCAGGGTGCCGGTATGGCGCGCCGCTCCGGCCGTCCCGGCGGCGGGCCCAGTCGCGCCGAGGTCATCGACCGGCTCGAGCACGACGGACTGCTGCCCGCGATCACCTTCATCTTCAGCCGGGTCGGCTGCGACGCCGCAGTGGCCCAGTTGCTGGCGTGGGGCACCGCCTTGGTGAGCGACGTCGAGAGCGAACGGATCCGCCGCCACGTGGAGGAGCGGGTGAGCGCACTGGCCGACGAGGACCTGTCGGTGCTCGGCTACTGGGATTTCGTGGAGGGCCTGACTCGCGGGTTCGCGGCGCACCACGCGGGGATGCTGCCGACCTTCCGGGAGATTGTCGAGGAGCTGTTCACCGCCGGCCGGATCCGGGCCGTGTTCGCCACCGAGACGCTGGCGCTGGGCATCAACATGCCCGCCCGCACGGTAGTGCTCGAGCGGCTGGTCAAGTTCAACGGCGAGACCCATGCTGACGTGACACCGGCGGAGTACACCCAGCTCACCGGCCGCGCCGGCCGCCGTGGCATCGACGTCGAGGGCCACGCCGTCGTCCTGTGGAGCCCGGGCCTGGACCCAGTCGCCGTCGCGGGCCTGGCCTCGACCCGCACGTACCCGCTTCGCTCGAGCTTCCGGCCGACGTACAACATGGCGGTCAACCTGGTGGCGCAGTTCGGCCGCGAGCAGGCGGCGAAGCTGCTGGAGACCTCGTTCGCACAGTTCCAGGCCGACCGGGCCGTGGTCGGTCTGGCGCGCACCGTCCAGCGGAACGAGCAGACGCTGGCGGGTTACGCCCATTCGATGAGCTGCCATCTGGGGGACTTCAGCTCGTACGCCGCTCTGCGCAACGAGATCAGGGAGCTCGAAAAGGACTCGGCCCGCGCCCGGTCGGCCAGCCGTCGGGCAGAGGCGGCCGTCAGCCTTGAACGACTCCGGACCGGGGACGTGATCCAGATCCCGACCGGGCGCCGGGCGGGATACGCCGTCGTCATCGCTGCCAACCGCGGTGGCAAGGGTGACCCGGCCGCGCCGCTGGTGCTGACCGCCGACCGGCAGGTGCGCCGGTTGACGACGATCGACGTGCCGACTCCGGTGGACGCCCTGGCCCACCTCAAGATCCCCACGAGCTTCAACGCCAAGAACGCCAAGTCGCGGCGTGACCTGGCGGCGAGCCTGCGGATCGTCGTGCAGCACGACCCGCCCCGCCGCGCATCCGCTCCCGCGAAGGCAGATCCCTCCGGTACGCAGGACGAGCAGATTGCCGACCTGCGCCGCCGGATGCGGGCCCACCCGTCTCACGCCTGCCCCGACCGAGAGGACCACGCCCGCTGGGCCGAGCGCTGGTGGCGCCTGCGGCGCGAGACCGACGCCGTGCAACGCAAGGTCGACGGGCGCACCAACTCCGTCGCGCGCACGTTCGACCACATCTGTGAGCTGCTGTCGGGGCTGGACTACCTGCGCGACGGGGAGTCGGTGACTGAACAGGGCCAGAACCTGCGCCGGCTCTACACCGAGAAGGACCTGCTGGCGGCCGAGTGCCTGCGTCACGGCATCTGGCGCGGCCTCGACCCGCCCAGCCTGGCAGCGATCGTCTCCACCCTGGTCTACGAACCGCGCCGCGACGACCACGACCTCACCCCGAGGATGCCCAGCGCGGCGGTGCACGAGGCGTTCACCGAGATGGTCCGGCGCTGGAGCCAGATCGAGGACCTCGAGCGCGAGCACCTACTCCCGGCCGGCGCCGCTCCGGACGCTGGTATGGCGTGGCTCATGCACCGCTGGGCCAGTGGTCAGCGGCTGGAGCTGGTTCTGCGTGACAGCGACATCGCCGCCGGCGACTTCGTCCGTCGGTGCAAGCAGGTCGTCGACCTGCTGGGCCAGATCGCTGACGCCGCGCCGGAGCCGCACCTCGCTGGCACGGCACGCAAGGCCGTGGACGCCGTGATGCGCGGAGTGGTCGCCGCCGACCGGATCGACTGAGCCCCAGAACCACTGCGCAACCAAGAGGAGGGGCCGTGCACGTCGAGGACATCCGCCGTATCCCGCTGGGCACCTTCACCCGGCCCTCGCAGGAGACCGGCGGCAGGCCCCAGCCGGGCACCGTGCTCGGCTACCTGGTCCGGCACGAGGCAGGCGTCTTCCTCTTCGACACCGGTATGGGCAGCGACCCCGGCGTCGACTCGTGGTACCAGCCGCACCGGATCCCGTTGCCGCAGGCCCTGGCGACCGCGGGTCTGCAGGTTCGCGACGTCGGCCACGTCGTCAACTGCCATCTGCACTTCGACCACTGCGGCGGCAACCCGATGCTGGCGGGGCGGCCGATCTGGTGCCAGCGGCGCGAGCTCGACGACGCGGCGAAACCCGACTACACGCTGGCGAGCCTGGTCGACTTCGCCGGGGCGGCGTACGAGCTGCTCGACGGGGATGCCGAGATCGCTCCCGGGCTGTGGGTGCTGGCTACGCCTGGCCACGTTCCCGGGCACCAGTCGCTCGCGGTCCGCTGCGCCGACGGGACGGTCATCGTGGCGGGGCAGGCGTATGACACGGCGGGGGAGTTCGGTCTCGTCGCCCGCTCGGTGAGCTCGTCCCGGTCAGCGAGGTCGTCTTCGCCGGCTCATCCCGGGGAGTCGCCCACCCACCCCACCGGTCCGGCACCAGCGCCGCCGCCGTGGCTCGACCGACTGCTGGCCCTCGACCCGGCGCGGGTGGTCTTCGCCCACGACGAGGCGGTGTGGGAGGCGGAGTGAGGAAGCAGTCGCACGCACCACACCCTCAGCACGCCAATCCGGTCGCTCCGCAGCTCCGAACACCTGGGTGAGGGACGAGGGCATTCGGCCCACTCCCGCAGAGCCTTCCGGAGCGAGGATCATGGCAGTACTCGACGTTGGCCAGGCGTCCACCCGCCGCCGCGACGCTGCCCATCACCACCCCCGCGTACAGCGCGACGGTGCGGGTTGGCGCTGGACGTGCACCTGCGGTAGCGCAACCTGCCGGACGGGGCAGCTGCCGAGCACATGGCGGCAAGCGGTCGTGGAGGCACTCAACCACTCCAGCCTGTCCGCCTGAAGGGGCGTCCTGACCGGACGTTCTGAACGGCCGTACTGGACGGTTCGCCCTGAGTGGTTTTGCCTGGCCGTTCCAACCCCGTCCGCGGACGTCCCGGCGTCAGCTGTCGTCCTCGAAGCCGAGCGCTGCCAGGACCCGGTTGATCGAGGACGTCACCCCGACTTCCGACGCGACCCGGGACAGCAGGGTCAGGTCAGCCACCTCGGTGGGTAGCGCCGCGTCGTCGAGGTCGCCGATCTCCACCGGTGCGTCGAGGGCGACGCGCACCACGGTCGGCGCGACGTCCAGGTAGCTCGCCGCCGCCGTCAGCCGGGTGCGGTGTGCTCCACGCAGCCGGTCGTCGCCGTCGGCCACCGCGCGCCGTAGTCCCGCGAGGTCGCCGTACCGCTCGATCATTGCCGCCGCGGTCTTCTCGCCGATCCCGGGCACCCCGGGCAGCCCGTCGCTGGCGTCGCCGCGCAGCACGGCCATGTCCGCGTATGCCGCACCGGTCGGCACCGCGTATTTGCCCTGCAGGTAGGCCTGGGTGATCAGGTCGGGAGAGCGGACCCCGCCGCGGGCGGTGTAGAGGACGCGGACGCGCGCGGCGTCGTCGACGAGCTGGAACAGGTCCCGGTCCCCGGTCACGATGTCGACGGCCGAGAAGCCGGCGGCCACGGCTCGGGTGGCGAGCGTGCCGATGACGTCGTCCGCCTCGTAGCCGTCCGCCCCGGCCCTCACGATCCCGAACGCCCGCAGCACGTCCCGGATCACCGGTACCTGCGGGGTGAGGTTTTCCGGGCTCTCCTCCTCGACGTCGCTGCCCTGCGTCAGCCGGTGGGTCTTGTACGTCGGGATTGCCGCTACCCGGAATGCCGGGCGCCAGTCGTTGTCCCAGCAGGCGACCAGATGCGTCGGGCGGTGCACGGTCACCAGGGTGGCCACCATGTCGAGGAAGCCGCGGACCGCGTTGCTCGGTGGCTCGGCGGGGAAGCGCCGGGTGTCGGGCACACCGTAGAACGCGCGGAAATACAGCGAGGCGGAGTCCAGCAGCATCAGCCTGCGCGGGACGGTTACGTCGCTGGTCATGCCGGTGATCGTCCCATCTCCGGCGCCGCCCGCGTAGGCTCCGGGGCGTGGAGGATCTCGACCGACAGATCGTGGGACTGCTCTGCGTCGACGGCCGGATGAGCTACACCGACCTCGGCAAGTCGACCGGCCTGTCCACCTCGGCAGTGCACCAGCGGGTCCGCAGGCTCGAGGAACGCGGCGTCATCCGGGGCTACGGCGCAGTCATCGACTACGACTACGTCGGTATGCCGCTGACGGCCTTCATCTCCGTCACGCCGCTCGACCCCGCCGCCCCGGACGACGTCCCCGAACGACTGCGGTCGATCACCGACATCGAGGCCTGCCACTCCGTCGCCGGCGTCGAGAGCTACATCCTCAAGGTGCGCACCAAGGCCCCGGGTGAGCTGGAGGAGCTGCTCGGCCGGATTCGCGCCGCCGCCAACGTGTCCACGCGCACCACCGTCGTGCTCTCGACTCCGTGGGAGGGCAGGCCGCCCCCCGTGGCTGGCTGACCCGCGACCGGAGCGACACCTCCGCCTCACCCCTCTCCCTTCACCGGTAGCCGGCTCACCGCAGCCCCATCGCTGCCATCGCGGCCTCCAGCGTCGGTTGCGCGGCCGCCGCGGCCCGCTCCCGGCCGCGCCGCAAGGCCCAGTTCACGCCGGCGCGCTCCGGTGCCAGCTCGGCGTACCGCCGCTGGATGGTGGCCAGTTCGGCGATCACCGCGTCGGCAACGTCGCGTTTGAGCGCCGCGTACGACGGGTATGCCGCCGCGAGCGTCGCCGGGTCGCCCCCGGCACAGGCCGCGAGAATGTCCAGCAGGTTCGCTGCGCCGGGTCTCCCGGCGGGGTCGTAGCCCACCTGGGAGCCGGCGTCGGTGACCGCGCGGCCCACCTTGCGCCGGATCGTGTCGGGATCGTCGAGCACGCGGATGACGCCACTGGCGTCGTCCCGCGCCGACTTGTCCATCTTCGACGCCGGGTCGAGCAGGTCCCGCACCCGCACCGCGGTGACAGGGTGCACCAGTTCCGGCACCCGGAACGTCGGGCCGTAGGTGTGGTTGAAGCGGATGGCGAGGTCGCGGGCCAGCTCGACGTGCTGGTCCTGGTCTCCGCCCACCGGCACCCGCTCCGCGCCGTACAGCAGGATGTCGGCGGCCATCAGGCACGGGTAGGTGAGCAGCGCGGCCCGCGCACCCGGCCGGTCACGGCCCTTGTGCCGGAACTGGATCATCCGGCTCAGCTCGCCCACGTGGGCGGTGCATTCCAGCAGGTAGGCGAGCTGGGCATGTGCCGGCACCTCGGACTGCACGAACACGGTGCCCGGCGGCAACCCGCTGGCCAGCAGCAGGAGAGCGGTCTCCCGAGTCAGGGCGGCCAGGCGCGCCGGTTCGTGCGGTGCCGTCATGGCGTGCAGGTCGGCGACGAAGAAGAACCCGGACGACCCGGCGGGGCCGGGATCACGCTCGGTGGCGAAGCGGCGCAGAGCACCCAGGTAGTTGCCAAGAGTCAGGCGACCTGACGGGGTGATGCCGGACACGCTTACTGACGTTTCGGTGTGCGACGACGGGTGTGTCGGAGTCCCGGTGCTGTTGTTCATGTGATTGCCTTTCGCGAGACGTGCTGCCTCGCGAGCGGCTGAGGTGGACCTGCGGGGGAGCTCTACCCCGTCCGGCAGGTCGGTCGGCCGCCTTCGAGGCGGCCGTGGACTGCGCAGGGAGCGCACGTCGGGTGGTCCGCCGTCAGGCGGACCACCAGTTCGACGGGCGTGTGTGCATGACCGGCAGCGTAGCCGAGCCACCCATCGTCACGGGCCGTCTACCGCGCGAACGACCGACGACCGACTGACGAGCATGACCGATCGACGACGACGGATCACGGCGGCGAACAAGGACCGGGAGGTGCACGGCCGGTGTCGATCACCCTCCCGCGGCAAGCGCTGCAAAGCCCCGAAGGGTCAGCAGCGGGGAGCGTCTCGCCCCGCCACGCCCCGCACGGCGGGTTCGGGGCCGGCGTGTGGCCGGGCTCCGGCTTCGCCCGACTCATGCTCGTCGTCGTGTTCGCCGTCGCGCTGGCCGCTCGGCTGATCCCCGTGCTGAGGGGAGGCGGGCTGTTCGGCGACCACGGCTACGACGACGGCGTCTACTACGCAGCGGCCACGGCCTTCGTGCACGGCCAGCTGCCCTACCGTGCCTTCTTGCTGCTGCACCCTCCGGGGATCGTGCTGGCACTGGCGCCCTTCGCGGTACTGGGCCGGCTGACCACCGACCCGACCGGTCTGGCGGCCGCCCGGCTGGCGTTCATGTGCCTCGGCGCGTTCAACGCCGTACTCGTCTCGGGGATCCTGATCCGACGGTTCGGTGTCGTGGCGGCGGTGACCGGTGGTGCGGTCTACGCCGTCGGCTTCCCCGGACTGCACGGGGAGCGGTCGGCGCTGCTGGAGCCGTTGAGCAACCTCGGACTGCTGGCTGCCCTGTGGTTGCTGCACCGCTGGCCCCGGGGCCGTATGCCGCCCTGGACCACGTACGCGGCCGGCGCGGCTCTGGGTGCCGGCGCCGCCGTCAAGATCTGGGGAGTTGTCCCGCTCCTGATCGTGGCGCTGTGGCAATGGGCCGTCAGCTCCCGGTCCGCCGCCCGGCAGGTTCTGGGCGGCGGCGTGCTCGCCACTACCGGACTCTGTCTGTCGTTCTTCGCCCTCGCCCCGGTGGAGATGGTCCGCATGGTCGTCATCGACCAGCTTCGGCGGCCCGCGGACGGACCCTCGGCCGGCGGCCGCTTGCGCCTCGTCTTCGGGCCGTACGTCGTCCGCGGCGACGGGTCCATGGCTTACTCCGCCCAGCCGGTCTGGCCGGTCGTCGCCGTCGCGGTGCTGGTGGTCGCGATCGCCGCGTCGCAGCGCCGGGCCAGGATCTTCGCGGCGCTCACGGTCACCTCGACCACGATGGTGCTGCTCACACCGTCGTTCTATCTGCAGTACACGGCGATCGTGCTTGCGCCCGGTGCCCTCGTGGCAGGGGCCGCCGCGTCGACGGCGATCCATGGCCTGACGGCCACCGTGGTGCTGCGAGGACGGCGCAGCGCGATCACGGGCAGGCGCATCGTGGCCTCCTGGCTCATCGCGGTGCTGGCGGCCACGGTCGGCTACGGCCTGCCCGGCCTGATCATGACGGAAGGTGACGCGCTGCCGTTCGACCAGCTCCGTCCCGTCGCCGCCCGGCTCCCCGGCTGCGTGCTGTCGGACAGCCCGGTCGCCATGGTCGAGCTCGATGTGCTGAGCCGGAACTTCAGCCGCGGCTGCGCGGTCAGCGTCGACGTCACGGGGTCGACGTACGATGCTTCGGCGCGAGTGGGCGCCGGCGGAGAGCCGGTCCCGCGCGCCGAGAACGACGCCTGGCAGCGACAACTGCTGGGGTATCTCCGCTCGGGGTCGGCGGTCATGGTTCTCCGCGGAGACGACGGTGACGGGCTGAGCATGCAGAGCAGGGCGGTGATCGACTCGTGGCGGGTGCTGACCGGAAACGGCCGCTCCCGGCTGTTTGCACCGCCGCCGGCGGCGGTGCAACGGTCTGCCCGCTGAGACTTCGGCGACGCGGCACGGAAAGCTTCGAGTAGCTGTGCCATGAGGGCTGCGGCGTGCCACCATAGTGCTCAGCGTCGACACACAGTGCGCCACTTCGGGATCGATTCCACGAGGGGATGCTCATGACCAACGCGGAGCGTCAGCACGTCACGGTCGAGGAGGACGGGCACGTCTTCGCGACTGCCGATGTCCACTCCGACCCGGACAGCGGACTGGTCCAGGCGTGGCTGCACGTGGAGTCGGGGCATCTTCCGCCGGGCACCCGCACCCGACTGGTGGACGCCGTCCTCGACCTGCCCGACCTGCCCACCGGTGCGCATCTGCGCGCCGCCCTGCCCACCGGCGACGCCGAGATCCTCGATCGGGTCCGCCAGCGCTGCTCGGACGTCGAACTCCGCGCTGCCGGCTCCAGCTGCCTGCTCGACGGCACTCTGTCCGGTTGAGCTAGCCGACCGTATTCAGCTCGCCTCCGGGAAGGACCGCAACCGCCGCGGCAGCGGCGGAGCGGCTCGCGGCAGCGGATGCCGTCGCCCGTTCGTGCGCGCGATCCTCGCCCCCGTGCTGGCGCCACCACTGCTGACCCGACTCGGGCAGCGAGTCGATCGGGTCGTAGTACACGTAGTCCCGCGAGAGCGCCGTCGTGTCGGACCCCTCGATCGAGGTGCGGTAGTTCTTGCGCCAGTAGGACATTCCGCGCTCGGTGTCGTAGGAGTCCACCTGGTGCACCCAGCGCTTGCCGACGAACGGGACGTCGCACACGATGCGCGGGGTGGCGAACCCGGGAAGGTATCCCATCATGGAGTGCTGGAGCGCCTGCGCCTGCGCGAGCGAGACCCGCCAGTGCTCGCTGAACGGGATCATGTCGCACATGTAGAAGTAGTACGGCGTCACCGAGGCGCCGTCGAGCAGCGCGAAGCAGAGGTCCAGCAGCGCCTCCGTGGAGTCGTTGACCCCCCGCATCAGCACACCCTGGTTGCGTACGTCGCGGACGCCGGCGTCGAGCATCGCCCGGGACGCAGCCGCCACCGCCGGGGTTACGGATTGGGCGCTGTTGACGTGCGTGTGGATCGCGAGTGCGACGCCTCGGGAGCGAGCCTTGGCGGCGACCCGGCCGACTCCCTCGACGACGTCAGGGGCGAGCCAGTGCTGCGGCAGGCCCATCAGCGCCTTGGTCGCGAGCCGGATGTCGCGGATGTTCTCGATCTCGAGCAGCCGGTCAAGGAAGGCCTCGAGGTTCTTCCACGGCATGTTCGCCACGTCGCCGCCCGACACGACGACGTCGCGGACCTCGGGAGTGCGGCGCAGGTAGGCGAGCATGGCGGCATACCGGTCGACCGGCTTGAGGTCGAACTTGAGCTTGGGCACGACCGCCGTGGAGTTGCCCACCAGGTCCATCCGGGTGCAGTGACCGCAGTACTGCGGGCAGGTCGACAGCAACTCGGCCAGCACCTTGGTCGGGTAGCGGTGCGTGAGCCCCTCGGCGACCCACATGTCGTGCTCGTGCAGCGAGTCCCGCGTGGCGTAGGGGTGGGAGGGCCAGTCGGTACGCCGGTCGGAGAAGACCGGGAGCATGTAGCGGCGCACCGGGTCCGCGTAGAACGCGCGGGTGAACGGCTCACCGGCCGCTGGCATCGCCGCATCGCCCGTGCCTGTCGCGGGGACCATGGTGTTGAGCATCTGCGGTGGGACCAGCATCGACATGGTCGCCCGCTCGGCCTGGTCGCGCTCCAGGTCGGTGTAGAAGCGGTCCGTCAGCAGTCCGCCCATCAACTCGCGCAGTGCTCGGATGGTCTTGACGCAGTGGGCGCGCTGCCATTGGACATCGGCCCAGTCGGCCGCCGTCACGTCCCGCCACCCCGGCAGCCGGGTCCAGTCGGGCTCGACCAGCTCGTGGCGCCGGTACGCATACGGCTGCTCGACGGTGCTGGTCACCTCAGGCACGATACCGGAGATATTCTCGGCAAGAGCAGACCCGACCGCAATAATAGTTCCGTGGCGCCCATCAGAGCGAAGGATGAACTTTCATGACCGCCCAAGCCAGTCCGCCCGGGCCGAGCTCGCCGCTCGGACTGCACCGGGTGATTGGGGGCGCCGGCTCGACCGTGTTGCCGCAGGCGGCGCAGCGGCTGGACGAGCGTCCCGAGATCTGGCCGGACGAGGTGCGCGTTGCCGTGGAGATCCTCAACCTGGACGCCGCGTCGTACCGGCAGCTCGCCGAGGTTCACCGGACGCCAGACGGAGACGTCGACGGCGGCGCCGTCCGGGCCGCGGTCCTGGACATCGTGCGCAGCCGCGGCAAGATGCAGAACCCGGTCACCGGGTCCGGAGGCATGCTGCTTGGGACCGTCGAGGCCGTCGGCCCGCAGAGCCCACTCGGGCTGGTGGTGGGGGACCGGGTCGCCACACTGGTCTCCCTGTCGCTGACCCCACTGCGGATCACCGATGGCCTGCGTCGCTGGGACGGGCGCTGCGAGCGGGTGCCGGCGCAGGGTCATGCGATCCTGTTCGGTCGCTCGATCGCCGCCCGGGTGCCGGACGACCTCTCCCCGGCGTTGGCGCTGATGGTGATGGACGTCTGCGGGGCGCCGGCGCTGGTCCGCCGGGTGATCCGGGAGCGCGCCGATCGCTGCGGGCCACCCGTGGTGCTGGTACTCGGCGGGGCCGGCAAATCGGGCTCGCTGTCCCTCGCTGCCGCGGGGGAGGCCGGCGCCCGACGCCGGATCGCGGTGGTGCCCACGCCGGCCGAGGCGGCGCAACTGCATGGCACCGGCCTCGCCGACGAGATCGTCGTCGCCGACGCGCGTTCCCCGCTCGCCCTGGCCGACGCCGTGGCCGCCGCCGGTGGCCCGGCGGACGTCACGGTCGTCTGTGTGGACGTCCCCGGCTGCGAGCAGCCGGCGGTGCTCGCCACGGCGCAGGGCGGCACGATCGTCTTCTTCTCCATGGCGACGAGCTTCGCCGCCGCAGCGCTCGGCGCCGAAGGTCTGGCGGCGGATGTCCGGATGCTGATCGGCAACGGGTACGTGCCCGGGCACGCCGACTACGCGCTCGGCTTGATGCGCTCGAACGAAGCCGTCCGCGAGTTGTTCACCAGTCGCCTGGCGCACGAGGACACTGGGACCCCACGATGAGCGACCCGACGAGCAACCCGACGAGCAACCCGACGAGCAACCCGACGAGCGACCCGACGAGCGGCTCCCCGCACCCGGCCCCGGCCCGCACCCTCTACCGCGGCGGGTTCGTCTACAGCCCGGTCGACCCGTTCGCGACGGCGCTGCTCACCGTCGACGGGCAGATCGCCTGGATCGGCTCCGACGAGGCCGCCGGCACGCACCTCGACGGGGCCGGCGAGGTCGTCGAGCTCGACGGTGCGCTGGTCACACCGGCGTTCGTCGACGCCCACGTCCACCTGTCGATGACCGGTCAGGCGCTGACCGGGGTCGACCTCTCCGGCGCATCGTCGCTGGTCGACGCGCTCGGGTTGGTGGAGGCCGCGGCCCGGCAGCGAGGGGGGCGCCCGCTGTTCGCGCACTCCTTCGACGAGGACGCCTGGCCCGAGCGTCGGGCGCCGACTCGCTCCGAGCTGGACCGGGCGGCATACGGGGGAGTGGTCTACGCCCCGCGGGTCGACGTCCATTCCGCGGTCGTCTCATCCGCCCTCGCGGCAGCGTCGGGGGCACGCAGCCGCGCCGGCTGGCAGGAGTCGGGTCTGGTCCGGGGGGACGCCCACCACGCCGTGCGCGACGCCTTCGCGGCCGGGCTGTCTCACGCCGACCGTGCCACGCACCGGGCTGCCGCCCTCCAGTCAGCAGCCGCAGCGGGGATCGGGCTGGTCCACGAGCACGGCTCCCCGCAGATCAGCTCCGAGGAAGACCTCGTGGCCTCGGTCGCGGCGGGCGCCGTCGGTGACGCGCCGCAGGTCTTCGGCTACTGGGGCGAGCTGGTCGCGGACGCGGATGCGGCGCGACTGCTCGTGTCCAGGTTGCCGATTCGCGGGCTGGCTGGCGATCTGTGCGTCGACGGCTCGATCGGCTCGCGCACCGCGTGCCTGCGCGAGCCATACGCGGACGTCTCGGCCGGCGACCATCGCGGCACGGCGTACCTGAGTTCCGCCGAGGTGCGCGACCACGTCGTGGCCTGCACGCAGGCAGGGACACAGGCCGGCTTCCACGTGATCGGCGACGCTGCGGCCGACATCGTCGTGACCGGGCTGCGCGATGCGACGGGGGTCCTCGGTGCGCCAGCACTGAGGGCTGCCGGGCACCGACTGGAACACCTCGAGATGGTCGACGCCGATGCAATCGAGGCACTGGCCGCCCTCGGCGTGACGGCGAGCGTCCAGCCCGCGTTCGATGCAGCGTGGGGGGGCCCGATGGGCATGTATGCCGCCCGCCTCGGGCTCGGCCGCGCGGTGCGGATGAACCCTTTCGCGACGATGGCCTCCATGGGCCTGCCCTTCGCCCTCGGGTCCGACTCCCCGGTGACGCCGTTCGACCCGTGGGCGGCCGTCAGCGCGTGCGTCAACCACCGCACCGCCGCCCAGCGGCTGTCGGCCCGGTCTGCCTTCCTCGCGCACACCCGCGCCGGCTGGCGCGCCGCCGGGATCGATGACCGCGGCTACCTGGCGCCAGGACAACCGGCCACCCTGGCCGTATGGGCGGTGGGTGACCTGGTCGTCCAGGCGCCGGACCGGCGTGTCCAGAACTGGAGCACCGACCCACGTTCCGGCACGCCGGGACTGCCCGACGTGTCACCCGGGGCTTCCCGCCCCCGGTCCCGCCGCACGGTCATCCGCGGCCGGACCGTATTCGAGGAAGCGGGGGCCCTCACGTGAGGAAGCTGGAGGTGACCGCACCTTCGGGCAGGACGCGCCCGGCAGCTCCGGCAGCTCAGCCGACGACAGCGGCCTCTTCGCCGGCGCTCTCGACGGCCGCGCCCACCCTGGTTCTGGACGCTGGGCTGGTCCGGCGGGCTCGGGAGCTCGCCGCGACGGCCGGCGGTCCCGTGGTCGACATCGCCCGCAACCACACGACCGTGTCGGTAGAGCGCGCCACGCTTCGCCTTGCGGGGCTGGCCGGCGCCGATCACGAGCGAGTCCCGTGGGTCAACCACCTGGTCACCGCGGTCCGCGACAGCGTGGGGCTCGAGCACGGGATCAGCACGCCGGTGTTCGACGCCCTGCGCCGCGGCGAGGCCCCCGACCTGCTGACCCTGGCGCAGAAGGCGTCGAGCGGCTCGGTGTCGTTCCGGCTGCCGACAGGACGAGACCTGCGCGCCGCCCGGGGCTTGGGCGTGCGATCCGTGCGGCGCGGCATACGGCGGATCGACGCCAACCGGGTCGCCCGCGAGCGTCTCGTCCGGCGTCTCGGCGACCCGCGTCAGCGGCCGTGGATCTACCTCATCGTCGCCACCGGCGACATCTACGAGGACATCCCACAGGCGCAGGCCGCCGCCCGCGCGGGAGCCGACGTCATCGCGGTGATCCGCTCGACCGGGCAGTCGCTCCTGGACTACGTCCCGGAGGGCGCGACCCGCGAGGGGTACGCCGGCACCTACGCGACGCAGGAGAACTTCCGGCTGATGCGGGCCGCGCTCGACGAGGTCAGTAAGGAGCTCGGGCGCTACGTCCGGCTGACAAACTACGCGTCCGGGCTGTGCATGCCGGAGATCGCCGTGCTCGCCGGACTCGAGCGGCTGGACATGATGCTGAACGACTCGATGTACGGCATCCTCTTCCGCGACATCAACCCGATCCGGACCTTCGTCGACCAGCGGTTCTCGCGCCAGGTGCACGCCCGCGCCGGGATCATCATCAACACCGGCGAGGACAATTACCTGACTACCGCGGACGCCGTCGAGGCCGCGCATACCGTCACCGTCAGCCAGCTGATGAACGAGTTCTTCGCCAAGGAGGCTGGGCTGGCCGACTGGCAGCTCGGGCTGGGGCATGCATTCGAGATCAACCCGCACCTGCCGGACAGTTTCCGGATGGAGCTCGCGCACGCGCTACTGGCCCGTCAGCTCTTCCCGGAGGCTCCGCTGAAGTGGATGCCGCCGACCAAGCACATGACCGGGGACGTGTTCCTCGGCTACCTGCTCGACGGCTTCTTCAACCTGGTGGGCGCGATGACCGGCCAGGGCATCCTGCTCGTGGGGATGATGACGGAGGCGGTCGTGACGCCATTCCTGTCCGACCGTGACCTGGCGCTGCAGAACGTCCGCTACGTGCTGGGCGCGGCCGGTGGGCTCACCGAAGACTTCCACCCGCCTGTGGACGGCTTCATCCAGACCCGGGCCCGGCTCGTGCTGGGCGAGGCGGTGGCGTTGCTGGAGCGGATCGTGCAGCACGGGATGCTCGACGCGATCGCGGACGGAACGTTCGGGTTGATGAAGCGCCCTGCAGATGCCGGCAAGGGTCTGGACGGCGTCGTCCGGCGAGCGCAGGGCTACGACAATCCCGCGCTGACCCTGCTCGACGGCCGACCGCCCGACCCGTCAGAAGCAGGCGGTGTCATGGTGCCGCTGGGTTCTGACAGGTCGCCGGGAGGCGACCATGGCTGACCTGGTCCGCCCGTATGGCGACACCACCGGAGACGGGATGGTGCAGCTGTCGTTCACCTTGCCGGTGCCGCACGACAAGCGGGCCGAGGGCGCCGCGCTGCAGCTGGCCGCGAAGATGGGCCTGGCCCCGGCGCTGTTGGTGCACGCCAAAGCCATCGGACCGGACTTCACTTTCTTCGTCGTCTACGGCAGCGTCACCCACCTAATCGACCTGTCCAGCGTCGAGGTGGTGGAGCGCGAGTTCCCGCTGCTCACGCCGAAGGAGGTGAACGCCGCCGTGAAGTCGCGGCTCCGGCGCAAGCTCGTCGTCGTCGGAGCGTGTATCGGGACCGACGCGCACACCGTCGGCATCGACGCGATCTTGAACATCAAGGGCTTCGCCGGTGAGAAGGGACTGGAGTATTACCGGGAGGTCAAGGTGGTCAACCTCGGCGCGCAGGTCCTGGTGCCGGAGCTCGTCGCCCGGGCCAGATCCGAACGGGCCGACGCCGTCCTGGTCAGCCAGGTCGTCACGCAGAAGGACGCGCACATCCACAACACCACCACGATGGCCGCAGCTTTCCGCGAGGCCTACCCGGCAGGAGAGGTGCCGCTGCTGGTGGTCGGTGGACCGCGGTTCGAGCAAGGCTCGGCCGCCGGTCTCGGCGTGGACCGGATCTTCGGCAAGGGGACGACCCCGGGGGAGGTCGCGTCCTACCTCGTTCACGCACTGACCTCCGCCCCCAGGATCACGGCTACCACAGCCATCGCACCCCTGAGCACCGCACGCCGGACCGCGGCACGCGCGAAAGCCGTCCGATGACGTCGCCCTCCGGGCCGGGTGCGGCGCAGGTCGGCCTGCGGGTCACGCATCGCCGCTACGTCTCGGCGGCCGACGCGCACTATGCCGGCAATCTGGTCGACGGCGCCTACTCGATCGCGGCCTTCGGCGACGTGGCGACGGAGATGTGCATCAGGACCGATGCGGACGAGGGGCTGTTCGCCTCGTACAGCGACGTGCAGTTCCTCGCTCCGGTGCGCGCCGGCGACATCCTGGAGGTCGAAGCGACGCTGGTACGCGTGGGCACCAGGAGCCGGGAGATGACGTTCGAGGCGCGAGTGATCGCGAGGGGCAACGCGACGCGCGGCGGATCGGCCGCGGACCTGCTGGACCCGCCCCTCATGGCCACGACGGCCCGCGGTGTCGTGGTGGTCCCCGCATCCGATCCACCCTGATAGCAGGGGAATTCGCGCTGGCGGCGTGTCGCCAAGGACACGCCGGAAGCGGGCAAAGACCTCGTCAACTCCGGCCCGCAACTGCCCGGCGCTGACCTGCACCTTCGCGAATCCGCCCAGGTCAGAGCGGGGTTGACATCGACGCCCGCGAAGATAGGTTGCTTGAGTTGCTTGCCCCCGTGGCAGATGACCGACTGGCCCGCGCGACTTAGTAGACAACACTGCAGGACCGGCATCCCGTCGGTCCGCGGCTGGACCCAACGGTTGCGCGGGCCGTCTCATCTGCCCTCACCGGCGCCTGGACCCAGCGCGGTGACCTACCGTGGAGCGGTGCACCGGTCCCTGCTCGCCGTCGCTGCGGGTCTGGCGCTGTGGCTGGCATTCCCCTCACCCGGGCTGTGGTGGCTGGCGCCCGTCGGGGTCGGCGCCCTCGCCGTCGCGACGTCCGGCGCCGGAGCACGCCACGGCTTCCTGCTGGGCCTGCTGACCGGCCTCGGTTGCTTCCTCCCCCTGCTCGCGTGGTCCGGGACCTATGTCGGGGCGCTTCCCTGGGTCGCCCTCAGCGTCTTTGAGGCGCTGTATGTCGCGCTGCTGGGCGCGGCGTCGGCCTACCTTCAGCGCCGCTCCGTGCAGCCGGACGACACCCCCGCTGCCGCGTCCCTCGCTCCCCGAATCCGTCCCGTCGCCGTGGCCCTGCTGTGGGTGGCGCAGGAGGCGTTGCGCGGGCGAGCCCCGTTTGGCGGGTTCCCCTGGGGGCGACTTGCCTTCAGCCAGGCCGACTCACCGCTGGTCCGCCTGGCAGCGCTCGGCGGCGCGCCGCTCGTGACGTTCGCGGTAGCCCTCACCGGGGCCTTCGGCGCCCTCGGGGCGCTGGACCTCCTGCGCGCCATACGAGGGTTCGGCGACGTGCGGGAGATACGCCGGGGGAGCAGGAGGGACGCCTATCGTGCGGTGCTTCCCGTCTTCGCTCCCGTACTCGGCTTGGTTGCGGTGCTGGCGACCCCGGCGCTGATCCCGCTGCCGACGTCGGACGGGCCACAGCGGGCCGGCCGGGTCGCGCAGGTGATGGCCGTGCAGGGCAACGTGCCCCGGGCGGGACTGGACTTCAACGCCCAGCGCCGGGCAGTACTCGACGACCACGTGGCCGTCACCAACGCCGGTGCGTCCGCCGTCGCGGCGGGCACCAGGGCCGCACCCGACCTGGTCCTCTGGCCGGAGAACTCCTCCGACATCGACCCCCTGATCAACACCGACGCGGCGACCCGGATCCAGCAGGCGGCCGACAGGGTGCGGGTCCCCATCCTGCTCGGAGCGGTGCTCGAGCAGCCGAAACCACGGATATCGAACGCCAGCCTGCTGTGGGCCCCCGGGCCCCATGGCGGGGTGGTCCAGCGCTACGTCAAGCGGCATCCGGTGCCGTTCGCCGAATACATCCCGCTGCGTTCCTTCTTCCGGCTGTTCAGCTCCAAGGTGGACCTGGTGCGTAACGACTTCGCCGCCGGTTCCTCGGTCGGGGTCTTCCACGTGCCGACCCGCTCCGGTGGGACGCTGGCAGCCGGCGCGGTGATCTGTTTCGAGGTCGCCTACGACGACCTGGTGCGGGACACCGTGAGCGCCGGGGCCAACCTGATCGTGGTCCAGACGAACAACGCCACCTTCGGCTACACCGACGAATCGGTTCAGCAGCTCGCCATCTCCCGGCTCCGCGCCGTCGAACACGGGCGGTCGGTGGTGCACGTGTCCACCGTGGGCGTCAGCGCCCTGATCACCCCGGACGGCAGGGCGCACCAGTCGAGCACGCTGTTCACGTCCGCGCTACTGTCCGGTGCGCTGCCGTTGCGGTCGCAGCTGACGCTCGCCGACAGGACCGGCGGGTGGCCAGAGCTCGCAGCCTGTGGCGCCGTGCTGCTTCTTCTCATCCGGCGTCCAGCATTCTCCCGAGCTGGGCCTTTACGCTCCACTGGTGTCCCAGCGCGAGGAGCGGCAACAGATGAGCACCAGAGCACCGGTCGGACGGGTCGTCGTGCTGATTCCGACGTACAACGAACGCGAGAACCTGCCGCGGATCGTCGAGCGACTTCGAGCCAGCGTCCCGGAAGCTGACGTCCTGGTCATCGACGACGCGTCGCCGGACGGCACGGGCGCCCTTGCCGACGACCTGGCCAGAGGCGACCGGCAGGTCCGGGTGCTGCACCGCAGCGCCAAGCGCGGCCTGGGCGCGGCATACCTCGAGGGTTTCTCGTGGGCGCTGGCGCAGGGGTACGACGCGCTGGTCGAAATGGACGCGGACGGCTCACACCAGCCGGAGCAGCTGCCGGCGCTGGTCGCGGCTCTCGCCGACGCCGACGTGGTCCTCGGCTCTCGCTGGGTGCCCGGTGGCACGGTGGTCAACTGGCCGCTTCAGCGCAAGGTGCTCAGCATCGGCGGCAACCTCTACAGCCGCCTCCTGCTCGGTATGCCCGTGCACGATGCCACCGGGGGTTACCGCATCTACCGGTCCTCGGCCCTGCGCCGGATGGGCTTGCAGGACGTCTCCTCGCAGGGATACTGCTTTCAGGTCGAACTCGTATGGCGTGCCCTCGGACACGGACTGCGCGTGGTCGAAGTGCCCATCACATTCGTGGAGCGGGAGGTCGGGGACTCCAAGATGGACAACGACGTGGTGCGGGAAGCGCTGCTGTCGATCACCCGCTGGGGTGTCCGGCACCGGCTCTCGCAGGTCCGGCGCCGCAGCCGTCGGGAGCCACGGTGGCAGACCCTCTGAGCGGGGCCACGAGCGGCAGCCCGGGTCGCGGCGGCCGACGGCGCCGCCCGCGCTGGCTGGCGTTGGTTTTCGTCCTACTACTCGTCGTGCCGTTGATCGAGATCGCCATCATCATTGCTGTCGGCAAGGTCATCGGCGGCTGGCCCACCCTGGTGCTGCTGCTCGTCGAGTCCGGCCTGGGCGCCTACCTGGTGCGTCGTGAGGGAGCTCGTGCCTGGACCGCTCTGCAGCAAGCGCTGGCCAGTGCGATCATGCCGGCCCGGGAGCTGGCCGATGCCGCCCTGGTGCTTGTCGGGGGAGCGTTGTTGCTCGCGCCGGGCTTCCTGACCGATGTGGTGGGGTTCGCCTTCGTGCTCCCGTTCACCCGGCCGATCGCCCGCCGGATGCTGCAGCAGGCGGTGGAGCGCCGGCTGCTCCAGCGGGTGGGCGTCGTTCGCGGCCACGTCGTCTAAGTCGTCCACGTCGCCCGCGTCCCCCGGTGGGAACGAGAGAGGGACCGTCCTGGTCATCAGGGCGGTCCCTCTGTACTTTCGGGTGCTGTGTGTGGGCGAGTGGAGGCGGCGGCGCCCCGTCTCAGGCGGTGCGCTTGCGGCGGGGCTTCTCGCCGCGGGAGGCGCGCAACAGCGTCAACCGCTCCTCGAGCAGTTCCTCCAGTTCGGGGATGGAGCGACGCTCCAACAGCATGTCCCAGTGGGTGCGGACCGGCTTGACTGGCTTGCGGTCCGGCTCGGGGCCGTCCACCAGCCGCGCCTCGCGGTTGCACCGGCACTCCCAAACGGGCGGGATCTCGGCCTCGATCGAGAAGGGAAGCTCGCTGACGTGTCCCTCGGGGCACACGTAGCGGACGATCTGGCGCTCGCTGGGGATGACGTTCTCGTCCGTCTCCATGCTCAGCGCGCCCAAACGGGTGCCTCGAAGTGATCGGTCGGCCATGACGGGCTTCTCCCAACGCAAGTCGGCAAACCCCGCGCAGGATGCGGAGCCTTCAGTTGACACAACGAGCCGTCTGGGCGGGTTGTTCCACAGGTGGCGCCAGCACACCGTATCGCCGCCGCGTGGCCTCCGGGCCGCGGACCCGTCATACGCGCCGTGTCCTGCTCCCGTGCACCGCAGGCAGGGGGACTGCCAGGGTCCTCAGCGGTCCTAGAGCACCGCAGGGATCGGGTTACCCGCGGCGATGACCCCTTCTCGCATCCGCACCCGCGACAACAGTGCACCGCCCAGCGCGAAGAAGGCCACCAGGGCGAGGATGGCCCAGCGGTAGGAGTGGGTGAACTGCTGCACCAGCCCGAACAGCAGCGTGCCGAACCAGCTCGTGCCCCGTTCCATGGCTTGGTACAGGCCGAAGAACTCCGCCTCGCGGCCGCGCGGGACCAGTTGGCTGTACATCGACCGCGACAACGCCTGGCTGCCGCCGAGCACGATCCCGATGAGCACCCCGAGAGCCAGGAAGGGCAGGAGCCGCCGGGCCGGCAGGAAGAACGCGGCGCCGACCACCACGGCCCACATGGCGAGGCTGGACAGCACGACCCGCCACGCGCCGTAGGACCGGGCGAGGCGGCCGAACAGCAGCGCGCCGCCGAAGGCGACGAACTGCACCAGCAGGATGACGGTGATCAGCTGGCTGCTGGACAATCGAAGTTCCTCGGCGCCGTAGATGCTCGATGAGCCGATGACGGTCTGGATTCCGTCGTTGAAGAACAGGTAGGCGAGCAGGAACAGCATCGTCTGCGGGTAGGAGCGCAGCTCGGCCAGCGTGTCGCGAAGCTGCCGCAGGGAGCCGCCGAACACCCCGGCACCTCGATCCACGGGGACATCGGTCGTGCCGTGCAGGTCGCGCAAGCCGAGGACTGGGATGGCGGTGAACAGTGCCCACCACAGACCGGCAGACAGCAGGCTCACCCGGACGGCCGCCATGGTGCTGATCCCGAGCCGGGCCGCCGCCGTCAGCAACCCCAGGTTCAGCGCGAGCAGCAGGCCACCGCCGAGGTAGCCCAAGGCCCAGCCCCGGCTCGATACCCGGTCGCGCTCGTCCGGGCCGGCGATCCGGATCAGCAGCGAGTCGTAGACGACCAGCGAAGCCCCCAGAGCCAGGTTGGCGAGAACCAGCAGGAGTGCGCCGAGGAGCCAATTGGTGCCAGCGACGAAGACCATCAGCGAGGCGGCCACGGCACCGCTCCAGGCGAAGGCGCCGAACAGCCGCGTCGGCCTGGGGGAGCGGTCGACCAGCGCCCCGACGACGATGAGCAGGACCGCCGAGATGATCGTCGAGATGGTCAGCGTGTAGGGCACGAGCGAGCCTGGGGAGACCGGCACGCCGAGGACGTCGAGGGTGCTGCGGCAGACGGCGTCGGACGGCAGCGTGGGGCAGGCGGCCCGCTTGGCGATGACGGTCAGGTACGGCGCCAGCAGGACCGTCGTCGTGGTCGTCACGTAGGCGGAATTGGCCCAGTCGTACCAGTATCACGCCCGCTGATGCCGGGTGCTCCTACGGTCGGGCGCCGACCTGCCGAGCGCCCGCGTTTGCGTCATGGACCGACCCAACCACATGGCGCGCTGTCGTGGACGGCCGTCGTAACGCGCCCGCTCGGGCAGCCGGCCGGGCTGGGTGGAAGGCTCGCCAACGAGTGACTTTCGTGTCAAGGTGGAGAGGTTGGACGCACTACTCGACACCTCAACGAGGAGCAACGATGAGCTTCACCGACAAGGTCAAGAACGCGACCGAAGGACTCCAGGGCAAGGCCAAGGAGGCCCAGGGCAAGGCGACCGACGACGACCAGCTCCAGGCCGAGGGCAAGGCGGACCAGACGTCTGCGGACCTGAAGGACGCCGGCGAGAAGGTCAAGGACGCGTTCGGCAACTGACACTGCAGGCGTAACGCCCCTCAAGGCGCCAGACGCCAGCACGAGGCCTCCAGCCCCCCGGAATGTTTGGGGGCTGGAGGCTTCGTCGTCTCTTGGCAAACCAGAGCCATAGCGGACGGATTGCCGGACAGGCCGGTGAACAGCTGCGAGGAGCAGGCGCACGCCGGACACCGGCTTTCCGGACACAGAGCGTCCGGAACCGCCCCTACGGTTGCGCTATGCCGAACAACGACAACCCGTGGGAACCGCCTCTTGCCGGCACCGAGCTCGAGCACTTGGTAGGCGCGCTCGACCGATTGCGAACGACCTTCCGGTGGAAGGCCGACTACCTCGACGAGGCCGCGCTGCAGGCCCGCGTCGGTGCCTCCTCGCTGACCCTCGGCGGCCTGCTCAAGCATCTGGCCGCCGTGGAGGACTACATCTTCACCACCAAGCTGAGCGGGCAGCCGATTGGCGCTCCGTGGGACACGACCGGGTGGGACGGCGATAACGACTGGGAGTTCGCCTCGGCCGTCGACGACACCCCCGACGAGCTCTATGCGCTGTGGGACGGCGCCGTCGGACGCTCCCACGCGCGGCTCGAGGCGGCGCTGGCCGACGGCGGACTCGATCAGCTCGTCCATGTCTCCGGGCCACACGGTCGACATGCCAGCCTGCGCCGCCTCGTCTGCGACCTGATCGAGGAGTACGGCCGACATACTGGTCACGCCGACCTGCTCCGCGAGGCTGTAGACGGTCTGGTAGGTGAGGATCCGCCTGCTGGATGGCGCCCCCATCCGAGCCCGTCACAGGTCGCCGGCTGACCGCCGACAACGAGGTCAACGACCCGCACAACCGCTGGCCGATCGTCTGTTTGCGGCAGATGGACGCGCGACGACGGGTGTGGGGTCCTGAATGTCTACCAGGAACTGTGTGCGGCAAAGTGGCCGATCAGCGCAGAGCTGAGGGCTTGGGGCGCGTCTTCGGCGATGTGGTGGCCACTGGTGATGGGTTGGCCGTGCACGTCCACCGCCCATGGTTGCCACACGGCCAGGACGTCGCCGTAGAGATCGTGCATGTCGTCGCCGGTGGACCAGGCGACCAGGGTGGGGCAGGCCAGCGTGCGTCCGGCCGCTCGGTCGGCGTCGTCGGCGGCTCGGTCGACGCCGAGGCCGGCGCGATAGTCCTCGAGCATGGCGGTGACGACAGCGGGGTTGTGGATGGCGGTGTAGTAGTCGTCGTAGTTTTCCTGGCCCATGCGCTCGGCCAGTTCGACCCCGGCGCCGTACCAGGCGTCGGGTTCGGCGTTGATCGCCCGTTCGGGTTTGTCGGGCTGAGCGAAGAAGAACCAGTGCCACCAGGCAGTGGCGAAGCGGGCGTCAGCACGGGCGAGGGCTTCTCCGATGGGGACGCTGTCGAGGACGACGAGGTGGGTGACTGCTTCAGGGTGGTCCATGGCCAGGCGAAAGGCGACGTAGCTGCCCCGGTCGTGGCCCACGACAGCGAACCGCTGGTGACCGAGCTGGTTCATCAGGGTCACTACGTCACCGGCCATCGCCCGTTTCGAAGCCTGGGAATGATCAGCGACTGGTGGCGGCGCGCTGGAGCGGCCGTACCCGCGCAGGTCAGGGCAAACAACGGTGTAGCCGGCCGCCACGAGTAGTGGTGCGACCCTGTGCCAAGTGGTGTGTGTACGTGGATGCCCGTGTAGCAACACGATGGCTGGGCCGGTCCCACCGACCCGGACCCGGAGCCGAACACCGGCGCCGACGTTCATGCACTGAAGATCGAAGCCTTCAAACACCTCACCATCCTGACAGCACCGATTCGAGGTGCGCTTAAGTCGAAATCGTGGCGGCTGCCCGATTGACGAACACATTTGGGCCGGACCGCTCGGTCATCGCACGACACGGTCTCCCGCAGGACCGGGCAGGCCAGATGGCGGTGCGAGTCACAGCCGCCGAGCCCCGTGGTCGTTTGGTGTCCCGCAGCGGTCGCGCTTACGCGACATTGGTCAATTGCACAGCAGCGGATGGTCGGTCGCGTGGGACGCGACCTCCCTCTCGGGTATGGCGAGCGTAGGAGCTCCGGCCAGCCGCGTCATGGCCGATTTCCGGCCGCGCCGCTATTGCTCACAGGTGTGCTCGGCCGGCCGGCCAGCCTGCTTCAAGGGTGGCGACGATGTGCTGCAGGTACGCCTGTTCGTCCGCGCCCGTCGGCATAATTTCGGGAACGGCAGCGCGCAACTGGACCAAGCCGATCCATGCCTGGTACGCGAGCAGCGCCCGGTGCGCCGCCTCGTCCGCGGGCAGGCCCAGCGCGACCAGGGTGTCGACCATGTAGCGCACGCGGCGGGCGGTGATCCGGCGCAGCACCGGCCCTACCTGGGGATGGCCGGCCTCGGCGAGCATCACCGCCTCGATACCGAGCCGGGCGGCTTCCGAGTGCGTGAACACGAACAGCATCCGCATGCGGTCGAGCGGAGCAGGCACGCTGTCCAGCGCATCGATGACCGCTTCGGTGTCCTCGCGCTCGTAGATCTCGAGCGCTGCATCGAGCAGATCAGCGCGGTCGCGGAAGTGCCAGTAGAAACTGCCCTTCGTCGCGCCGAGGACGGCGGCGAGCGGCTCAACCGCCACGGCCGCGGAGCCACCGTCCGACAAGGCCCTGAACGCAGCCCGCGCCCAGTCTTCCCGCGTCAGCTTCGCGCGAACTGACTTGTCCGGGGCCATTCCCATACGCTAGCGTATGGGCACTCCATACGGACCCGTATGGAGTGAGGAGGCCTGCATGATCAGCAACGTTCACGAGCGCCGCATCGCCGCCCCGCCGCAGGAGGTGGGAGCGCTACTCGACAGTCTCGGGTCACCGCACGACCGGCTCTGGCCAAATGCGCCGCGTGACCCGATGGTGCTTCGACACGGCGATGGCAGCGGGCTGCGCATCGGGGCGAAGGGCGGCCACGGCCCGGTGCGCTACACGGTCGAGGACTACGAGCCGGGTCGCCGCGTCACCTTCCGCATCGCCCCGGAGCTCGGCCTCGGCAACGCGTGGCACGGCGTGTTTGCCGAGCCGACGGCCGACGGCGGCACGCTGCTGCGGCACGAGCTGGAGGTGACCCCCACCGGCGCCATGCGAATTCTGTGGCCGCTCGTCGTACGGTCGATGCACAACTGCTACGCCGAGGACGCTTTGGACCGAGCGGAGCGAGAGCTCGGCGTGGGGCCGACCCAGGAGCACCGGCACTCCCTCTGGGCGCGGGTGCTCGAACGGCGCCTGCGTCGCCGCGTGAGCGCCACAGCCCCCCTGCTCGACGGCCTCGCAGCCTCCGCCCTGCCGCGCGTCGATGTGACGGATGCCTTCCGCACGGATTTGCTTCCCGGAGACGGCGTCGACCCGATCGCGTGGACGACGGCCATCTTCTCCGCCGTTCCTGCCTGGGTGCGCGCATTGATGCACATCCGCGACGCGCTGGTCCGTCTTGTCGGCGTCCACACCGCGGATGCCCATCCCGGCGCGATTTTCCCGTTGCACGCCGCGACCGCGACCGAGGCGGTGGTTGGCATCGATGACCGCCACCTCGACTTCCGCCTGGTCACGACGGTCGATGGGGCGGCCCGCTGCGTGACGATGACCACGGTTGTCCACCTGCACTCACGGCTGGGGCGCGCGTATTGGGCGGTGGTCCGCCACTTCCACCCCGTCGTCGTGCGGGCTTTGATGCGTCGTGCCGCCTCCCCCTCAGGCGTTGAGCGCCTGTTCACGCTCCAGCCGGCACAGGCCATAGAACGCCGTGCAGGGGCGACGGTCTGAGCGACCGGCACTTGCCGGCCCCCAAAAGCCCCCGCCAGACGCGGCCAGGCACCTGCCATCTGAGGCTCCATCGGGTCCGCTCGTCCCACGCCCTCGACGACTTCGGCACCGGCCCGGCACGTTAGATGAGAGGTCAACCCGTGTCGCGACTTGCCAAGACCACGTACACCGAGCGGCCGTGGCGCATCCACGACATCGCGGGCGACTTCGCGGTCGAGGACATGTGGTCGTTCCGCACTTCCGGCGCCGGACCAGACGACTTCCCGGCGATGCTCGCCGCGATACGGGCCGCCGGCGGGCTCGACAAGCAGTCCCTGCCGGCGAGGTTCCTGTTCGCCGTCCGGTGGAAGCTCGGCGCGCTGTTCGGCTGGGATACGCCGTCCACGGGGGTCGGCACACGGGTCGCCTCGCTGCGCGACCGCCTGCCTAGTGACCTGCGCGACGGGCCCCGAGGCGCGGACAACGCGGACCTGCCCTTCAAGGCGGTCTACGAGCTGGACCGGGAGGCTGTGCGGGAAATCGCGAACAGGACCGTGCACTCCCTGATGCAGCTCACCTTGGTCCAGAGCGCCGGCAACGACGACTACGAGCTGCGAATGGCCGTCCTCGTCAAACCCAACGGCCGGTTCGGCCGGCTCTACATGGCCGCTATCGCGCCGTTCCGCTACCTCATCGTCTACCCGGCCCTGACCCGGCAGTGGGAGCGCGCCTGGCGCGACCACGGCCGCGCGGACCAGGAGCCACTCCGATGAGCATCGGGTGATAGCGAACCCGCTGTTGTCGGTGATGGGCGCGTTCGCCGCGTTCGAGCGGGCACTGTCCGCGAGCGGCAACGTAAAGGCATCGCTCTGGCCAGACCCGCGGTGTGTACACCCGCGCGCAAGCAGGCCCTCAGTTCGGCCCGGCCGACGACCTGCGACAAGGGTCACAGCCGGTCACCGCGAAGCGGCAGCCGCCCGGCTGCTCCAGGCTGCCGTCCTTGTGCGCGGCTACCGCCATTGCGCCGTCGACTATGAGGGCGAGCACACCAAACATGCGTACTTCCCGCAATTGCCGATCTGGCAGCAACGAACTAATCCGGTCGATCAGAGCGCGCGACGAGTCGCGTGCGGGGGCTGTCATGCCGGCTGCTGTTGCTGCGGGATGTAGCCGAGGCGGTCGAAGGCGAGACGGATTTCGACGATCTGCCCGTTTCGCACTGTGAACAGCTCACTGGCCAACGTGGTGCTCGTTACCGCCGTTTGAGGGAAGTACCAGAGCGCCACCCGATCGCCATCGGTCATTCGGCTGTGCTCGGGTGCCCCTGTCAGCATCGGCACGAATCTGGCGAGATAATCGTGCCAGTCGTTCTTGGTGGTGATGTTGTGATCGGGGGCGAAACAGCGAACGTCGTCCGAGACGTAGGTCAGCGCTCGCCCGACGTCGCCGCTGGTCCAGGCTAGGTGATAGGCCTCCACGGTCGACTGCGCATCGTGATCAACGTTCGGCATAGCGGCTCCTTCGGGTAGTTGGCGCTCATGGTGGGGGTGTCCAGGTATCGCGCGGGAGTTGCTCGCCAGCGACGGCTCGGGCGAGGCGGGGCAGGAAGTGGGCCCATCCCGCTACGTGACCGGGAACGTCATGCTCAGCCAGATCCGTGTGGACGACCTCGACCCGAGTGCCGGCGCAGATCGGCGTCAGCTCGAACGACACCGTCGACGAGCCAGGCGGCAAGGTCTCATTGCCGGCGAAGCCCCACGAGACGGTTACCCGTCGGGGTGGATCAACCTCGAGAAACATGCCCCGCGCGGGGTAGCCGGCGATGTCCACCGCGAACCGGCCGCCGGGCACCGGGTCCAGCGATGCCCATTGCCCCATCCAGGAGGTCATTCCGGTCTCGGTCACCAGGAAGTCGAACACGCGATGTGGGGGCGCCTCGATATCGATCGACGTCCGGTGCTCAGCCATCACCGCTCCGAGCCGACGACTCCACCGCACGCTTGAGCGCGCTCAGCCGCTCCGGCCAGAAGTCGTCGAAGAACCCTTTCCCGACGGCAAGGCCTTCCACTCGCACGGCGAACAGATGACGAGTTCCAGACCGCGATCCGGTCACCAGCCCAGCCGCACGCAGCACTTTGAGGTGGTGAGACACGATCTGCTGCGACAGCCCGAGCGAGGCCGCGATTTCGCCGACCGCAAAGCGTTGATGGCGCACCGACGACAGAATCGCGCGACGGTTGGGGTCAGCCAAGGCTTGAAAGGTTCGGTCCAGATCCGTTGCGGCCTCGGTCATCTCAGGCACCTCACGACCCCAAGCTACCACCAACCACCGTTTGTACAAATGAAACAACAGATGTCAGCGATAGCCGGGCGGGCACTGACCTGACCCGACCCCAGCCGTACGGCCGACACGTCCCGCAAGCGGATACGCCCACCCACACCTGGGACATCCGCCGATCGACGTAAGGGCCGGGCGCCAACACGGTGAGCCACTTCCGTTGGCCGATCGGCTAATCGGGGACGGCAATGCTTGCGCGCTACTCGCCGACCTTGCCGTCGATGAGTTCGCGGGCGACGTCGAGGTGCCCGACGTGCCGCGCATACTCCTGGAGCAGGTGAAACAGGACGCGCTCGAGGGTCGGTGGGTCGGCGCCCTCCCAGCGCTCGCCTGGCCGCCCGACCTCGCACAGCTCGTGGGCTCGCACGACAGACGAGGTGACGGAGCCCTGCGCTTGTAGGGCGCGCATCAGATCCGCCGAACCCTCGGTGTCGGAGACGTACCATCGACCGTCTTGCGAATCTCCCCAGGGCTGCGCGACCGGCTGGCCTTCGAACCCCCACACGAGCCAGCGCCGCTCCACGTTCGTCAGGTGCTTCACGAGCTCGAGGACCGCCCAGCCCGACGGCAGCACACTCGTTCGGAGCTGATCGTCCGAGAGCCCCTCGCACTTGCTCAGCACCAGCGAGCGGAAGTAGTCGAGGTAGCCCAGAAGGACCTCGGCGCGAGGCGCAGGGGGGCCGGTCGGCTCCGGGAACGGCAGGCTCACCGGAACAGGGTACGAGAGCGCTTCGGCGTCCCGTTAGCGGATCGGTGGGGTAACGGTCTTCGCAACACGCTCAGTAACTTCAGGGGCCGTGTTGTCGCCACGTACATCGCTACTCGGGTCGGTAGATGTGGGCTCGATGCCCCATCCGGGCCAGGAGGATGACTCCATCGTCGGGGCGGAGCTCGAAGATCACCCGGTAGTCGCCACGTCGCGCGGAACGTAAACCTTCCAAGTTGCCGGGCAGTGGCTTACTGACTCGCTCGGGGTTCTCCCGCAGGGCGCCGGTGACGAATTCTGCGACGGCGGCCGCGATCCGGGGCGGCAGCCGGTGGACATCGCGACGGGCACGAGCGCTGACCTCGACCCGCCTCACTGGACGCCCAGGCGAGGGGGAGGCCGGGCCGGTCACTTCGCTGGCAGGCCGAAGTCGGCACGCAGCTGGTCGCCGCTGATGGTGCGGCCCTCCTGGAGATCGCTGCGGGCGGTCTCGATGTCTTCGTGGATGCCCGGCTGGGAGAGCCAGTAGATGGTCTCCTGCAGCGACTCCAGGTCGTCGGCCGACATGAGCACGGCGGCCGGCCGGCCGTGTCGGGTGATCTGCACGATCTCGTGGGTGGTGTCGGCCTCCTCGACCAGCGCCGAAAGGCGGTCCTTGGCTTCGCTCAGGGCAACGGTCTTCATGGGCGCCATGGTAGCCTCAACCTTGGCCTATTGATGGCCCGATAAGTAGCCGGTGGGTCGCCCATGGCGAGTAGTGGTTGCCGCCCACTGATCGGTCACCGGTTGCGACAGTGGACGATTCAGTGCAGCTCCTGGATGCGGATCAGGTTACGGCGGGGCCGCGGAAGGCGCAGTCGGGTGGGCGTGGCGTGGCACGATCTCTTAGGTGAGCAACAGTCCCGCCGCGGCGCAGCACCTGCGCGACCTCGCTCTCTTGCGCCGCGTCCGCGACCGGATCGACCGGGAGTACGCGCAGCCGCTGGATGTCGAGGCGCTCGCCCGCGGCGGGCACATGTCGGCAGGGCACTTCAGCCGCGAGTTCCGGCTCGCCTATGGCGAGTCGCCGTACGCCTACCTCATGACGCGGCGCGTCGAGCGCGCGATGGCGCTGTTCCGTCGCGGCGACCTCAGCGTTACCGAGGTCTGTTTCGCGGTCGGCTGCGCGTCGCTGGGCACCTTCAGCACTCGCTTCACCGAACTGGTCGGTATGCCGCCCAGCACCTACCGGCGCCTGGCGGCACGCACGACGGCGGGGATGCCGTCCTGCGTGGCGAAACAGGTGACCAGACCGATCAGGAATCGAGAAGCGCCGGCCCCGAACCGCACCTAGCGTGATCGACATGGACATCACGATTCACACGAGCTTCCTCCCGCACGACGACCCGGACGCCTCCTTGACCTTCTACCGCGACACCCTGGGCTTCGAGGTCCGCCAGGACGTCGGGAAGGGCAAGATGCGCTGGATCACGGTCGGCCCCGTCGACCAGCCCGACACGTCCATCCTCCTGGCGCCGCCGGCCGCCGACCCCGGCGTCAGCGACGACGAGCGCCGCACCATCGTCGAGATGATGGCCAAGGGCACCTACGGCTGGATCCTGCTGGCTACGCCCGACCTCGAAGGCACCTTCGAGAAGGTACAGGCCAGCGACGCCGAGGTCGTCCAGGAGCCGACCGAGCAGCCGTACGGCGTCCGCGACTGCGCTTTCCGCGACCCCGCCGGTAACCTGATCCGCATCCAGGAGCTGCGCTGAACCCTCCACTGTCGCAAGCGGTGACCGATGAGTGCTGACCCCCGCTCCCGCGCCCAGCGCCGTCTCGACACCGAGCACCGGCTCACCCACGACGTCGATGTCTGGGTGGCCACTGCCTCGGCGGACGGTGCGCCGTATCTGGTGCCGCTGTCCTTCGACTGGGACGGCGAGACGCTGCTGATGGCCACCCCGACGGACAGCCCCACCGGTCGGAACCTGGCTGCCAGCGGGGCAGTTCGGCTAGGGCTTGGCCACACCCGCGACGTGTCGATGATCTACGGCGAAGTCGAGGTCTTCGAAATCGACGCGCTGCCGGGGGAGCGGGGTGCCCGGTTCGCTGCTCACACCGGCTTCGACCCGCATGCGCTGACAACGCCATACCGCTGGTTTCGCGTCTCCCCGCGCTGCATCGACGCCTGGCGTGAGGCAGATGAGATGCCCGGCCGCGGGCTGATGCGGGACGGCCGCTGGTTGGTCTGACACCCGGTTTCGCCGCGGGCGCGCAGACGAAGGGAAACCGGGTGTGCTGCGGGACGCTGGTTAGATCGAACGATGGCGACGGCGACCGCGAAGGCGGGCCGCACGGATGGAGACGTGATGAGCAAGGCCACGAGGACGGTCACGCCGGCGTCCGCGCTGCACGTTGCCGACAGCCACGATTGGATCCGGGTGCACGGCGCGCGCGTGAACAACCTCAAGGACGTCAGCGTCGAGATCCCGAAGCGCCGGCTGACGGTGTTCACCGGCATCTCCGGCTCGGGCAAGAGCTCATTGGTGTTCGGCACGATCGCCGCGGAGTCGCAGCGAATGATCAACGAGACGTACAGCGCGTTCGTGCAGGGGTTCATGCCGACGCTGTCCCGGCCCGACGTTGACCTGCTGGACGGGCTGACGACCGCAATCATCGTCGACCAGCAGCGGATGGGCACCGACCCCCGATCCACGGTCGGCACCGCTACCGACGCCAACGCGATGCTGCGTATCCTCTTCAGCCGACTCGGGAAGCCGCACATCGGCTCGCCGCAGGCGTTCTCGTTCAACGTGGCCTCGATCAGCGGAGCGGGTGCGGTCACCCTGGAGCGTGGTGGACAGACCGTCAAGGAACTTCGCAGCTTCAGCATCACCGGCGGTATGTGTGCGCGCTGCGAGGGCCGGGGCTCGGTCACCGACTTCGACGTGTCTGCGCTGTATGACGACCGCAAGTCGTTGGCCCAGGGTGCGCTGACCATCCCCGGGTTCAGCATGGACGGCTGGTACGGCCGGGTCTTCGGCGGCTCCGGCTTCTTCGACATGGACAAGCCGATCCGCAGGTACAGCAAGAGTGAGCTCAAGGACCTCCTGTACAAGGAGCCGACGAAGATCAAGGTCGACGGCATCAACCTCACCTACGAGGGCTTGATCCCGAAGATCCAGAAGTCGATGCTCGCCAAGGACGTCGACTCGCTCCAGGCGCACGTCCGCGCGTTCGTAGAGCGGGCGGTCACCTTCACCGCTTGCCCCGATTGCCAGGGCACCCGGCTCAGCAAGGAAGCGCGGTCCTCGATGATCAAGAAGATCGACATCGCCGACGCCTGCGCGATGCAGATCAGCGACCTCTCGCAGTGGGTCCGCAGCCTCCACGAGCCGTCCGTCGCGCCGCTGCTCGAGGCGCTGCAGGGAACTCTCGAGTCGTTCGTCGAGGTCGGGTTGGGCTACCTCTCGCTTGACCGGCCGTCGGGCACGCTGTCGGGGGGCGAGGCACAGCGCACCAAGATGATCCGCCAGCTCGGGTCGTCGCTCACCGACGTCACCTACGTCTTCGACGAGCCGACGATCGGGCTGCATCCCCACGACATCGAGCGGATGAACGACCTGCTGCTGCGGCTGCGCGACAAGGGCAACACGGTGCTGGTCGTGGAGCACAAGCCGGAGACGATCGCGATCGCCGACCACGCCGTCGATCTCGGCCCTGGCGCCGGTACGGCGGGAGGCACCATCTGTTACGAGGGCAGCGTCGAGGGACTGCGGGCCAGCGACACCACTACCGGGCGGCACCTCGACGACCGCGCACGGCTCAAAGCCGACACACGGAAGTCGACCGGAGTGCTGCAGATCCGTGGTGCGGACCGGCACAACCTGCGGGACGTCGACGTCGACATCCCGCTCGGGGTGCTGGTGGTGCTGACTGGTGTGGCCGGGTCGGGGAAGAGCTCGCTGATCCAAGGCTCGGTCGCTGGTCGGGACGGGGTGGTGTCGGTCGACCAGGCCGCGATCAACGGCTCGCGGCGCAGCAACCCGGCTACGTACACCGGACTCCTCGACCCGATCCGCAAGGCGTTCGCGAAGGCCAACGGCGTGAAGCCGGCGCTGTTCAGTGCCAACTCCGAGGGCGGCTGCCCCACTTGCAACGGCGCAGGGGTCATCTACACCGACCTGGCGATGATGGCCAGCGTAGCCACCATCTGCGAGGAGTGCGAAGGAAGGCGCTTTCAGGCCGAGGTGCTCGACTACACCTTCGGCGGCAAGGACATCAGCGAGGTGCTCGCCATGTCGGTCATCGACGCCGGGCGATTCTTCGGCGCCGGTGAGGCAAAGATTCCGGCGGCGCACAAGATCCTGACCCACCTGGCCGACGTGGGGCTCGGCTACCTCAGCCTCGGCCAGCCGCTCACGACGCTGTCCGGCGGCGAGCGGCAGCGGCTCAAGCTGGCCACGCACCTGGCCGAGAATGGCGGCGTCTACGTCCTCGACGAGCCGACCACCGGCCTCCACCTCGCCGACGTCGAGCGGCTGCTCGGCCTGCTGGACCGGCTCGTCGACTCCGGCAAGTCGGTCATGGTCATTGCTCACCACCAGGCGGTCATGGCGTACGCCGACTGGATCATCGACCTCGGCCCCGGCGCCGGCCACGACGGCGGCCGGATCATCTTCGAGGGCACACCCGCTGACCTTGTCGCTGCCCGCTCCACCGTCACCGGCGAGCATCTCGCGACCTACGTGCGCACCTGACCGAGACCCCCCGGATAGTCGTCGCCGATAAGCGACATTATGTCAAGTAGTGTGCGCATTGCATCAGATGAATCAACCATGCAGGCTCCGCTCCACTACCCCGCCTGCGGCGACGCAGTCTGCCGTTCACCTGTGGAAACGCCCTGCCGAGACAGCGTGGTGTGAAAGCGGACAGCGACGCTGGCCGCTTCAGGTCGTCACACCTAACGTCTTCTGCGACACGCCGCTGACCTCGGGTCGCCAGCGGCCGCTGAGCTGGCACGCCGTTGACTTGCACGAACACGCCTGAGTCTCATCGGATGCATCATGGAATCACTGGGTGAAGCGGGTCTGTCCCCTCTCGCGGATCGGACAAGTGACGGTCATTTGCGTTGATAAGGAGGGCCGATTGACCCGCGGCCAGGCCGCGGGTCACCCGAGTTGGCGGTTCAATCCTTCTTCGCAGCGGACACGTCGACGCATACGATTCCCTTGTTGCCGTCCTGGTCGGCGATCACGGTCAGCGAGGGCGCGTTGCTGTCATCGACGACGGTCCCACCCGCGGCGAGGGCGGCGGCGATCCGTTGCGTGGCCACCTCGGGCGCCACATAGACCTCGATGTGGAACCGCTGGCTCGGGGTCTCGTGCTCGTCGGCGTCCCCGAACCACAGGTTCGGTACCCGTCCCGTGGCGTCCCGGATTTCGTCGCTCGGGGACCCGTGGCCCTGGGCCTCGGCGTTCCCGGTCAGCAGGGCGGCCCACATTGGGGCGATGGTCGCGGAGTGCGCCGTGTCGAGGCCGAGCTCGATGACGCTGACTGAGGCCGGGTCGGCGTCAACCTTGTGGTCGGCGGCGATCTCGGTGATCCGTCGCGCGAGGTCGACGTCCTGCTGGGTCACCCATTCAACCACGTGTTCGGTGCCCTCGTCGTCGCGGCAGATGGCGTCGTCGCTGATCAGCTTGAGGTCAACGTACCCCATTGCCGATCGACACGATCGGGTGGTGTCCGAGCGCATCGCCCGCATCGCCCACCGCGGCGACGAATCGTGCGCCGGTGCCGAAGTCGTCAACCACGTAGCGGGCATGCAGTCCCTGGGCCAGCTTGCGCCAGTCGGTCAGGTTGGCCGAGGCGATCTGTCCGCCCTTCAGCATGTCCATGGACCGGGGAGCTTATCTCTGATTCAGCCGCAGCGCCGTCAGAGAATCGCTGGCAGCGCGATCGCATCCACTTCGAGCTCGCTGTGCCCTCGGACCTCGTGCACACCCGCCTCGCCACGACCGTCGTAGCCGATGGCCGGCCGCTTGAGGAGTCGGAGGATCGCCTGGTGGGGCGCAGACCCCGAAGGCAACGAAATTGGTGTGCGTGAGTGGGGCACGAGCTCGCGTTGCTCCGATAGATCGAGTCCGGCCTGCCGCCGACTCTTGGCAGCGATCTGGCCGAGCTACGACGATGCGGACGTAGATCGTCCGTGTGACGTGCTTACGATCGGCGGCATGGTGACAAGTGGCTACTCGATTCAGCCGTTGACTGCGCACACGTGGAACGCGTTCGCCGGCCTGGTGGAGCGGCACAACGGGATCTTCGGTGGGTGCCGGCGTATCTACTTCCACCTCGACTGTGCCGAGCGGGGGCAGGGTTACGAGGGCAACCGAGCGCTGAAGAAGCGTCTGGTCGAGGCCGGACAGGCTCATGCGGCGCTGGTGATGGTTGGCGATGACGCGATCGCATGGGCGGAGTACGGCACTCCCGATGAGCTGCCGACCATCCATCACCGCAAGCAGTACCTCGCCGAGGCCGACGTCATTCCTGACTACCGCATCACGTGCATCTTCGTCGATAAGCGTCACCGCGGACAGGGCTACGCCAAGGCGGCTCTGGCCGGTGCGCTCGATCTGGTTGCAGCGTAGGGTGGCGGCGTGGTCGAGGGTTACCCGCACGAGATCGGTGGGAAAGGATGAACAACTCGTTCGTCTACAACGGAACACGCACGATGTACGAGCAAACTGGCTTCGAGTTCATCCGCTCCAAGGGGATGAAGAACACCGTCATGCGCCGCACGATCCAACCGGCCTGAACCTGCCCAACCGCCGTGGGACCGGAAGGGATCAGAAGTGAAAAAGTACATACTCTTCGATCATGATGGTGTTCTGGTGGATACCGAATTCTGAGTATCACCAAGCTGGAGAAGGCGCCCTGGCGGACATTGGTTTGACTTTGGACAAGGATCAATACCTCCGGGACATGAACCAGGGATTGGGCACTTGGGCTGAATCCAGGGCGGCCGGCATTGATGAACAGACCATCAGCAGGCAGCGTGAGGTTCGTGATAATTATTATCAAGAATATCTTAAGACAGAAGCCATTGAGATTGAAGGGGTCGTTGAAACGCTTGCTGAACTGTCAAAATACGTCCGCATGGCCATCGTCACGACTGCAAAACAAGTGGATTTCGGGATTATCCATGAAAGGCGCCAAGTTCGACGATTCATGAATTTCGTCCTTGTTCGCGAAGACTACAAGCTCACCAAGCCGCACCCGGCACCATACCTGACCGGCTTAAAGCGGTTCGGAGCCACCAAAGAAGAGACTCTGGTCGTAGAAGATTCATCCATAGGGCTGAACTCAGCCGTGGCGGCCGGTATTGATTGTTTCATTGTTTATGACGACTTTACAAAAGCACATGACTTTTCACAGGCTAGCTATCGAATCGAAACTTTAATTGAATTGACTTGAATTGAAGGATACTATCCTTAATTTTGACCTGAAATTATATTCACCGTTGTCGAGGCGTCCGTGCTACTCGGGCGTGTGGCGATTCGGTGACCGCCCTGGCGCGGCCCGCGCCTCGTCTTGGCGGGCACGCACCTCCGTGCGCGCCAAATAGGCTGCAGTGCTGTTCTCGTGAGGGAACGGCCGGTCCGGTACAGGGACCCCGAGGGCGTAACAGATGGGTTCCCAGCCGTCACCCGGCTGCCACTCGACCAGCCGCTCCGGGGCGATCTCCGCGCGGACGTCCCTCGACCACCGCTCGTAGCCAGCCATGATCTCGTCCCGGTCGTGGGCATCGGTGAAGATGTCGCGGAACATGACCTTGAAAAGAGGCACCATCGGATCGGCGTCGTCCTTAGCCCACATCTCGTGCGTGCGAGGAAGAACGGTCACCTCCATGCTGCGGTACCACACCTCGCGATCGCCGCGGTGCGACAACAACACCGGGGCGTCCGGATATGCCGCCGCCAGCTCGCGCCAGCAGTTCGAGAACGGCGTATCCACCCCGGCGACGTATCCGGCCAGGAAGTCCTCCCACTCAGGCGGGTCTCCTTCCAATGCAGCCACCCATGTGCGGGCGTGCTCGGGGTGCGCGAAGGCCTCGCTCATGTGGTAGACGGGCGCATTTAGGAGGTACCGCAAAGCCTCGCGCAGCGAGGACGTCCCGGTACGAGGCAAACCGGTGCCGATCAGTTGCAGGGCCACCTCCGCAGTCTATGGACCGCGGGGAACCTGGAGCGGAGGGTTTGGTGGCTGATTGCATGGGGGCACCATCGGAGAGCCCGCCCTGTACCTTGCTGTCATGGTCGAGAGTGAAACCGACGAGCATGGGCGGCCGCAGCCACCACTTGAGGGTGATGAGGCAGCGACTCTGCTGGGCTTCCTGGATTATCAGCGGGCGACGCTGGAGTGGAAGTGCCGAGGCCTGGGCGATGAGCAGCTGCGGGTAGCGCTGCCGACATCGCCGATGACGCTTGGCTCGATGCTCAAGCATCTGGCGTCCGCCGAGGACTACTGGTTCACCGTGGTCGTCGCGGGCGAGCCGAGCCCGGAGCCGTGGGCCAGCGCGGACACCACGGGGGACCCCGACTGGGAGTGGAACAGCGCAGTCCACGACACGGGCGACGCCCTGCGTGCGCTGTGGGTCGAGCGAGTCGATCGATCCCGGGTGGTCGTAGACGCGCGGCTGCGCCAGAGTGGCGTCGCGGCGCTCGGCGAGACGCATGCTGCGTGGGGCGGCCGGGCACGGGTATCGCTCCGATGGGTCCTCGTGCACATGGTCGAGGAGTACGCCCGCCACAACGGCCACGCCGACCTGATCCGCGAGTCGATCGACGGCCAGACCGGCGAGTGAGGGTGGGCTGGGTGGTGACGTCGATTCACAACTCCCGGGTCATGAATACGCTGTTCGGATCTTCCACATAGTCAGCGAAGGGTCCGCAAAACTCGAAGCCATGTTTTGCGTAGAGACGCCGCGCAGGGAGGAACAGCTCCCCTGATCCGGTTTCGAGGCTCAACCGGCCGTACCCCATCTGCCTGCCCTCCGCCATCATGCGCTGCAGCAACGCCGAAGCGACGCCCTGATGGAGGTGCGACGGCGCAGTGCGCATCGACTTGATCTCCGCGTGCGAATGGTTCAATGCTTTGAGCGCGCCGCAGCCAACCACGCTCGGGCCGTCCGTAACCGACCACAACGTCACGCCGGGTTCACGTAACCCCTCCAGATCCAGGGCATGCTTGCTTTCCAGCGGCGTGATCGCCCGCATCTGCACGATGTGCTCGTCAAGGAAGTTGGCGATCTCTGGTCCGGACAGGTCATCGATGTCGATGTTCACCCGCCTTAGACTTCCGTATCGCCGGCCGGCCGACGTCGCGGGCCTAGGAGCCGGCGTGGAGCAGCGCGGTCATCTCGTGTAGCTCGAAGAACTCGGCGATATCCAACGCAGAGCGTCCTCCGGCATGCGGATCCGCGCCATGGGCGAGCAGTGCGCTCACCGATTCGGCAGAACGCCGGAAAACCGCAGCGCCGAGCGCGGTCTGACCGCGGTCGTTGACCCGAAACGTGTCCGCTCCCCGATCGAGCAGCAGCCGCACCGTCGGCGGGTGGTCGTGGTAGGCGGCCAGGATGAGCAATGTGTCGCCTGCCCCGCTGGTCAGGTTGACCGGCACCCCACCGTCGATCATGTCGGCCAACTCCCCCGATCGGCCGTCGCGGGCCAGGTCGAGCACGCTCCGCAGAAAGGCCAGCTCCTCCTCCGTCAGTGGCTCGGGCACGCATAGAGCATAGACATCAGCAAGAATAGACATCAGCAAGACTTGACTCTGTCCACTTAAGGGGTCAGGGTGAGGTATGCACGCTCACGGTGGTGTCCTGCGAGACAAGGGCCTGCGAGATACGACGCAGCGCCGGGCAGTGCTCACCGTCCTCGCCAGGGCATCGCACGTGACCGCTGCCGAGATCGCCGTGGGCCTGAGCGGCGCCCGGTCGATCCCTTCCCGCCAGGGGCTCTACAACATTCTGGACGACCTCACCCGCGTCGGACTGGTTCGGTGCATCGAGCCTGGCGGCTCGCCCGCCCGATACGAACTGCGAGTGGGCGACAATCACCACCACCTGGTCTGCCGGACCTGCGGCCGGATCGAGGACGTGGACTGCGCCGTAGGCGCGGCACCATGCCTGGACCCCTCAGACGCGGTGGGCTTCGTCGTGGACCAGGCCGAGGTGACCTGGTGGGGGTTGTGCGCCGCTTGCCAGCTGACTCTCGTCCCCGACCTTCCCGATGTATCCGAAGTTCCGAACCGCTGACGACACAAGGAGTTTGACATGACCGACGTCGCGTCGCAGGCGCCCGAGCAGGGCGACCAGCAAGCTGTGCTGACCAACCGCCAGGGCCACCCCGTCTACGACAACCAGAACCAGCGCACCGTGGGTGCACGTGGGCCGGCAACACTGGAGAACTACCAGTTCCTCGAGAAGATCAGCCACTTCGACCGCGAGCGCATCCCCGAGCGGGTCGTGCACGCCCGGGGTGCGACCGCGTTCGGTTACTTCGAGGCCTACGGCTCCTGGGGCGACGAGCCGATCGAGCGCTATACGCGCGCCGAGCTGTTGCAGGAGAAGGGCAAGCGCACCGACACCGCCGTGCGGTTCTCGACCGTGGCCGGCGGCCGCGACTCCTCGGAGCTTGCCCGCGACCCGCGCGGGTTCGCCGTGAAGTTCTACACCGAGCAGGGCAACTGGGACCTGGTCGGCAACAACCTGGGAGTCTTCTTCATCCGCGACGCCGTCAAGTTCCCCGACTTCATCCACTCGCAGAAGCCCGACCCGGTGAGCTTCGACCGTCAGGTCGCCAACCGGGTCTTCGACTTCATCAGCCAGACCCCCGAGGCGCTGCACATGGTGACGCTGGTATTCGGCCCGCGCGGGCTGCCCTCGTCGTACCGGACGATGCAGGGCTTCGGCGTGAACACCTACAAGTGGGTCAACAGCGCCGGAGACACCAAACTGGTGAAGTACCACTGGCTGCCCAAGCAGGGCGTGAAGTCGCTGACCGCCGCCCAGGCTGCGGAGATCCAGGCGGCGGAGCTCGGCTCACACACCAAGGACCTGTATGGCGCCATCGAACGGGGGGACTACCCGGAGTGGGAGCTCAACGTCCAGATGATGGACGACCACGACCATCCGGAGCTCGACTTCGACCCGCTGGACGACACCAAGGTGTGGCCGGAGAACGTCTTCCCGCTCAAGCCGGTCGGCCGGATGGTCCTCGACCGCGTGCCGGCCAACTTCTACGCCGAGAGCGAGCAGATCGCCTTCGGGACAGGCGTGCTCGTCGACGGCGTCGACTTCAGTGACGACAAGATGCTGGTAGGCCGCACGTTCAGCTACAGCGACACCCAGCGTTACCGGGTCGGCCCCAACTATCTGCAGCTGCCGGTGAACTCCGCCAAGAACGCCACAGTCGCCACGAACCAGCGGGACGGCCAGATGACGTACGCCGTCGACTCCTCAGGCGTGAACCCACACGTCAACTACGAGCCGTCGATCATCGGCGGTCTGCGTGAGGGCACCTACCCGACGCACGACGAGCAGGGCCCGGAGATCGTCGGGCGCCTGACCCGCAAGCGGATCCCCCGCACCAACGACTATGCCCAGGCCGGCGAGCGTTTCCTGCTCTCGCAGCCGTGGGAGCAGGACGACCTGGTGGCCAACCTCGTCGACGCGCTCGCGCAGTGTGATCGGCCGATCCGGGAGCGGATGGTGTGGCACTGGTTCATGGCCGAGGACGAGCTGGGCCGTCGGGTCGGCGAAGGGCTCGGCATCGACGCCGACGACGTGCGCGGGTTGGCTCCGCTGGCCACCCAGACGCTCACCGAACAGGAGCTGGAGCGCGCCGCCAACCTCGGCAAGAACGGTTCGCGGGACGTCACCGGTCTGACGATGACCCACTGCGTGCCGAACGAGAACGTGACCGTCTAGGGACTTAGCGGTCCACGGCAGGGCGTCCCGCGACGGCGGGGCGCCCTGCTTCGCTTTACGGACCGACTCTGCAGTCGCGGGCGGTTCAGGCCGGGCTTCCGTGGGCGATCACGTGCATGACGGCGTTGATCAGCGCGAGGTGGGTGAACGCCTGCGGGAAGTTGCCGAGGTGCTGCCCCGTGTGCGGGTCGATCTCCTCGGCGTACAGCTCGAGCGGTCCCGCGAACGAGAGGAGCTTGGCGCAGAGCTTGCGGGCGGCCTCGTGTTCGCCGATCTCGGAAAGGGCGGACACCAACCAGAAGGAGCAGATCGTGAAGGTGCCTTCCTCCCCCGCGAAGCCGTCGTCGGTCTCGTCGGTGCGGTAGCGCAATACCAGCCCGTCGACGGTGAGCTCCTCGGCAATGGCGAGCACTGTCGCCTTGATCCGCGGGTCGTCCGGTGGCAGGAAGCGGACCAGCGGCGCGAGCAGCAGGGAGGCGTCCAGCGCCTTGGTGTCGTAGTGCTGAGTCAGCACCCCTCGCTCGTCGACGCCGTGCTCGAGGATGTCCGCCTTGATCTCGTCCGCAGCTGCCTGCCACTTCAGCGCCTCGGCGTCCTGGCCGATGACGGCGGCCAGCTTGGCTCCGCGGTCCGCGGCGACCCAGCACATGATCTTGGACGAGGTGAAGTGCTGCAGCGGGCCGCGGACTTCCCAGATGCCGGCATCCGGGTCGCGCCAGTTGTCCAGCGCGGCGGTGACCTGCTTGGCCAGGATCGGCCAGATCCTGCTGTCGAGGTGGTTGGCGCTCTTGGAGTGCAGGTAGACCGAGTCCAGCAGCGCTCCCCACACGTCGTGCTGAGTCTGCGAGTGGGCCGCGTTTCCGGTCCTGACGGGCTTCGAGTTCGCATAGCCGGGCAGGTGGCTCAGGTTGTGTTCTTCGAGATCGCTCTCGCCGCCGATGCCGTACATGATCTGCAGGTCCTCGTCCTTCTCCGCGATGTCGGCGATGAAGGAGAAGAAGTCGACGGCCTCCCAGTCGAAGCCCAGCGAGTACATCCCCCACAGCGCGAACGTCGCGTCGCGGATCCACGTGTAGCGGTAGTCGTAGTTTCGGCTCCCGCCCGGAGTCTCCGGAAGCGACGTGGTTGCCGCAGCCGCGATGGCACCGGTCGGGGCGTAGGTGAGCCCCTTGAGAGTGAGCGCACTGCGCTGGAGGTAGCTGCGCCAGGGGTGGTCGGGGAACTGCCCCCTAGCCAGCCAGTGCTGCCAGTGGTGTGCGGTCCAGACCAGCCGCGAGTACGCATCCCTGTGGTCCAGAGGTGGCGGCCGGCCAGCCCAGGACAGCGTGACGTAGCGGGTGTCGCCTTCCTTGAGCAGTGTTCGTGCCGTGGCCTGCCCGCCCTCGAAACCAAGCCGCATGTCGGTCGTCAGAGTCAGGGCGAAGTCGCTGCCCTGCACCGTGGCCCGCCCCTCCCGGTAGACCTTGTCGGTGTAGGCCCAGGACACCCGCTCGCGTCCGTAGTTCATGACCGGCTCGCACTCCATGGCCGTCTGTACTTCGCCTGAGACGCAACGGATCTCGCGCAGTAGCGTGTGCTCGGCGTCGTAGTCGGTCGGCGTCCGGCGCTGCGTCTTGGACAGTTCGTCGTCGTGCCGCCACGGCCCGATGAGCAGGACGTCACGGACGATGATCCACCCCGTCGCGGTCCCCCAGCTGGTCTCCAGGATCATCGTGCCGGGAACGTAGCGGCGCGCCGCGGGCACTGAGGTGTCTGCCGGACTCAGCCGGAACGCGCCCGCGTGCCGACCCAGGATGGCCCCGAAGATGCTCGGCGAGTCGAACCTCGGGATGCACATCCACTCGATCGCGCCCCCAGGTGCCACCAACGCGGTCACCTCACCGTCAGAGAGGAACCCGTAGTCGCCGATCGGCACGTCGTGGGAAAACATTGGCGCCGCCACGTGCGCCGCAGCGGATGTGTGAGTGCTCATTGGCGAAGGATCCCCTCCTTGGAACTGTTACGCCACAGTATGTCGCGGCGCCTCCCCCAGGGGGGCTCCCGCACGGTCAGCGAGCAGGCTGCCAGTCACACCACTTCTCGGCCAGCGTCCGCACCACCTTGATGTCCCGGGTCGTGGCCGGTGTCGCTGCCAGCCGTTGCACCCGGGCGTTGGTCAGTTTGGCTTCGTTGGCGCCGATCGTCAGCCAGGTGAGCACCTCGCGCCCGATCACCTGTGCCCGCTCGTGCGGCTCGTTCCACCCATCGAGCGCGGCCGCCGCGGCGGGAGCCGGTGGCTGTCGAAGGAAGGTGATGTAGCGGCGCGGATCGCCGGGCAGCGGAGCGCCTACGTCGTCCGCGAGCGTCATCAGAACGGCTACCTCCACGGGTGTGCGCACGAGGGCGGTGATCTCGAAGCCGAACCGCGCGGACAGGGCGGTCTCCACGTTCCGGGTGACGACTTCCTCGCCTGTCGACTCGCTGCACATCCGGACGTTGCCACTTTGGATGTAGCTCTCGACATCGCCGAAACCGCTGGCGGAGAGGCAATCTCGGACGTCAGCCATCTTCGCGTAGCGTCCGCCGACATTGACAGCGCGCAGGAAGGCTATGTAGTGCGGCACGTCCGCACCGTAGCGCAGGCGCTGGGCGCCACCGTCGCGGTGCGCAGTCAGATCCGGATCGTCCCCCGCCCCAGCTCGCGCACGGTGCCCGCGACGAAGATCGCGCCGTCCTGGTCGACTTCGAGGTCGAGCACCGAAGGACGGCGGACTGCTGCCCCCTGGCGGACTCGCCGGCGAATGGCGCGGTCGCCCCGGGCGTGGAACCACGCACCGAGGTTGGCGCATGCAGACCCGGTGGCAGGGTCCTCGACCACGGCACCGTCCTGGGTGAAGAACAGCCTTGCCTCGACCGTCTCCTCGTCGACGGGCGCCCATAGGTAGACGAGCGCCTCGGCCATCGAGCCCATCGCAAATCGTTCAAGCAGAGCCGGATCCGCGCGCGCAGACCGCACGTCGTGGGCGCTGTGCAACGGCAGTAGGAGCTGCTCCACACCGGTGTCCACCCACATCGGGTCCGCTGCGAGCGCCGAAGGCGGCAGCCCGACCATGCGAGCTACGTCCTCGCGCGACACGCCCGCGTCGCGGACCGCCGGTTGCTTCGCCCGCAGTGTCCACCGGTCCCCCACGGCGGCGACCGGGACGCCGGCGGCCGCCATACGGAGCAGGATGTCGTCCCCGGCGTCGCAGATGTCGCGCACGACGTGAGCGGTCCCCAGGGTGGGGTGCCCGGCGAAGGGCAGCTCGATGCTCGGGGTGAAGACCCGCACCGTCGCGGTGACGCCGGGTTCGGGTTCGCTTGGCGTGACGAACGTCGTCTCGGACAGGTTGAACTGGCGGGCCAGCGCCTGCATCACGTCGTCGGGCAGCCCGTCAGCATCCTCGAAGACGCACAATGGGTTTCCGGAGAACGGGTCGTCGCCGCTGGTGAAGACGTTCAGCAAGCGGTAGTGCAGCGGGTTCATTCCTTGATCGTGGCACGGAGTCCGCCCCTAGGATCGGGCGGAGCCGACCGAGAGGAAACCGATGGACGAGGCAACCAGCGCGGAGATCTCCCCGGTCGCCGATGCCACCTCCGCGGTCAATGCGGCAACAGTCCGGCGGCTTCTCCGCGAGGGCCAGCATGTCTGAGCCCGCGCGGGGACAGTTGGTGCTGGTCCGCCATGGTGAGACCGAGTGGTCCCGGACCGGACGGCATACCGGGCTGACCGACGTGCAGCTGACCGACCGGGGCGAGCGGCTGGCGAACTCGATGGCCGCCGCCCTGCGCGAGCGCCACTTCGCCCTCGTCGTCACCTCGCCCCTGGAGCGGGCCCGGCGTACGGCGGAGCTCGCGGGGCTGGTTGCTGGAGGCGCCGGTTCCAGCGCCGAGACCGAATATGAGACCGACGACGAACTGGTCGAGTGGGACTACGGCGGCTACGAAGGCCTCACCACCCCGCAGATCCGGGAGCGGCTGGGCCGGCCGTGGACGGTCTTTGCGGACGGTGTCGTGCCCGGAGCGACACCCGGCGAGACGATCGGCCAGGTGGCCGCACGGACGCGGGAGGTGCTCGGCCGCGCGCTTGCGCGGTTGGCGGACGGGGACGTCGCCCTGGTCGGTCACGGCCACTGCCTGCGGATCCTCGCCGCGGTTTACCTGGCGCAGGAGCCGCATTTCGGCGCCCACCTGCAGCTCGACGCCGGCTCGGTCAGCGTGCTCGACCAGGAACATGGCATACCGACGATCCGGTCCTGGAACCGGACCGCCGGCCCGTCACATACCTGACCCGGCGCCAAGACGGGTCCCCCGGCCGGCGAGCTCAGGGAAGGGGCCAGGTGTGCACGGGTTCGTTGCTGTGCATGCCCTCGGAGTAGAGCTTCAGCATGCCGGTCAGCGCGGTCGGGCGGTCCGCTCCCCGCTCCTCCAGCCGCTGGACCGCGGCGACCTGCCACGAGGCGCCGTTGACACCGCCCTTGCACCGGGCCTCGATGATGCCGAGGTAGCGCTCGCGGACCTCGGTCGCCACGCCCCACTCGGCCAGCCCCTCGTGCGCGAGCGGGAGCAGGTGCCGCAGGACGAGCTCGTCCGCGGGAACCTCGCCGTAGCCCGGCCAGTACATGTGCGCGTCGATCCCGTGCCGCGCCCCGGCGTGGAAGTTGTCCGCCGCAGCCTGGAAGCTCAGTCTGGTCCAGATCGGCCGGTCGCTCGACGCCAGCATCCGCAGGGTCCCGTAGTAGAAGGCTGAGTTGGCCAGCGTGTCCACCATGGTCGGACCGGCGGGCAGGACGCGGTTCTCGACCCGCAGGTGCGGCCGGCCGTCGACGAGGTCGTAGACGGGCCGATTCCACCGATAGACCGTGCCGTTGTGCAGCCGCAGCTCCTGCAGGTGCGGCACCTTGCCCTCCTCCAGCATCGCGACCGGGTCCTCGTCCGTGGTCTCGGGCAGCAGCGACGGGAAGTAGTTCACGTTCTCCTCGAACAGGTCGAAGATCGAGGTGATCCACCGGTCGCCGAAGAAGACCCGCGGTCGTACGCCCTGGTTCATCAGTTCGATCGACCTGGTGTCCGTGGCTTGGGTGAACAGCGGGATCCGCGTCTCGGCCCACAGCTCACGGCCGAAGAAGTACGGCGAGTTCGCACCTACCGCGAGTTGCGGGCCGGCGAGGGCCTGGGCTGCATTCCAGTGCGGTGCGAAGTCCTGTGGTGAGACCTGCAGGTGCAGCTGCACCGAGGTGCACGCGGACTCCGGGGCGATGGAGTCGGCGTACATCGCCAGGCGTTCGCCGCGCGGTCCTTCGATGTCGATGGTGATGTCCTCGCCCCGGGCGTTGAAGACGGCCTCGTTCAAGGCGGCATACCGGGGGTTCGCGCTCATCCACTCGGAGCTGAGGTGGTGCGGCATGACCGTCGGGAGGATCCCGATCGCCACGATGTGCGCGCCGACCTCGTTGGCCTTGCTCTCTGCGCGGTTGAGGCTGGCGCGTAGGTGCTCCTCGAGCTCGAGTGCTGCCCGGCCGGGAAGCGGCCGCGGGTCGACGTTGAGCTCGATGTTGTACTGGCCGAGTTCGGTCTGGTAGCCGGGGTCGGCGATCCGCGCGAGGACGTCGGCGTTGGCCATCCTCGGCTGGTAGTCCGCGTCGACGAGGTTGAGCTCGATCTCCATCCCGGTCAGCGGTCGTTCGAAGTCGAACGCCGCCGTCCGGAGCATCTGCTCGAAGACGTCGAGGCACTGGCGGACCTTCTCGCGGTAGCGCTGTCGCTGCTCGCGCGTGTAGCCGATGCCCGCGACCTCGTCACCCATGGTGGCCTCTCATGGCGCGACCCAATCACACCTGCAGGCACGCGACCAGACGAGATCACGGCGGCAACGCGGCTGCAGAGCGGCGGCAGAGCCGCGGCACCTCGGCGGCACGTCGGTGGCTGCGGTCAGGGCGCGCCGGGCCAGGTCCGGGGACATGTCGGCGGCCCGACCTACCCTGCCGACATGCGGCTGTTGCACACCTCCGACTGGCACCTGGGGCGCTCGTTCCACCGGGTCGGGTTGCTCGCCGCTCAGGCTGCCTACCTTGACCACCTGGTGGAGGTGGTGCGGGCCGAGCGCGTCGACGCGGTGCTGGTCGCCGGCGACGTCTACGACCGTGCGCTCCCGGCGCCGGAGACGGTCGAGCTGCTCGACGACACCTTGGTCCGGCTCACCGACGCGGGCGCGCAGGTCGTGCTGGCCAGCGGCAACCACGACTCGGCTATCCGCCTCGGCTTCGCGGCCCGACTGCTGGCCAGGGGCGGGGTCCACATCCGGACAGATCTGCAGACGATCGGGCTACCGGTGATGGTGGGCGACGTCGCGGTCTACCCCCTGCCCTACCTCGAGCCGTCCGTGGCCGCCGACCGGCTCGGTGCTGCCGAACGGACCCACGCGGCGGTCCTCACGGCGGCGATGGACCGGGTGCGCCAGGACCGTACTCAGCGGCCGGGGCAGAGCGTGGTCATGGCGCACGCGTTCGTCAGCGGAGGCGCGACCAGCGATTCCGAGCGTGACATCAGCGTCGGCGGGGTGGGCGCCGTCCACCCCGCCGTGTTCGAGGGCATGGACTATGTGGCTCTGGGACACCTGCACGGTGCCCAGCAGATCGGCGAACGGGCGCGCTACTCCGGGTCACCTCTCGCGCTGTCCTTCAGCGAGTCGGGCCACGCCAAGGGAGCCTGGCTGGTGGACCTCGGTACGCCGGATCTCCACGTCAGTCAGGTCGCCGCACCCGTATTGCGTCCCCTCGCCAGCCTGCGCGGCGAGCTGGAAGACCTGCTCCGCGACCCGCGCCACCGGGCGGCGGAGACGGCGTACTGCCAGGTCACCTTGACCGACGGCATCCGGCCGCTGGGGGCGATGGAGCGGTTGCGTCGCCGTTTCCCGCACACTCTCGTGCTGGCGTTCGACCCGGCGCCGACGGCTGGCCGTGCCCTGGCCTCCTACGCCAGCCGTACCCGCCAGCGCGACGACCTGGACCTCTGCTGCGACTTCCTGGCACACGTGCGGGGCGGCGCGGCGGCAAGCGCGCCCGAGCGAGGACTGCTCCGGTCGGCGCTGGAGGGCGCCCGGATCACGCACCAGGCGCACGAGGACGAAGGCGTCGCGGCCAGGGGCGCCGCGTGAGACTGCACCGGTTGCGGCTTCGTGCCTGGGGGCCGTTCCCGGGCGAGCAAGAGGTCGACTTCGAGCGGCTGGGACAGGGGGGACTCTTCCTCGTCCACGGCGCGACCGGCTCCGGCAAGACGAGCATCCTGGACGCCGTCTGCTTCGCCCTGTACGCCGACGTGCCGGGCACCCGCCCGCGCTCGTCACTGCGCAGCGATCACGCGGCCGGCGACGCCGTACCCGGCGTTGAACTGGAGTTCACTGCCTCGGGCCGGCGATTGCGGGTGCGGCGCTCACCGGAGTTCGAGCGCACCAAGAAGCGGGGTGCGGGCACGACGCGGGTGCCGGCCAAGGTCTGTCTCGATGAGTGGGCCGGTGGCGGATGGGTCGGCCGCGGCACCCGGCTCGACGAAGTGGCGCTGGTCGTCAAGGACGTCATCGGCATGGATCTCGATCAGTTCGCCACCGTGGTCTTGCTGCCGCAGGGCCAGTTCGCCGCCTTCCTGTCCGCGGCCCCGGAGCATCGACGCCAGGTGCTCGAGCGGCTCTTCGACACCGGGCGCTTCGCCCGGGTGGAGGAGTGGCTGGCCGACCGGCGCCGGGGGATCGCGACTCGGGCCGGCGCCGCCCACGACGCCCTCGCCACGGCGTTGGTCCGGGTGGACGATGTGGTGGCGGAGATCGACCCGGCCGCAAGCGCGAGCGATCCGCCGATCACCCGCCCAAGCGCGGTGGCCACGCGACGCCTCGGGGTCGAGCTGTCCCTCGATGATGTCGCCCGGGAGGTGCTCGATCTGGCGCAGCGGCTTTCCCGCGAGGCGAGCGAGGCGCTGACCGGTGCCGAGCTCGCCGCCGTGCAGGTGAGTGAGACCGAGTCGGCGTTGTATGCGGGCCGGGCCGTGCTGCGGGACCAGGAGGCGGCCCGGTTGGCGCGGGTCGAGTTGGCCGCCGTGGCGGAGGCGGCTTCATGGGTCGCCCAAGGCCGCGAGCAGGCGGCCGCCGCCCAACGCGCCGCGTCGGTGGTCACCCACGTCGAGACTGCGGAACGTGCTCGGCGACGGCTCGACCAGTACCGCATCGTGGTGGACGCCGCGCAGTCGCTGCTTGGTGGGGCCGCCCCCGCGATGGCCGACCCTGACCCGGCCGGGCGGCTTGTCGACGCCCTGGTCGGCAGTTCCCTTCTCGTGGACAGCGCTTCCGCCGCCGCGGCGCAGTACGAGCACGAGAGCCGGCTCGCCGAGCGACACGCCATTGACCTGGCAGCAGCGGACCTACGACTCGCCGACGCGCAGGAGCGTTCGACAGCACAGCAGGACAGACTGACCCAGCTGCTGGAGCGACGCGAGCAGGACCGGCTCACGGCTGCGCAGCTGGCGGAGCAGAGCGCCCGCCGGCGGGTGCTGGCCCGGGCGGTCACCCTGCTGCGGCAGCTGGACGCGGCGGCGGCGCAGGCGGTCAGCCTGCGGGAGCACGTGGGGCGCTTGCGGGCGGAGTCCTTGACGGCTCGGGAACGGCTGGTCAGCCTTCAGGAGCGGCGGATCGGCGGTATGGCGGCCGAGCTCGCCGCGGCGCTCCGGGACGGCGAGCCCTGCTCGGTCTGCGGTTCCACGCGCCACCCGGCCCCGGCGGCGCGCTCGTCCCCTGCAGTCAACGGCGCCCAGGTCGATCTCGCTCGCGCCGCTGCTGACGAAGCAGCCAGCTCGCTCGGCTCCACCGAACGAGAGCTGACCCGGCTGCACACGACCATGAGCACCCACGTCGCCGAGGTGGCTTCGCTCGAGCCGGCGGCTGTCGAGGGGCTGGCGCCCCTGGACGAGGTGGCGCAGGCGGATCTGGTCGTTGTGGACTGGACTGGTCACGTGGCCCTCGCGCGCGCCCGGCTGGCCGAGACCGAGGGCCGGTACGCCGACGCGGTGGCGGCCGACGGGGCGGTTGTCGCGGCAACAGAGGCGGCCGCGGCGTGCGAGGCGGCGCTGCGCGGGCTGGGCGAAGAGCTCGTGCAGGTGCGAGCCCACGCCGAGCGCTCGGCCACCGTGCACCTCGAGGCCCGCCGGCGGGCCGAACTCGCCGCCGCGTCGGCGCGCGAGATGGGCCAGCGGCACGCCGACCGATGCCCCTGCGTCCAGGCGGGACAGGCTGGACAGGCAGGGCCTGTGGATGCCCGCCCTGGAGCGACGGCGGACGCGGTCGCGCTCATCGCGCGGCACCACGGGCAGACCCTCGCTCGAGCGCAGACCTGGCTGCAAGCCGTGCGCGACCGGGTCGCAGCGGAGGTCGAGCTGTCCGCCGCGGTGCTCCGGCAGGACGAGGCGCTGTCCGCACACGGCTTCGAAACGGTGGCCCAGATGCGGTCGGCGAAGCTGTCGCCAGGCGAAGCGGCCGAACTCACCAGTGCGCTGGGCGAGGTGGAGACTCGGCGAATTCGCGTCGAGGCGCTGCTTGCCCAACCGCAGGTACGCGAGGCCGAAGCGGTGCCGGCGCCTGACCCCGCAGCCCTCGAACGCGAGCACCGCGTGAGCACCACCGCTCTGGCCGAGGCGCGCGTGCGCCATGCCCGCCTCGAGTATGCCGGCCGAGCACTGCGCCTGCTTCACGGCGACGTCGCGCGCGCGGTGGATCAGCTGGGCCCCATCGAGGCTGAGCTGGGGCTGGTGCGGCAGCTCGCCGAGTGCGTCAGCGGCACCAGCGCTGACAACACCATGCGGATGCGGCTCTCCTCCTACGTGCTCGCTGCCCGGCTCGAGGAGGTCGTGCTCTTGGCGAACGAACGGCTGTCCCGGCTCTCCGACGGCCGCTACGCCCTGCAACACAGCGACGAGCTCGCCTCGCGCGGTGCACGAGGCGGTCTCGGCCTGCGCATCCTGGATTCCTGGACCGGAGTGCTCCGCCCGACGGGATCGCTGTCGGGAGGTGAGGCGTTCATGGCCTCCCTGGCGCTGGCGCTGGGGCTCGGCGACGCCGTAAGGGCTGAAGCGGGGGGCCTGGACCTGCAGACGCTGTTCGTGGACGAGGGTTTCGGGACCCTGGACGAGGAGAGCCTCGAGCAGGTCCTCGGCGTACTCGACAGCCTGCGCGACGGCGGCCGCACCGTAGGCATCGTCAGCCATGTCGCGGAGCTCCGGATCCGCATCCCCGACCAGCTGCAGGTGCGCAAGACGCCGGAGGGCTCGACGCTCAGCGTGCATTCCGACGGCGCCGGGAGGAACGCAGCCTGACTGGGCTGGGCGTACCGGCGAGCTGCGAGGTCCGGTGACGACCCGCGCGGGCGTCAGCGCGCTGGCACCCGAACCGGCAGCCGAACCAGCGACACCGCGCCCAGCGTGCCGGCGCGCACCTGCGCGGTCAGGTAGGTGCAGTAGGGCTGGGTACGGCGGTCGGTCGGCGAACCGGGGTTCAGCAGCCGCAGACCCCCTGGCGTGGTCGTGTCCCACGGGATGTGACTGTGCCCGAAGACCAGCAGGTCGATGCCGGGGAACGCACGCTCGCACCGCTGCTCGCGCCCGGCGGCCGGGCCGGTCTCATGCACCACGGCCAGCTCGAGTCCGTCCACGGACTCACGGGCCACCTCCGGCAGGCGGCTGCGCAACGCAGGACCGTCGTTGTTGCCGAAGCAGGCGATCAGCCGGCGCGACCGCTGCTGCAGCGCGTCCAGCAGCGGAAGGTCCACCCAGTCCCCCGCGTGGATGACCACGTCCGCAGCATCGATCGCCGCCCACACCTGCTCCGGGAGGTCCCGGGCCTGCTTCGGCACGTGGGTGTCGGCGAGCATCAGCAGGCGGGCCACGCGCTCACTCCTGGACGGGCTCTTCGAACGCCTCCGGCGGCGGGCAGGCGCAGACCAGGTTGCGGTCACCGTACGCACCGTCGACCCGCCGTACCGGTGGCCAGTACTTCGAACCGGCACCCACCCCCGCGGGGTAGACCGCGCTGGCCCGGTCGTAGGGGTGGTCCCACTCCCCGACCAGCGAGGCCGCAGTGTGCGGGGCCCGCCGCAGGGCGCTGTCCGCCACCGCCACCGACCCGGCCGCCACGGCAGCGATCTCCGCCCGGATTGCGATCATCGCGTCGCAGAAGCGGTCGATCTCGGCCAGGTCCTCGCTCTCGGTGGGCTCGACCATGAGCGTGCCCGTCACCGGGAAGGACACCGTCGGGGCGTGGAAGCCGTAGTCGATCAGCCGCTTGGCGACGTCGTCCACCGTGACACCGGTCGCCCGGGTGATCGCCCGCAGGTCCAGGATGCACTCGTGGGCCACCAGGTCCGACGGGCCGGCGTACAGCACCGGGTAGTGCTCACGAAGCCGGGCCGCGATGTAGTTGGCCGACAGGATCGCCACCTGGGTCGCCCGGGTGAGTCCGGCACCGCCCATCAGCCGGACGTACGCCCAGGGGATCGGCAGGATCCCGGCTGAGCCGTACGGCGCGGCCGAGATGGGCCCGACGCCGGTGGCGGGGCCCGCCTCGGGGGCGAGCGGATGATTGGGCAGGTACGGCGCCAGGTGGGCCCGCACCCCCACCGGTCCTACCCCAGGGCCGCCACCGCCGTGCGGGATGCAGAACGTCTTGTGCAGGTTCAGGTGCGACACGTCGGCACCGAACCGGCCGGGCTGAGCCAGTCCGACGAGGGCGTTCAGGTTGGCGCCGTCGACGTAGACCTGGCCGCCCGCATCGTGCACCAGCGCACACAGCTCGGTGATGGTGTCCTCGAACACGCCGTGAGTGGAGGGGTAGGTGACCATGATCGCCGCCAGCTGGTCGCGGTGCTTGGCCACCTTGACGCGAAGGTCCTCGAGGTCGACGTCCCCGCCCTCGGCGGTTTTGACGACCACCACGGACAGCCCGGCCATGACGGCGCTCGCGGCGTTGGTGCCATGGGCGCTGGCTGGGATGAGGCAGATCCGGCGCGCGGTGTCTCCTCGAGCCTCGTGGTAGGCGTGAATGGCCAGCAACCCCGCCAGCTCACCCTGGGACCCGGCATTGGGCTGCAACGACACGGCGTCGTAGCCCGTGATCTGGCAGAGCCACCCCTCCAGCTCGCTGATCAGCGCGCGGATGCCCTCGCTCTGGTCAGCCGGCGCGAACGGGTGCAGGTGGGCGAACTCCGGCCAGGTGATCGCCTCCATCTCGGTGGTCGCGTTGAGCTTCATCGTGCACGAGCCGAGCGGGATCATCCCCCGGTCGAGCGCGTAGTCCTTGTCCGCCAGAGTTCGCAGGTACCGCAACATCTGGGTCTCGCTCCGGTGGGCGGAAAAAACGGGGTGCTCCAGGTATGCCGACCGCCGCACCAGCGCCTCCGGCCACGCCGGCTCATCGCCGACGCTCTCCCCGGCCGCGGCGGGCACCCCGAATGCCTCGGCCACCGAGCGCAGCTGGTCCACGGTGGTCGTCTCGTCCGCGCTGACCGACACCCGGTCGGCGTCCACGCGCCACAGGTTGACCCCTCGCTGCACCGCCGCCGCCACCACGTCGTCGGCCCGGCCGGGCACGTACGCCGTCACGGTGTCGAAGAAGTGCTCGGTCTCCACCGTGACGCCGCCGGCCCGCAGCGCGTCCGCGAGCGCGACGGCCATGCCGTGCGTACGCCGCGCGATCCTGGCCAGACCCTCGGGGCCGTGCCAGACGGCATACATCGAGGCCATCACGGCCAGCAGCACCTGAGCGGTGCAGATGTTGGATGTCGCCTTCTCACGCCGGATGTGCTGCTCGCGGGTCTGCAGAGCGAGCCGGTAAGCCGGGGCGCCGTCGGCGTCGACGCTGACGCCCACCAACCGCCCGGGCATCGACCGTTCCAGCCCCTGGCGAACGCTGAGGTAGCCGGCGTGCGGTCCGCCGAATCCCATTGGCACGCCGAACCGTTGGCTGCTGCCGACGGCGATGTCCGCGCCCCACTCCCCCGGCGGCGTGGTCAAGGTGAGCGCGAGCAGGTCGGCGGCAGCCGTGACCAGAGCCCCGGACGCGTGGGCGGCGTCGGTGAGTGCACCCCAGTCCCGCAGCTCTCCGTCCGCGCCGGGATATTGCACCAGTACGCCGAACACCTCGGCGCCGTCGGCCGCGGCCGTCACGGCGTCCGCGCTGTCGATCTTGTCCAGGTCGGCGAGGACCACGCTCAGCCCGAGCGGCCGGGCGCGGGTCTGCACCACGGCGATCGTCTGCGGCAGGGCATGCCGGTCGACCAGCAGGACGGCGTCCTGGCCTGCCCTGCTGGACCGGCGCATCAGGGTCATCGCCTCGGCGGCGGCCGTGCTCTCGTCGAGCAGCGAGGCGCCGGCGACCGGGAGCGCGGTCAGGTCGCTGACGACCGTCTGGAAGTTCAGCAACGCCTCCAGCCGACCCTGCGAGATCTCCGCCTGGTACGGCGTGTACGCGGTGTACCAGCCGGGGTTCTCCAATATCTTGCGCAGCACCACCGGGGGGGTGATCGTGCCGTAGTAGCCCAGGCCGATCATCGACGTGAGCACCCGGTTGCGACCGGCCAGCGCTCGCAGCTCGTCGACGACGGCCGACTCGGATGCAGCCGCGGGGATCTCCAGCGGGGACCTCGACCGAATCGATCCCGGCACCGCGGTCTCGAGGAGCGTGTCGAGGTCCGGCTGACCGACCGTGGTCAGCATCGTCCGCAGGTCCTCCCCGCGCGGTCCGATATGGCGGGAGACGAAGTCCGGCAACGCCTCGGGCGCGGTATCAGGGGGCGAGCCGGGCGATACCGACAGGTGGGGCGAGGCTGGCGCGGTGGCGGGAGCGGCTGACATGGGTCCTCCAGGGGCAGACACGCGGGGCGTGCGGGGGCAGGCGGTCGGAGCGCCTCCCCCTCTGTGGCCCCGCCGCCCGCGGACCTGTCGGTAGGCCGCCGGCTAGCGCTTCAGAGTTGCCTCACCTGGTGGTCCGGGTGCCTGAGAGGTTCCGGGGAGTTTGCCCCTTCGGCGCCTCGGTCTCAGCCGAGGTCTCTCCCACACAGGGTTGTCAGCACTGCTGATTTTAGCACCGGCTCGGATCCGGCCCCGCAGGCGACGCGCGGCGCCGGCGGGGGCCACCGATGCGATCAGCCGGTGAGCGCGCGTCGACGGGCGCTGAGCTCATCGCCAGGATGCGCCGCGGGGGTCTCATCCTCGGGCCTCTCGCTGGGCAGCGACGCCAGGTCTCCCTCGACCTCGCGCCAGACCCGGCCCACCGCGATACCGAAGACCCCCTGGCCGCCCTGGACCAAGTCGATGACCTCGTCCGGGGACGTGCACTCGTAGACGCTGGCCCCGTCGCTCATCAAGGTGATCTGGGCCAGGTCGTGGATGCCGCGCTCGCGCAGGTAGGTGACTGCCACGCGGATCTGCTGGAGCGACACGCCGGTGTCGAGAAGCCGCTTGACTACCTTGAGGACGAGGATGTCGCGGAACCCGTAGAGCCGCTGGGTGCCGGAGCCGGTCGCCCCCCGGACGGAGGGCTCGACCAGACCGGTGCGTGCCCAGTAGTCCAGTTGCCGGTAGGTGATGCCTGCGGCCCGGCATGCGGTCGGGCCGCGATATCCGGTGTCCTCCGCGAACTGCGGCAGGTCGTCGCTGAAGAGCAGTCCCTGCGCCCCCGCGTACCCCACCCGTGCCGAGTCGTGCCCTCCGTCGGTGGAGTTCATCTCTGCCTCCTGGCCTGGCGAACCGCTCTCGGCGACGCTCGGAGTGACCGAACTACACGCCGGTGGTTCGTCTTGACGGTACGGCCGCGGCACCGGGTCGTCAATCATTCAGCGCCCCGGAGGCGGCGTGTCGCGCCCGACGCCCGGGCACCTCAACGTGTAGTAGAGGGTGAGACGAGTTGTGCGGTCAGGGCCCGGATGGCGCGTCCGGCGGCTCCGTCGCCTCGAAATCCTCTGCGGTGATGTGGTCCAGGAACTCCCGGAAACGCTCGACCTCGTCGTCCTCGTCGGGGGTTATGGCGACGCCCGCTTCGTCGAGCAGGGACTCCTCGGCATAGATCGTCGTCCCGGTCCGCAATGCCAGAGCGATGGCGTCCGAGGATCGAGAACTGACCTCAAGATCGCCGTCGAACACGAGTGTGGCGTGGAAGATGCCGTCCTTGAGGGCGACGATGCGGACCTGGTGCAATTTGTGGCCCAGGTCGGTGATCACGTTCTTGAGCAGGTCGTGCGTCATCGGTCGAGGAGGCACCACTCCCTGCTGGGCATACGCGATGGCCGTGGCCTCCGCCGCCCCGATCCAGATGGGCAGATACCGTTCGCCGCCGCGCTCGCGCAGCAGGACGATCGGGTGGTTGGTGGGCATCTCGACTCGTACACCGAGGACATCGAGCTCCTTCACATGCTCACGCTACGCCCATCGCCCGAGCCGACGACAAGGGGCGCGACGGTCATCGCTCGTGCAGCCCCGCCCGCACCAGAGCCGCGTGCAGGGCAAGGCATTGAGCCAGTACCTGGGCCAGCGCCTGCGGCGCGGAGTTCTCCGCGGCGCCGGAGGGCCCGCCGGTGTCGGTTCCGGTGGCGGGACGGCCCCGCAGCGGAGTGACCACCTGCTGTACGAGGCCGATCTCCCGGTCGGCCGCCGTGCGGAACGAACGCAGGTGCCGGGGCTCGATGCCGTATGCCGACAGCGCCCCCGCCGCCCGCGCGACGGCGAGCGCGGGGTCACCGAAGTGGCCGCCCTGATCGGCTCGGAGCAGCCCGAAACCGACGAGGGCATCGAACGTGGGCCCGTCCAGACCGCTGGCCTGGCGAAGTTCGGCCGCGGTGAGCCGCAGGTTGCCGCGCCGGGCCAGGTCGCTGGCGGTCGGCAGGTGGGGGTCGGCCTCGGCAGCAGGCACCTTCGGGAGCGCGTCGCCGGCCTCGTCCACCGGCGTCAGCCCCCGGTCGAGGGCGTCCAGCGACTCGCGGATCACTCTCAGCGGCCAGAACCGGTCGCGTTGCGCCGTGAGTATGTAGCGCAGCCGCTCGACGTCGCGTGCGGAAAAGGTCCGGTAGCCCGCCCCGGTGCGGGTAGGGGTGACCAGCCCCTCGGCCTCGAGGAAACGGAGCTTGGAGATCGAGACGTCGGGGAAGTCCGGCTGCAACGAGGCGACCACGTCGCCGATCGACAAGGACGGGCCGCTCACGCCGACCTGACGAGCATGGTCGCCGACTTAACGAGCATGCTCACGTCGACCCGCTGAGCTGCCGTAGAAGACGAGCCGGAACTTGCCGATCTGCACCTCGTCGCCGTTGTGCAGCTCGGCGGCATCGATCCGCTTGCGGTTGACATAGGTGCCGTTGAGCGAGCCGACGTCGGCCACCACGAAGCCGCCGTGCTCGCGCTGGAAGGTCGCGTGCTTGCGCGATACCGTCACGTCGTCCAGGAAGATGTCGCTGTCCGGATGCCGGCCCGAGGTGACCGTGTCGGCGTCGAGCAGGAAGCGTGCGCCGGTATTGGCTCCGCGCAGAACCACCAGCAGGGCGGTGCCGGGTCGCAGCGCCTCGACCGTCGCCTGGTCCGCGGCCGTGGGTACGTCGTCGGAGTCGACCTGGTGACCCGGCTCGTCCAGCCCCGACAGGCGCATGGTCGTGGGATCGACCCGCGCGGGGATGCGGTGGGAAGACGTGTCGTTCGAGCGGCCGCTGTGCGGGGCCGGCCCGTGTTCGTCGCTGCTGCTCATCGCCTACGACCTTCTTCCTGGTGCCGGTGCGCGGATATCCGTCGCGCAGCTGACTGCGGTGCGGCGCGCTAGCCGAGCTGTGCGCGGTATTCCTCCACGTCCATCAGCGAGTCGACCGTCGCCGGGTCGGTGAGGGTGATCTCGTACAGCCAGCCCTGACCGTAGGGGTCGGTGTTGACCTGGGCCGGCGACGCGTCCAGTGTCTCGTTCACCGCCGACACCCCCCCCGCGAGCGGCGCGTAGAGGTCGCTCACCGACTTGGTCGACTCGACCTCGCCACATGCGTCTCCGGCGGAGACCTGCTGTCCGACGCTGGGCAGGCTGACGTAGACGATGTCGCCCAGTGCGTCCTGGGCGTAGGAGGTGATGCCGACGCGGACGACCCCGTTGTCCTCACGGCGCACCCACTCGTGCTCAGCGGTGTACCGCAGGTCGTCGGGGTACTGCAGATCGGTCATGGTGCTCCTCGTCGGGTGGATCCACGGTACGGCGAGCCGTCGGTTGGTGCGCTGTGCGGCAGGAGCGTCGGTGCGGTGCGTCGGAAGCTGAGACAGTGAGCCGAAGCGGGTTCGGCGCTGTTTGCTCATGCCCACGGCGGTGCCAGCGTGTCACTGTCCCGATGCGGACGACGGGACGCGCTGAGCGTAACGAGGCTGGCGGAGCGCGTGCAACGCGTCGACATCCAGCATCGCGACCTGGGTCACTACCGGCACCGCGCCGAGCTGACGCACCGTCTGGGTCAGCCCGCCGGGGATCTGCATCGCCGAGGCCAGGGTCTGCGCGTCGCCGATCGCGCGGAAGACGTACGGCGATTCCAACACCACGCCGTCGACCGATACCGATCTCGGCTTAGGCCCCGCCGAGGCCGCCGGCCCCGCTGCCGTGGCGGCGACGTCGGCGAGGTAGGAGCTGGCCACCACGCGGACCGGCCCGAGCTGCACGGCTTCGGCGCCGGCGTCGCGCAGCTCCTCCAGAGCGTCCAGGAGCACCGCCGCGGTCACCGTGTGGGCCGGGTCGTCGATGGCCAGCCGGATGCCGGGTCCGTGGGCGGCGACGGTGCCGGACAGGATCCGCAGCGTGTCCAGCCGCTGGCGCTCCGCTGCCAGAGCCACGCCGCCGCCGGAGCCACCTGCGAGGCGGTCGCTGCTGGTTTGCAGCTCCCGCGCCTCGTTCTCAAGCCGGGTCGACCGCTGGTTGACGTCGTCCAGGACGCGCACCAGGTCGCTCTGCCGAAGCGAATCCAAGCCCTCGGTCCGGGTCTGGCGCACCTGTGTGGTGAGGACGAAGCCGAGCAGCAACGCGAGCACCGCGGACACCGCGTTGGCCCTCGTCGCCTGAGGTCTGGAGGCGCGGAGCAGTCGTCGCCAGCCGCCCCGCGGCTCGACCGAGGGCACCGGCTGATCCTGACCGAGTGGCCTCTGATCGGGATGCTCGTGCGCGCGACCGTGCACAGAAGGTTCAGGCATGGAAGAGGTGCCGCCGGATCGAGGCGAGGTTGGCGAAGATGCGGATGCCGAGGACGACCACGACGCCGGTGGACAGCTGGGAACCGACGCCCAGCTGGTCGCCGAGAAAGACGATCAGCGCGGCGACGACGACGTTCGCGAAGAAGGAGACGACGAACACCTTGTCATCGAAGATGCCGTCGAGCACAGCGCGGACCCCGCCGAAGACGGCATCCATCGCGGCGACGACGGCGATGGGGAGGTAGGGCTGAAGCCACACCGGCACGCTGGGATGCAGCAGGAGACCGGCCAGGACGCCGACGAGCAGGCCGAGCGCGGGGATCATCGCGGCGCTCCCGGGGCGCTCGGCACGGAGGAGCCGGGGCGGGCGGTTCGCGGGGTGAGTGCCGCCGCTGGCGGCAGGTGCAGCGACGCCGGGCCGGTGACCTCACCTACCTCGGAGACCTGGGATCGGACCCCGTAGTCGGCGCCGAGAGCGTGCAGGTGGTCGCCGGCCGCACCACTGCCGAAGCTCGACCCGAGAGTGCTCGGGTCGCCGATCGCCACGACGACGTATGGCGGGGAGAGCGGCCGGTAGTCCACCAGGATCGCCTCCCCGGCCGAGCGGATCGCCGACGTAGAGGTCAACCGCTGGTTGTTGACGGCAACGGCCTCCGCGCCGGATTGCCAGAGGCCGTTGACGACGAGCTGGAGATCGCGGCCGAGGACCCGGCCCTGCCCGTCCGTAGAGCCGGTACGCGGGCTCGCCGCGACGCCCGGTGTCTGGCTCGCCTCCACCGACGCGGCATCGTCCAGCGTCAGGACCACCCCCGGCCCGGTGGCAGCCGCCGCCCCGGTGACCAGCTCGAGCTGCTGCACCGTGTCTACCAGCTCGGTACGCCCCCGCGGCGCCAGCGTGTGGGCCTGCGCGCGCTCGATCGAAGCGTGGAGCAGGGCGATCCGGTGGGTCAGCGCGTCGCCGCGCGCGCGCTCGGACACAATGTCGCCGACCAGTTGCGTGCGCGCCGAAGGCCCCGCCGCAGCGGGAGCGCGCAGGGCCAGCGCGGAGGCGGCCAGCAGGAGACCCAGGACCCCTGCGGCGATCGCCGGAGACGGCCGGTGCCCGCGTCCCAGCGGCGCTCCCGCGGCTTCGCGCGCCGCCGCCGCTGCCTGGTAGCCGGGGTCGAGCGGGTGGTCCAGGATCTGCGTCAAAAGGTTCATCGAAGAGTCGGCCCGTGACCACGCGGAGGAACTGGCCGGGGGCGCTGGCGGGGGGCGCGGAGTCATGGAGTGATGACCGCCCCCGGCCGCCCGCGGGGAGGGCGACCGAGCACGAGGGCGCGGTACTGGACGGCGTAGACGATGCCGGCGACCCAGTACAGCGCTATACCCCACCACGCGAACGCCCAGCCCACCGGCAACGCGACCTGGGCGGCGACGCCGGTGCCCTGACCGAGCAGGATCAGCGGGAACGCATACAGCAGGTCGAAGGTCGCGGCCTTGCCGACGAAGTGCACCGGAAGCGCCAGCATCCCCCGCTTGCGCAGCCCGGGCAGGAACGAGGCGACGAAGAGCTCGCGGGCGATCAGGATGCCGACCACCCACCACGGGAGGATCGCCCGCCAGGCCAGCCCGAGCAGCGCGGCGAGGATGTAGAGCCGGTCCGCTGCCGGGTCGAGCAACGCACCCAGTCTCGAGGTGAGCCCGAATCGGCGGGCGATCTTGCCATCCGCGTAGTCGCTGGCGCCGGCGACGATCAGGACGCCCAGCGCCCACCCGTCGCGATGCGCGAGGATGAGCCACAAGAAGGCGGGTACGCCGAGCAGCCGCAATACCGACAGCGCGTTGGGGATTGTCCAGACTCGGTCCGCCGCAGGACCAGCCTCGCCCAGCACCCCTTGGCCGTCGGTGCGGTCCGTCACTCGGCCAGGGTAGACGCACCGCCGGTCCTCATCGGGCAGCGCCGGCCGCCACTGGTCCTGACCGGTCCTGACCGGCCCTCATCGGGCAGTGGCGGCCGCCACCGGTCCCGAGGGTGGTACCGGTGGAGCGAAGCGGGCTGGCGGTGACCCTGGTCCGAGCCTGCTGCCGAGTATGCTGGCTGGTGGTGCGACCACGCTCGGTCGCATGCACGTCGGAGGGGTGTAACACCGTCGCCGAGCGCTGGCGACGCAGAGGGAGAATTTAGGTGGTGCACCGCCACGACACCTCTCGGCGCCCTGGCGCGCGCCTCACGCTGGGCCGCCGGGCGAATGACGTGAGTGCAAGCCCGGTACTGCTGCACCGTACCGTCCGTGTGCCCACGCCCCCCGCACGCAGGGCGCTCGTCCTCGCCGTGCTCCTCGCTGCCTTTGCGTATGCCGGACTCCTCGCCGCCGCGCTCGCCGGTTCCTTATGGCCGTTCCTGGCTTTCGCTGTCGCGGTGACCCTCGTGGAGCCGGCCCTGGCCGCGCGGGCTCCCGTCCTGCTATGGGGCACCTGCGAGGTGCAGTTGGGCGTGCCCTGGCGGTGGGCGATCCAGGGCGTTGCCCTGCTCTGCCTGGTCGGGGCGGTCCCCGGTCCGCACCGGGCGCTCGGCGCCGCCCTCGTGGTCGCCGTCCTCGCTCTCGGCCTGTGCTTCGGCGCACTCGGCACGTTCGCCGAAGGGATCGGGTTCCTGCGCAAGAGCCCGCTGCTGGGCCGCAACTTGGACCTCACCGGCCTCAGCGTCCCGCCCGCGCCGTCGCTGCTGCTGACCCGACCCGTCGTCGTCCTTGCTCCGCTGCAACTCGCCCTGCTCGTTGCCGGCGGACTCACTGCGGCGCATCGGTGGCCGACCTCGACCGGGATCATCGTCCTCGCCGCCGTGGTCCTCCTGGCGCTGGTGCCCGTTGCCATTGCCGGCACGCAGCTGCTGGCGACCTGGCGGGCCAACCCGCGCACCGCCGCGGCCACCCGCGTCCGCCGGGCACTGGCCGATCTCCGCCCCGAGGTCCTGCTGTACTACGGCGGTGGCCCCCACGCGCTGTACCAGGTGCAGATGTGGCTGCGCGTCCTCGAGCGGGCACCCCTGCGCACGCTGGTCGTCCTGCGCGACCCGGCGAGCCTGCGCCGACTGGCCCCCACGACGCTGCCGGTGGTCTCGGCCACCAGCAACGCGCTGCTGATGACCCTGGAACTGCCGACGGCGCGCGCTGCGTTGTTCGTGGCCAACGCCGCCAATAACGCACACCTGTTGCGGCGGCGCGGGCTCGCGACGGCGTTCATCGGCCACGGTGACAGCGACAAGTTCGCCACCACCAGCCCGTTCCTCAAGACATACGACGAAGTGTGGGTTGCCGGGCCGGCCGGGGCGGCGCGGTTGACCCTGCACATGCCCGGGCTGCTGGGGCGGATCCGTCAGGTCGGGCGCCCTCAGGCCGTGTTCCTTCCGCCGATGCGCCACGCTCCCGAAGGGGCTCCGTCCCCGACCCGGACCGTGCTCTACGCCCCGACCTGGGAGGGCTGGGGCGACGAACGGCACAACAGTTCGCTGCAGTACGGCGCTGTCGAACTGGTACGCCGACTGCTCGCGGCGCCGGGCGTCCGACTCGTCTACCGCCCGCACCCGCTCACCGGCTCACGCGATCTCGCCGTCAAAGCGGCGGACCGGCAGATCGTGGAGCTGATGCACGCTGCCGGCGCTCCACCGGACCTGGCCTCGGCGGTGCAGGGCCGGTCCGCTACGGCGGGCTCGAGCGCTACGGACGGCTCGGCCGCTGCGGGGGACCGCGACGACGTAGCTCACCGCGACGAGCTGGACGAGCTGGACCACCTGGACGATTTGGCCCTGATGGTGGCGCGAAGCCAGCCCCGCGGCTCGGCTCCCGACCACAACCGCAGCCCGGACCACGACAACACCAGCCGCCACGACCAGGGTGACGACCACGACCACGACGACGACCACGACGACGATCGGCCCCGGAATTCCGGGTCGGACGAACAGTTCTGGCGCGATGCGCCACCAACGGCTCCCCGGGTGTCGCGCCAGGACCGGCCCAGTCTGGTCAGCTGCTTCCGGCACAGCGACCTGCTCATCGCCGACGTCTCCAGCGTGCTGTCCGACTGGGTTGCCCTGGACCGCCCCCTGGCCGTGATCCGCCCACCCCACCTGACCGAGGAGGACTTCATCGCCGCCTATCCCACCGCTTCGGCGGGCGCGCTCCTCGGCCCCGACGGTGCCGGCCTCGACGCGCTGCTGGCCGACCTGAGCGCACACCGCGACCCGTATGCCGCGCGGCGTCGCGCCCTGCGCGAAGACCTGCTCGGCTCACCCCCCGAGGCGGGGCAGCAGCGATTCGAGGCCGCCCTTGCCCAGCTGGCCGCATCGTCCCCGCCCGACCGCTCGCCCGCCGACCGCTCGCCCGCCGACCGAACGGGGCTCCCGGCGTGAGGATCGTCCCACGGCTGCGCGTCCACTCAGCCCGGTCCCGCGGTGGGCTGGTGACGCTTGTCGGTCTGCTGCTGGGCCACGTCCTCACCCTGGCGTTCGCGCTCGCCGGCCAGCCTTGGCCGTTCCTGGTCGTCGCCCTCGCTACTGCACTCCTGGACCTCGGCGCGGCTCGCAACGGCGTTCTGCGCGGCCTGCTCGGCAACGCCCAGTTCGGGCTGATCAACCGCACCGTCGTCCGGGAAATGTCCCTGGTGATCCTGTTGTTCCGCGTGCCGGATCCGCACACGAGTTCCCGGATCGCCGTCGCCGCAGCCGTGCTGCTGCTACCGATCGTCAGGTTCGGCCTGCTGGTGTTGCGTGCGCCGTTGGCGCGTCGGCGGCTGCGGCCGGTCGAGTGGCGCAATCTGGACCTGCCACTGCCCGAGCCGTGGGTCCCGCCGCGGCGAGCGCGGTCCGGGCTGGAGCTGCCGGTCCGGCTCTCTACGCTGTCCCTGCCCTTCGCGGTGCTGGCCATGGCGTTCGGCACCTGGATCCTGTTCTACCTCGCCGTCGCCGTCGCGGTCGCGGTCATGCTCACCCTCACTGCGCTCATGGTGGCGGGGCTGGTGTCCGTTCGGCGACTGCCGGGCGACGACACCTACATCGACACGCTCAACGCCTACGTGCGTGAGCTGCGTCCCGAGGTGGTGCTGTACTTCAGCGAGCGCGCCGTCTCGATGTACCAGCTGAACATGTGGCTCCCGGTGCTGGAGGAAACCAACCGGCAGTGCCTCGTCATCGCTCGCGAGCGGGCCACGCTGCGGGTGATGAAGCCCACCACGATCCCCGTCATCTGCCTGCCTAAGACCACAACGCTGATGGACTTCCGTATCCCAACGGTCCGGGTCGGCCTCTATGCCGTCAATGTCGGCAAGAACCTGCACTACATGCGCGAGCCCCGGGTCAAGCATGTCTTCATCGGGCACGGAGAGAGCGACAAGATCGCCAGCGTCAACCCCTTCACCAAGGTGCACGACGAGATCTGGGTCGCCGGGCGCGCGTCCAGAGAGCGCTGGGCGGCCGCCAAGGTCGGCATCCACGACGACAGCATCGTGGAGGTGGGCCGTCCGCAGCTGGGCTCCATCGAGCACCGCCGTCCCCGCCATCCGGACGCGCCATTGACCGTCCTCTACGCGCCAACATGGGAGGGGTGGACCAGCGACCCCTTCGCGTCCTCACTGCTCACGATGGGTCCGGGCCTGATCCGCTGGCTGCTCGAGCGGGAGCAGCCGACCCGGGTGCTGTACAAGCCGCACCCGCTCACCGGCACGGTGTCGCCCCGGGCCAAGGCCGCGCACCGCGAGATCCTGGCGCTGCTGAGCGAGGCGGGCGCCCGCAATACGACCAGCAAGTCCATCCTCGGAGTGGACATCCCGGACCCTACGGCGTCCGAGGACGCCCTGGAGGGCCGGGACGAGGCCTTCCAGGCCGCCTACGTCCCGGAGGGCGACCTGGGCTCCCACCTGATCATCCGAGGGGCTTCGCCGACGCTGTACGAGTGCTTCAACATTTCCGACGTGCTGGTCAGCGACATCTCCAGCGTCGTGGCCGACTTCGTCGCCAGCGGCAAGCCGTATGTCGTGACCAACCCCGGCGGCCTGGATCACGACGACATCTGGCACAAGTACGCGACGGCCCGCGCGGCGTACCTGGCCGATCCGGATCCAGACACGTGGGAGCCGATGATGGAGCTGTTGACCGGCGCTGACCCGCTGGCTCGGGCCCGGGTCGAATTGCGCACCTTCCTGCTCGGGCCCACCCAGCCGCCTCCGATGACGCGCTGGAACAACGCGATCGACGACCTGATCGAGCGCGCCGACGCGGAGTGGCCGGACGCCGAGCGGGAGAGCGCGCTGGTCCACCTGGAGTGAGTCGCGCGCGGCTCCCGCCCTTCGACACCTACGGTGCCTGCCAGGTTCGGTCAGTACGGCAGCAGGCAAATTCCGGCGTGACCGATCTTGCCGCCACAGGACTGCGACGCGGTGTTTGCCGTGCCGTTGTCACTCGCGATCCACAGCCCTTCAGGCGTGGTGATCATGTCGTCGGCGCCAAGGCCGCGGCTGCGGGTGTACTTGCCCAGATAGGGGTTCGTGGCAGTCACGAATGCGTGTCCCGACACCGGGTCGAGGCCACCGATGCCCGGCGAGACGACCGCCGTTCCGTTGGCGTTGTTGTCGCACTGGACGGGATTGTCCAGCCACCGCTGGTGCCCGCCGACGTAGACGGTGCTGGCGTCAGCCGTTGTCGCGTACAACGAGTCACATCCGGTGTAGTTCACCCAGTCGTGAATCAGCGTGGACGAACTCGTCGACGGGAAGGATGCCGCCGCGTCGCACAGTCCACCGCGCGGCTCGCTGGTGTAGTAGCCGGTGGTGACCCCGGCCGCGGGATCGAGGTTCGTCGCAGGCTTGTATCCCGTTGTCGCGATGTAGACCTTGCTCGCGTCGGGTGACCAGCTCGCCGCCTGCAGCCAGAACGGCTCGGTGACGTAGCAGTTCTGGTTGAACTCCGGCGAGTACCACGCGTCGACCGTCGCAGCCGTCGGGCCGAGGTTCAGCATGAAGATCTGCCTGCGGCCGAGTCCGCCCACGCTGGTGAAGTCGCCCATCGCCAGCAGCTTGGTGCGGTCGGGGCTGAGCTCGGTGTTGTACACGTTCGTGGTGTTGGTGCCGCTGGCGCGGCCGCCCTGGTCGGTGTAAACGTAGTTGCCGGAGATGTTGAGGTTGACGTAGCCGTCGTCCCGGCCGGTGGTCGAGTCCAGGCTGGCCAGGTACTTGTGCGCCGAAGAGCCGCTGATCGAGCCGAAGTAGCCGCCAACCAGCAGGTGCGTCCCGCTGAGGGTGAGCGTGCTGACCTTGCCGCTGGCGGAGTGGGCGAACGCGGTGTCCACCGCGCCCGTGCTGACGTTGACCTTGGCGATGTTCTTGACCGCAATACCCCCGACGCTCGTGAAGGTGCCGCCGAGGTACGCCGTCGAGCAGTCCGCCGAGAGGGCGATCGAGTTGACCTGGCCATTGACGTTCGGGTCCCAGGACGTCAGAACACCAGAGGTGGCGGAGAAGCTGAACGCGTTGTTGCGCGGCACCGTCGTGATCGCCGGCTGCACTGCCTTGATGGTGGCGAACTTGCCGACGGCGTACATCGTGGTGCCACATTCGACCAGTTGCCGCACGGTCTCGGTGCTGCCGTCGGTGCTCACATCAGCGATGCTCGGGGTGTAGGACGCCGGCGTGGTGCCGGCCGGACCGGGCGGGGACGCGGCATCGGCAGCCGTGGGCGACAGGCAGGTGAGTGCGACTGCCGAGAGTGCCGCCGCTGCGAGGAGCTTCCTCATCGTTTCCTCTTCGTGTTGTCAGGAGACCGCAGTTGGTCGTCGGGGTGTCGCTTCGCGTCGCCGCCGGAGCGCCTGACTGGCGGTGATCGACCCGGACGGCGCACTTCATCCCGGTCGTGCCGGCACGACGGGATAAGCGGCGCACCGGCCGATCAAGGAGGAGCCGGCGGACAAGGTGTGAGCCGGCTGTCAAGCGGTAACGACCGCCGGCGGCAAGAGTTGCCGCATGGCGAGCTACCTACCGGAATTTACGCGGTCTTTGCCAAGTCGGGGGCAAAACCAGAGAAGCTCGTAGCAGAGGCCGTACCGGTATGTCCACCGGAACGGCCTCTGTCTGCATTTTCCACCGTCGGGACGACAGGATTTGAACCTGCGACCCCTTGACCCCCAGTCAAGTGCGCTACCAAGCTGCGCCACGTCCCGGCTGCCCCGGGCGATGGCCCCGAGCGACTCGAAACATTAGCGCACTCAGCGTCGCCGCTTCTCCCGCACCCGCACGGAGACCTCGATCGGCGTGCCCTCGAAGCCGAAGGCCTCGCGCAGCCGGCGCTCGATAAAGCGGCGGTAGCCCGACTCGAGGAATCCGCTGGCGAAGAGCACGAACCGCGGCGGCCGGGTGGATGCCTGGGTGGCGAAGAGGATGCGAGGCTGCTTGCCGCCACGGACCGGGTGCGGGTGGGCGGCCACGACCTCGCCCAGGAAGGCGTTGAGCCGCCCGGTCGAAATGCGCTGGTCCCAGGAGTCGAGGGCAATCTCGAGGGCGGGCACGAGCCGGTCCATGTGGCGGCCGGTACGGGCGGAGATGTTCACCCGCGGCGCCCAAGGTATCTGCACCAGCTCGGTCTCGATCTCCCGTTCGAGGTAATGGCGCCGCTCCTCGTCCAGCAGGTCCCACTTGTTGTAGGCGACGACGAGAGCCCGGCCGGAGTCCACGACCTGCTGGATCACCCGAACGTCCTGCTCGGCGATCGGCTCCTGCGCGTCGATGAGAACGATGGCCACCTCGGCCTTCTCCAGCGCGGTCTGGGTGCGCAGCGAGGCGTAGAAATCGGCTCCCCGGGCCTGGTGCACGCGGCGCCGTATGCCGGCCGTGTCCACGAAGCGCCACTGCTTGTCGCCGAGCTCGATCATCTCGTCGACGGGGTCGCGCGTGGTACCTGCGACGGGGTCGACGACCACCCGCTGCTCACCGGCGAGCTGGTTGAGCAGGCTGGACTTGCCGACGTTGGGCCGCCCGACCAGGGCGACCCGCCGCGGGCCGCCCCGAGCGTATGCCCCGCCGGACTGGGAGGTCTCGGGCAGGACATCGAGCACGGCGTCGAGCACGTCACCGCTCCCCCGGCCGTGCAGGGCGGAAACCGGCCACGGCTGCCCGAGCCCGAGCGACCACAGCATGGCAGCGTCGGCTTCGACCCGGCTGTCGTCGACCTTGTTGGCCACCAACACCACCGGCTTGCCGGACCGGCGCAGCAGCTTGACCACGCGCTCGTCGTCGTCGGTGGCGCCCACGGTTGCGTCGACGACGAACATCACGACGTCAGCGAGGTCGACGGCGATCTCGGCCTGCTCGGCCACCCGCAGGTGGATCCCGTGGGCGTCGACGGCCCAGCCTCCGGTGTCGACGAGGGTGAACCTGCGCCCGGACCAGTCGGCGTCGTAGGCGACTCGGTCGCGGGTGACTCCGGGTACGTCCTCGACGACCGCTTCGCGCCGGCCGAGGATGCGGTTGACCAGGGTCGACTTGCCGACGTTGGGTCGGCCGATGATAGCCACGACCGGCAGCGGGCCGACGGACGCGTCGGCATCCGCCTCGTCGAGGTCCCCGGTGAGCAGCGCCTGGTCGTCCTCGTCGAGGTCGAACGCCTCGAGCCCGGCCCGCAGCGCCCGTTCGATGTCGGCGTGGGCGCTGTCACCGGCGTGGGCGCTGTCTGCGGGGTCGGCGATCTCGGCAGGGTCGGTCACGGAATTCGGGTGGTGCGGGCTCACGGCATACCTTCTCGACAGGGGTGGACGACGGCGCGTAGACGGAATGTCCGCTGTCGCCGACTCTCATTGTCTCGCACCCGGAGCACTGGAACGCGCCCCCGCCGCTGGGCGCCGTCGACGCCCGACGTCGCGACTGACCGCGTTAGCGACTGACCGCGTTAGCGACTGACCGCGTTAGCGCCGACGACCGAGAGCACGGCCTCGATCGACTGCTGCAGGTCCAGCGCGGACGTGTCGACGGTCACCACGCCGTCCGCCGCCTGGTGGAACTGCGCAACCGACGAGTCGTCGCGGTCGCGGCGGACCACCAGGTCGTGGACGGCGGCCACGGCGGAGCTGTCCGCCTGGCCGTGCACCTCGGTGGCGCGGCGGGCCAGCCGGGCTGCCTCGTCGGCGATCAGCAGGATCCGCACCTCCGCCTCGGGAGCGACGACCGTGGTGATGTCGCGGCCCTCAGCGACGACTCCCCCGGCCTGTGACCTGGCCTCGGCGATCAGGTCGCGCTGCCGCCGGACCAGCTCCGTGCGGACATCGAGGTTGGTCGCGACTGCCGAGACCGAGGCGGAGATGCCGGCCTCCCGGATGGCCGCGTCGACCGGTGTGCCGCCGACCGTCACCGACGGCGCAGCCGGGTCGACGCCCATCTCCAGCGGCAGCTCCCGTGCGGCGCGCGCGACCGCCGCGGAGTCCGCGAGGTCGATGCCCCGCTCGCGGCACCACCAGGTCAGCGCGCGGTACATCGCGCCGGTGTCGAGGTAGGACAGGCCCAGCCGCCGGGCCACCGCTCGCGCCACTGAGGACTTGCCGGAACCGGACGGCCCGTCGATGGCGACGACGATCGCGGCGTCGGCCGCGGGTACGTCGCGCTCGCGGGGCTGGGTCATTCGCCAGAGTGTAGGGCGCGGCACCTCAGACGTGGACCGGCCAGCCCAGCGCCCGCAGAGCGGTGGTGAGCGGCTCGACGGCCGCCGGCAGCACAGCGAGTTCGGCGAGGCCGAACAGCTGGCCGATGCCGTGCTCCATGTGCAGGTCCTCCAGGTTGATGCCCGCCGCGCCGACGTCGTGGAACAGCCGCCCCAGAGCCCCGGGTTCGTCCGGCACCACCACCACGACCGTCGCGTATGCCGTGCGGGCGGCGCCGTGCTTGCCCGGGATGCGCGCCTGGCCGGCGTTGCCGTCGGCAACGGTACGAGCCAGTACCGCGCGCGCGCCGATCGCCCGGGCCGGCTCGTCGCCCGTCTCGGCGCCGAGATCGGCCAGCGCGGCCAGGACGGCGTCGAGGTCACTGCGGACCGCCAGCAGCACCGCGTGCACGGCGGGGGCGTTGGCGGTCAAGATCTGGGTCCACATCGCCGGGTCCGAGGCGGCGATCCGCGTCACGTCGCGGATCCCCTGCCCGGACAAGGAGACCGCCTCCTGGTCCAGGTCGCGCAGCCGGCCCGCAACCAGGCTCGCAGCCAACTGCGGCACGTGCGACACCGCCGCCACGGCAGCATCGTGCTCGTCGGGGGCCATCACGGTCACGGCGGCTCCGACCGCCTCGGCGATGGTGCGGACCGCGGTCACCGCCGCCGCGCTCGCTTCCGGGCCGGGCGCGACGACCCACGACCGCCCCTCGAAGAGGTCTGCCTGTGCCGCCACTGCCCCGGACCGCTCACGACCGGCCAGGGGGTGCGACCCGGCATACCGGGAGAGGTCCCCGCCCAGCTGGGTCAGGGACGTGAGGATGACTCCCTTGACCGACGCCACGTCGGTGACGGCGGCGCTGGGCCACGCCTCGAGCTCGGCGGCGACAAGGGGGGCGGTAACGTCCGGCGGCGAAGCGACGACCACCAGCCACGGGGGGTCGCTCACCTCCGCTGCGAGTACCCCGGCGCCCAGGTCACGAGCCAGGGCAACCGCGGTAGGTGAGGTGTCGTGCAGCGACACGCGAAAACCTTTGCCGCACAAGGCGATCCCGAGGCTCGTCCCGATCAGGCCCGTGCCGACGATGCGGACATGCGGTCCCGAGCCGGGCGCGTCGGGCTGGCTCACTGGGCGAGGTCTCTGCGCAGCGCGACCGCCCCACGCAGGTAGATGTGCTGGACCTTCGCTCTCGCCAGGCGCGTCTCGACGTGCGCCAGGACTCGGATGACCAGGGGCATTGCGCCCTCGATGTCGAGCTCCTGGGTGCAGATCAGCGGCACGTCCCCCAGACCCAGCTCGCGTGCCGCCACCGCGGGGAACTCACTGTGCACGTCAGGGGTGGCGGTGAAGATGACCGAGATGACGTCGTCGCTGCTCAGCTCGTTGGCCGCGAACATGGCCTCGACCAGCTCACGGGTGGAGGCCAGCAGGTGGGAGCGCTCGTCCCGCTCCAGCTGGATCGCGCCCCGGACCGCCCGCACCCTCAGCACCGCCTGCACCTGGTCCGGCCGCGCCAGGGTCAGCGCCGCCTGCTCGGTCAGCCCCGTTCGGTCAGCCTGCTCGGCCCGTTCAGCCCCATCAGCCCGTTCAGCCCCATCAGCCCGTTCAGCCATGGCGGCCACGGTAACCAGCCGGGCCGCCCACCCGCGTCACAGTCCAGCGGCTGAGTACAGCCGGCCCACCTCGGCACTGGACAGCGGACGCGTGCGGCCGGATTTGAGGTCACCAAGGGTGATCGGACCTACGTCGGTGCGCACCAGCGAGACGACGGGATGACCGACGGCGTCCAGCATCCGGCGTACGACGTGCTTGCGCCCCTCGTGCAGCACGACTTCGACGAGAGCCTTGCCCGGGGCCGAGTCGACCACTTTGAACGAGTCAACCGCCACGGGGCCGTCGTCCAGCTGCACTCCGGCCCGGAGCGTACGCCCGAGGTCGCGCGGGACCGGCCCAGGGATCTGCGCCAGATACGTCTTGGGGACCCCGTATGCCGGGTGCTGGAGCCGGTGGGCCAGGTCGCCGTCATTGGTCAGCAGCAGCAGGCCCTCGGTGTCGGCGTCGAGCCGCCCGACGTGGAACAACCGCTCCTTGCGGTTGCCGACGTAGTCGCCGATGGAGGGCCGGCCGAGGTCGTCGCTCATGGTGGAGACGACGCCGAGCGGCTTGTTGAACGCGAGATACAGCCTCGACTCGTCCAGCTGGATCCGCTCACCGTCGACGTGCACCGTCTGGCGTGACGGGTCGATGCGCACACCAAGCTCGCGCACCACGTGCCCGTCGACTTGGACTCGCCCGGCGGTGATCAGGTTCTCGCAGGTGCGCCGGCTGCCGACACCGGCGGCGGCCAGCAGCTTCTGCAACCGCACGCCGTCCGGGTCGTGTACGTCGACCGCGGGGCGGACGGTCTCGTGGGGTACGCGGGTCGGCTGGCTCGGCTTGGTGGTGCCGAAGCCCGCGCGCTGCTGACGCGACGGCCGACCCGGTTGTTCGCCGCGTTCGCCGGCGCCCCTACTGCCGCTGGCCCTTTTGCCGCCGTCAGTGCGCGGTGTGCCGTTACGCGGTGTGCCGTTGCGCGGTGTGCCGCTGCTGCTGCTGCGCGGCGCGCTACCCGCGCCTCCGCGTCCGCTACCCGCACCGCCGCGTCCGCTACCCGCACCGCCGCGTCCGCTACCGGGCGGCCGGGGTGTCATGCCCGCCCCTGGCGTGCTCGCCCGGTCTGCTCGGCGAGGTCCGCGAGGTCGTCCAGCAGGTCGGCCTCAGGCAGGAAGGGAGCCAGCGCAGGCAGGTCGTCCAGGCTGGACAGGCCGAGCCGGGCGAGGAAGTAGCCCGTGGTGCCGTAGAGCGTGGCCCCGCTGGACTCGTCGATCCCCGCCTCGTCGATCAACCCGTGGCTGAGCAGCGTGCGGACGACCCCGTCGACGTTGACGCCGCGCACCGCGCCGATGCGTGAGCGGGAGACCGGCTGGCGGTAGGCGACGACGGCGAGCGTCTCGAGGGCGGCCGCGGAGAGCTTGGCCCGTCGGCCGTCGGTGAGAAAGCGTTCGACGACGCGGGCATACTCCGGGCTGCTGTAGATGCGCCACCCACCGGCGATGTCACGCAAGGTGAAGCCGCGGCCGCCGTTTGCGTAGTCCTGGGCCAGCGCCGTCAGGTGCGCGACGACCTCGTCGACGGGAAGCTGCAGCGCGGCCGCCAGTTCGATTTCGGGAACTGGCTGGTCGATGACCATGAGCACCGCCTCGATGGCCCCCCGCGGGCCGCTGGGCAGGTCGTGGAGGTCGAGCGCGACCTGCTCGTCCACACCTTCGGCACCCTCGGCGCTTATGGCCTCGCCGGCGTCAGTGTCGGCGTCGGCGTCGGCGTCGGCCGTGCGGGCAGCGGCCGGGTAGGCCTGCGGGCCGCTCATCGCCTGCTCTCCGCCTGATCGGACTGGTCGGACTGGTCGGGCTGCTCGGACGCGTCGAACTCATCGCTGACCAGGACCTCGGCGCCGGCAGGCCCGACATACCGCACGGTCAGCTCGCCCAGCGCCTCGTCCTGGTCGAAGGCGACGGCAGACTCGCGGAACAGCTCCAGCAGGGCCAGGAACCGGGCCACGATCACCGCGATCGGGCCGGCGTCGGACACGAGCAGCCGGAACGAGCAGGCACCGTCGCGGCGGAGCCGAGCTACGACCTGGGCGGCCTGCTCGCGGACGCTGACGGCCGGCGCTTGGAGATGCTCGACCTGCACCTCGGGGACGGACCTGGGGGTCAGCGCCCTCGCCGCCAGCCGGGCGAACCGGTCGGGGGTGACGCCGATCACCAGCTCCGGCAGCAGAGCCGCGAACTGCGGCTCCAGGCCGGCCTGCCGCCCGGTGAGGGCGCCCGCCAGCTCCATCTGAGCGGCGAAGGCGGCGGCGATGTCCTTGAACGCGCGGTACTGCAGCAACCGGGCGAACAGCAGGTCGCGGGCCTCGATCAGCGCGAGATCCTCCGGGTCCTCCAGGCCGTTCTGGGGCAGGAGGCGAGAGGCCTTGAGGTCCAGCAGTGTCGCCGCGACGAGCAGGAATTCGCTGGCCTGGCCGACGTCCCAGTCGGGCCCCTGCTCCCGGAGTAGGCGGAGGTGGGCGACGAACTCGTCGGTCACCTCGGCGAGCGCAATCTCGGTAACGTCCAGCTTGTGCTTGCCGATCAGCGCGAGCAGTACGTCGAAGGGCCCGGCGAAAACGTCCAGGTGCACCTCGAACGGGGTGCCGGAGCCGCGGCGGTTCAGCACCCCGCCGGGACCGCCGCCGGCCTCCGGTGGAGCGCTCGGCGTGGGGGTGCCGTGCGCGCCAGGCGCGGCCGGCGTACGGGTGCACTTCGTACCGGCGTCGTGCGTACCGACGTGCTGCGCGGTACGGCTCACGCCGTCACGCGACAGCGCCGCGGGAAATCAGCTCGCGGGCCATCTGCCGGTATGCCTCGGCCGAGGCGTGGGTCGACGCATACGTCGTGATCGGCTCGGCCGCGAGCGTCGCGTCGGGGAACTTGACGGTACGGCTGATGACGGTATGGAGCACCGTGTCGCCAAAGTGGTCCACGACGCTCCGGACGACCTCGCGGCTGTGCAAGGTGCGCCCGTCGTACATGGTCGCCAGGATGCCGTCCACCTGCAGCCGGGGGTTCAGCCGGTCGCAGATCTTGTCGATCGTCTCGACCAGCAACGCGACGCCCCGCATGGCGAAGAACTCGCACTCCAGCGGTATCACGACGCCGTGCGCGGCGGTCAGCGCGTTGACGGTGAGCAGGCCGAGCGAGGGCTGGCAGTCGATCAGGATGACGTCGTAGTCGTCCAGCACCGGCCGCAGCACCCGCGAGAGGACCATCTCGCGAGCGACCTCGCCTACCAGCTGGACCTCCGCCGCGGACAGGTCGATGTTGGCCGGAATCAGGTCCAGGTTCGTGGTCGTCGTGTGCTGGATGACCTCGTGTACGTCGTGTCCGCGCTCGACCAGCAGGTTGTAGATGGTGACGTCGAGGCCGTGGGTGGGTACGCCGAGTCCGACCGACAGGGCGCCCTGCGGGTCGAAGTCGACGAGCAGGACCTTGCGGCCGTACTCCGCGAGCGCCGCGCCCAAGTTGATCGTCGTCGTGGTCTTGCCGACGCCGCCCTTCTGGTTGCACATGGCGATGATGCGGGCCGGCCCGTGGCCGTCCAGCCGTGGTGGCTCACCGAAGACCGGGAGCACGCGGCCGGTCGGGCCGAGCTGTCCTGCCCCGGCGGAGTCGATGCCGGGGAGATGGGCTTCGGGGCGGTCACCGGTGACCTCCATGAGCGCCGGGGCGGGTTCGTCGAAGCCGAATCCGCCCGGTACGGGTGCCGCAGTCGCCGCAGTCGCCGGCGCCGCGGACGGTTCAGTCGCCTCGGAGCTCACGAACGTCACTCCCACCAGGTTGCGGCCGGTCAGCATCTCGCTGATCGCAACGACCCTAACCGCGGCCGCGGGCGGGCTTCAAGGCAGCGCGCCGCACGCGAGCCCTTCGATGGCGGTGGTCCCGGTCAGCGTGCGCGCGGGTGACTCTGGGCGTAGACCTCCCGCAGCCGCTGGACGGTCACCATCGTGTAGATCTGGGTCGTCGTCACGGACGCGTGGCCCAGCAGCTCCTGCACGACCCGCACGTCGGCGCCGCCGTCGAGCAGGTGCGTGGCGAAGGAGTGTCGCAGCGTGTGCGGGCTCACCCGCGCCGCCAGGCCCGCACGCTCGGCGCACTGCTGAATCACCGTCCAGGCGCTCTGGCGCGAGAGCCGGGAGCCTCGCTGGTTGAGCAACAGCGCCGCCGTGCCCCTGCCCTTGGCGGCCAGGGACGGACGACCGCGGACCAGGTATGCCGACACCGCCTCGCGCGCGTAACTGCCCAGCGGGACGATGCGCTCCTTGCTGCCCTTGCCCCACAGCCGGACCGCCCCGAGCTCGCTCGGGTCGACCGTGCTCAAGTCGGCCTCCCCCGAATCGACCCGGCCCAGGCCGGCCTCGCCCAAGTCGACGTCGTCCACGTCAAGGCCGACCACTTCGCTGACCCGGGCCCCCGCGCCATACAGCAGCTCGAGCATCGCCCGGTCGCGCAACGAGGCCGCAGTTTCAGCGCTCGACGCCGCGGCGAGCAACCGCTGGACATCGGTCACCGAGATGGCCTTGGGCAGCCGTTGCGCTGGTCGGGGCGGCTGTACGGCGGCGGCCGGGTCGGTCGAGCCGACCCGCTCGAGCGCCAGGAAGCGATGCAGGCCGCGCACCGCCACGAGTGCCCTTCCGGCCGAGGCCGGCGACAGCGCCGGGCCCGCCTCGCCCGCAGCACGCAGGGAGCGGGCGAACTCCTCGACGTCCCGCTCGCCGATCCGCGCCGGGTCGTCGATGCCGTGGACATCGAGGAAGGCGCGATATCGGGCAACGTCCCGCCGGTAGGCCGAGAGGGTGTTGTCCGCGAGCCCGCGCTCCACCCGTAGGTGATCCAGCCAGGTCTGGACCGCGGAGTCGAGGGCGGTAGGCGACTGCCGTGCGGTACGCGCGGTCACCGGGGTCTCGCGGTCAGCGGGGTTCGGGCGGGCGGCGCCACCGTCCGGCCCACACGCTCACCTGCTCTCCCGTCCGGGGCACGTTGCCCGGAGCCTCACCGGCTGCGCCCAGGATGCCAGGGATCGGCTGGGCAACGCGGGAGCGGGAGCGTGACCCGCCGCGCCGGCGCAGAGCCCGGGCGGATGACCGAGCAGCGGAGCGCACCGCCCGGCTCAGGGCGTCCCGCGGTCCAGGCGACAATGACCGGATGAAACTGCAGCCGATCCCGACCGGCCCCGGCCAGGAGTCGGTTTGGGACTACCCGCGGCCCCCGGTTCTCGCGGCCTCGAACCGCCGGGTCGTCGTCCGGGCGCCCGACCCGGGGCCGTGGCCGGGCGTGGGCCACGATCCAGGTCAAGATCCCGGTCCGGGCCCAGATCCGGGCCTGGGCGCGCACCCGGCCATCGCGGACAGTCGAGCCGCCCTCCGCGTCCTCGAGACCAGTCACCCGCCCACCTGGTACGTGCCGCCCTCCGCTGTTGCACCGGGTGCGGTACGCCGCTCCGCCGCCCGGGCCACCATCTGCGAGTTCAAGGGTGCGGCGACCTACTGGGATGTGATCACGCCGGACGGCGTGCTGGAAGCCGCGGCGTGGTCCTACGAGGCTCCCGAGCCCCGGTTCGCCCCGCTCGCCGGGTACCTGGCCTTCGCGCCCTCCCGCCTTGCCTGCTCGGTCGACGGCGAACCGGTCCGGCCACAGGAGGGCGGGTTCTACGGCGGCTGGATCACGGACGACGTCGTCGGCCCTTTCAAGGGCGCTCCGGGCACGTGGGGCTGGTAGGCACTGCCGGTGAGAGCATCTCGGCTGTGAAACTTCTCTCCGCGCTTGCCGGAGTTGCCCTGATCAGCCTGACGTGGACCAGCGTGATCGGCACCCTCGTGGTCCCGCGTCCCTTCCGCGGCAGGGTCAGCGCGGCCGCCGATCGAGGCGTCGAGCTCGCCTACCGGTTATGGACTGCCCGGGTGCGGGACTATGCCACCCGCGACAGGCGGCTCGCCTCTCAGGCGTCCACGACCATCCTGGTGCACCTGGTGATCTGGCTGGGCAGCTTCTACCTCGGATTCGCGCTGCTGCTGTCGGCTTTCGACCGGCTCGGGTTCCCCCACGCGCTGGCGCAGGCGGGGTCGTCGCTGTTCACCCTCGGCTACGCCGGCCCGACCGACGCACCCCTGACCGTCATCGACTACCTTGCCGCGGCCACCGGGCTGGTCGTCGTCGCCCTGCAGATCGGATACCTCCCGACGCTGTATGCCGCGTTCAACCGGCGTGAGACGGAGGTGACGCTGCTCTCCAGCCGAGCAGGTACGCCGGCGTGGGGCCCGGAGATCCTGGCCCGCACCCGCTACGGCTACGAGGTCGAGGAGGACGGCGCCGTGATGGACCAGTTCTATCTCCAATGGGAGCGCTGGGCCGCCGACGTCTCCGAGAGCCACACCAACTATCCGGCGCTGACCCGCTTCCGCTCCCCCGCCTCATTCTCGTCGTGGCTGGTGGCTATGGTCGCCGTGCTCGACTCGGCGGCGCTGTGGATGGCGCTCTCGCCCACCCGCGCGCCCGCCCAGGAAGGCCGGCTGGCGCTGCGGATGGGGTTCTCCGCGCTGCGCTCGATCGCCGAGACGGTCGGCATCGAGGTGGACCACGACCCCGATCCGGACGCCCCGCTGCAGCTGTCGTATGAGGAGTTCCTCGCCGGGATCGAGCGGATCGCCTCGACGAGCTTCCCGATGGAGCGCACCCCCGAGCAGGCGTGGCCCGACTTCCGCGGGTGGCGGGTCAACTACGAATCGGTGGCGTACGCGCTGGCCGCCCGCCTGGACGCCGTGCCTGCCCCGTGGACCGGGCCGCGGCGCACCAAGGACGTTGCCGTGGCGCCGAAGCGCCCGCCGAACCGCACCCCGACGCCGTACCAGGAGGGCTGACCAGAGAGGCACCCGTCAGCCGAGCGCCTCGCTCAGGGCCACGGCCTCCATGCCGTGCGCCTCGGCGACCGGGCCGTAGGTGACCGACCCGGCGTAGGTGTTGAGCCCCAGCGACAGCGGCGGGTCGGCCCTGAGGGCCTCGCGCCAGCCACGGTCGGCGAGCTCGACGGCATACGGCAGGGTCACGTTGGTCAGCGCGTAGGTCGAGGTGTGCGGTACCGCCCCGGGCATGTTCGCGACGCAGTAGAAGACGGAGTTGTGGATCGGGTAGGTCGGGTCGTCGTGCGTCGTCGGGTGCGAGTCCTCGAAGCAGCCGCCCTGGTCGATGGAGATGTCCACCAGCACCGACCCGGGCCTCATCCGCGACACCTGCTCGTTGGTGACCAAGGTCGGCGCCTTGGCGCCCGGGACCAGCACCGCGCCGATCACCATGTCGGCGTCCAGGATCGCCTGCTCGATCTCGAAGGAGTTGGACGCCACCGTCTGGCAGTGACCCTGGTAGATCGCGTCGGCCTGGCGCAGCCGGGTGATGTTGCGGTCCAGCAGCAGCACCTCGGCCTGCATACCGAGGGCGATCGCGGCGGCATTCATGCCGGACACTCCGGCGCCGATGACGACCACCTTGGCGGCGTAGACCCCGGAGACCCCGCCCATCAACACCCCGCGGCCGCCCTGGGCGCGCATCAGGGTGTGCGCACCCACCTGTGGCGCGAGCCGCCCGGCGACCTCGCTCATCGGTGCTAGCAGCGGCAGCGACCGGTCCGGAAACTCGACGGTTTCGTAGGCGATCGCCGTCACCTTGCGCCGTACCAACTCCTGGGTCAGCGCCTTGTCGGCAGCCAGATGCAGGTAGGTGAACAGCGTCTGGCCCTCGCGCATGCGGTCGTACTCGGACTCGACCGGCTCCTTGACCTTGAGCACCAGCTCACCGGCGTCCCACACGTCGTCAGCCGTCTGCAGGATCGTGGCGCCCGCGGCGGCGTAGTCGTAGTCCGGGATGGAGGAGCCGCCCCCCGCATC
>JAABUK010000487.1_pt1 | contig 82396 bp, 95 predicted proteins | sample 5559141 | NCBI WGS metagenome assembly JAABUK01 (sample SAMN10711869, study PRJNA513367) | rock metagenome | isolation source: Antarctica rocks | place: Antarctica: Victoria Land, Pudding Butte nord | collected 2016-01-03
AACGATTGCATCTTCGACAAATTCGAGTGCACCTTCAGTGGAGACGGGAGGTAAGAAGGGCTCATCAGCTTGCTACGAGGATTACTGACTGGTCCTCAGTCAAGTCCTCACTGGCTCATATCATAACTACTTTCGCATTTACGACGTCAACGGAGATAACGATATCGTGCTGCAAGCGGATAAGTCGGCTTTCAAGGCGAAGAAAATCGGTGGGGCACGCGGCAAAGCGCCAGGAAAGAAGGAGGGTTTGCAAACAGAAGGGATTGACTTCGCGAAGAAGATAGTGAGCTCACCGCGGCATCTTGCAGAACAGAGTCGGTCGCTGACGTCTTTCTAGCTGCATGCAAGCTGGCATCCACGAGAGAATACCATCGCGGTACGTTGCTCAGCTTTTCCCTTGCTCTAGGCTAATCTCCGAACAGATCGCGGCCACAAACAATCTGTGGGCTCATTCCTGAGTCTCCCGAAGTTCCTGATTAATCCCTTGCAGCTTCCTCTACTCAACACTATCATAAGACATTCGAAGAATCAATCTCATCAACGGCACGACCAATATCCTCCGTTGCTTCATCAGCCACGATCGCATGCCATTGCACAGTGTTTCATCCGCATTGCATTCCCTCCGCCCTTTATACCCCCTCAACTTATCTCGATGTTGTGTCCTTCAGGCTCATCACCATCGGGATCTTTGTAGACCGCTGAGGTCACTCCACAATCCGAGGATACCCTTCCGCTTTTTTGGCTAGATTTCTGGGGCAAGGGGATGTTCTAGCCTCTTAGATGTCGCGCTGGAATACCTCCAAAATAGTAAAGAGATGAAGGAAGAAGTCACAAAGACAACGAGCCTCTGATTGCGGAATCAGAGAGAGAGAGAGAGAGAGAGAGAGAGAGAGAGAGAGAGAGAGAGAGAGGATCCTCTTCGGATGTCTATAGGGGTTGAAAACGGTTGCAGAGTGTGGTGCAATGGATGAGACGGGGGTACTCTTTCCGTGTAAACAAAGAGATGCCGTCACGTGATCCACTCCTCGAGGCGCCTTCCTTTCTTTTCGCCCTGTATGCTACTTTGCGGATCGCAAACCACGGCTTGAGAGATCAATTGAGACATCCGTTCGTTCGACTGTTTGACTCCACGACCGACTCTTCGGATCGGCGTCGCCATCCACCCAGGACGAAAACTGACCATGTCGTCGGCGATCGCTGCAATGCCTATTTCTTCAACAATCGAAATGTCATCAGCAATGCAGTATCGTCAGACCGGATCCCGCTCTCGTTCCTCCCACCTCAATCGTCATGGAAACCGTCGACCGAGCGCTGATGATGCGAATCTCGACAACGCTGGAGCGCTAGAAGGCCTATATTCGGACAATGAGGATGAATCATTCGAAGTGCCAGACTTTCATTTCGACTGGGGGGTCGCAAAGGAGAAGACGAGAACGGAGATGGGTTCAAGGGTGGAAAACAACCTCGAGGCTCTGACTCTCAGTCATCTGGCGGTTGGAGAGACCAGGCGAGTCCCATCAGCAGAGATGGCCATTCCGAGAGCAGACACTACACCACCACCACGACCCCTTCAATCCACTCAGTCATCCTCATCATCCGCCCATATCATGTCCCTTACCGATGCTTCCACCGCATCGGCTTCCTCAATGATTCCCACTCCTCCGACTCCCAACTCTGCAACGAACAGTGGAGCTCTCTCATCACACGGGTCCGAATCCAGCGCCAGCGGGGGTGGTCATCCTGGGCGCATGTACGGCGTGCGAAGCTTTCAAAGGGTTGTCTCGGCTCCATTGACAAGGCAGAGATATGAGGGTGAACGTGTCGTTGCGGCGAATGACGACATCAGTGTGAGCTTCTCTCTCATCAACTAAGCAGGCCTGAAGTATTGTAGGTATCGGCGAGCACTTCGACACAGACTCACACCGCAACGCTGAGGCCTCCACTAATTCATACCACATCAGCCTCGTCGATCCGCCTTGACTCCTCCACCACTTCGACTTCTACTCGAAATCAATATGTGACACCCGGCTTGACGGAGCGGATGCTGACCTCCACGGCGGCATCTACCGGCCGTCGCCTGGGAGGGTTATCACGCTTCGGTGGTCCCGCGCGGAGGGTCATACCCCCGCCTGATACCGAGGAGACAGATGGGGATGATCGCTTTAGCCCCGTCCTGATTGGTAGGCTCAATGATCATTATCAGGCTAAGATTACATCAGAATCACCGCGACATGATGGGAATGCGCGGGCTTCAACCAGTTCACCAGGAGAGAGCTCGAGATCGACCTCGCCGGATACGACTGGCCGAAATCAACATCACAGGCAGAGTCCTCCCCGGGGTTTGGATCCTCCTCCGGTCATTCTGGACATCGTTGAGCCTCGACCACTTATGACTCGTACTTTCCGCCATGAGCCTTCGCAAGCATCGGCTGTTACGGCGCAACGGAAACTTAGCACTAGTTCGCCGCCAGGTATGGGAGATCGGCCCTTCCGTCCATTCCAGAGTCGCCATAATCAAGAAAACGAGCCGGAGTATGATGAGGCGGAGGCATCAATGGCTCGCCGGCTCAAAACAGTAGCTCCAAGATCCGTGACCGACGTCCTGGACAGACCCCCACCTCAACCGCTTCGACCAGCTCATGTGGTACACCGAGTCTTGGAGCCGCCCCCGCCCTCTCAGCGTACACCTCCTTTGCCCCAGGCGCTTGTGGCTACCCGGGCTCCTCCTGTCTTGGAACAGGGGAATGTCGAAAATCGGTCTCTCACTCAAACGGCCCCGCTTGTCCCTCAGTCATCTCAACATCCGGGCCCTGACCTAGGTCAACAGGCTGCGACACTACCTACCCAAGTAGTTCCGCCGGGAAAGCGGTCATTCCTGGTGAGCTTATGACATCCAGAGACGTCAACCCTAATATTTCGGTAGGTCAATGGAATGCCATACGAGCGCGTAGGCGTTCTCGGCAAGGGGGGCTCCTCGAAGGTCTACTCTGTTCTCTGCCCGACGAAAAGGATCGTTTACGCACTTAAGCGCGTCGCACTCGACCGAGCCGACTCCGAGACGTATCAAAGTTATACCAATGAGATTGACCTGCTCAAAAGGTTACGAGGTCATGACCGGATCATTCAGCTCATCGATCATCAGATCACCTTTGGCCAGGGAAATCGGCCGAGAATGTTGATGATGGTAAGCCAAGCGATAGAGAAGAAACTGACGTGCATAGGTCATGGAATGCGGCGAGATCGATTTCGCGACCATCTTGGATGAGCAAAAGGGAAAGCCCTTAAATAGGAACTTTGTCGGACTTTATTGGGAACAAGTGGGTAACGATAAGAACTGTAGCTGACATGGCAGATGTTGGAAGCCGTTCATGCAGTCCATCTCGAAAACGTGGTGCATACCGATCTAAAACCGGCGAACTTCGTACTGGTGAAAGGTCGACTTAAGATCATCGACTTTGGCATCGCAAAGGCGGTTGCAAATGATACCGTGAACATCCAGCGCGACCAGCAGGTACGCCTCAGGATCGCTCTGGAGCTAACGTCAAGATTGGCACGGTGAACTACATGTCCCCAGAGGCCATTCAGCGGATGAACAATCAGAAAGTCTTGAAGGTGAGAATATAGAGATGAGCTCCGCTGAGAAACTCAGCTGTCCTACCCGAGCGACGTTTGGTCCCTGGGCTGTATCCTATATCAGATGGTGTACGGAAATCCACCATTTGCGCAAATTGGCGGCGGTCCCTTGCCGAAGATGAACGCCATTGCCGACCCTTCGCATCGGATAACCTATTCGGACACCGCTGTCCCAAAACCGGGCATCAGTTCCGACGAGCGATCCTTCGGTTCCGACGAGCGATCCCATGACCCTTCCTCGTCAGCGGTTCTCGTCGATCCTACGGCAATCGATTCCATGAAGCGCTGTCTGACATATCGAAAGGAGCAAAGGTTGACAATACCGGAGCTGCTCCAGCATGAGTTCTTAAGACCCCAAGCGAAGGGTAAGTGTCGTGCTGGTACGACGCCGCTCACGACCCACAGCTTCGGCCGTGCCACAAGATTCGACTTTCATCACCAGGGATCAGATGGCAATGCTTGTCAATTTCGTATTGCGAGAGCACGGGCAAAGGGCTCTGTCTGCTACCGACACTACGGCAGAGGTGAGTGTGGCTTCCCGGACCCTGTCTACATACTCTGACTCCATGGGCAGGATCTCTTCTCTCAATTGGAGGCGCAGAACGCTTTGACATGACTTTCGATTCCGTATAACGCCGCACTGATATCATTCGATCTCGTACTTCATACTGGCTTACATCCTATAAAAGCAATTTGGCATTGCTCGCATCATGCATACGCCTTCTCATGCGTAAAAGCGTAACTTTGTGGCGCGAAGGACTGAGAAAGGCAACTCAGAAGTCTGGGAGAGATGCACAAGCATGGGTCTCATGGGTCCGGCAGACGTTCTATCCCGCCCGTATACTCAATCTTACAAGGCGGGTTTACATCACAATGGAAAGGATGCACTCTACGTTCCCACTCCACAAGACCATTCCGCTACAGCCTGTGACCATGACCGGATGACCCAGCTTCATACTCCAAGTCCTCGCCTTCAGCAGACAAGCTCCGATGAAATGTCGCCCTCTGTGGTTGATACATCCCTGCCTTCCGCGCGACACGGGTCATCGTTGGTGATGAGCGAATCCCCCTTGGTGAGATGTCGTGGTCATCCCTCAACAGCTCGAACGACCCATCACCCCCGATCTCGATACCTGCATAAAGGCCGATCACGGCGCTGTCCTTCCTCTCAGGTGAGAGTGACTCGTCATGCGTAGGCCCGAAACTCCAACGCTTCGGTGTTCGCGGAATCGGTGCGAAAATGGGAGACGTGACAGGAGGAGGGGTTGGTAAAGGTCGCTCGCTAAGATCGCTGGGCCTTGCGTCGATCCAAGAGCGACGGGACGAGGGTGGAGGTGGTGGTAGGAGGTGACCTTCGGCGGAGAGGATGGGGAAGTAAAAGTTTTCTGAATTGGCAGAATAGGGAGAGTGGGATCCAGAGGAAGACGAGGAGTCCGAGCGGAGCTCGGACGAGTTTGTCGAAAGAGGAGATAGAGGCGGTCGTGTGGGGAGCGACCGTGTCTCGGACATCAGAGTCATTGAAGCCGAAAGAACTTTGGAGCTGATCAACGGCGTCCCGAGACATGACATAGGGCGGTCCGAGAGCACTTTCGAGGCTTGCTCCAGGGCTCGCACTTTAAGCCATTGCTTGAGGTAGATGACGCCGAGTACGAGCAACACCGAGCCACCTGGGATTGGCAACCTCATCAGTTGCGACGTTGAGGTCAAACTCGTTTTAAAATCGTACAGAGAGCAGCTGCGGCAGCGACGTAGCCCATATCTCCAGGTGAAAGAGTCGAGCAGGGATTGCCGTCTGAATCGTACGTCTTCCCGCTCTTGTATGAGAGTCAGCTAACACCGCACAGGAGTCAACCAGACGAGACTCTCACCTTGTCCCCAGAGTGATAGGCGCATCCGCGTCTCGCTATCGTTTCGAAGGATGGCATGTCTAGTTGAGCTGTTGCTTCTCTCTTTCATTTATCTGGATGATTGAGACTGTTGACGATGACAATCGACAGAAAGCAAGAAGAGATGGACAGCGAGACAAAGATATGAAGAGGTGGTCAGGAGATCACGTCGAATGCCCGCCTCCCTCACACCCGTCAGGAAGGAGAACATGGCGAAGTCGGGGGTTAGGTCAGTGAAGGAGAGACGGGAGATGTCTTATTGGGTCCACTGTTACCGTCGGACAAGGCATGTCAATGCATGAAAACGGGCAAATGAATGAGCTTCTCAATCAGGAGCTTTTCCGGTCTATGGCGAGGGTCAAACTGAGACCTTTGGGACATATCATCACGGCTTTTATTCGCTAACTATTCATTCGCCTCGTTCCTGTATCCGCATTACCTACATTCAAGTCTCGGCGTCTCTTGCTTAAAAGAATCCTTGGGATCGAGTTCTTCCGAGGCAGCAGTTCGTCAACGAAATGTAACATTGCCAAACTCGATACTCCTGGTGCAGCAGAAATCGTTACATGCAGTTGACTGAGTCCACGACGAGATAAGTGCTACAAAATGATCTGACTAGTGATGACAACAGCCTAATTACCGGTCAACACGCAGCTATGAAACCGTTCCCTAAGGTGTTTAATACACGATAGTGAACTCAAGCTGGCCGTCCGCGTGTTGCACCACCTTGACCTGATCCATAGTGTCGACCACGAAATGCGCCCCCAGGTTCTCGATCTGCTCTCTCTTGTGAGAGGTGCATACAGCGATGACGGTGGAACCGGCCGCGACAGCTGCCTTGATGCCGGACGGAGAATCCTCGAAGATGACAGCGCGCTTGGGATCGACGCCGAGATCGGCGGCGGCGAGGAGGAATGGGTCTGGGAACGGCTTGCCCCGCAAGAGACGCGAATCGTCGGCCGTCACGCACACTTCCGGAATGGTGATGCTGGAATCCTCATCAGCTAATATCACAGGGTGGGAAGCAGTACGCACCCAGTCCTGGCCAGGCATCCATGGCAGTATGTCTTGGCGCCGGATGTCGCAACGGCGTACTTGCCAGAGGGGAGCGAATTGATCAACTCCCGAACGCCAGGAAGGATGCGGACGCTCATGTCCACAGCCTTCTCATCATCAAGCTCATCCTCGAAAGGAGATTCGTCGGGGATAGCGTTGTCATTCTTCCCGAGCGTGTAATGGCTGAACGCAAGTGACAAATCGGGACCGCTCATCTGAGTAAAGGCGAGTGAAGAGCGACTTGGCCCCGAGGCGGAGGTACGACGTGACGAAGAGAACGAGGACTTGCGCGACTGAGGCGGTGTATCGGCGAAGGCAAGAATCGTTCTCTCAAAACCTATAAAGCAAGTGAGCGAGCTTGCTTATCGAATTAGTATCAAACCTACGGTCAACCTCCCCGTCGACATGCTCCTTCCTTAAGCCAGGGACCAGATCCATGAGATTGTCGCTAGCTCGGCGACCATGGGTCGCCTCAATGACGACTCTTGGCTCAAGGCCAAGCTCCACAGCCTTCTTGGTCCATGCTGCCTCAACCGCGGCGATGGAATCGGTAAGAGTACCGTCCTTGGAACGAATGATCAGCTTTGGCGAGGCGCTTAAATCGGGAACACACACCATGTCGAAGAGGACACCATCGGCGTTGAAGGTTGCTACTCTGGCAAAGGTAGAGGGAGACATTGCGCTTCGATTGCTCAATAATTATTGGTTGAACGCAGCGACATGTATTGCTTTGCGAAATGACTGCCTGTTTGGAAAACAAAGAGTCCAGGTATATATGTGACGATGCCCTATATCCTTTTTTCGTCATTTTGGTGTGTCAGGCTGACGCACGTCTGAGGCCTTCGGCTTGAAAAAGGACCCCGCGTGGAAATCAGGGACCCTGTGTTTCGGAACTCATCGGAGGCTAGTACCCTTTTCTTCTCCGCGGTCGTCGGCAGTTTCTTGCAATCGGGCCTGCATTCGTCATCTCCTGGTAATGGGGCCACGGCGATCACTCGCCATTTGGCGTCAGCTTTCTCGATCACACTCATTTCCCGATCCATGCACACTTTTCCGTCCCGGCTTCATCGGGGCAGGCCATTTCTCGATCCGAAGTCTCCCCGAACCGATGGGTGGCCCAGATCTGATAATTTGTCAAATTTTCATAATCCCAACCGGAGTTAGGCTATTTACAGCCGCAAGTGGCAGGGCGGCTTCGTTTTCAGGCCACGAGGAGGGCCTCTAAGCAAAAGCCTGAAAGCTTCCGCTATTTCCGCTCTTGTGGCAGTGCGGACTGGCAATACCGGTTGAACTAAGTGAATAATCAAAGCAAACTCTCACTGCTTTAACAAGATACAAGCACATCTACTCTCCACCATGGGCGTCAAAGTCGGTATCAATGGATTCGGTGAGTGCTGGATATAGATGCATCGTCAGGCTCTAGTCATTCTGGTTCTCACTGTCAGGGAGCAGTCAGACTCTGTCATGACCAATCACGTCTCACAAACGTCTCGCTGCCGGTAGACATGGGCTGACATCCTCCTTAGGCCGTATCGGTCGTATCGTACTGAGGTAGGTTCTGCTCCTTCCGATTCGAGATGAAGAAACCCCGGATTCAATGACTCCCTTGCTGATTCAGCTATGTGTTTTAGGAATGCTATTGAGCATGGTGACCTGGAAGTCGTTGCTGTCAATGAGTGAGCTTGACAGTCGATTCCACCGTTCAACGCTGACATCCTCTCCTTCCCTTGTAGCCCGTTCATCGATCTCGACTACATGGTTCGTGCAAATTGGCAATCCGCCCCCCTCCCCACCCTGTAGCTCGCCCCTGGCACTGATTCTCTTAATCTGTCGTAGGTTTACATGTTCAAGTACGACTCTGTAAGTCCAGACTCTCAGTCAAGAACCTCCTTTGTGGTGGTCGAAATCACGACGCTGACCGCAACTTCGGCTAGATGCACGGCCGCTTCAAGGGTACCGTCGTCGCCAAGGATGGCAAGCTATACATTAACGACAAGCCAATCGCTGTCCATGGAGAGAGGGACCCTGTCAACATCAAGTGGTCTGACTCTGGTGCCGAGTACATTGTCGAGTCTACTGGCGTTTTCACCACAACGGAGAAGGCCAGCGCTCACCTCAAGGGGGGTGCCAAGAAAGTCATCATCTCTGCTCCTTCATCCGATGCCCCAATGTCAGTTGCTCTGACGGGAGCGGAATATCTGAGACCTGATGTTCGGACCAGGTTCGTTTGCGGCGTCAACCTCGACGCCTACAAGTCCGAATACAAGGTCATCTCCAATGCCTCCTGCACGACCAACTGCCTTGCACCGCTCGCAAAGGTCATGCACGACAACGTCAGTCTTGTTCTTGTCCCACATAACAAGCTGAATCGATTCTGCATGAAGTTCACCATCATCGAAGGCCTCATGACCACTGTCCACTCCACGACTGCCACGCAGAAGACTGTCGATGGGCCATCAAACAGTACGTCATGCCCTTCGAGTGCATTATATAGACTCGTCAATTGATCGTTTCCTGCACAGAGGACTGGCGTGGAGGTCGCACAGCTGCGTCCAACATCATCCCCTCGTCTACTGGAGCGGCCAAGGTCAGTAACACCCCATTGCTACGCTTCCAATAGTACTGATACACCTGGTCTCAGGCTGTCGGCAAAGTCATCCCCTCACTCAACGGCAAGCTGACCGGCATGTCTTTCCGTGTCCCGACTGTGGATGTCTCCGTCGTGGACCTGGTAGTGCGTACCGAGAAACCGGCTCCATACGACGCCATCAAGGCCGCTATGAAGAAGGCTTCCGAGGGCGAGATGAAGGGCATATTAGGGTGAGACCTTCCAAGGAATCGTCCGATCCTCCACTCAGCCAACCGCAGCTATACCGAAGATGAGGTCGTTTCTACCGACTTTGTCGGCACCACCGAATCGTCCATCTTTGATGCCAAAGCCGGCATTCCTCTCAACCCCAACTTCATCAAGCTTATAAGCTGGGTAGGTTTTGGAGCTTTCGGCATACATATGAGTATTGCCCGCTGATCGCCCCTCTCGTACAGTACGATAATGAGTATGGCTACTCACGTCGGGTGTGCGACCTCATTGCATACGCTGCCAGCGTCGATGCCAAGGCTTAGTCCCTTCCCTGCGATTTTGTTCGGCCTCTAGCAGGGTCAGCATTCGGACGGTCGCCAGAACCTGGAGTTGAGCATATTAGATACGTTGATGAACATGTTCGGTATTGAATCCATGATTTCGATGCCGCGCCCGAGTATAGTGATGTATACATGGTCAATCCGTCAATGAGCTAGACACGATAAGCAGATAGTACCCTTTCAACGTACCCTTTCAACGAAGTGATGTATTACGCGGCTTCACAAAGTCTATCGTACAGTGGAGTCAATGCCGAGGGCCCTCAAAGCCATCGATGGCTGGAAGTTGACGAGCGACAGTGTAGCGGAGTATAGATATTTTCATTGACCAGCACTCTGCCCTTATGAAAGGCTGCAAGTGCAATCCCCAAGCTTGCCGGATCCTTTCCCAACTAACACCGCTGTCCAATCACATCGAAGATTCAGAGACTACATTTCTCATTTCTAGTTCCCATGACTGTAAGCCACTGCCGGCCATCCACTTTTATTGCACATCGATAAGGTCTATCAAGAACAAGCCGTAAGTCCGTAGGATGTAGGTACCGTTGAGATTCATATTACACTCCAGCAGTGAAATTGGCATCCTGAAAGCGAAATGCGATGCAGCTTTTTCTCCTGCTGCTTGCAGACCTGGAAGCAGTAAAGCTCACCGCTCATCGTCACGTACGACTTTGATAGCCCGAGAAGTGTTCGGGCAGAACGCAACAAAGGTTAGGTACGAGCAGACGTATTCGAGATACATTGTTGAGGGATGGCGTCAGCTGATAAGAGATTCGGTGACCTTGAAACGCTCATGAGAACTTGCCTCCGTGCATTGTCACCAGCCAGCAGATACTTCGCCTTCATCCTCATAACCCCGAGAACGTCCGAAGACGGTGAAGACTTCCAGCCTTCCCGTTCACCAGCCTTCCCGTTCACCAGCCTTGCCGACTTTCTGTTATCCCTGAATTTTGAGCTGAGACTTTTTGACGGGTCAGCATAGTCAATCAATCATGCTTCCCAGGTTTCCGCCAGAGACTGTCTTTGCGTCCAACATTCTGGATTCCGTTGCCAGTCTTAGCAACATATACCGCATGAGAAACAATTTGCGGAGTCGAACAATTTAAAAACTCCAAATTCACGTCAGGATCGTCTTTTGGTCACGTGCCAAAAAACACGTGACCACCTGCGCACCCGCTGCCGCTCAGCTTAACTAGCTTTTGGTACTTTCCTCTATGCATTCCGTCAAAATGCAACAGGTTACAAGCCTCCATTGACTCTGTACAGACAAGTGCATCACCGGCCTACGCTCTACATACGCTTCGCCCCTTTCCCTGCTACTCACTAAAGTAGCAACATCAATTCCGCTCTACGCTCCGCGCTTGAAGCTGCCGGTCCGATTTTGATACTACAGCGCCCCTGGATTGAGGTACTACTCATCACGTCCCTGCATCCGCTCGGTAACAGACCTGCCCTCAGCGGCTGCGCTACAACAGTCCACCGGGACAGCGTGTGCTCACAACAGCACCGAACACCTCAATCAAGCGGGGGACAACAACTGCGTCCGCTTGCACCCACATTCTTCCCAATCCTTCTTCAACAGGTTATGAGGCTTTTAGCTAGCTTCTCGATACTTTCTTCTCGATACTTTTCCATGCATTCCGTCAATATTCAACAATGACGATTACACAAGGAAGATCCAGTCTTTCCTCGAGCAGAAATCCGATGCGTTTGTTGCAATGACAACTTATTGCAAAAGTTGAGCGACAGCTTTCTGCAAAGCCAAGTCAAGATCAGACAACAGTGGAGAATTCAGCTCATTAGCATGGGATTCATGTGCGGCATGGAGCACGTCAGAGTCCCACCTGCAGCAAATGCACAAAACGGTCGTGTTGAACGAGTACATCTTACAAATCCGATAGTGTTCGAACGGTACTTGCGCATCCCGGACTTGGCGCGAAGTTTTAAGCAGAAGGGGCAAGCTACCCTGCGGCCCTCAGCATCTTACCAGACGACAGTTGGCGAAGCAAACAAAGCCGACTTGCATTTGCAACCATTTGGTTGTCAAGTCTTTTACCGCGACCATCGTAATCCCAAATAAGCTTGCACCTCGCTAAAAAGAAGGGCATCTTGTTAGAAACATGGTCGATACACCTATCGCAGCTGGGACAATAAAATCAACAGAGTCATTACATCAAGAGATGTTGTCTGGAACCATTTGCCGGAGACAAATGAAATTGTCCCAGACGTTGGACCTTGTTCAAGTTCCCGAATACTAACTCTCCTTTGAGGAAGCAGAAATACCGGTATCACCGTAGCGGCAACTATTGCAACAACTTGCACAAACTGATGTGCAATTTGCAAATCGACCACCCGCTGGAGAAAAATGAGGACGCGCTCATTTAATTTACCTCTTGCTGAAGGCGGTCTTAACCCTCAGTCATTTTCAAAATACTCTCCTAGCCAGTACAACGGCACCGCAGTCTTATCTGCAAGCCCGTCACTTTGGCGCAGTGGGAGACAGCAATGCAAGAGGAGCAAAGATGGAGAAGTACAAAGTCTGGGAGATTGTTCTACGACCGTCCAACATGCGAATTGTGGGAGCACGCTGGGTCTAGACCAGGAAAATAGATGGCAAGACCGGCAACCATCACGATGGGTTGCAAAGGGATTCAGCCAAATTAAAGGAGTTGGTTTCAATGAGCTGTTTGCTGCAGTTGCACAACAAGTACTCTAGTGTTTTCCTATCACTGGTCAACCACCTTGATCTTGAATGAGATCAAGTCGATATCAAAGCGGGTTTTCTCAAAGGAGATCTTGAGGAGATTATCTTAGCAAGATTTCGGTCGACATAGTACTACATTTACGGAAATCTCTTTACGGCCTCAAGCAATCACGTTGTTCCAACGAAGCATTCGATGAGTGGTTGCGCAGCCAAGGGCTGACTCCAACTCGGGCAGATCCCTGCATTTACATAACGACAGGGGAGCACGTTTCTGATGCTATCAGTCCATGTGGACGATCAACTCATTGCTTGCAACAGCTGGTGCTCTTGATACGTTCAAGCAGACACTCAATAGGAAACTTGAGTGTTCTGACTCCGGACCAGCCGGTTACTTCCTCGGTTTCAATATCTATCGCAAGCGACCGGCTGGCGCTTTACTTGTCGTAACAACACTATCTTGACAATACTTGATCGATTTGACTTGGTCGATTGCTTGGAACGAGTCGCACTGACTGCAGCCAAACACCTACTTCGCTTCCGTCCGATCTCTGCCTCACCTTCACGGCAGAATCTGCCAATCGAATCAAGCACATTGGACTTCGCCATCATTTTCTGCGCGAGAGAGTCGACGACAAATAAAATCAGTCTTTCTCATGTTCCCTCAGCAGACAACATTGCCGATTTACTCACCAATCGTGAGTCATTTGCCCGCTTGCCGGACCTACTTGCCCTCAAGATCGGATCGAGTGGGAGTGTCAGGATAAGACGTCGTGCTTCGGCCACGTGTCGGGCAGCTATTAGACTTCAAAAGCATTCAATAGCGAAACCAAAGGACCGTCCAGCGGAGTGATTATCGTCCATAAACCAGTATGAGAGTACTAGATTATAGATAACAGGTACGATCTTTATACGTCCTACCTAAAAAAGATAGTGAAAGGCTATGAAACACGGCAGTGAGAGAATAAAAAAAGATAGTGAAAGGCTAAGAAACACGGCAGTGAGAGAAGACCAATATAAAAACCCCTTTAAATACACGTTTGACAGTTATCGAATCACCGAATCACGTGACTGTCCGCTGCCGCTCAGCTGTCCCCTTTTGATATGTGCATTCCGTCAATATCTAACCTCAAAGAACGGCTAAACCTTCAAGAATCATGCATGTCAATATTAGGGAAGAGAAGGAGATGATGGCAAGAAAAGCGGACAAGATACCGTGAACTATGGGGGCACAAACAAGCTGGTGTTATATCATGAATACTTCTGACAAGGTCGAAGTCATTTCGGGCTTTGCATGTCAGGGAAAACATATTATCTGAAAGAGCACTGGAAATTTCAGTAAAATCAAAAGCTCTCGAGATTTTTCAAATGGACCTACATGAGAACCACAGCACTGGTGTTAATTGGGCCACTAAGCTGTGTTAAGGGAGCAACTTTCGGATTCGAACCTGCATACCTTCACGAGGAAGAGCAAAGGAATCGTTCGACTCCTTGTAACCGCTCTGTTGTCGCGGGCCGGCAATTCCGCTAGAATGTCTCAGATCATTGTCAATCAGCCGATTTTGGGGGAAAAAGCGATGACCAGTTGTCAAGAGAAAGATCGCTTGTTTTCTTTCTTGGTGGTTGCGCATCTCGACTTTTATTGATAAAATCATATTCTCAGGCAGCGTCATCTCTACTTGAAGGCTGTATCCTACTTTGAGCATTTCGACTCTCGATGTTTCTCCAAGGCGCAGCCGCACTATCTTTTGAATCAAATATGTGGTTAGCCTAATCAAAAGTCTACCCAACGAGCCGAATACGTAGGGTAAAATTCATATGAGGCTCAATTGCTATTGAGCGGAAGTTTACACTATCTGTCACGATCGCATATCAAACAACGACGGCAAAATCACGTTAAAACGTCGCCAACTACCGAGAGTCGCACATCACAGGACCAAAAACGGCAACGCGCGTTCGTGTGGTGTCAGGGTGCTACGCCGACCATAAGGCCCGACGTCCAACTCCTACGACTGGCGATCGTGGCCGAAGGTGGCGATTGATAGGCAAAGAGGGTCCAGCGTCAAAGGTACTGTCGGGGACGTATGAGAACGTAGGCACTGGTCGGGTAGTATCGATGCAAAGACTAAGACAAGGGAGTATACTACGAAATGACTTCAATGACTTCAATCTCGAATCGCTGAGGCTATCCCTCAGCGATCTATACCTATCCATAGCTTTGTGTTCCGTGTCTCGTCTTCCAAAAATCACGTCTCGATCTCTGCAGTGGCGCAAAAGGTGAATCTCAGCACCGTTTTGGGCGTCCTGTGAAGTGCGACTCTCGGCGATAGTTGGCGAAAACGTGGTTTTGCCGTCGTTGTTCGATATGCGATCGTGACATGTGGTCTCATTGCGTTCCGAACCCCAAGATTGCCGAGATCCACCTTTTGCGCCACTGCAGAGACCGAGACGTGATGTTTGGAAGACGAGACATGGAACACAAAGCTATGGAAGTATATATAGCTGAGGGATAGCCTCAGCGATTCGAGATTGAAGTCATTGAAGTCATTTCGTAGTATACCCCCTTGTCACAGTTTTTGCATCGATAGCGCTACCCGCAGTGCCTCCTTCGGCTACGTTCTCATACGTCCCCGACAGTACCTTTGACGCTGGACCCTATTTGCCTATCAATCGCCACCTTCGGCCACGATCGCCAGTCGTAGGAGTTGGACGTCGGGCCTTATCACTGGTCGGCAGCACCCTGACAATATCCCATCATCTCAGCCCAAAGTCATCGCAAGCGGCACTAGAGATGTTGTGATCTACTATCGCTATTGCTTGGGACGGGATGACAGCAATATTACACTCGTGAAGTGTCGCGAAGTATGATGCATGGTGCCCCTGTGTGATATTCAAGATGACCACCACCCGGCCCGAGAACGCAACAAGAGAGAGAAGTGACGCTTAGACCGCAAGGGAAGGGATCAAATCATCGATCGCAGAATGGCCGAACTCCAAGCTTGACTTGAGAATGATGAAGAACACATTCATATCGGATGATTGGAGAGATTGGGGACAAGAAGAGGCCCTTAGCAAATTACGCAATAAATGCATCGATCATCGGGAAATCTCCCGAAGAAAGATCAAGGATTGGTTCTACATTCCTTTGTCATGATGTTTTGTGAATCGAGTAGTCTAGTAGACGTTTGATCACCTCTCTTCACCTAAATTTGCCCAAATTTCGCTACCAAGACCGACGCGATACACCTTTCTTCCCTTGTAGCGTTCCGAGCTTTGGATTGCTAAGGCTCGCCGCATTCAGCCATGTCTTAGACCAAAAGAATTGTGCCAGTACTACTAAACAAAGTATGCAGAGCAGAGGGCGATTATGGCGAAGTAAATTCGCTGGGGCATAGCTTCAGTTTCTCAAGACTGACATCATTTTGAGTTTTCTATATTTGCGTCTACCCGACCATACTTCGTGAAGATTCACATACGTCCTTAAATTTTCTGAATCAAGGTGTCACCTTCAACAATATGCTCGCCGACTTTTGCTGGCCTTGGAGTTGAGCGTCGGGATCTAACTGCTCTTTGGCGTCAGGCGAAATTGAATGATTCCGCGCTTGCGTGTGTGTCGCATTCAGCCATGTCTCTCGAAAATGCGTCTTGGAAGGCGCATAGCTGTCCGTACAGCGTTCCTTCACATGACGCGCTGGATGTGTGGTGGAATGGAGCAGCGATCCCATCATTTTCAGAGCGAGCAAATGCTGAGGATCAGACACCTTTGTTGGGTGTCGATGGCATAAAAGAATGAAGTGATCATGCTGCTTATGTCCCCCACACCTCCAAGCCTACGCAGTCAAACGAGAAGGCTCTATCGCACTTGCATGCCTCCACCCTGCAGAGTACGTCATTGTCGTAGGCTGGGCAAGTGGCGGACGAGTTGTGGCTGAAAGTGCAGTCGAGCAACAAACCGTAGGCGCCCGCGCTATTAATCGGAAGGCTATGAGTCACGCATATCTATTTCTCCGAGGATGTCCCAGAACTCACCCGCCGCCGAACGAGATAAAGCCTGCCTCGCATAGCGCGAAGTACTGGTTCTTCCCGGTCCATCGAAAAGCCTGAGCTTCGGTATCGCCTGAAGGAAGTTTGAACAGAAACCTTTGAGCTTGGTGAATATCAATGCGTATAAATTTAGGATTGTGTACGAACGATTCACCGCTTCCATAGTACGTGCCCTCCCTCCTGGTGATGGCCTCATTCATGTAAACGCCAAAGACGTTGTCCTGAGCATCCCGGACCACCAAAACATTTCCCGATATTGGATGAGTGAAAGTGTACTTGTCGACGAGGCGGTAGAGTGTGGAGAGTGAGACGCCATGCTGATCAAGCGAAACTGTGGAAGGTCACAATAGAATCGCATACGTCTCGGCTGAGCACTTACATAACAGTGTCCACATTGCGGAAAGCCTTTGTCGTGGGGGCAGCTGTTTTCGTACCTGATGGAGGTAAGATTTAGTCAAATCTTGATCAGGACATGCTCTCACTTTATCAGCGTTACTATGGGATAAGACCTCATACGTGCCCTCTCGCCTGCCGAGGAGTCGGGTTCCAGTAAAATCATCTTCCGAGTTCCTAGTATGATTAAAAATCGCAGACAATTGTGGATCGTAGCCAGGTGCGCCCGTTGGAGCTATATGACTTCCAGCGACCTGCTCAGCGGAGGCAAAAGGGCTAAAGTGCGTGATGTCTATAGGGAGAGCGGTCAAACTGCGTCCACCGAGTTCGGTATGATGGAGAGACCGAGGATAACGATCGTGAACAGCAGGCGAGGCATCGACCACAGGTTCCAGGACCGACTTCCACTTATTCGCGAGCTTCGTTGTCGTCGCCAGGGCGTTAAGGAGTGTCGAATGCGCTGCGCTTCTCAACTGCGAGGTATCGACAGGGGTGTCATGCAGCTCGTTGCTGTGCCCATTTGACTCAGACCGAGGGTTACCACGTTGGCGGAACTTTATTAAGTCTATATGAGAGTCATCTCGCGGAGTGTCGAGTATTGGGTGAAAGATTATGTCGCGCCCGGCTTCCGACAGGAGCGGTGGAGAGCCTGGGCCTGGCACAGAATACGACGGAGACGCACGTCGAGGTGAGCGGAGAGGAGGGGCATAGTCCGGTGATATCTCACTGGGTCGTGGTGGTAGATTGATATGAATGGGCCTCGATCTCGCTGCATCTGGAGGCCGCGCGTGATTCGTAGAAGGCGATTCCGACCACATCTCGCCCCCTAGCAGATCAAATTCATGTTTCTGACCGCCAGGATGAACATGACCGGCTGGCAGTGAAGCTTCCGACGACTTGAAGTCGTCGAAGGATCCCAAGAGATCGCCTTCGAGCAGATCAGGGGTATTATGACCAGCCGGTGGAGTCGAGCTCGTCTTGACGATTTCACATGAAGAAGAATTTGGAGGCCGGATGGAAGGTGAACGGCGCCGAGGACTGGGCTTGGGTCGAGAGGGTCCGGAAGGAGGATCGAGGGGTGGTAAGTGATTGGCAGAGGCAGACATGCCTAGAATGAGAGAAAGCGTCGCGGTCTACAATAGTTGTTAGTGAGCAACGAGGCAGGGGAAAAAAGCACGATATGGAAGATTGTCCACTGACCACTGACTGCGACTCGATATCTTTTTATCCATCTATCCGAGCGCAAACGAGGAGAACTGATATCGGTTCAAATGATCCATGAGGGAAGTTCAGTCAAAATGGGATCCCAGGCCACGTGGTTTTTCGAGTAGTTGTGCAGAGTCAAGCCATGCCCTATTGACTTCGCTCAATTCGGAGCCGCTTTCGAGCACAATGGCGAGGCTCAGACGACCCCGAAAGCGACCTTTGACACACCTGAGACCGCATGCATCAGTCTCACACCGGGTCACCAAATCGACTATTTCCTCATTCCACTCTCTTTCGAAGCAACGAGCTCGTCTAGAAAGTCAACTCGCAGCAGGGACTAGCAAAAGTCAAGAACAGCTCATCGCGTCCCTTCAGCAGGTCAATGCAGACTTCGAAGAACTCGGAGGCTTGGTCGGATATCAAGACGCCAGCAGGCTGGGTCAGACTGGCGAGCGAGGAGGAGACAGCTCGAAGATTCTTATCGAATGGCTCAGAGATCGCGCGGGCGGCGGCGTGAAAGGGAAGGGCAGGGACACGACACAAGATCATGCTGAACACAGGCTGCGGTTCGTACTGGACTCTCAACAGCTCCCGTCTAACGAAACTGTTTCTTTCTCCACAGGATGCTTGAGATTGGAGCTTTGATACCAACCAATTATGCCACCTGCTCGTCTTGGATTGAGAACCTACCCATGGACTTACACTCTCAGCATCCCAACATACTCGAACAGGACTTCTTCGAGAGGCCTGTACCCAAGTCCGATGCCGAACGATTCGAAGTCATCAGTTGCAGCCTGGTACTCAACTTCATTGCTGACCCTCGAGACCGAGGTAATTCCGGTCCATCGACTCACTGGCTGACTCGACGTCAGGTAGAATGTTGTTACTCCTCCATGAACATCTCAGGCGTCAACAATCATCCCTTCTGTTCCTCGTGCTTCCCCTCCCTTGCCTAACGAATTCAAGGTTCATCTCAGGCGATACCTTGCGATCACTCATGGCCGTTATCGGTTTCGAATTGATACGGGAGCGGTGGAGAAAGAGCGGCAGAGTTGGGTATTGGCTATGGGGTTGGCGTGCAGTCGATGAGATGCAGGATCGGTCAAGATGGGAGAAGAGAACTCTGGAGAATGACGGAGCAAGGAGAAATAATTTCGCCATACTGCTCCCAAGAAGGGAATCGAGCTGTCCAATCTGAAATTCGCGGTCAAAATCGGGTTGAGCTGCAGAACCCATTTTTCCACGTGATTTTGGTTCTGTTGACTTGACTTGTTTCCGTCGCCGACTTTCTCGCTAAACAATAAACAGCCATGCGAGAGATAGATTGACCTGTCGACAGGGCCCACGCAAAGGGAATGGATCCTCGTGCAGGAGCCTTTGCGTGCGAGAGAAAATTTCTCAGGACCTACCAAGTCGACTGAATCTGGAGCCTTGATCTGATCTTTGGCCAAAAATGGGGGCTCGTTCGACCGAGGCCGAGACGGTATCGACGCCCATGAAGTCAAGGCCATACGCGACGTACACCTTCATCATCTTTTATGCCATCCTCACCTGGCTTGTCTATCGATCATACGTCCAAGACCAGATGCATTCTGGATCCTGGGGATGTGAGATGAGCTGGATGACGCCATCTTACATCCGTCTTGCATGGCCAGAAGCGCCATCGAAAAAGTACTCCATTTACTTGTACCGTGAACAAGGCTGGGACACCGAGGAACGAGTGAGTTCACTCAGCGGGAACCCGTTTCTCATTCGTCTACAGCTCAAAGGCCACCCCGTCATCTTCATCCCAGGCAATGCTGGATCATATCAGCAGGTACGGTCAATCGCATCTTCAGCTTCGAGACAGTTTCATGAGCATCCCGGAGGTCGAGCGGACGATATGCAAGATGCCAAGAGCTTGGATTTCTTCGCAAGTATGTCATACACATGCTAGGTGATTCTGACATGGTGCAGTTGACTTCACCGGGGCGTTCTCCTTTCATGCAGCTACCCTTCGGGAGCAGTCCCTCTATCTCAAGCAGGCTGTCTCACGAGTTCTCGACGAATACAATCATCTTCCCGAGGAGTCTAGACCAGAGCGTGTCACCTTACTCGGCCACTCCATGGGCGGTATCGTAGCTCGTCTCGCACTCACCTTCGAAATCGACAAACTAGTCGACGTCGTTTTGACATTGTCTTCGCCCCACCTGTTGCCCCCCTTGACTTTCGAACATGACATGGAAGCGATCTATCGGCGAATCACCTACCAGCACAACGCATCCTCGCCCCTACTTCTCTCCCTGTGTGGCGGCGTATCAGACACCCAGATCGTCTCGGATATGTGTGCGCTCACACAAGAGCTCGTCTCAGTAGACGACGGTTTCGCGGTCTTCACCACTGGCGTACCAGGAGTGTGGACAGGCGTTGATCATCAAGCCATGATGTGGTGTCATCAGGTGCGATGGCGCTTAGCAAGGGTACTGCTGGAATTCACTCGGGTTGAGTCACGTCAAGAGCAGCTTGCCATTGCGGAGAGGTGGCTGTTGGGCCGGTCCGAGGGTCGTATATCGCCCGACCCAGCCGAGGTCATCGAGGTACCCGTGACTTCGACGAACATGACAGCTATGCTCCTGCCTAAACCTTCGAGTTTTGTGCCGCGTGATCCCGCAGCACACATACAATGGTGTCCGAGCAAGGATACTTGCAGAGATCTGGTTATGGAGATTACCACTTTCCCATGGGTCTCTGACGATGAGGCGCCGTTTCCTCTTCCAGGAGAAGGGATTCGATCAAACGAGCTTGCTTTCGCCGTCAATTTGCAACTCCCCTCGTCCACGGGAACGCTTCAGATTCACGTGTCTCAAGGTGATGGGATTATCGTCGGACCTCGCGTGTTCGGCTCAGCAAGAAGCAATACATGGGGTAAGCATAGAAGAGTGCAGATGATAACTTATGGAATGCAGTTTCTCACGCAATGTCTCCCATTCCTGTCCGTCTTGCACTGCATTTTCCGGGCATCGCCGCGAACTCCCTCTGTGTCTACAGATTAGACGTGATTACGGCAAGATGTGACGGTGAGAGGAGGCTCTCTCAGACAGGACTGATGGCTCAGGACATCGCCCCCTCGTCAAATACCAAAACAGGCAAACTCATAGCCTGCAGTCGACGACACATGAGTCTCGTTTCTTCCCGGTGTCCTCTTCTCCTATCTTCCTCCACTCACACTCCGGCAATGCTCCTTTTTTACGTCGCCATCACGAGCCTTCAGGCGCGGACATCGATCTGCTGCAGACTGCAGACTGTCCAGCGACCTCCGTCCGCCTGTCCTTCGACTTGTGGGCTAGCTTAGGGAAAGTCGTCATTCGATACAGGATGACATTGGTGGCATGGTCCCTTGGTTGGGCATCACTCTTGCTATATGAGCAACTTTCGGTCCTTGATCGGTCCAGTGAGTAACATCGCCGCTACACGTTGACGTGTTTCTAGATCATCTTCCAAGCCTCGATGAAGCTATCGAAGGTGTTGCTCGTCGATCTCTCACCTACACGACCGGTTTAATGGTGATTGCCGGTACTCTGCAAGCAGTTCTTGATCCCCTCATACCCACCGAGAAGCTGCTCCTGGGAACTACTCAGTTCTTTGCGATACCTCTTGTCGCCATCATGACCATATGGACGTTTGGAATTGTTGCAGTAACCTCGATCGTGGTTTCGCTGGTGTTTCGGACTTTGAGGCAGACATACCTGGCGCTGTCCTGGCCACGAAAACAATCGTCAGTGATCGAAGCTAGAGGGAGCGCTAATTGTGTCATAGGGATGCGGCCTCCTTGAGCTACACGAGCATTGCCTCCGCTGCCGTTCTGCTACTCCTGGTGTTCATCTTGATCCCTCGGCAAGTGGCATTCGTCATCCTAGTCTTGATTCAATCGGCGTCACTGGCGACTTCTGATCTGGAAGTGAGTAGTCAGGATGATCCCTGCTGACTGGTGGCAAAGTCACCTCGTGCAAACCTGCTGTTTAGTATTTTCGTCTTCCTGCTCTTCCTGTTGCCCTTCAATGTTACTATCATTGCCGTCTGGGGTCGTAACCTATGGGCCGACTGGCGACATCCCTTCACCACTACGGATCACGATGCTTTGCCATTGCTTCCAGTTCTCGCTGTGGTTCAGCTCGGATGGTCCGGCAATCCGCCCCGAAACCGGAAGCTGTGAGTTGGCTGTTTAAATGAAAGCTAAAGTCTCTCTCAGGTTCAACCGATTGGCTCGCCTCTTCATCCTCGCTTTCGCCATCAGCGCGTTTCTTTTTGGTTCTCGATGGACCTTTATACTCCCTTGGATGGCAAATGTCGTGTTGGTGTGTCTTGTAGGACTGCTCTGGCCAGGTGGATGATGCAGCTGTTTGTCTTGGCAAGATCCGGGAAATCCCGGTGTCCCTCAATAAGAGATTTCCGGTCACCGGTTACGACCATGAGGGAGGTGCGAGAACTACTGTTTGACGATTTTACTCTCTACCGCGACTCTTTACGCATGTCGCATGCTACAACATGTCGTATTGTATCGCGTCACGCTCGATTACGTCCCCGCGAGCCGTAGTCGCCTTCCGTCCGCTCAAACATCGAATCGCTCGACGAGGTTTGGCACGGTCAGTGAGGTCAGTAAATACTCACCGGATGCCGGTGACGCGTTTCAGAGCGAGCTCGTCTCGCGTACAATCACTTGGACTTCCGACCTCATCCCATGGTGAGCACAGAATAGCAGAGCTCAACCTTTCCTCTTCGTCTAGGCTCCAGGTCTTTATCGATGAGAATGATGTCGTTGTCACCTGGCCGGATGGCAAGCAGTCTCGCTTGTGAGCCTGATCATCAGTTTTGGGGTTATGCCACTGATCACCAGCAGTGACAATCAATACCTCTTTGACCATTGTCGATGTCCGCGATGTTTCCATCCACAAACAAGGCAGCGGTTAAAGTCACTCCTCGATGTAAGGACATGATGGAGAGTTTGCGCTGACGCGCAGTTCCCTGCAGACGCCCGACCAGAGTCAATCCAGACTACTTCAGATCAAGTCACAATCCTATGGAATACACCCACCACCCACGAGTCGACCTACCCCTACGACTTTCTCAAACGGGCTTCTTATGATCCTCCTTTGTCCAGCCAAGCTCCAGATGAGTGGGCCTCTTTGCCCCAAGGCGGTATGTCATCTGAATTCAAGCAGACGGATCTTGTGGAATTCCAAGATTGCGCAATCACCGCCTTCGGTTCGCTACGACTCTCTCCTTCCCTCTGCCGTCGGCGAAGATTTAGCGGAAAGAGGGGTGCTACGCTGGCTGGACAAGGTGGTAAGCCAAAACGTCATCTGGACAGGCTGATGTCAGCATGACTTTGGTTTTTGTTTTGTTACTGGAGTTCCTGTAAATCCGGGGGACACGGAAAGTCTGATTCAACGGATCGCAACCATCCGACAAACCCATTGTGAGTGAAGGTGTGACAGAGCTGAGCTGACGGCAGACGGCGGATTCTGGGATTTTACCGCCGACATGGCCCATGGCGATCTAGCTTACAGCTCGGAGGCACTTCCAGCACACACGGACACGACGTATTTCACGGATCCTGCGGGGCTTCAAATCTTTCACCTCCTATCTCACACTGGCAAAGGGGGAACAACCTTGCTACTCGATGCCTTCTACACTGCAAATATCCTCTCGACACTCTATCCAACCTCTTATTCCTTGCTGTCACGCCTTCGTATACCCTTTCATGCATCGGGCAATTTTGGTACCCTACTTCGACCCGTGATCAGCCAGCCCATACTGCGACACGACGGCATGGGCCATCTCGTCCAGGTCAGGTGGAATAACGAGGATCGAGGCGTCGTCGGTGCGGGGTGGAGGCCTGATGAAGTGAGAGGATGGTATCGAGCGGCGAGGCAGTTTGAGGAATTGTGTCGGGATGATGATGCGGAGTATTGGGTTCAGTTGGGTCCGGGAACTATGCTTGGTGAGTGATTGGCCTTGAGGGATAACTGAAGTTAGTCATCGATAATCGCCGGGTGATGCACGGTCGATCTGCGTTCGACGGGGAGCGGCGGATGTGTGGCGCGTACATTGGAGCGGATGACTGGCGATCTAGACGGGCTGTACTGCATCAGCGGTTCGCGAAGAAGAAGGCCGACGAAACATGGGACATTGGGTGGTAATGCATCTCTTGCACATTTTAGATATTTAGTGGCGCCCGGAATGGGAAGTGATCGGTTGAGTCCTTCTGGAACGGCGAAGGCAAAATTCGGATCCTGGAACGCCTTGTCTTGATGAATCGAGTCAGGGCTGATGACTGACGTTGGACACGGTTCAGAGATGGACGATAGGCAATGAGGGGAGGAGGATCAACGCTGGAGCAGGTTTAGGCAGCAAACCATCTTCGTCGTCACAATCACCACTTCGATGCTCGCACAGCTGGTCGATCAAAGACACTGACAAAGCTAATGGTCCTGTCCCAGCAGATGTTCACGGACGAGATGGGAAGAGAAGGGCACTAGGCCGTCCTGATGAAGGCAAGTGGATGAGCTGCACCTGGAATGAATTCTAAGCTCGATCACCATAAAATTCATCAGACAGGAGACGAAATAGTCACGGTGTACAAGCAGATTTGGTCAACCATCTTTCAGCGGATCCTTCACATCATGAGAGGTATTGAAATGAGATGCTATCGCCACATCGTTGCACCCGGGATGCTATGCATGATGATAGGAAATGGGATAGGAAATGTCCGTTATGATGCCATGATGGTGGGTCGTGATATGTCCGTTATGATGCCATGATGGTGGGTCGTGATATGTCATCTATAGTTGTGGTGAGACTCGTAATGGGTTGAGGGTGGCATTCGCGCGTCCCACTCGACGCACGGCCATGACGAGTATGTTTAGGAGGGATAGGGTCGCTGGTGGGGGATGACGAGGCAGATGCAGGCGGTGAGGGATAGGGCCGGGCCGGGCCAGAGCGGATAGCTGAGGATTTAGAGCTATGCAGGTAATTGTGCGGATAAATGGGTCGTGGCGACTTGTGGACGTCCTTGGAGAATGCACTCTCGAGGATCTGTTGGTCGATCTTGTTCAAGGGCAGGATACCATCCCGGACCGCTTCTATTTGTCGCATCTTCTTCTCGCCCTTCTCGACGTCGCGTTTGGCGTTGTTATACATCCAGAGACCGACAGCTGTGAGACCGATGCCGACAGCTTGAACTGAATGGACGGATTGCTTGAACCAAACGATGGCGAGGCAGATGACGGCGATGCGTTTGACGAGCGACGCGATCGAGTAGGTCACCGGCGAAGTGGAGGAGAGGATTGCGAATGCCAAGAGGTTTTGCGCAAAGTGGACAGTGCCGTTGACAATGAAGTAGATGATGACGGAAGGGCCAGTACTCGGTACGCTGTGATGGAGGAGTCGCCACGCGTCCGAGTAGATCCATACAGGAATCATGAGGATGAATGCCATGCCGCTGGAAAAGTAGAGGAGATTGATCTTGTCGAGTTTGTGAGGTGTAGACGATTCGGTCGGCATGATCCTTTTAAAGAAGATGGTTTGCGAGACGAAGACCAATGTCGAACCGAAGGCGCATATTAGACCGAGTACGTTGGAAATCGTCAAGTCGAAGGAGCAGGCGAGCATGACTCCTAGAGTCAAGGGGAGAAGCGAGAGATATGTCGCAGGAGAATAGGATACTTGAAAGAGAAGCGCGTAGGCGAGCACGGTGAACAAGGGGGAGAGCGCCTGGCGTAAGCCTTGAGCATTGAAAAGAAACTCACCTTGATCGTATGTACCGTACTGACTGGAACGCGACTGATAGCCAAAGATCCAAAGATGTGACCGCCAACCTGGAACACCGCCATTGGCAGAGTTCCACGCAATATTGACTTTGTGGGATCCTTGAGACGCGACGATAGGCCGACCTTGCTGCAGACGATACAGTAGCCGGAGACGAAGAAGAATTGGACGATGGTGAGGGTGATGGGATAGCGGAAATTGTTGAGAATGACTTTGCCGGTATTTGAGGATATGGCCGAGGAGATATACCACAGAGCGCATAGGCAGACGAAGCGGATGGTGGAGAGAGGAAATGATGAGGGAAGGCCAAAGGGCCGAGGTGAGGGAGATCTTCTAGGTGTATCCAGCTCGGGGGAACCGTCCACTGCCTTGTCGTAGACGCCTACTCCGTTCACCTGATCGCTTCCAACCATTCTAGGTGGCTTCCCCCAAATCCCCACCGTCAAGCCTCTCGATCTCCCCGTCTCAACAGAATCATCTTCCCGTGGCTGACCCGGAAATGATCGAAGAGGAGAGAGGATGTCAGGCGAAGTGAGGTCGGCGGAAGATGAGGTGTGGGCGAACGGCGCCCGTTGCCGAGAGTCTGCCATTTGCGATGGACGAAATTGGAACGATAGGAAGCGACGAAGGGGGATTTGACGGTGGATTCATCGCATGTTGAGGGACGCTTCACTCGGATGCTAGAGGTTGAGGAGGAGTAATGTTAAGAAAGAGTGTGAGAAGCCGTGTCAGCCAGCGAGGGTAGGAAAAACTTGACGCGTCGAAAAAGACTACCGCTCAAAAAATGATTCTTTTGACTGGCAAAAGGAAGGAACTCTTGCAGCGAGGAAGCCCAGATGTGTAAGTGGGGGCGAATTCAAGGGTTTGGTGAAAAACTTTCTGCTGCTGGGCAGGGCGACTGGATGACAACAGGTAATTCAGCTCCCCCCTTTCAGTAAACGCGGGTCGAGACCACGTGGGAATTGCCTATATAAGAACGTATGTATGAATGTCCGAATTGATGGGGACGCTGCCAACTAGGCCTGTTTGCTAGTTGGATAGGCGAGCTGGTTACTACGCCTTCAACACTCTTTCTAAGTGGCTCGCCGTCGACGAGCTAGATCTCTCCCCTGAAAGCAGTGCCATCGGGTCTGTGCTCTGATTTGTGGAAACCGCCACCATTGGCGATAACGCCGGATATTACCGATCATTCGTTTCCGTCCACCTTCAAATTGACTCCACCATGTTAAATGAAGGCTTCCGCACTTTGGACTACAAAGGGTAGCAAGTTCCCGCAAACAATGAACGCACTGCACACCAAAGCAGCCCGAAGTCAATTGAGATTCCCCGATGGTCCCCCAAACACTGTGGAACCAACTATGCCCGACACGTCGGACCTGGCGGAATCTAGACTGATCTAGTAGAAAGAGCTCGGGCGCGAGATGCGAGATATATGACCGGTGTTTCTGGAAGGCCGAGGGAGAAGGACGAAGTTCGGCGAGGTTCCAGCAGGTTTGCCGAGGTTACTGGAGATGTATAAATAGAGGGTCCCGCTCATTGTCTTTACCTAGGCTCCGAGTATCATTATTGTCACCCCATAGTCCTTCTCCATACCGTGCCATTATCCTTATCTGGTTGAGCCTCCACAGACAACTCTTGTTACCCACCGACGATCGATCAAGCTACGGATCCTCAGACCGTCTTTTGTCCGATTCGAATCATTCCGTACAACCTCGAGCTACCTCGAGGTTACCTAGATCAGTTTCGAAATATCTCCTCTTGATATCGTAAGTGAGAACCACGTCATACAGTCGGCGGGTGCAAGCGCTCGATGGTCCGTGACAGCTCAGCACCGCCGGGTTCGTGCACAATCGGCGTGATCGCTGACGCCGACGCCGTCTTCGTCTCCGTCTCCGTCTCCGTCTCCGTCTCCCCTTTCTCCCTTTCTGCTAGTCTTTAAAGTCTCAAACACTCCAGAATCGAAGGGTAGCGGTGGCTGGACTAAGTTGTTGAGTAGGCTGCCGTCGGAGGAGATGTGATGGGTTGAGCCTGTGTCATTGGAGAAGTCGCCGGTGTCACTCTCGCTGGAGGGGATCTCGGCGAAGATGTGTCCAATATATGCTTGGGGTGCCGAGACATAGCCGTAGCCTTCGACGTTGTTGATTGACCCATTGCCGCCGCCGTTCTTCTTCTCCTTCAAGTAGGCTATAGCCTCTTTGATCCTCGCCAGCAGCCTTCTTCCGGCACTTATTGATGGTGTGATTGCGGAGGTCGTAATGGTCGCAGCGGGCTCTGTTGTAGTTGTCGTCGGTACTGCCGCTGCTGCTGTCATGATCGATACCGTTGCGCCTCCTCCTCTGGTCTGTACTGCCCTTTGCTTTCGAGCTTGACTTGGCTACCTTTTAGGTGTGAATATGGAGAGCTGGGAAAGCTGGCCGTTGGCCTTGTAGTGGGTAGGAGCTGCTTGACACTCGCGCTCATGCTCCAGGCCGCGACGATCTGCAAGGGACTTGTAGAGGCGGACAAGCTCTGTCCAGACTTTGCGTGGTTCAGGAAGTACCGCCGATGGGATCTTCAGCGACTCGAGATCGTCGCCAAGGGAGATGACGAACCGCTCGGACTTCTCCCAACCGTCGATGCGTACGTCTGAACTGACAGCTTCGGCGCTGAGAGTTGAATACTTCTCGTAGTGCTCGAGCATCCTCTCTCGCGTTGTTTTGAGCGGAAGTCACAAGAGTGATATGCGCGCTGAGAGGTCGGCACGACGGGAAGTGGTGTCCACCTTGTGCGTGGAGCTGATATGCCCGTACATGTCGTTCGCAGACCACATGTATTCGATCTCGGCTTGAATGCCGTGGGAAACAGTGAACACAACCGTTGATCGTGCTGTTGCCTCCCTAGTTGCCCATGCATCCCACTGCCTCCCTGTGCCGCTGTGAGTGTCGCTCCCGTTGTGCTCTGAGTGGCATCCGGCTGCTCATCGCCTGCAACCTCCCCTGCCGCTGGATGTGCTCCAGGGTCCTTCCTGCATGGCTCCGTCTCCCTTCCTTCAAGCACTCGGTGTGAGCCTTTCTCGAGGAGATAAACCGTGACTGCCGTCCGCCAGTGGTGAAGGACTCGGTGACCTGTAGAGTGGGGACCGTCTTGGCGAGGGACGAGAAGGAATCCGCCAAGACGAGATATGAAGAATTTTGATCGATCGACGTTGATGGGAGCGTCTAGGATGATGAGGATAGAGAGCCTTGATCTAGAATGAACGCGATATGTAGGTGAGGTCTGCAGCCGTCACTCTACGGAGTCTTGTTGCGATCGGATCTGCAAATCTCGACGTGGATAGGTAGCAAGCTGGTCGCTACCAATGGAGTCGTCCTTGCCGTCCTCGTGGCTCGCAATGTCTGTCAAAGGTTATGGGACTTTGTAGCAGACACACAGAACAGTGGAGACTTTAACTGTGAATCTGTGGGATCCGAGCACCTGTAGTGAAGATGCAAGACGTTCAAATACAAGTATGATGGATGAATGTATGTATGAACGTCCGAGGTGATGGGGAAGCTGCCAGCTAGACCTGTTAACTAACTCGATAGGCCGGTTTGGTTGTACGCCTTCAAAAATTCCCCCTGGGAGGGGTCGAGACCAGGTGGGAATTGCCTGAGCAGCGCGTCGGGCTATTTCATGTCATGGCATACGTTTAAGTTTTGTTCTCAAGCTAAGCATCTCAGCTTGATGGGAATACCATCGTGACCCATCTCGCAGACATAGATGTATGGTGCGTGGACGTCTACCTTCCAACGATAATCAAACAAAATGATGCTCCACAACCATGCGATACACGTCGTTGAAACATCCTGACATCTCCCCGGATCGATCTTGAACCTGTCACAAACAGTTTGCACTGCAACTTGCTTTGCCTCGTCGAGCCTGATTGTTTTCCGCGCTTTCCAGATCCTTTGTAGCTATTGTAAAGCTTATCAATCTCTCCCTTGAATTTCATTATGCTCCTTGCTCTCTTCGTCGAACCCTTGTCGGATAAGACGAATGACGATTCTGGCGGAAGAACCTTGACGAGCTCGACAAGGATTTTAGATTGTTTGGGTGCATCTGCATTGACATCGTTGAGAAGGGCCGCAATGTTGACTTCGCCGTTCGGTAGGACTAGCGTAAGCCGCTCGATGCCATCCGGTAGCAACGACCAAGGCATCTCTCTCGCCAGGCAGCGATTTCAGCTTATGTTCCACTGGAAGATTTCAGCGCAGGACATTATTTCCACTCCCTTGGAACGGGATTGGTCTTCATGCCAGTCACATGGATGATGAGATCATCCTTGCGGCCGTAGAATTTCCAAGTGTTTGGTATGCTTGGGTGTGGGGTGTAGAGATCGTTTGTCGCCCAACTGCCGTCGTCGCGATTGCACATGCTCAGGGAAGGGTAAGCACCCCGCACGACCAACTCAGATACCCCTTGGTCCTCTTGCTCGAAGGTGAAGTAAAGCTCCATGAGGGGCCTAGGGCGAACATAATCCCAAACGCCTTCGACTTCCATACCATCGAGAAGCGACCCTCCCTCGCTCGAGGCCACGAAATTCGAAAATGACACTCCGGCCTCGACGAGTGCGTCGCCAAGCTCATCCGGAACGGGACTTCCCCAGGAGACCACGTGCTTAAGCCGCTTAAACAGCTCTATCCCTCCTGCATCCCTTAACGCCTTCAGGAGTGCCGGAACGGCCCAACAGCTGTCAAAATTGCTAATTCGAAGGCATTGAATCAGGTTTTCGCCTGATTGGGATGGTCGTAGGAAAGATGTACAGCCGTCGTCCGTTCGCCAACGCGCCCCATGATGCTATTCGCGCATGACCATGACACAACGGCGTAGTGATGAGGTTATCACCTTCGGGCGGGCAGCAACTGCATGAGAGCTTTCTTGCCATCTCCGGTGATTCCATGGAATGGGCTTTGGGTCACCCGTCGATCCGCTCGAAAGGATGATGAAGACGGTCTCGTCTGACTCCTCGTCGTAGCTCAAAGCGGTCCGCCAGTGCGAGTCGTCGCCGACTTGTGGCATTCGTTCTATCGAGCACCACTCAACGGCCTCGACTCCGGGTAGGCACGCGGGCCACGTCGGCGAGTCCCCGGTTCTCCGGCCCATAGACGAGCAGACGAGCTCCCGTGGCTCGTAACAAAGATGGGAACAAATTCAGGTGACGTCGTGGTGGAGATATGAAGAGGAACACGACCCCTGGCATCAGCGACATCCAACTGGAGGCTTACAATCTCATTATTGCAAAGTCATCCAACAAGTAATCGATGCCACTCCTTCCCATGACTCCGATCACTTTTGATGCTTAACCCCTTCCTCCGCGGGCGCAGACGCGAAGACTGAGCCTTGGCGAAGGCTAAGACGTAGCGATGAATCTCGCCAACGGTGTACTCTTGAACGACTCTGTCGTTTAGCCGAGTATAGTCGCATAGAACGGCCTTGTCGCGGAGATGTGTGGCTCGATAGTCCAAGAGGGCATTGTGCGATGTGTAGGCAGCATGAGCTGCTCGCTCTTCCTCTTCTGTCCCGATGACTAAGGGTAATGCGTTGAGCGGTAGAGGGTCATTGGTCCATGCTCGGTCGGCAAGTTGATGACGCACAACACAGGCACGCCGTTAACTGAGCGGCTCGTGTGCTATGAAGCCTTAATTCTTGGTGTATCATCTTATGTGTGTGAGCGCGGACCCGAATTAGAAGAGCCTGCTTACCGGAGACACTGACGCTCGTCAGTAGTCTCGTCCGCAAAGGCCGAAGCTTGTCCCGCGGACGGATGACCAGATCTTCGGGGTCGAACCAGCCGTTCCAATGGCTATTGGGACAGTAAACATCGCAAAGTATAACGCATCGCATCATCAAACTTCATATCCCGCCGCTTCAAGGTGATCATCTCACCTTCATGCTTCTGGAGCTCTCTTTACGATTTTATTCCTACAGACACACCACGTGTCACGATCTGAAGCGAGCCGGAAATCCAGCCGTAGAGAGAGGTTCAGCTTCACCTGCCATCGATTCAACGGTATCATCCCATCATCCTTCGCTGGCTTGGAGGTTCAAGATGAGAACCTTCTCACACCGAGCACATGCTTCTGCCCGTTTCCTCATCCTACGCTCTGCCACGACCGCTTCCGCGTTTCCACCCCGCATCCCCGTTGCCCCGACCACCTTCTCCGCGAAATCATCCCCTCGCGAAGTCCATGAACGGCCCGAGGTTTTGCGTGGACTGTCACCGACCTCCAAGATCTCCTCTCCCCATGGAGGACAGATATCGCCGAGTCAAGCGACGATCGACGCCTTCGAGGGTCCCAGCCGTCCCAGATTGCTGAATGATCGAACGGGAAGGAGGGATCTGCCGCCCTTGAAAGTGAGATAGCGATATACTGTCTTATCTCACGCATAGCTGAGGATCATTTTCTCAGAATAATCTACCGTCATGTACGTCCCTGACATCTAGTAGGGGTGGTCAAGCCCTGATCTTCTGATAATCGTGCGTGCTCGCTTCTAGACATCGCCCTTGCAACCCTTGGTGTTACCGTCTGGGGTTTGTTCATACTGTACGCAACGAACGCGGGTACATGATTCCTACGGCGATTAGTTGTTTAAATCTGAGCTGATGATGGTCCATTAAGAACGACTAGCCTCTTCCGTCATGCGATCTGTTTTGTTCCAATTGCGAAACTCCGTCGAGGTGTCGGGAGTGCTTGGGGGAAATGTGAGGCTTGAGGACCCTTGGTGGAGTGAGTCTCGGCTGCTTTGGGACGAAGCGTTCTGATCGATGCGGGCGGTCTAGTGGTTGGCGATCCGTGGGTATCTGGATCGGTAAGTCTTGGATGATCCGGTCAAATCAAAGTCTCCATTCTCGGGATTGCTCCTTGCGCATCATCATTTGACCTCAAATTTTAGGTGAATACAATGCAAGGCCGCGTCGACTTGAGATTCCGGATCAAAGGATCGGAAGGTGCGTTACCGTCAGGCTGCCTGGCATCGGCATCTCTCGAAGCTCGCGATTGCTGATATGCGTTTTGAACGGTAGATACTGGCACCGTGTATTTCACCTCGATCCGGCCATCGCAAGGGGATCCATGGCGGATCGGTGAGGTCCACCTCAGCTCGATGGGAAGAAGCCTCATAGCTGATTATGACATGCAGTGCGGTATAAGCTCATCGCCGATTCGGGCGAGGTGTTGCGGCTCGAAGACCGAGCGGAGAAGATCCTGTGAGGTGACCTACACCTTGTTGTCTTACACGGTCACAATGTATTGCATACGACAGCGTCAGGGAATGTTCTTCTGAAAGTGGGCTAGCAATGTCAGCCACATTTGGAGAGATCCGACGTTATGTTGGTGTGGCTCTTCCCTATGGGAAACATGTTGCAATGCATGTCATACGACTGATAATCGCGACTCCTCTACATCTTGTGCACTCGGTCATTTACGCCGCCTCCCTCCGCCAAAGTCCATCGCCCCAACCCCGCTGCCGCCACCCCGTCCTCCTGGACCCCCGCCATCCTCGGAATGCGGTTGATGAAGCAGATTGTGTTTGTCGGTGAACTGAAACGTCTCAGCGCATGACTGGATCGATAATTGGGTGAACCTACCTCACTCAGGGCGTGGAGTTGTTGAGTGAGGGAGGTGAGGTAGGCCGTAAGCTGGACATCACTGTATTCCTGCACGATTCAGCCCTGGAATCCAGGTTGTCAGCCTCACCGTCATGAGCTCTTCCTGGAATTCCCTCGCATCCATCGTTGGCAAGGTCGCGACGAGTGCTGAGATCTGTCGGAGTATGGTATGATCTGGAGCAGCGGTTTCTGCAGCTCAGCTCGATCCCGTGAAGTCGCTCACTATTGATGACAGCCGTGACGTATTGTAGCAGGACGACTATCCGTTCATAGAGCATCCGGATGGCATTCCTTTGGGTCGTGAGGTTCCCGACGACTGCTCTTCAGCTTCGGTAAATCCATGGAACTCACCCGAATTTTCCTCCCCGCCCCCGTCCAATCCTCCCCTTGAAACGCCATCCACGGCGATCCGCTCGGCTTCTCCTGTCTCGATCCCGTACTCCAGTTGGACGAACTTCCCTTCACCCTGATTCTCCTTCCCTCCCTCCGCCAGAGCAGCTTCGTACACCTTCAGGGGAAGGGTTTGAGATCGCTCAGCGGGAGTCGGATCGAACAGGAGGAAGATTGGGGTGTCGATAGCGTTAACAAACTGCATTTCAGCCCGGGTCGCAGGCATCGACTTACCTGCTCGTGCAATGCAACATCGTCTCCATTCGGTTCCGCACCGATGGAATACCAACCAATGACGTCCAGCGTCGGAAACACCTGCCGGACTGATCCATTCAGCTGGGTCAAGACATTCCTCATGCACCTACACTGCTCCTTCCTGTTGGCCAGGAATTCGGTATTGAGCGTAAACTTCCCCATCTTACCACTCTCCCCCATCGTGACGTCTTCGATACCATCGCCTCCGCCATGAATGAGCTCGAAGGAGTTGACGATCGAAACTTCACGGTTGGACTGGGTGCCAAGGAGAGCGCCGATCACTGAAGCTCATCAGCTCCTGAAGTGACGATACTCGGATAAAGCTCACCCTTTGGAGAGTCTGAAGAAGTCAAGCGGGTACGAGTGTGATGATCGGAAATGTTGAGGATGGGTAACGGATGACTGAGGTCTCGATCAGCGCTACCAAGGACGGGAAGAGGCAGCAGAGAAAGCCCGAGCTCAACAGGTTGATGGCGAGGTCAGACGTTGCCCTGGGTTCCACCACGTGGGTGAGCTTGGAGGGTCCAGCTATGCTGTCGGAGTTAGACATGCTTGTGAAGATAGGCCGGGAGGGGGAAGAGGAAACAAGAAGGTGTCCGGGTGGAGGTTCGACCAGGGTTTGATTCCCTGCTCCTCTTTCCTTTCAAAGTGGCTTCTACGCTTTTTCGCGAAAGCAATGTCGTCCAGCACAACGCCGACTGCGACGCTTGACGAATTCAAAGTGACTTCGATCTGGCTGACTTCGATTTCTGCCGCTGCTGATCTACCCAACGAGACAAAGCTCGAGGTACATTGATGTCTCTCAGGCCGATGGGATCACGAGCTGATCTCCTCTCTTCCAAAGCTATACGGGCTATTCAAATTCATCAACACCTCATCCGGACCGTGAGTACCTTGGGTCCAACGGCCTTGCTTGAGCTCATGCTCATCATCATATACACAGATCCGACTCCCGACCTTCAATCTTCTCGCCGACCGCAAGGGCGAAAAACGATGCCTGGACCGCTTGTTTCGCCAGATACGGATCCCTCTCGAACGGTCACGAACGAGCTCAAGGGAGATATGTGGAGATAGCGAAGGGAATCGGGTGGTCTGACGAGGGTGTCGATGAGGAGGACGAGGATGTCGATTGGGACGACCTCGATGGGGAGCCCAGCGTGCGAAAGGAGCAGGGGAAAGGAAAGTTGAAGGGCGGGATGGCGGCGAGTGTGAGTGTCATGGCGGATGAAGAGGGGGAACAAGGCTGAGTCTACCCAATCACCCGGAGCTTTGCTGAAGGGATCAGGGATCTGTCGAGTCCTATACATGAGGCTGTCGTCGAGGCGAATGTCGAGGAGGTTCGGGCATTATTGTCAAAACACCCGGACCTGGTCAACGCAAAAGATGAATATGTGTGTCTTTCAGCGTAAGACTCCCCAGTCATCAGCTGATGACCCTAGGGATATACACCGCTCCATCTCGCTGCCGATAGAGGGTATCCGAGTCTCGTAAACGTTCTCTTGGAAGCTGGAGCTGATCGAGATGCTAAAGTGAGTCCACCTTGGTTTCCTATGGCGTTGACTGATTGACGGGGAAGGACGAGGACGAGCAGACACCTTGTATGCTGGCTGAAATTACAGGACGAGGGGACATCACCGCTCTGCTACGGCGAAGCTAAAATGCATTTGATGAAATGGTGTATCAATATGAGGGTTATCAATGCTTTGTTGGGTATCTTGCTAGATGCTTCGACGCATCCGGATAGCCACCAATGGATCCGCTCCAATCTCCCCCACAATGGACACGCTCCCGTCCAGCCTGCCGTCCTGCTTGCATGCCACATGCCACCACCTTCCGGAACCCAGCACCGCGACGGCTGACCCTTGTCCTGTCGTATCCGTCTCGTTTCCCGCAAACATCGCTTCCCCACAATTATCACATGTTCTGATCATCGGCCTCCAACCTCGCTGTCGTCTTTCCGAAATCTCCTGTACCGACACGAACAGGTCTGCCTCTACTAGTCGCGTTGTCATGCTCAGCATATCACATTCCGCTCGATACGAATCAAGCATGCCAGTGAGGATTGTCCGAAACTCGGAATACGCACTCCCTTTCTTCGCCTTGGTCGCAGGGGTCGAGGTCTCCACCAATCGCTTGAAAAGACGTGGGAAGGAGAGCGATTGCGACGAAGACGAGACGAGAGACTGGAGGGTTTCTTGCATAACGGAGCGGATCGAATCGATGACAAAGTCGTCGATCTGATGGTCGGCGATCGCTTTCTGAGGGGTAGGTTGAGCCAGTCCAGCCACAGAATGCACGAGCTCGACAATCTCGCTTAACACTGCAAACCACATCTCCTCGGCTTGTCCTGTCCGACCTGTTGAGTGTTCTTGGCAAAGCCGTACTGCCATCCGGGAGACCGACCGTAAAGTTTGCAGGGCCATGTGGATGGTGCCAGTATCATGCGATACTATGCCTTGGCCTAGATCTGCTCCTTTGAGACGTAGGATTCTGCCAACAGTGTCAAAGGTCTCTTCCGTCTTGCCCTGCCGGTCGAGTGCCCATAATTGACCCTCGTAGAACTCGCATCTGTCGCATTCATCCGCCAAGCGGGGAATATCAAAGAAAGTCGGTCCACGAGCGTCGAGAAAAGTGACCACGGTGCTGGAATCATTACGGCAGAGCAGGGATACATACTGGTGTCTGGCTGACATGCTGATATGCGCTGACGGAGTGCGGAGGATTGGCAATGGACCCTTCTCGTCCTGATCATCGATCGAAGGCTCCAACAGACACCTTAGATATGCCATTTGCTTGTGCTCGGAGAGGCGGAGATTTTGGACGGCTAGATCATGTATCGATGGCAAGTCCTTCTCGAGAAGCAGGGCGGTCTGTCGGACGCTCGAGTCTAGTAGATGAGGCAATGCCTCGGTCATGGCATCTGTGACCTCTTGAGAGAAGTTCGAGCGAAACGATGATTCCTGGATGATCTCGTCGAGATTCGTGAAGATTTCCTCGCCAGACTCAGGATCTTTCAAGAATGTCGAGATGAGCGGTGCCCATTTGCGATCCTTGCGATATGTCGCACGGAGGATTCGGAAGAAGCCAGCGTCGTCGAAAAGCTTATTCATGGCTTCGGCGTCCTGTGGTGTGTAGGCAGAGAGCAAATATTCCGCGGCGAGCTGTCGATCCTCGCGAGTGCTTTGGTCTGGATCACTGGATAAGCTGACAAGAATGAGTTGGAGTATCGAGGGAGGGATATGGAGGAATTGAGTGTATTTCGGCAGATTGCGGGAAACGAAGATATGCAGGAAGGTTATTTGGCCGGTGTGAAATATGTCGGGTTTCATCACTTCGAGCATGACATCGACGACTGATTGTCGGCTGATGGCGCCGCGAGTGTCATTGAGGTATGGATCCTCAAAGGCGATATCCATTGCGTGCAGGAAGGCTTCGGTATCGAAGTGAAGAAGGAGGATGAGGTAGGGGTACGGTTCGTCGAGAGAGTCGGAAATGGCGATTAGCTCGCCCTCCGGGCCGTCTGGCCAGATCACAGGCCTCCCGGAGAATAAGAAGCCGTACACCTCTGATCGAGCGCGAGTCCCCTCGGCATCGGACAATTCTTCCCCACTGGGATAAGAAAGGCCGGACAGAACATTTTCCATGTATGCGAACAGCTTGTACGCGTCTGGTGCAAGGCTCTCCGGGTCCTGGCCGTCGTTTTCGCCGACAAGGGAAGGACGGTCCAGCCGATTGCTTTGGACCTCCTGGACAACTCGGATGAGCTTCACAATCGGAGCAACATAGTCTCTCATCGCTCGGGTATAAACGTGGATGAGCGCGTCCCACAGACCGTGAGCCTCGCACAACCTGATCGCCTGGTTGATGTCAAGCGCCGTCGGCTCAACGTGCCAGATGATCGCCTCGGCTTGCTGAAACTCGCCGTGTTCATCGTGGGTGCTGATGAGGGCCTGGATGATGTTTGGCGGTATCTCAAGTACTCGTCCATCAAAGATATAGGGCTCGAGCAGGCGGAGAAACATGCCCTGGATCCCGGCGGCAGCGAAGTGCTCGAATGCGTCATCGAATAGAAATGATGCGTCGTTCATCGAGATGCACGCCTCGATACAGGACGAAGCGAGACCCTCGAAGAGGCCGGTGAGGTCAACGCCCCGTCCATCGATACTATAGTGCGTATCGTCTCTCATCCGGTCGTCCGAGAATGCCCATCCGAGCGATGCTCGCATGAGCTCGCGGATTCGTGTACCGATAATCGTTCGCCGCTCCTGCGCCTCAGACGGCAGACCAATGACATTTCCGGGTGCGCGGTCTTCGAAGTAGGCGAGAGCAACGCGAATAGCGCCCAATAAGTCGCCTCGATGAACCCGGGCGAGAATGCGATCATTCCAGTGAAGGAGACTGCCGACTTGAAAATTGCCTTTGGTCTGGTTCTCAGTGCTACTCTCGAGGGATCACTCACCAGTAGGAAGAGCTTCCCCCGATGGGTCCGCACGCTTCCAGCGAGGGAATATACCAAGTCCCGTTGAGCTGCTTCTTGGCCGAGGCCTGAGTATGAAGGTTGACCTACAAGAAGGCTTGACTGAAGAGGGGTGTTTTCGACCGGCGTCATTGGGCGCACATCAAGGAGAACCACTTCAGCAGATGTGATCAGGACAATATGCTGATCATCAGCGCAGCCCTCCGACAGACACTCACGTTCTGGTCGAACCAGAACAGCGCTTGAACCGGGTGCGGCGCCTCCCACTTGCGTCCTTCTACGAATGTCAGAGTCGGTCGAGAGACTCCCTTGGGGAGTGAAATATCGGTGGATTCTCTTGTTGGCGCCCGAACGCGAACGAAGCGCACTGCTGTTCCCCAAGAATAGGCTAGGACCGGGTCCGAGGAGGCGTCGCTCCCGTCCTCGACTTCACCGGACCGCAGCCAATGCGTACAACCCACGAGCCCTCCCGCCTCCCCTCCAGTGTTGTCCCGCGACTTTCGGAACCATGTCTTGGCTTGAGGCTTCATACCCACGATGACCAACTTGGTCGAGGTGAGCAGCGCCGATAGCTGAAACTCGTCGGTTGTATGTGAAGTATCCCCTAATGGCAAAGGTAAGACCGCGAAGAGCGTCGTCGGTCGTTTTGACGGATGTGGCGGGATGTCGACCTCCTTATCAGGGTAGCTGCCCAACATCCGAACCACGTCGTTGCTCTCCACACCTATGACCTTCCCCAGACTCCACCAAAAGGCGCGGCCGTGCTCATCTCCGGAGGTGATAGACGTATGACGGGCACCGACGAAGCCGACTTGAAGGATCCGACTGCCTTGGAGATGGCCCTCTTTTCGGCCCGATAATACTTGACGTAAGGTCAACGCCAGAGTTGTCCTGGCGGGTTTGACGGGATTCGACAAGTCGTATAGGTGGATATTGCCGGAAGCGTGGCCGACACCTATGTAAGTCCGGTCCGAAGAGATCGTAACAGCCGTGACGGGACCTGCAGAAGAGATCAGCCGTACATTTCATTTTAGTGACAATGACTCTTACCCATGCCATCGGATCCGAGAATGCATTTCACCTCCTGATCGAACCCGTACACCACTACGCGACCACTCTGCGTACCCACAGCAATCATGCCCCTGGCATCCATGACCGTTGGGCTACCTAATGATGTTTCGAATTCCCCATTGACCGCAGACTGTTTCCCGTTCGGCGCACCCAGCATAGAGCTCGCTGTTCTGCGTGCTGGCGGACGCGGGGAATACGCAATCGCGGCTGTCTTGCGTGAGAAGAGGTGTGCTGACATTTGCCTGAGAGGATGAAACGTGAAAGCTGGACTTTGGTCCTTATGCTCCTCTGGCGGTTCTGCTGGAGAGTCCGTCATTGGAAGTCGGGATTGGGAGGTGGTGGAAATGGAATCAGAGTGAGTCATGGAAATTTGGGAGAAATGACTGGGTGTTCGAGAATGCGTGGGGGGTCGAAATGAGGACTGCTGAGTCGTAGAGGATGTGGTGCGAAGGTGAGACCGTAGTCGAGAGACAGAAGGGTCTGACGAACATTCAGATGATTTCTCTAAGTAAGATCTGGAAGCTCACGGAGATACGGGGTTCCTCTCAGCGGACTTGGAACCACGCCAGAAGATCTCAATAGGACTTCTCGACCGGCGAGAGACTCAGAAGACGGGGAAACTGTCCTTTCCGATACGCCATCCTGCTTGCGAATTGAGCTGCGCGAATGATGTGAGGGAAAGGACCGACTTTGGGAGGGATCGCATGGACCCCGATTTCCTCCTCCTCTAGTTCTCTTCCTGAATGGTCTGCCCCATTTGCAAGATCGACCACGTCCCTAAAGCCCTCCTCGAGTTGTCCCTCTAGGTCACCGAATCCAGGCTTCCGTGAGATCGCGATATTCCCATCATGGCTATCCAACTTGTGTAAACCAGTCCCGTTGATCCGTTCGGCAGGATGTGCTAGTAGATCTCGCATGCGGCGCTCGTACTCGATGTTATCAAATCGCTCGCCGTCTGGAATTGCAGTGCGCCGCCGTATTGTTTCACCCAAGTCAGTTGGCGGGGTAGGGTGTGCTGGCCAGACTGATGAGGCTGTCGGATGCCACACACCTGTGGAGTGATCTTGGGCTGTAGACGACCACACAGCCAGGACACCCTCCTGCCCAGTAACTGGCAGTGAGATTGGCGAGCCCTGCAGTGACGGGGTTCGGCGCCAGTAATCACTCGGACCGGCCTCCAGACCCTCGTCTCTGCTCGTCTTCGCTTGAAGACCGGGCGGAGAATTCCGGCTACCATGCATGCTCATAAGCTCCTCGTCTTCCGAGCCGAACGAGGAGTCTTCCAGTTTCTTTCCATTACTCCTTCCTGTGAGCCTTGCCAATAGACCTGTGGCAGTAGAAGTAGAAGTCGAGGTTGGACTCCTCCTTCGTCCACTTTGAGAGCTCGCGCGTATCGTGCGATTACTAGACGATGTTGATGATACGGTAGAGTCTTGTCGTCTCGGGCCCGGTTGCGGCGGAGAGGTCATCCTCGGATCCTCAATGAGAGCTTTGTATGGCCAGCAACATGGCTGTGGTAGTAGAGATTTCCTGGACAACAGCTGTACCGAAGCCCTGGGTCATTGTTTCAATGTCAGGTACAACACGGCGATTATCAGGCTCGGTACTGCGTAAGTGATTTTTATTCGCAAACAAACTCCATCACTCAACCCTCTCTTTCGATCCAACGATTTTCTAATCTCCATCAGTACTCGATTGGCTTGATGTAGATCTATATATAGCCTCGAATACCCAACCACCCCGTGTTGACCTGTCCGACCATACTGCGTCGGCGTGATGGCCACGCCCGTTCCTTCACCTCACAAAGCTATCACCATCGCGAAAGGTCGTCCAACATCGCCACTGGCCCCTCCACCCCCGCCAAAGCCTATGGATCTCAACAGCTCGACGCGACCAACGGACATGGAGACCGGTCAAAAGGCTACAAGAAGGGCGTTTCATTGCGATGTGGTGGTGGAAGGGGAAGGCGAAGGTGAGCTGATTCCGCTAAGATTTCGCTACTTCAGGATATTCATCAGGCTACTGTAGAGACGGCAGATTTCCTCCTTCATCTCGGAAGACCTCTCGCTACACTTGTCAACCTGCCAGCACCTCCGTTCGCCTCCCCTTCATGCCTTACTTCACCCTTACGCCTTTCCATCCCTCCAGAACAGCAGGAGGATGAGACCGCAGAATCGGAATATACAGCGGAACAAAGGGAAGAGGAGTCGCGAAGGTTGTGTCAGCTCGTCGAGGAGCTTGTCAGTACAGAGCGCAGCTATCTCTCCCGTATACGCGCCTTGAAAGAGGTCAGTCGTAACCGCTCGTCAATCTCTTGTCCTTCTGCTCACATTTGTGCAGAGCTATGCCGACAAGCTCAGAACGTACGCCCGAGACCCTAGTCAGATGATACTGCCGCTTTACGAAGCAAAGGCTCTCTTCGCCAATATCGACAACATCGTTTCAGGAAGTGCCGCCTTCTATGTCGACCTCGAGGAGCTGTGTCATGCAGGAGAAGCTGAATCGCGCATCGGTGATGTCTGCTTGAAACATGTTGGTCACTTATCCCGTGTGCAAGCGAAAATGCTGAGAAATCGGCACAGCTCAAGGAGCTCCGTACTTTCGAGCCGTACAGAGTGTATCTGAGCAAGCAGGATGAGTCGCAGAAGATGTTGCAGGACGGGTTAAAGAAGTACCCTGGGTTTGGTGTCTTCATCGACGTGAGCATTTACCCGAGACCTATCGGCTATGCTGATGGACTTGGCAGCGGACCAAATACCAGACTATCGGTATTGGTAACATCGGTCTTCGGGAACTTCTCATGGAGCCAGTGCAACGTATACCTCGTTATACTCTACTGTGGCATGGTGAGACGATTCCCCTAAGTTGCGCTTCGCTGAGGTCGGCACGTAGCGATCGTCAAATGCATGGCACCGCTCTCCCCACAGCGCGACAGACTATTCGAGGCCATCGAGATCGCCTCTAGAATCGCTAAATGCGAGCCTGATCCTCAGACAATAAGGGCGACTGTCATGTATTGCCTGGAGCGGAATGTGGAGGGCTTTCCGGTACGTCCCGTTCAGGCCTGCAAAGCGCATAAGCTTATCTTCTTTAGGCAAACATGTTCAGCAATAATCGGGACTATGTCGATTCGATCGACGTTGAGGACATACCAGCCGATTATCCCCTTGCATCGTCCCCGATGTCTCGGCACCGATCTCATTCCCGACCAATGTCCATGACTTCGAATTCGACGTCGGCTTCAATCCCTTCCCTCGCTTCCTTCACTTCGTCTGCATCGAGCTCACAACTCGCCACGTCGACTCAAAGCAGCACTGGCAACACCGTCGCTCCGCTTCATTGCAGTCTCTTCCTGTTCAATGACAAGCTTATGATTGTCAAGCGGCAGTCGAGTGCGATCAGTGGTCGCAAAGTGACGGGCTTGGATGACGTCCCGAGACTGGTAAAGACTGGAGGCGGTGTTGCGATATTGGACAAGACAGGTGCCAAGAGGGACAAGTTGAGCTACCGCGGTCTGGTCGATGTCCTCGATGTCATCGCATCGGACGTTGGAAATGGTGGTGAGCCGTGAAACCCTGACCCTCCCTGCTTCGGCTCACGGCCATTCTTAAGACTTCCATCTCTATTTCGAGCGACCACCTATCGATCAGTCCGAAAGATGGTCGACGAGGCCCTTTCGATTTTTCACGACCGTCCATCCTCCTTTCGCCATGTGTATGGATCCTGTCGCAACTCGGAAGGATATGATGCGCTTCATCGAGAACCTATGGGCGACGCAGGCACAGGCAAGGCTGAGAATGACGCCCAGCACAGGCAGATTGAGCCCTCGGGCTTTGATGAGTAGTGAGGAGACGGTAATGGAAAGCGCAGGCGAGATGTTCGGGAGAGCGAAATGCTTCTGTAACATTCTGGATAGAAGGGCTTGGAGCGGGCACCCGAAGAAGGTGGGTGAGCGGACCTCGAGGGCATAGCTGATGTTCCTCTTAGGCTAAAGTGGCGATTCATGTGGACGAGGACGGCATAGCACAAGACCTGCCCAGAAGTGAGGAGGGTACGCCTTGCATGATTGTCAGGCTGCAGCCCATGGCTGGCGGATTGTGCCGATTTTCTTACATGACAAGCGCTGGAGATGGGGGTGAGCGAACCGTCATCGATGTCGGTGAGGTAATGAGCAGAATCGTGACAACGAGTGAGTCAGGCAGCGAAGAAAATGGCTGAATGAAAGTCCACCGTTACGGTATCTTTCGCTTCCGCATGTCAACAATCTCGGCGCCCACTACACCCTCATCCACCGCTCACCGCCTGCGTCCTTCCATGCTCAACTTGGATGCTATTTCGCGGAACCTTTTCGGGACAGGAAGTGTTTCCAGTCGGAGTCAAGCCAATACAACGGACAGCAGCGAGATCTTCGGGACTACGAGCACCAAGAAGAGCAAGTCTGGACTCAGCCGTTCATCTACCCTGGAGACAGATTCGCGTCTTTCCATCGAGACGGCCAAGACCGCCTCGATGGAAGCCGAAAAGGATAAACCTCGTGCATTTGGGTTCCCATCCGATGATCCCTCTCAGCGCGAACTTATTGCTGGGACGCCATATGGGGCCGTTGGCCGGCTTGGCATGGGTCAGAGCGAGGTCGACCTGAACGAGCGGCTTAATCTTGCGAGAAAGAACAGCAAATCCATGGCAATGCTTAGTCCAAAACCGAGTGGCGCCCGTAAACTTGGCTCGAAGAGCGTTGCAGAGCTGCGTAGCCAGGTCGAGATACGTCAAACGACAGAGCAAGCCGAAGAGGCTCTGCGAGAAGCCTGTGAGCCTTGATGATAGGCATTCTGCTGACTTCCAGTGCGATTTGGGTCGCCGACCCCGATGTCACCTACGGCACCCTTGCGCGTCCGCAACAAATCGCCATCACCGGTCAAGGCCTCCAGCTCGATTGTCGACTCGTCACGAAGCAGACAGGAGTTGATGACTGTCGAAGGCAACTCACTTCCCCGCGGGAGTACAACTGCCGACGCCGCCCTTGTTGCATCTCCCAGACAGATGGGGAGTCCGCCACCTCAGCCTTCGAACACTGCTGTCACCGGTCCTCTGTCGCCGCGACCTCAAGGCCCTCGCAGCCCAGTGCCGAAAGCCCTGATTTCCACGCCGAAACTCGGTTCTGCTCACACCCGTCTCCGTGTCCTCTCGGGAGGCGGCCGCCGAGTATCAGCTGGTCGTGAGACAATCCCCCTCAAAGGAGATGAGAACAGTTCGCCCTCGCGAATCACGCCGACTGTTCAGATAGCGTACAAGAGGCAACACTCCGAGGACCAGCTGCAGCCTCGCAAACGCTCGCCTTCGCGCAGTCCGCTCGAGCCAAGGATTGTAGACCCATCCCAGATCTTGCCAGAACCTCTGAAGGTTCCTTCGCTGTCGAAACGGTCTGGAAGCAGGCGATCTTCAGGAGTTAGGACGCCAAGGAGATCTTCTGGCCCGTTAACGACTCCTAGGATGGTGTCGTCCGAGACTGCCTCGATTCAGGCGGCAACTGGTGCGACGGGAGAAGACGAAGTCATGTCGGTTCATGCAGATGTTCAAGATGCCATCGAGGCGGCGCGACAGAAGGTGAGCTGAAACGCGCCACGGAAAGCTGATGACAGATTATCGAATCCCGAGCAATAGCGAAACGACTGAAATCGGAAGTGCAGGGTTTGCGCAAACAGCTGAGTAAAGAAGCACTCGGGCGGGATCTCTCTGCGAGGTTGGACCGTACTCCATCTTTGCCGCGGTCGCCGCAACGCCGCAATATCAACGTAGGTTTCCAGTCCCGGCTTGGCTAATTATGCAGCGATTGATCGACCTGAACCCCTACGACCAGACCTCAGCTTCTTCAAGGAAATCTGCCGTCGCGCACTCGAGTAGATTCGAGGTCGACAATATCGTGATGGAAGAATGCGCTCGAGGGATATCATCATTTGTGGATCGATTGGAGGGACAATTGAAGCAGGCTTTGGCGGATGGGGATCAAGCGGTGGTTCTGACCCGAAGTGCGGGGAAAGATAGAGATTGGGTGAATATTTCCTCACATGTCGGGGTCACAACTAAGAGCAGCAGAAACTATCCGAAGTCGAGCGGTTGCAGGCTCAAGTCAATCGAGCGAAAGGGCACCAAGATCTGCTCAAGCAGCAACTAACCGACGTACAAGTTGAGGTAGACGTGATCTACGAGGTGAGTGCCCTGCCTGGAGGTCTGCTTACCGATCTAGGCCTTCAACACCGAGCTCGATGGAATGTTCACAGACACGAATCTCCCCTCGACCGAAGCGTTTGCAGCAATGCGGCGGGATCTGCAGCTTGCAAAGGCGAAACGAAACGAGTTGGCTTTGGAAAACATGAAGCTGAAACGGGACCTGGAGGAGGCAAACCTGAAGCGAGAGCAGTGCGTCTCGAACGGCGTCTGGCCACAGTGCTGACAGCAATGACAGATGGGCGCAAATCCTTCGCACTCAAGGTGTCATACCATGAGCAACCTACCACGTTTTCCGCCCCTGCAGCCCCACACATGACGAGCGATCCTCAAGGATACCCAGCAGTAGCGATAACCCAACAGTGCCATAGTTTCCTTCTGGTCAATGTTTCACTTGGTTGTCTCGGAAGCATGCGAACATACTCGAGACGACTCGGGTTGTACTATAGATGACGTTATTTCCGCGTGCGACGTCAACAAATTTGAGATTCGAGCACCTATAGTGAAGACGCCAGACGGTCGGTCATACACAAGTATGGTGTATGTATGGGGAAGCTGCCTACTAGGCACGTTGGCTAGCTGGATAGGCGAGTGAGGCAGGTTGACGCCTTCAACAAACAAGCTGGGATTTACGACACGTCGCCACTCTCCTTTATCTTAGCATTCCTTCTGCCAGGACAAACCGCCATTGACGAGGAAAGCTTATCGAGGGCTTCGCTGAATGTCCGACGAGGAAGGGCCCTCGTCGGTCCCTTTTCCGCGGTCAGCCTCCCCTCCGCATCTACCCTTCCCGGAGCTCGACTGTCGTTGGATGCACGCTGGCGCTCAACACCTCGACCTCCTTCCCACTCCTATCACCACTGCTTCGACCACTTACAAGTCCTTCTCTCAGGATGAGTCCATTCGGATTGAAGAAGCATGGTGGGGTTTAGCCGAGGCGGAACGGCGAAAAGCTGTTATGGAATGGGGCATAAGTGAAGGAGAAGGAGCGCCTGCCAAGGTGAATGCAAAGAAGAAGGAGGCTCAACCAAAGGAGAAAGAAAGACGTGGCTCAGGAGGAAGCGTCAATTCGGTCAAGTCGACACATCCAATCGACGAGTATGCGAATGGCGATGAAGGTGTACCGGACCACGAGGTATTGCGGTCTGGCGAGGAGCAGGCCGAGGCCAATGGAGACGGAGTCTACAAGGACCTGATGCAAAAAGCCCAGAAGGAGTATGAGGACCTCGAGCTTATTGCTGGTGTACCCGTCAGCCAGGCATGTTGTTACATCGTTTCGCAGAGGGAGTTTGACCCAGTGCATAGGACTCTTTGTTCGAGGTCTCGTTGCCAACCTTATCCCTGCACCCGGTCTTCTGGTCACATACCGGTCCGAGGGTGTCGGTCTTGAGGGGTAGCTGGTTTGTCGTGGACGAAACAAGGCCTTGCTCTTGGGAGTTGGCCGAGGAGATAGAGAAAGGCTACCTGCGAGTGCCTCGTTGTAGACGAACTAGGGATTCCAGCTAATTTCTCATGAAACAGGGAGATCAAGCCATGGCAGGTATACATACTCTATCGGGAGCGCGAAGATCATGATTGCTGACGGTATGCATAGCCATCTTACAAGCACGAGCTCGCAACGGCTATCTCGCTTGGACCGGCAGCTGAGGAGAAGCTCAAGTATAGCTTACCAGCGCGGTTCGGCCAGGGTCTGGGGATCATTTTCGACGACGGGGAGAAGGGGCGGCTAACCACGTAGGTTCCTGATCGTCGAAAGCTATTCCGCCATGACTGATAATTACAACCAGTACCGGTGCCATGACCTACCTTTCCCGCGCATTTTGGTCCTCTTTGCGCGCCAAACCGTCGGGAACATACGTCTATCGCGGATATTCTGCCGCACGGACCGCCTCCGGGAAGGAGAAAGAGGATTCGGCTCACGGCAAGCGATCTCGTAGTGCATCGAGATCCAGACGCGGCAGCGCAAGCAGTTCCCGTTCGGCTGCCATGGAAAAGGACAAAGAGGCATCGCTTCTCAAAAGGACGATATCCAGGGATCAGCCGATAATCGAGCGAACGAAATCGAGTGATCAGTCGTCTGCAGTTGGAGCTGGTATGAAGGGAATCGGGATGGGCGAGAAGGAGGTCAGAGGAACAGAAGAGGCGATCGAAGGGGTGAAGGAAAGGCTCAAAGGGGCAAAGGATGCTGCCACTGATATGCCTGAGAATGGGGTAAGTCAGGGGGATCGCAAAGCGCTCGAGGAGGAAAATGCCCCCATCGTGAGTGGCGCTCGCTCCACTTGATATGACGGTAACAATAGGGATGTTTCAGGTCGACGCGAATGATGATGATGCGCCTTGTACGGACTTGATACTCGTGATCCACGGGATAGGCCAACAATTGGCCACCCAATACGAGGCATACAACTTCGTGTGAGTTGTGAGCCTCCAATGATTCTAGCGATTGATCCTAAATTTCACAGGTACGCCGGAAATCAGTTGCGGCAAGTCTTAAGGTGAGCTCTCCAAGACCTCGATTATCATGTCGACTGAAGCACCATAACGTAGAAAGCAATCAGCGAACCCAGCTCTTGCGTCCATCATCCGAGACCGGAGGTGTCAGGTGCTACCTGTTCAGTGGCGAGCATCCCTCATGCTGGATCAGGAGAAGACTACCGAAGACAAAGAACACGGCATGGACAATCGTTTCCGGATGGAAGATATCACCATCAACAAATCGATCCCATATGTCCGGGAGTTGACCAACTCGGTGGGCTCTAGTGGCACCGGTAGCGGTCCAGTTGACGTCCTGGTCTTTAGGTCCTCCTCGATATTCCCCTCTTCATGTCTCATCATCGACAGAAGATGATTGAAGCCGTCTGTTTGCAAGCCAATAAGCTATATCGTCTATGGATCGCCCGGAATCCAGACTTCGAGAAGAACGGCCGCGTCCACCTCATTGGTCATTCCCTCGGGTCAGCGCTCGCCACTCACATCCTGTCAAATCAGCCAACCAAGATGCCGAACCTCAGTCAGCTTCCGAAGCAGGTTATTACCAAGACAAGAGATCGGTTCTTGTTCAACACTAGTAATTTCTTCATGGTTGGGAGCCCGCTTGGCATCTTTCTTCATCTGGACCAGACGCAGTTGATGCCGAGGAAAGGACGGGAGAGGACGATGCAGTCCCCGCAGGACGAAGCCGTAAGCTCCTGGAAGTATTAATGATATGCTAACACGACGCGGCTCGATCGATCTGGCAAGTTTGGCTGCATGGCTATCGACTCGTAAGCTGGCCGCCTACCTGAGAATCAGGCTCTGACAGACTTGGTGTAGGCTCTATAACATCTTCTATTATACCGATCCCGTCGCCTACCAGCTCAATGCGGCTGTCGATGTCCGCCTCGCAGCTCGCCGCTCCCCGCTGGCCATCACATCCGTTACAGCACCTTTTTATGCGCCGGTCACCGATAGCTTTGGAACCATCTCTCGATACCTTCCAGCCTACCTTGGTGGCGGAGGAAGTGAAAAGAAGCCAATTCGACCTGGAGCAATCCGGTTGCCCAGCGGAATCGAGGTCTGTCATGCAACTCTCATTCCTCATCGGACATTGTTTGACCGGGGTGACAGATGACCGGTCCAAGCGGAGAGGAGCGCTTGGAAGGATCACGAGGGGAGCGGCGATTCTCCGCATTGAACCCTCACGGTAACGTGGACTTCTTCCTTCCCTCGGCAGGGGTGAGCGAGTACCTGGGTAAGGACAATCTGTTTAGCGAGATCTAGGCTAATTACCTCTGGGTCAGATATGATCACCGCCCACGCGTCATATTGGACAGACGCGTCGTTTGCGGCATTTCTCTTAGCGGAAACCTTTTCCACCAGATTGGATCTTCTTCGCACTGGTCTAGGTCTTGCACGAGAGCTCTTGCCCGAAGATACAATGCTTTAGGTGATTTTGGAACGTTCTAGATAGATGGATACCCAGCATGTTGATCATATTGATACGTCCGAAATTAGGACATTCCGGGATTCCGCGAATGACCAAGGTCCGGCGGCCGAGCTTTTCCGGCGAGCGTTATCGGGTCATCATTATTCGTTTGCGGTCCGTGCATATTAAGGGGATCTCGGCATCGTCTCCATTCTCTGTTGAAGGTCGACGCTCCTCTCGATCTGACTTTGGTATATCTCGACTTTTGTAGCTAGCGCTACTGTCATCTCCTCCTCCCCTTGAGCTTCGCTCGAGACATCTACATCATGCCCGACATCCAGCTCATCACCGCCGGGAACGCCTCGCTTGAAACCCGCTTTGGTGTCTTCCTCAAACCCAACAAATCATGGAATATCCGCGCCTCTCCCGTCGTCGTGAGTTTTCGCTTCCGCTCATACAGTGCGTTTGATCGCGTTCTCACACCGTATTGTCAGGATCGTTCACGCAACAAGATCCGTAACACTCTCAATTCCATCACATCCTGTCCCCCATTAACCGCTAAGTCGCCCATCAATCTCGGTCTCGGCGATCCCACCTTCTACCCACTTCACCCTCCCCCTTCTGCAGCTGTGACAGCTGTGAAAGCCGTGCTGGAGGAGGAGACATCGAACGGCTACCTACCAGGTGTCGGTAGTATCGAGGCTAGACAGGCAGTGGCGGATTACCATGAACGATGGGATGGAGTCAAGTACGGAGTTGACGATATCGTCTTGGTGAGTCAGCGTTCATCCACCGGAAGCGATCAGCTGACTTTGCCAGACTCACGGTGTAGGCCAAGGTCTTGATCTTATCTTCTCCATCCTCCTTACACGAGACTCCAATATCCTTCTCCCCAGACCCGGATTCGCTCAATACACCACTCTTCTCGCAAACATCGGTACGGAAGTGAGGTTCTATGACTGTCTTGGGGAGAACGATTGGGAAGCAGACCTGGATATGCTGGACAGCTTGTGCGATGAGCGGACTGGAGCCATCATGGTGGTACGTTTCCTACCCATGCGGGAGGTGCCGAACGCTGACCCAGAGCAGACAAACCCGAGTAATCCGTGCGGAAGCAACTATTCTCAAGATCACCTCGAGGCGATCCTCGCCATCGCAGAGAAACGTAAGATCCCCATCATCGCGGACGAGATCTACGGTCACATGGTGAGTTGAGATCCGACAATCCTGATCAAACTGTACTGATCAGAATTGCCATCAGACTTGGAAGGACCCCTTCATTCCTCTCGCCTCCGTCTCTACCTCTGTCCCCGTCATCACACTCTCCGGCCTCTCCAAACGCTTCCTCCTCCCTGGTTGGCGATTCGGATGGGCGGCACTGCATGATCCGCTCAGAGTGGCTGGAGTTGTCAGAGACGGCATGGCAGTCTGGGGCAATCGGTTCATGGGACCGAACAGCCTTCTCCAAGCGGCATTACCTGCGATCCTCGGAACTCCCGCCGAATGGTTCGATGAGGTCCTAGCGAAGGTCCGGGTACGTATCCCACCTTGATCGTGTAATGCCATCGCTTATGCCTTTCAGACCAATGCGGAGATCATGTATGAAGCGATCACCTCCATTCCCGGCTTATCTTGTTCCGTCCCCTCTGGCGCGCTTTACATGCTCGTCCACATCGATCCCCTGTCCTTCCCTCATATCGCGGACGACATCACTTTCTCCACCGCGCTTCATCGGGAAGAAGCGGTCTTTGTCCTGCCCGGGATATGCTTCGAGGCGGAAGGATACTTCCGGGTGGTCATCGCTTCGCCCGAGGAGGTCATGAGGGATGTGGCAGGGCGTCTGAGGCAGTTTTGCGAGCGCCACCGCGTGGTCTGAGGTCAACGAGCGGTTGGGTGGGTATTCAAACAATTTGCAGGTCTCCGGGAGAGACCGAGGTAGTAGACAATCATATAGGTCATATATTTTTCATCCATCGTGAATCAGGTCGATCGGTCCGCATACCGCACCAGGCGGTCTTCGGGAACTACCGCTCAATCCCTTCAACCCCTACCTTTCTTGCCAACATTGGCCGCGAACTCGCCCGAGTCTGCACATCAGCCGAGAATCAATCGCCCGTGAATGACAGAGTATTTACTGACGACGTTCCCCTGATATATGTCGAGCATCAGTTAAGACTCAGTCCTGTAACCTTGCGACGTACCGCAGGATCGTACTCGCATGTCGTCTCGACACCACCCTGTAACATTTCATCAGCTCAGAAACCTGGGCCTCATGTTTGCCATCGCACATCTTTGCACGTAGCGGTGAAGCATCCGATAGTGTTGGATTTCTGATCGCCTCACATCAGCTCAGTCCGATGTCACTGATCTGACCAAGACTTACCTTCCACACGACTTGGGTGAAGTGGCCAGTCGTATCTGTCACCCAGCCAAGTCAGTATTTCTAGAACGAGAGAATCACGGTTCAAACAACCTGCATAACCTGGCGCATTCCAATTATACTGCGCTATTCTCAGGTCAGTCAGTGCAGTCATTCTCTTGCTCATAAAGCCCGGAACGCACCCGCTTCGCTCATCCACATATCCACACTCTGCTCCGGGGTCAACGCACCTCCCCAAGCGATATTCTCGCCCGCATTACTACTCGCCATCACATCAGGTTAGTACCACTCTCGTACGAAAGTATACCGTACGTGTGGGAATGTGTACACAATTGAGCGTTCGCCTGGGCTTTGGAAGCGAGTGATGATGACCAGGTGAGTTTGCCCGCACCGTATTGTGCACGAGCGGTATTGTGGGCGTCTACCCAATTTTGTGAATCATCGTTGTCAGGCCGGCTGGAGCCGGGTGGTGGGACACTGGTGGCGATGGCAGTCGGGATGGGAGTCGTGGCGGTCTCCAGCGCCATCGCTCCATTACCACCACCATCGCCACCACCGATGGAAGACGAGGTGACGGTCAAGGTGGAAGTATCAGTTGCAGATGGCGGGCCAACAGTCGTGGTTGACATGAACGAATCAGTCGATGATGAAGTGGCCCCCTTTGAGCTAGAGCCACGGTCCATGGTGAGGAATCGGCCTCCTCCGTTGAAAGGCACTGTCGAGCCGTGAACGACTTCAACGAGCTCTTCGCCATTACCGAATCCAGAATCGCCGGAGCTTCCGGATCGAGGCCGGAGCGCACGGTAGCTTCGCTTTCCCACTTGCGCTTGGTGAAGTGGACCGTGCCGCATCGGGATTGGCGTAGCGAGGACCACAGCGAAATCGAGCAAGAAGACGAAGAGGGAGAGGATGGCGGCCACCATCTTGAGAATGGGTTAATGAGCGACTTGGGTCAGAGATACATAGGAAACATGCACAGGAAGGGAATATACAGCTGAGAGAATATCGTGATCTCAGTCCTAAGGTGTGGCAATGGCAGGGGCTGGAGTTCCAGCTTCATCAGGGCGTTTCACCCACCTTATCCTTTGCTGTGATGAGACCATTATGATCCTTTCACCTTGATTTCATCAGTCAACAGCCAGTGGCTGAGCTCAGCTTCGGGTGTACTCGGGTCGTGGATCAGTTTCATTCTAGGTCAGTACGTCGAGGTTCGGTGTCATCCCATGGGTTCATGACTCGGCTATATACAAAATCGCCAGCTCCCGAAGCCTCGCTGCTCACCTGAGGGCATAGCCCAGCTCGAAGATGAGTACAGTCCCTACCACCGCACCCTCAGTGAACGCCAGTCGCCATTCAGCGAGCAGGGCACGAGGTTTCGCGGCGCTCCACTTGACGTTGGAACCCATCGGACTACCTGTTGCGGCGGCATTCACTGCACCTGGCCTGCTCGATACGGCCGTCGACCATCCATCGGCTCCTACAGCGACGGCGTTCTTCGCGCCGATCGTGGTGATTCCCGCTGCGTCGTCCGCTGCGTGAATGTTGACAGCAGGGCTGGCTGAGCCATATTGCGTGTGGTTCCATACAGAGGTCGTGTTGGAAATGGCGGGGGATGCAGTATGAGCATCATACCCAGCGCTTGAAGTATTGCCTGACGAGCCACCGGAGATTGTCATTGTTGGTCCCGTAGAAGTGCTTGCGCCAGAGCTGCCTTCTTCCGTCGACCACCAGCTCGTGAACGTCTCGGTAATCTCCAATACCGATTTATAGACACTCGACATCAGCATTGGGGTCGGCGAGAAGTAGTAGACATAGATGGTGCCCTCCTCAGAGACCGTGGAGGTGATCGTCTCGGTCGACCAGACAGTCGAGGTCAAGGTGGTTGAGTTTGTGACCCAGGAGGTGATGTAGCAAGGGACAGCTGTGGTGGTCATAACGGTCACCACCGTAGGGGAGAGAGTTGTTTCGCCACCGGGGCCACCGCAAGGGGTGGTGGTACAACGCTTTGCGATGGTAGGAGACGGATTAGAGAGACTCGTAGGACCGAGAGCGGGAGTCGCGGTGGGCGTGGGAGCGGTGAGAAGGGCGGAGGCTGTGGCTGTGGCTAGTAGCGCGAGAAAGGAGAGTATAGTAAGCATGTTGGTCATGGATCAGTTTTAGATCAGCAGGAAGGGAAGGATTGCAGATGTGCGTGATGGCACCTTGGTCGAAGTGATGATGGAGGTGACGCTGGAAGTGCAAGTGATGACGGATGTGATGGTGGGTGTGGAAGGAGAAGTGGAAGTGGCGATAATATGCGGAGTCATCATGGCCAATTCCTCCAGCTGTCAGACGGGGAAACGAGGGTGAGCGCACGAAAGGATTGTCATTCCATATGTGTCTCAGTATCGAGCACGCCCTCAAAGGGCAGCGGGGCGGGAGTGCTACATCCGGCGTCAAGATAGCAGTCGTGCATTGGCGCCTGGCGACCTATTTTTTCTCGTCCTTCTTCTCTTCTTTCGGTGGAGGAGGGGGAGGAGGGATTTTGAAGTTCTGTCGGCTGTCAGCCGAGTCCTGAAGAAGAAGATAGCAAGCCCTCACCTCTGGTTGAACATTCGGATCTCCTGATCCGACTTGCTCCCATGGTGAGGCGGCGTCTGCGAAATTCCTGAGCAGAGTAGTGACGTGAGCTCTTGCCACAGTTCCTCCGCTCGGCTTGTGACGATGCCGCTGGGTCCGAGAATGTACTGTTACATACCGGAATGTTTGAGTAAGCTGGAGAGGCTCGTAGACTACGCGCTTTTTCTCTTCATCATATCGAACCTCGGAGTAACCCTAAGACCCGTCAATTATCTATGAATATGGGTTGTGGGATCGGCACGAACCGTCAAAGGGTAGTCTTTCCGGAGCGGATGTCCCTCAAAGCCTTGGAGTGATCAGCGGAATCCCTCACCTCACGGATTATATGCAGCTTACCGTAATCGGTCAGAATCCGTCGTCTGAAACCCGGATTGTCAGCTTTCTACCGCTTGACGTGCGTGCCGAACCTGGACCAGAAGGATAACAAATGATAGCTCACAGATCGGGATGGCCGCTAAAGAAGACGCCGAACATATCCCATACTTCCCGTTCATACCAATTCGCTCCGCTGAAGACCCCGACGCAAGAGGGTATCGGATTGATCTCATCCGTGTAGGTCTTGACTCGGATGCGAGATTGATGTGCGATGGAGAGGAGATTGTAGACGATCTGTAAGCGGTGAAGACATAGTGATCAGCTGCTGCAGCTCTCCATGACCTAAGGGTGAATCACCTCGAATCGGAAGTTCCTGGTTGGATAGTCGACCGCTGTGATATCCATGACCGATTTATATTGACATTGTGTGTGATCCCTAAGGAATGTCAAGACGGGGACGACCGAGGAGGGGATGATGTAGACGGTGAGCTCGTCCTTGTAAACCGAGAATTGCTGGATGAATTTGGGCAAACAAGTGGTGAGGTATTGGCCATATTGGTGGAGCGGGGAGTTGAGACTGGCGGTCTCCAATGCAGGGTTTATACCAGTCGGCTCGCGGAAGGGTGTAGCTGAGGGTTGATCGGCTAGGAAATGATCAGAGGACTTTGGGAGAAGGGGAGTGGTAGACGGACCGAGAAGGACGGGAAAGGATCGGAAAGCTCGAGCGAGAGCGGGGATGCGATGAGATGTGAAAGACGTGCGCAGGCCATTCCTCACAGCTGAGAGGGAGGTTCGTCCCGCCATGACGAAGACGAGATTGATGCGATGAAATTGAGGACGAAGAGATCTATAGCAATCGGACCAATAATCCAACCAAATAAGCGATCGTTATCAATTTGCCACATGTCAATATTACCGAATGATTTGAACCTTTTTTTTAAGGTGTTCCTGGCGAGTCCCGGGGCCTAGCGAAGTGCGTCGGGTTTACGGCCCATGTAGCTATCATCGACAGCAACGAGTAGTTCCTAAGCAAAGTACTTCTTCCTCTTGACCTCCGTAGATTCAGTTTCGCTTCCTTTGATCCAATTCAGCTCGTCTCGTCACGATCAACGCCATAATTGGTGGTCTCATATTTCCTTTCATCTGCTCGCACAAGATCGCCTCTCAATTCGTCTAGTTTTGTCGGTGCATCTAGCGATCTCCTTCACTCGACTCTGTCCACCGTTGCAGCTCTCTTCCCGATGTGAGTAGTGTATTTTGAAGGCTCTCTCTACAGCATCAAGATATTCGGGTCGAGCTGTTAACGCTTCGCTCACTTTCGATCTTAGGCACGCAAAATGAGCACATCGCCCACCGAAAATGATATCTACATACCGAATGGCATTACGGACACAAGCGATGCTACGGCTCTAGACGTCCTACCTCAGCGCGAGGCCCAAAGGGAAAGCAGTGACGATCGGGAACAGGAGACCAAAATTAAAACCGGCACTGGACAAGGGGATGAGGCCACAGATTTGGGTTCGCAAGAGCGCGATGAAGCACAACTTGTCGATGCTGGTGAACGATTCGAGGAAGAGAAGGATGAGAGCGAAAATGGGATGGATGGAATGGACGCAGAAGGAGGAGCAAGAGCCGAAAACACCGTTTCGCTACATGATGAACAAACATTCGAGGCAGCACCTCAGGCGGATACGTCGGAGCACGCTTCTTCGTCACTTATCGCAAACGAGCCCGCCGCCGATGAGGAAGCTCTCGCACCGCGTGAAGCGGCAGATGGCGCACCGGAAGCTGAGTCCGGAGCCGATGTCACCGACACTCAATCCCCTGCACCTCGCAATGCAAATATCCGGCCACCTACACCATCTTCGCGCACCTCCACACCCCCTCTTACCGCACCCTCGAGGAAGTTTAGCTCGATCAACGTCAATAAGAAGTTTCTGACGAAGACCGCCAGCCCTGCGGCAGGAGCATCAGCCACAGTGACGAAATTAGGCAGTCTTAGTGGTGAGTGCATTATAATGCAGCTGAACGTTTTTGACGGACCACAATGTCGACCCGCAGCATCACCCGTATCCATTTCTTCCGCTCCCTCCCGCCTTCTCTCGACCAAACTCACCACTATTCCCTCATCCAAGTCCAACATATCCCCACATCCCCCATCCTCTGCCGGAACGGCCGGGTCGCCATCAAACTCCCCTTGGGCGAAGCCCGCGGCATCACTCGGGGGTGAATCGCCTCAAGATTCGAGGCCGCTTCATCAGCCAGCGCCGAGGCAGAGCCGGTCCTTGACGACGACAATCCCGGTGGTTATGGGCTCTGGACAAGGAATAAGCGTGTTGGCGCCCAAGCCGGCGTGGCGTCAGGTGCCGGTGGAAGGTCGGAGGGCTGCGCTAGGGGTCTCACGGGATTTTCCAACAACGAACGAGATCGCGGAGGGTAAGCTCGGTCTGCTTGCAGTGTGCCTAGTCAGCTCATCGTGCTTTCAGGCAAGAAGGCCGCAGTAATGGCGGCTCAGGCGCAAGCAGCACACAACCAGGCAATCTTGCAGGGTCTGAACGCGTTCACTCAGCTAGATTCGAACACGCATCGTTGGGATGTTAGTCTGTAGCCCTCCCAATCCGAATCTGGCTGATTTGTACGCAGGATGAGGACGATGATGACGATCCAATCGACTTCGGCGATGGCACCGTCTATTATCCACACGAACACCTTGACCCGACGCTCGCAGTGCAATCTGAACCTGTCGTTGAACTACCCGTCCCCAAATCTGAGCGCTTCGCAGAGGACTTTGATCGGAGCTGGCCACGAGGACGAGGGCCTCCTCCGGCCTTAGAGCCTTCCCTCGGTCTACCGAGAAGACCAGACGTCGACAACAGAGTCCTTTTCAACGCCTCGCTGAATCGCTTGGAGCCGACTTCAAATCGACCCGCACCACCCTTACCCCAGCCTCGCTTAATGGCACGTCCTGATCCTTCACCAGCTGACTCATTACCAACGGTTGGGAACTCTGCATTACAAGCGCTCGACCGTCCCTTACCACCGCACCTTCAGGCCACCGACACCGGCAGGATGCTACCTCCTCATATGACAGCTCTTCCGCACCAAACAGATGTGAAAGCAGCAAATGTCAGCAGCACAGTACTTTCGACCAGTGGCCGGAGACCGTGGGCTCTGACGAAGGAGCCTGAGCGCCTGACAGCTTCGCAACAGGTCGAGCGTGGAGGGGCAGATCCTCAACTTACCGCATCAGAAACAGGCTTACCCCCGTCTCGACCCATTATATCAAGTCTGCCGGCGGGCCAGTCCTCCGTTCAGGCAAGACCGACCACACTACCTCCTCCTCCAGTCAACCCTGCTCCGACAACCACCACGCCGTCCACTACCTCGCCCTCAGTACCGAGCTCCCTACCGGTAGATTCACAATCGGCTGAAATGCATAGTGCCGCAGAAAAGGCTCGGTTACGACGACTTGCCGAGGAGGCCGAGCGCGAAGCAACAGCGGGAAGAGCACGGCGCAAGGCAAAAGAGCTGGAGGAGCGGTTAGGCCTGAAATCGACAGCATCAGAGACGAAGGCGGTCGAGGCGTCCTCTGCACCAGCTGTCCCGCCTGGTGCTGCGAAGACATCGACGCCGGCTTTCACACTGGCAACGAGGCCTAAGCCAGCAGCGGATATTCCTCAACCTGTCACGAGCTCAATGCAAGCGGCTTCAACGATAGCAGGGTTACCGCCTCGGCCAGCGGGAGACCAAAGGGTCGGGGAATCATCCTGGCGAGCGAGGTTGATGGGCGAGAATCCAAAGATAATTGACGGCGTTCCGGGTAGTTCACGAGAGCAGGCAAATCCGGCAGTCTCGAATGAGCGACCTGCACGACCCACGGCGGAATCCTTCTTCGAGTCACAATCCGATGCACATCCGTCGCGTGACGGCTTGCCAGGAAACTCGCTCGTAGGCGAAGCTCCTGCTTATGCGCCTCCGCCCATCTCAGACCCCTCAGACGCACTCAATCCCGCTCCAGAATCAAACGTCACCTACTCCATCGATGCAGAACAATCTTTCCTGCCGAAAAAGGAATCCAACTTTGACAGCATGCTTGCACGAATACAGGCTGCTATGGCAGAAGCACGGGAACGATCGGCACCTCCTTCATCTTCTCCTCTGACGGCCGTTGTACCTACTTCGGCCTCCAAGACTGAGGAAGAACTTCATCCCGAGACCCTACAGGGTCCTGGTCGCATTTCCACTGCACCTCGAGCAGCGTTCACTAGCGCGGCATTACCCATATCACCACAACCACCTTCCAAAGTCACGATCATCCCCGCAGCCAACCTTCGTCCCGAGTTCTTTGATGTCTCCCAGCCTCTGCCTCCCCCCTCTCCTCCTCCAGCGTGGCGGACATATGCTGTCCGTTTGCCCAAGCCGGAAACAACCAAATCTCCGCTTGCCGGTTCGCGTCTGAGAGCATTCGAATCCACCTCAAAGCCCCCTCCGGATGGCTGGCTCATGACTTTCGAGCCGCCTATAGATCAGCTATCGCCGTTCAGTCTTTCTCGAGCCGAGCTACTCCTACCCCAGCCCATGCAACGGCGCTTTTCGAAACATGCGGATATGGGACCGCTCGTCAGCATCTCCCCGAGACGTTTGGAGCTGTATCAAAAGCGGATCAAGAGGAAAGTTAGCAATGTGCCGAGGCCGCTGGAGGTGTTTGTGCCATCAACAGCGGCCGAGAGCCTGCTGATGAGCGCAACGACCACGCCAGCGGTCACAGCCACGTCTCAACAGTCCAGGAGTCAGCATCCTATGAGTTTCGATAATCGGTGGCAGGAGGACGTTCGGACAAAAGCCGCGGACGCCGCGGATACACTGCCTCGATCACCATTACGGACGTCTCCGACCAGAGCACAGATGGACGGCATATCTAAGCTCGACATGACTATGAATGGGCAGCCCGATCGCGGACGGATGCCACTAGACGTCAAGCCTCCTGGTGTACGATTCATGGTCTCCAGTGAGCTTGAAGGGGATAGCCTTCTTGACGAGGTCAACAAAATGAGCCTAGAGTCAGTTGGAGAAGGTGAGGACAAAGGCAACGAGCTGGCTAGGGAGAATGAATCGAAGACTCCCGGTACAGAGGTGAGCGTTCTCCATACTGGCGGTGGTCATAGCTGATGCTGAGCAGACACCGAAGACACCGTCCGTAAGCGGGGCGTCATCCCGCGGTCGCCCCTCGTCGCCGAACGGCGCCTCCACTCCTTGGACGAAATCGTCCACTCGTAGTTCGTCGCAGCACGATCACCTCAAAAGTGTTTGGGACCAGGCGGGGACGCCTGAGCCTTCACTGCCCATCGAGCCGTTTGCGACTCAGAAGCCCTTGATGCCAGCGCGGAAGCAAGCGACGGATACCGCGAGTCCTATGTACCCCTCCCTCAATGCTCCGTCTTCTGCCGATCCTCCAGCACCGCAACCTCTGCCGAGCAGCGTCAAGATGGGCTACTCGAATAGTCAGTCATTCTCCTCTCCCGGGAGTGCGCCGCAATCCACCTCGTTCCGGCAATCCCCGGGGAATAATTACGGTTATACGAGTCCAGATGTCGGGCAAAGCATGATGGGATTAAGCTACGCCTCGCTTGGCGGAGCGCGGCCTAACGGCTCGAGTGCCAATGGATTCCCTGGCGTTCAGCAGGGCGTCTGGTCTGCCTCGGCATTCGGGACGGGTTACGGATATGGTGCCAAGGCCGCTCAAAGCATCGCAGGTATGGATCACAAGGCCGCGACGGCGTTCAATACAGCCACAAACGGGAAGAATCAGGCGCAAATGTACCACACCGCTTATGCTCAGCATGCCCAATCACCACAAGGTTATCCTCCTCAGGGATTTGGCGGCGCTCAGTCATACGGCCAGGCCCAGGCGCAGATGTCGGCTCAATATGGTCGAGGAGTTTCCAGTCCTCAAGGCGGGGGAGGGTATTATCAATATGGCGCCCCCGATGCGTTGCAGCTGTCCGGGAGAATGTCGACGGGCCAGCGGGGAAGCGGATATCCTGTTGGAATAGGGGCTTATGGGGAATCAGCAGGATATTATGGTGGCGTGGCCGGGCAGCAGGGACAGGCTCCGGGAATATATCAGAACTATGCGGGGCATGGGGCGATCGGCCAGCAAGGGAGAGGGGGAGCGACTGCTGGGGTGGGCCAGGGTCAGGGAGCGAGGAAGGTGTGGTGAGGCTTTGGGCCATATCAGGGGGAAGTGGGAGGCAGCATCCACCTCGTTTGGGCGATGGCATGGATCATTGCGACATGTCTTGCATATTTGGATTGACCCTTAACAGAGCAATATCAGAGCTAGAATACCCGGTGACTTTCAACACGCGATGAACAGCTTCCCGCCCGCACGAAAGATTTGGGGTTTGATGAAAACTTAGCTGGGATGCAGCATCTTTCGCCTTTGAACGCGATGATATCGATCGTTTTTGAAGTGTCTTGCCTACAACCCTCGAAGCATGGACTAAGTAACATTATAGCCAAAATTCTCGGTATCTTTCACAGAAGCCCGCTTCCCCTGATCAAGCTCATCGTACGGGTTCATATTCGCATGCGCGCTGCGAGAGCTCGTCAAATTTGATGAGCTTCGCGAGTGAGGTGATACGGAGCTTCACTCAGTGTCCCAAACGCCTTTGAAGCGGAAGACCTTCTTGAAACCTGCCATCGCGTCCCTGCACCTGTCCTCGAAGCCTTCGAGCGCACTCTTTCGATATCTCGAACTCGCACTGCAAGCCGCGATCGAAGGGTCGAAGTGACCATGGACGGATGAGTGCGTGGGAGTCTGGAGTACCTCGACGGTCATCCTTTGTCGAGGGTTTGGGTCGGAAAAGTCGAAGCTGAAGGGGACATCCACGCCGAATGGGTGGTGTGACGCATTGGGAGTCCGGCCGAGGAAGGGGGGCGGCGTTGTCGTGCAGCAGCTCGGAGCTTGGGGAATGGACGTCGAGCATGTCCACCGAATCGGCATCGCTCCCTGATGGATCTTCGAATGCGCATCCGGAGACGGGAGACGATTTGCCAGGGGTGTGGAGGGAATCGATGGTCCGCTTGGAGACGGTGTTTACAGGTACGAGGCGTCGACCGCGAGTCATGAAGATCATCCCATCCTCCTCATCGAGCACGTCCGGCTTTGAGGTAAGATTGAGGGGGAGACTGTCGTAGAGATCTAGATTGAGGCGAGGAGTTGGCGCGGGAATGCAGATGGGCTGAATGGATTGGCGCGGGGAGAGCGAGTCGCAGGTGGCAACTGCTGATGGTATGGCGTAAAGATCTGTTGGAGCGGGGTGGAGGTCCGAAGGGATCTCGAAACGATCTTGTTGCAGAAGTTGCGTTCTCGCCTCTGTTCTGACCATTGGAGGTTTCGAAACGAGCCTCCATGTCCCGCCGACGTATTTGATGTGCCGGAGATATTGGAGATCGCGCGCGGATTCGGCGCGCATTGGTAGGCGGACGAACTGGGTCATCGTGAAGGTTGAAGGACTAGCGATGGACATGGAGGATCCTATGTCAGTGACGATGGAGTGAGTAGGGAGAAAGCTGCTGGCAAATTAATTGTTCTGACGTGAGTGAGACAAATCAGGGGAAGGGGGAGATCAACGATTTGATTCACGCTTCATCTTGGGTCAGTCGAGACCGGAATCCCCGTGGAGCTGCCAAATTGTCTCGGGAGCCTTTTATGGACGGGTATCTGAGCACGTTTCAGTGTCGTCTGGACGCATTTCTCAAGGTTACTAGAAGCTACCACGCCGTTCATTAGCTTGAATCGGGACGGTCAATCTCGCTTCCAGCATTAATGTCAAACAATGCGACGGATATGAATGTCTTGGATCACAATGATTGTCCCTATTGCCGAGCATAATATTCTATTGTCCATGCATCAGTAACTCTGCAGCAGGCTCAAGTATAAAGTGACCCACTCTCTGCCTCCTCGATGCATTTCATGTTAGATGCAAGCTTATTGATCGTCTCGACATACTCGTCCTCTTCAACGCTATCAAAGACGATACCGCCTCCTGGAGTTGTCATCAGTACCCTGCTTCTTCGTCGAAGCATCGTACTGACCGGCTTGCAAATAGACAACACCATTCATGTACGTCATGGTCCGGATCGCGATACACGTGTCAAGCTCATTCCGATCGAAATCAAATCGGCCGACGGCGCCAGCGTAGACTCCACGCCGCTCCTTCTCGAGACCGGATACGAGTTGTATGGCTTTGACCTTTGGCGCGCCTGAGACAGTTCCGGCTGGGAAGATAGAGCGGAAAGCGTCAAACCTGATGACATGTCAGCACAATGCATCACGAAGCAGAAATTTGCTTGGAGATTTAGCTGGAGACAGGTACTGACCGAGACTGGTCATCCCTCAGCATCCCACTGATCTGGCTCGTGAGGTGAATCACATGGCTGAACTTCTCTACCCGCATCAGATCGTCCACGTTGACTGTTTCCGGCTTGCACACGCGATTGACATCGTTTCGCGCCAAATCGACGAGCATGATATGTTCTGCCCGGTCTTTCTCCGAGTTTCGCAATTCTTCCCCGAGCTTCGCATCCTCTAAGAACATTTCAGATGTTGCCAAGAAGAGCAACGAGGTACTCACCTTCCGCAGTCTTGCCCCGACGGACTGTACCGGCTATGGCATGGTTGTACACCTTTCGCCCCTCGACTTTACATAAAGTCTCCGGACTCGCTCCAATAACCTGTACGTCCCGGCAATCGAGGTAAAACATGTATGGACTAGGATTGACTCTCCGCAGATGTCGGTAGATGTTGAATGGGTGTAATGTTGTTGGTCGTGCCAGACGCTGACTGGGGACAGCCTGAATGACATCGCCCTTAATGATATGCTCCTTCAGCTTCGTGACAAATCCCTCATATCCCGCCTTCCCGACATTGCTCTCCGCCTTCGAGCCGAGTTTCACGGACCCCTGTTTCGGTAATGGGACTTCCGGCGACTCGAGTTTCCGCCGTAAAGCCTCTATGCGGGCGACGCACTCGTCGTATAGTGTAGGGAGCTGAGAATGGGGTGTGCCGTCGTGAAGGTAGACGTGCGAGACAAGCTTGACCGTCTGATAGATATGGTCGAAGATGATGAGGGTTGAGGTGAGCATGAAGAATGCTTCGGGCAAGCCGGGAAGGGGATTGGCGAGTGGTGTGGAGGGTTTGGTGACAGGTTCGAAGTGAGCGATGGAGTCGTAGGTTATGAATCCGACGGCACCGCCTAATGGTCCATTTAGCGAGATCTCATGCTGGCAGGAAACCCACCGGTGAATGACGGTATTTGCGGCGAATTCGCGAATCGATACTGCTCCAGCTCCTTCTCCAGCGCCTGCAAAGGATCGCCCTCAACATCAAAACCTTCGCCGGTGCGGATCGTCTTGAAAGGGTCTGATCAAGCGTGCCAGTCAGCTCAGCATTCACAAAGTACAACTGGTAAAAGCTTGTAAGCGGAATGAGACCGACCTGCTCCGACGAAGCTATACCGTGCCAATGTCTCCCCGCCTACGACACTCTCCAATAAGAAACTATGCTCGCTCCCATCTGCTAGTTTAAGGTATGCAGCAACGGGCGTTAGCAAGTCCGCCGGGATCTCGATGTACACTGGTACAAGGTTCGGCTTGGTCTCGGGAGAATGTCCGTCGGCCTGATTGAGGGGTATAGACGATGTTGAAGAAGGATGTATTGGATCGGAGGGGGGAGCGAGAGTGGAGGGTGAGGTGGATGATGAGGCGAGGAAGGAGACCAAGTCCGGGAGGGAGGGGAAGGGTTGTGCTGCCTGGACCCTCGATCAGCTGCTGCGAGACGTCGGATGACCGAGCGAGTCATGCCGACAGCGATGACATCCCGTGCTCACCGTTGCTTCCATGCTTGGCTACCTTATCGAGCTAGCTTTTATCTTTTATAGCTTTTCCCACAAGTGATTTTCTCCTCAAAAGTCACCAATTCCCTCCTCCCATCAGCGACCACGTGGCAAGAAAGCGTCCTCCGTCTCATCCCACATGCTCAACAATCTCATCCCACAGCCAACAATCCTTCCAATCAAGCATTGACTCCTAGCCTTTCCGTATCGCCTCTCGCCTCATATTGCTTTCCCTGTGTTCCTTGGAGACTTTACACAGGGGGATTCGATTGAACCCTCATGAACCCTCCAAGTAGTTCACAACATTCCAGCCCTTACCAACAACGTCGCGCCCAAACATACGATGATTTTACGTCACCCAGCTCATCAAATCGGGATCATGTGGATGGGAAAGGAGGGATCGCGGGGAGGAGTCAGAGTGTGCGGAATCGAGGTGAGTGGGTATCAAGGTCTCGATCGGTCCGCCGAAAAGTGCTCCCCTCTGAACTGTTGCGTGGGGGGCTTGATGGCATTATATGAGCTGCTAAGAAGGCACTCGGGTTGTTGTCAGGACTCGACGTTTTCCTCTGAACCTTCTGTATGACTTGTCAAACAGTGGTCATAGCTAACACATCTGTCTCCGCTCACAGGACCGCAGTCCTTCGCTGAACCAGACCCACAAGATCCTCCTTTACCCTCATACTCCGCCCTCATGGCTTCGGAATCCCACATCATCACTCCATCACCTCATGATTTCAGCTCACTACCACCTTCAACCTCACACTTCCGCACGCCCAGTTTTGATCAAACACCTTATGCCCCTGTCGACTATGGTCACCCCACCTCGCAGTACGCCTCACATTCCCATCACGATGGGTACGGACCGCAATCCGCAAATCACAACCGCATCTCGGCGGGTAGCATGTCGCGTCGACCCATATCCGTTCCCAACGATCTTGGCTTTTCCCACCTCAGCCTGACTTCGGCATCACCGTCACCACCTAATCCACCTCGCCACCAAACCGCACCCATCAGCGAAGCATATCAGTCGCGAGATCCATACCCACCTCGACAACGAGCGGTGACAAACGGCTATCCTGGCGGAGATACGGATGGAGCGGCGAGCGTGTACAGCCTGGACTCTGGGATGGGTGCATGCGCTGGGGGAAGCTCAGCAGGACCTCGCTACCAAAACCCGAATCTCGCTCCCTGCTTCGACTCTTATGCCGGAAGTGCAGGCGGATACTCTCCCCAACCAGACTTTTCCAACCCATACTACTCCGCAGCGAGCGAGTTCCTCGGGCTCCCACCAGGCGCAGCGCAAGGCGCATCCTCCACCCAGACCCTTCCCGTCCGTCAGCAAAGTACTCCTTCCCTCGCACGTACCAATACCTCCGCCACCGCTCTCTCATCCACCTCGTCGGTCTCCCTTGCCCGCAAAGGCACGGAATCCGTCGGTGCTTCCTCGACTCGCCGAAGGGGCATGCAAGCCGCCGTCGACCTCAACAAACCGCCATACACCAAGCAGTACGTGGACGACTATCGGAAACGAATGAAGGATGATCCCGATCCGGAAGCACAATTCGCGTTTGCGAAGTACCTTATCGAGGCGGCGAAGAAGATCGGTGATGAGTTGAGTCAGTCTGACCAGAGACTTGGGCGGAAGTATCGCGACGTCCTGTTGCAGGAGTCATTACGGAATATCAAGAAGCTGGCAGAGGGAAAGGAGCCATACCCGGACGCCCAGTTCTTCCTTGCCAACCTTTACGGTACGGGCCAGCTTGGTCTCCAAGTCGACCACGAGAAGGCGTACTATCTGTACCTCATGGCGAGCAAGCTGAATCATCCCGCTGCGACATATCGTGCAGCAGTATGTAACGAGATTAGTGCTGGTACCAAGAAGGATCCGAACCGGGCTGTCCTCTTCTACCGTAAAGCAGCAGCACTCGGCGATACTGCGGCGATGTACAAGCTGAGCATGATTCTACTAGGCGGTCTCCTGCGCTCGCCTCGGAATCCTCGAGAAGCGATCGTATGGCTCCGACGAGCTGCGTCTCAGGCGGACGAGGATAATCCCCACGCCCTGCATGAGCTCGCACTGCTTCACGAGCGACCGAATAATGGCGGTGTCGTTCCTCACGATCCAAACATGGCAAGGGAGCTCTTCACTCAAGCAGCGGGATTAGGATATGCTCCGGCGCAGTTCAAGCTCGGCGCATGTCATGAGTTTGGAAATTTGGGATGTCCGATCGATCCGAGGCGGAGTATTGCTTGGTACACGAAAGCAGCCGAGAAAGGGGACAGTGAGGCAGAGCTTGCGTTGAGCGGGTGGTACCTTACCGGCAGCGGTGAGTTCTACTCAAATGACAGGTCAACAGCGCTGATCGGAGCAAAGATGGAGTATTGAAACAATCCGACACCGAGGCGTATCTTTGGGGACGGAAAGCCGCTAACAAGGGTCTCGCCAAGGCCGAGTATGCTGTCGGCTGTGGGTGTTGCTCTCTTCCATTCCATGGATCGTCGCGCTGACTGGAACATAGACTACACTGAAATCGGGATAGGGATCAAGCAGGACATGGAAGGCGCCAAGCGGTGGTACATGCGTGCAGCGGGTGCGTCTCCCCCGGGTTTACCCGGTGTGCGGAAGCTGACGATCGAGAGTACAGCGCAACAACATAAGCGGGGGATGCAGCGCTTGACAGAGCTGAATAACGCAAAGAACGCGAAGTCGAGAAAGGCGCAAGCGAGACCGACCCGTCACGAGGCGCAGAGCGAATGTGTAGTGATGTAATGGAGACCGTGGAGAAAAAGGATGATATTCGAGCTACATTCATCGATGCCTCTTGAACTCCTCTAACCCCTTCGCGACGTCCTCCTTGAGCTGGGACACTATCAGCACCGACTATGACAGTCTCAGCTGGTCGCGTGATCACCTTGGGCGAGATGACGTCCTTGTCTGCAAAGTAGGCCAATATCATCTCCCTTGCCATCCACCGATCGTCAACCTGGCCCAATACTTTCCCCTGCTCGCTTATCAGCTGACACTCGGACTGCTGATGACTCCTCCCTCACCTCGTATTCCACTATCAAGCTCCCGATCGATGTCCGCACCAAAACTAAGGACTTGCCTTTCGGCACTGATTGAGCCGGAAAGAGGCTCTTCAACGATTGGAGCGAAGCCGCTATCCGCTATGTGATTTCCCTTTCAGCGCATGGCAAGCAGAGATGAGAAGAGGACGTACCGTCTCGTCCGCTTCGTTCAGCTCTCCGTTCGTCCGTGCGATCTTCTGTCGGGCGATGAGCGCGCGGGTGAAGCCGTCTCGAAGATGCTGGAGTTATATCAGCATTATGTCTCATCTCGACGTCGATGGACGAACACCAAAGTCTGTATTCCGAACCGGCACTATCACCCGTCATGAGTATCTGTATCGAGGGTGGGAAGGAGCGGGACTGACCGATCCTGACAGCGCACGTCACCGGCTTGTCTAGTAGGACCCGCATGAGCGCCTCCCCCGAGAGCTGAGGTGCACCGAGTGGGTCGCCAGGTGTCGAGGTTGGCGGTGTGAGGAGATGTTGAGCGGAGAAGCTCTAAGATTCAAGCATCAGCTTGAATTGTCCCCAAACCTCGGCCTCGTCCAGAATGCCGAGGGGCAGTATCCTAACATGAAGCGGAAGTACACTCACATGCCATCCCTCGATATTATCCAGCCCGTGCAGGATCCCTTCTTCGAGGTAGAATCCCGCGCTGTACACTTTCACCCTGAGGAACGAGACTTTGCGCACGCCGAGGCCGACGAGCGATAATGTGGGGGCGGGGGTGAGGAGAGGGAGGGAGAGTGGGAAGGGGATGGACGTCTCGGGGTCCTCTGTTTCTCGTCAGTGCGGTGCGGAAGACGGTGAGTGGGTTTGACGGACCGCGGAAGCCATTGGGTTTTGATCTCGGCCGGGGATCGGGGTGTGCGGCGGAGTCGTTGTGGATGAGGAAGGCTTCTTTGAGGTTGTTGAGAGCTGGCAGATCTGGCAAAGGTGAGTGAGTAGGGTGGGGACAGAGAAGAGATTGCAGACTGACTATCTCGATCTTGCTGGACAAAGTAGACTGCTCCGCTCGCAATCGTCAGACTGACGAGGTAAGGGACCCATGTCCTCCTGCTCTTGATGATGACTCGAGAAGGCCCTGGCGCAGAGCGCAGAGACTGAAGGAATCGCGACGACGGTCGTGAAGCCATCTCACTTTTGTTGAGTCTCGAGATGACACTCAAGTTGATTGTCCGACCGTTCGATAGGGAGGCCGAAGAAACTGTGGGGCACCAGCTTCCGCGCCATGATTTTGGTAAGTTAACCAAGTCTGGGAGAACCACTAAATCGATGATTGACATCCTGGGGGCCTCGAAATTGCTGATTCCCATGCCAGATTATCACTACAACAGTAATATCACGTACAACAGTGAATGATACAGACAAGCTCTCATGCAGCATATTTACTGTGCCCCTCATTATTCCATCATTCCTCTTCCTCCCCCTCCAACGCCTCATACCCCTCCTCTTTCCGTGCTCGGGTCATCCACCACCATCCAAAGCTCACAGCCGCGACGACCAGCACCAGCCCTATACCGACCAGCGCGAGGACCAGCCAGCCCCATCGAGAGAACCAGCTCGGCTCGTACGGCACCAGTACCGAGTCAACCATCACCACTCCTCCCCCCAAAGCCATCCCACCTTGCCAGAGCGCTTCGTACCCCACTTCGTCCTCGTCATCGTCCTCCGTTTTGTCCTTCTTCTTCTTGAGACTGCCAGCTGATGAATGTGCTTTCCGCCACCGGACGCTCGCACGACCAGCCGCACCGACCCTTGCCGCGTCGTTTCCCAATCCCCCTCGGGCATTCCGAATTCCCACAATGAAGCTGTTGTCTCCGGTCGCTCGGAAGGCGATATCGCCGTATTTTGAGGCTGATGAGAGGAGGGTCGAGAATACCAAATCATCGCCCAGAGACAGGGGTTGACCGTCCTGCGGTGGCGCGGCGGGAACTTTCGAGCCTGCAGATCGAGGAATGGAGGGCTGAGACGGGATGATGTGGAGCTTAAGCAGATTGACGAGATCTTCCTTGTCTGTGAGGAAATGTGTCAGGTTGAGCCGGGAGAAAGCCTTGTCCGTCGGACAAAGGACCGTGTAGCTCGGCATGGCCAGCAAGTCCTCATCCGGAAGATCGCTCTCATCGTCGTCCTCGTTGTCCCAAGACCGAACGAACCCCTGCAAAGCCAAGCGCTGCACCTCGCTTGAAGTCGGTTCGCGACCTTCAAGAACCCATGCGAGGCCAGCTCGAATCATAAGATCAACCATTGTGTTCTGTTTAGATCCCCGGATGAGCTTGGAGATGGTGATGCTGACGTCTGCGGGTATCATCACACTATCGATGGTATGTATCACTCCGGTGTCGGTAAGCGCGTCAAAGTGTGTGACCTTGGCCGGTCGAAGCTCCCCGTTGCTTGGTATGCCTTCTCCGGAATCGTGTCCCTCCCAGTTGGTGGGACTGCTTAGACGTAAAGTCGAATTTGTCCCCATCGTCTTGCTGAGCACGACCTCGCCGCCTTCCACAGTCTTGTATACCTGCCTCCCAGCTTGCACGTCAGGAGTATACAACACACCGTCAACGGCATGGTATCGTACAACCTTGCGAAGCTCGTCCTTCCCCTCGGGCAGGAGAAGGTATCTCATTGCCAAACCGAGCGATGTGAACGCGCGATTTCGGGGCACAAAGTATGTGGTCGCTGGGTTTCGCTTGACGGCTTTGTCGAGATCAGCAGCGTATACTGCGGCGATGAAGGTGGACAGCTGGAGATCGGAGACAGCGGTTTGTAGAACGTCGTCGGGCGGTGCTAGGAGGTTTGAGATCAGGTAGATGATGGTCTTCCCGTTCTTGACTGCTTCAGATTAGCGCGATTCGGCAATTTAAGCAGCAGGCCTACCTGGCTTTCCGATCACCGTTGCGCCTCCGAAGCGTATCTCGCCCTGCCCAGCATTGTCCCAGTCAACCGGATCAAATCGATCGGACACGTCAGCCCTCAATCTTTGCCTGCCACCTTTCAGTGCAGATGTTCTTCGCTCCGTCCCCAGCAGCATCCCATCCTTAATGTCGGCGGGCTGCAGGCGCCCCGGGATGATGTGGTATTGGAGAAGCGCCTGAAGGGGAGTGACATCGCTGATTGGCTCGTTTGGCATGGGAGCAGGCAGGATGACCCCACGCTTTCTAACTCCGCCGACCGGAGCTTCGAGAGCAAGCGGAGCACCATATTCGCCCGATCGATCCAGCATATCCAGCACGTCATCCGTCGGTGCGAGGATCGTCCACGCGTCCGTCTTCGACTCGCCAACATAGGTTGTAGACAAGTTCGCCGAGCGGAGTAGGGAGACGAAGCGGGTTGCATTCAGTGAGAGAAGGGCTTTCTCCGCTGAATTGAGGAGGGTGAAATTCTCAGGAATCAGCAGGAATGGAAGGATGTGGATCACTCCTGCAATTGATCAGCTTAGTCGGGACGTGGGTTGAGGGCGAACCGTTAGACGCGAAGATATCGACAGCTTCTGCTTCGGTACCGTTGACCACCAAAGTCCCGTTTGATGGAGCATCGATGAGCAGACCCTCGCCGGATGCCGATTCGACTGGATGATCTTCAGCTGCGTTGCGCCAAGGCATTAAGGACATACCCTGATAGCCCTTCTTGCCCCAAGAATCTTGCCATCCGACCTCCTCCTTCCCAACACCAAGCACGACACCACCTGCAAACACCCGACCGACGCCTTCCGAGCCGTATCCGCCCTCCAAGTACCGCTTCTCGATATCGTCGAAAGCCCTGTTGAAAGCATCGTTCGAAGGGGCAAAGATGGTCAGATGCGGCGTGGTGGAAAGCGAGTCGGGCAGAGGGTCGGGAAGGGGCTCGGATATGGCGAGGAGACGGGAAAGATAGCTCAGTGCTTGGTCGGTCTGAATGATCTCCTCTGCGGGAAGATCAGCGAGTACTCAGCTTTGGCTCTTCCGGCCTGCGGATCACTCGGACACCAGAGCTGAGGGCTTTACACCACGAACATGCAGCGAACTCACCGATTGATGGGGGCATATCCAGAACCCCGTCGACCCCAACGACCACCCCATTCCTGACCCATCTGACCCCCTTCATCCCCTTATGTCCAAGCCCCGTCTCATTTCCTCTGGGCTCCCATCCGCTCCCATCCCATACCTCTACCCCCTTTTCTCCATTCCAAGCGATCCCTATCCGTCCCCTCTCTGCTCCGTCATCCGATCCCGCCCGAGCCACTCGCAATCGCTGTCCATGTCCGCCCAACATCCCTTCTCCTCCTCGAGGTAACCAGGGCGATCCTGGTTCCGGTATAGGCGGGTGCTCCGGCTCCTCCGCCATCGGGAACAGCATTGTCGTCTCCACCGAAACGTTCCGAGCGTCCGCCGTCGCAATCATCGCGGAGGGAGAGAGGGTGTAGTTGAGCATATGATACAGCAGATGCTGTCGCAACGCCCAGTTCTGGTTATCGATTCTCCTCCTCTCCCCCTCCTCACCCCTGCCTTGCTCTATTCGGACACGAAGCAGTTCCTGCTCGTCCAACATCCATTCTTCCAGACCGGAGGTACCGAGCCAGCCATTGACGAGGTCATCGTCGGAATCTGGTCGATGAGCTTCGGCCCAGGAAGACCAAGCATCGTCGGTGGGCGCGAAGAGTGTAGCGTTCCCGATGTGGGCGAGGAGGGGGATGGATTTGGATCGCTGAAGGAGGTGGAGGAGAGTGGTGTGTCGGGACGAGGAGGAGAGGGTGGAGACGATGGTTTCGGCAAACAAGGCGGGATCTAGGGAATCTTACTAAGCCAGTTGTCTAGAGGAAACCCTGAGCTCACCATCATGATATGAGGATAGGTCATTTTGATGATCAAAGGAAGGAGGGCTTCTGAAGTCCGACTTGAAGGCGGTCTGCTCGCTTCCCCTAGCCCAGCTAGCAAAGAGGAGCAGGCAGGCGGCGAGTATCGCTTGCGATCGCATGACCGAGACGTTTCATCCACTCAGGTCAGGAAAGAGGATTAAAAGGAAGCTTGAAAGAAAAGAGTTGTTCCTCAAAGCCGCAGGAATCCGTTATTCCCGTAGATGGCAGTCGCTAAGGAGTGGCGATTACCTCTTTCGTTACATATGCACTTCGAGAGGCCGACAATCCAGTCCGCTTGCATGCATGCTATGCTATTCAAGATACACCTGCTCCGTCAACAAAGGCTTGCTATGCGTCTCGTCCAGCTGCGCTAATGCCCGAAAGGCGACCATGTTTACTCTTGCTTTGAAGACCACGAAGACTTATCCCAGGACAATGATCAGCGTCGCCACAACGAAATCTCAAAAAATGATGTAATACTGACAGTGTAGAGGATCATGATTCGCAACCTCCTCCGCCTCCTGACAAATGTCAAAGCCCCCCGCACAGTGTACACAGCGCAGCCATGCCCCTCTGATCTGGTCCGCGTGGATATCGCATAGGGTCTCGCGATGAACCACATGTTTGAGGTAGGCCGTCGGGTCTCGGGGGTGGACGGTCGCCCCAACTGGGACTTCCCCGACCCGAGACTTGTAAAGCAGTGGCAGAAGGGGTCGGTGGGAATCGAGGGGAAATTGCACGGGTCGGTCGAATTTGAAGAACACATGGCGCGGATCATGGACCCGGTAGGACCGAAGCTCGCAGATAGAGCACTGGGGTACATATCAGCCAGAATGGCAAGTGGTCACCGAATGATCTCACCAAGTTGGAAGCCTCCGGACCAGAAGGGCAGTTGGCACACTGGAAACGACGTCCCATGATCCACTCATTACAATTGCTACATCGACATTGGTGATCCAAGGCATCGCGCCCGACGGATGTGATTGGTCGAGCCAATGCCACTTGCGTGCCACCGTTGGAGCGATCCGTGTCGCCCGCATAGACAGTTTCATTAGTCGGGGACGACGATCGAGACAAATTGGCGCCGGCAGCCGCAACAGTCGACAAGTCTTGCTGGAACCATCGATCTCGAGCACGCCGAGAGACATCTTCGACTTCGGCGGAAGCAAGGGGGATTGGAATCTGACGACTTCGAGATGAGCAATGTCTACATGGCGAGACAGGACCCACCTTCATCATTATGTGCTCGGCGGTGTGACCGGATGCATCGGCCGCAGAAGCAATGCCTTCGCATTGGATGCAGAGATCCCTAGGGCGTATCAGTCGCATGTAACCTCACAACCGATATTCTCACCAAGATGTGCAGACTGCACAGTGAAATCTTGGTCCAACGATATCCTGGAGGCAGCTACTTCGCTTCAGACGATGGACCATAAGGCAGGTTGAAGCTGACTTACTTGTGACAGAACGCGCCAGGATGTCGCATGGCTGTGGCGGGCAAGATTCAGAAAAGAACTATGCCAAGGGTAATCCGACAGCTTACGCTTAGGTACACTGCCAATCTGCCGATCGCCGTTCCCCCTATCTGCACCGTTTGACCTCGACGGTCCAGCATGAGGTAGCAGCTGATCCGGGAGTGACAAGAATGTGTGAGCAGGGTGAATCTCGTCGACCTTTTGATAGCCTGAACCAATGGTAGCTGTACTCAGGGTGAACGTCAAGTGGACATACAGGATCTGCAAAGGTCAAACTTCTGACAGGAAACGCCTGAGGAGTCTTGTCAGCGTAAAGTTTTATACCACGCAACCGACGAGCATTTGAAGCGATCGTGAGATAGCAGCTTCCTACAGATCGTGCACAGCCCATCCTCCAAATACTCTTCAGCATGATCAGCGAAGCTCATGGTTGGTTTCCCCGAACTCACCGACATCTGTCCATCCCTCTACGCCCCAAATCATCTCACGGAAGGCGTGACGTAGGCTCCCTACTCTCCGCCTCCTCGCCATATTCGAATGCACGATGCCATGCTCTTCGATGCAGCTTGGACAGAGCTCGTATCCCCTGTTTCGAGCTGAGCGGGAAAGTCTACCCGCTTGGGAGCTTGGCGAATCAGGTGGCGTAAGACCTTGATCAGAATCGTAAACTGCTTGGGTATCGGAGAATGCCCCATCAGCTACTCCTCCCACAGAGCCTCGGCTGGCGTGAGTGGACGAGGATCCATAGCGTGATCGAGCGATATCGAGGATCGTGTGAGAGCCCGAGGTACCTGCTTGAGCCGCCCATTCTGTCCTATCGGACGATGCGTCGTTCATGTCACCGTCGCTGGAATGCCGGGGACCAACAAAAGCTGGTTTGTCCTTCACGTCTCCGTTCCACATATCCCCTTCTCCGCAGGTTAAGCATACATATCGCATGTAGTCGAGCCTCGAACCGCAAGCTGAGCAGTCTGGCGCCAATATCGGGGCTTCCAGCGGTCCCGGTCCCGCGACTTGATCGGATTTCGTGGTTACTGGCGTGCCCAATACCGGCGTAGTGGCTATTGGCCGAGGTGAGGGAGAAGGCTTTCGCACAGACGGATCTAGCGATTGACTCCCAGGTGGAGACAGATTAGCCTCGGAGCGGGAGGAAAGCGACGAGGTCTCGGTATCCTGGTACGAGTAGTAGTATTCTGCTACGGTCAGATCATTCTCGCTTGTACACCAGAGAACGTACTGCCTCGGCCATCCCGTACTAATGCAAAATCCCCTCGAGTCTCCTCGTCGCTGCCCAAACTCTCATCGTCGCTATCATATCGCCGGTCATTTCTGCTCGGAGTCGTACCTGGTCCACGACGCCGAGTAGCCAGACGACTCTGCTCGTGCAACCATCGTGAACCGAGCTCGGAATTCGTCAAGAGGAGCTGATCGCGGTCTGATCCGGTAAGTGGTGGAGGCTGCGGTAGAGGACGAGAAGATATCGGTGCTGATAGGTGCGGTCCGGAGACTGTGAAGTTGTCTGAGGAGTCCTCTCGCATACGGTCAGGGTCACGGAATCGACCTGAAGCCGACGAACATCGAAGTCCCAGGCTCATTTCCCCTAGGCCGCTCAATAGAGGTCCACCGTTGACGGCGGCATATTCCGTCCGTCTCTCTTCCTCCTCCTCCTCGATGGCCTCATCCTGCAGGCCGTTGCTTCCATAGCTCCGATAGCTCTCCTCATACCCACTCGACCTCCAGCTGCTCTCACTCCTCTCATCCCCAGTACTGACACTTCTGATGGAGCTCGTGTCGCTCAAACTCGGTCCATCATACTCCACCACCACATCCAGGCGTAATGTCACCTTTCGGTGAGGCGAAGAGCCAGATGGGGCGTCATCGTCTCCCGAGACGAAGAACAAGATCGCCTCGGTCAGGTCGGATTCGGAGCGGATAGGGAAGTCTTCCCCATCGTCGTCGGTGTAGATGAGAAAGAATGGTGATGCCGACAGGGAGAAGCATTCTTCGACCTGTATGTGGCGTCAGAAGTATAGCGAGGTGAGCAGCAGGAGACTCACACGAGTGCGAAGCGACTGGAGACGACATGTCGCTGATGAGGGGAAAGTGACTCGGCGAGTCGAGCCCTCGTAACCGCATTTGATCACTAAAGGTCGGTTCGGTCGGTCTGGCATGGCATTGTAGGCCGCCTTGACCATGACATTGACATCATCTAGCTGTCAGACGCCTCATAGCAACTCGGATACGAGTATGTATAGATCGACTGCCCATAGCAAGATAGGTGTACAGTCAATCATTCAAGCAGCTATACCGGATAAACTCCTCGACCTATTTTCCCGAAATGAGAAAGCGAATCGCAGAATGAATAATAATGATTAAGTAGTTGAGAACAACAAATGACACCGAGCATACAGGTCTCCATTCCGACTACCATTCTCTCGTTCCCTATTTGCGAGGGCGTCAAGCTCGCGATGCGAGTCGGGAGATTGACGTGTCGGGGCCGAGGAGCGATGAAGACGACGTCGAGACCGCGCTGGGCAGAGCTGGTACACCTCCTTCGAGATGCGCGATCTCTTGGTCGATCTCTTCCAGACGGCACATTGAACGAGTCGCGGATGCGGTCTGCATCGGCCTGAAAAAGCCGGAGCTCGTGACAAGGTCAAGGCTCTCCTTCTTCAGATCTCGGATGTGGAGCCGAATGAATGACTGTTGCATCGTTCGCAGCTGAAGGATTGTCTGGAGCTCGAGGAATCTCATCCCGTCCTTCAAAAACCTCCGTGGTCCCCGGTCGATGCTTGCGATCGTATCCTGAAGATGTCCAATCTCCGTTGTCAGGTTCAATCTCCGCGGAGGGGCCGGTGGGGCTGCTGGGGGCGAAAGGAGTAGTTTCAAGGGGCGGCAGAGAGATGCAGGCGGTCTTGCATGGCATCTCAGAGGATGTATGGATGTGGCACGGAGGGTCAAGTTGCTTGTTCGTGACTGGCCTGTGAAGGACGAAGGGTGCGGCGCGAGTAGGTGGATGGACCGCGCGCGATGGTGCGGGTAGGGAGGACTGCTCAGGCGGAAAGCGTTGGTATGGCCATGGGATGACCCACAAGGCGGGGGACATATGGTTGCTCATGATGAGGTACTGTTAAAACGAAGTGAGCTGAGGTGCATCTGATGACTTACGCACATTGTGGCTAGGGGAACTGGGTTGCGTGGGTAAGCGGAGGTGGGAGGAGTGGGTGAGCGCACAGCTGTCACGGATTAGAAGGAGTATCTCAAAACAAGAGATGGTAGACGATGGAGATCGATGAGTGTTGCTGGGTCAGGAAGCGGTGGCGATGTTTGCGCTTGCACTTCTTGATATACCCGATGTCGACACTGGAACTGCAATAAACCAATGTTTCGGTCCTCATGAAACACAAAGGAGGGGGAGCAACTGTAATGCTGATGTAGATGTATCAGAATTTGCGTCTTGTGTACGCGCACGGATGTCGGGTCCTCTATGTGCCTTTTGTTGTTCTTGTTGACATTGTCTGTATGCAGTTGACGCTCCGCATATAGGCTTCGGCACATGGGTAAGGCAAAATAAGTGAGGTGGTCAGTAAGAGCTAAGAACGACGTTCCAGTAAAGGGGCTATCTTCAGATTACCGGATGATGTACACCCTCAAAATGGGGTGCAATATCTTGTTCACCCTCATCGGTAGTCGGCGCCTCGAGCATCGAGGAGTACGGGGTCTGATTCGAAAACGGTTACTCATCATGGAGTCGGGAGCGACGAGCAGGTAAGAAGAAGGTCAATAAGATGTCGGGATCGATACGCCTGATGCCTATGGGCTGTGGGCGTAGAGGCGTTTTGCTACTTCGCTGCCGAAAATAAATGAATGAAGCGCGTTTACTTTCTCGCCATAGACAATCCTAGTCAACGATTCCCTGCTAAGGAGGGAATTGCCGCGTCTGTGCGTTGTGGCTGAACCCTCGGATGAGTCCGAAATTTTTCCTCCTTCGAAGTTTGGGCTGTAGCCCTATCGCCAAAGGTTCAGAGGGCAATAGTGGGGGAGTTCTAGAGGCGGGGAAAATGCGGACAAATAAGTGCCAAAATCACCCATGGGATCCAAATGTGCATAACATCTCTTTAGCTGAACGCGAGGAGTCTTCCTCAGCGCCGCCGTCTACCTTCACTATCAATTCAACCCAAGCCGAAGACGCATGTCCAAAGGTTGGAGACGGTCAACCAGACCAATACGCCTCGCTGTCCGATCCAAAGACTGGCGGCGCGACGCAGTCAATGACGGTCCCTGCTCTCTCGACGTGCTAATCAGATGGCTCGAGCTTGGCAACAACTTCAAGACCTTCCAGCACGGTGACAAAGGCAAAAAGAAGCGCGTAGCTGCCAAGCAGGTGTCCACATGGATGGACAACGGCTGTCCAACTTATAGAGATGGGGATGCTGTTATGACCGTACCCAACCAACTTTGATTTGGATCGAAGTCACGCCCAAGCAACCCTCATGCCCCGTTGACTATCAATGAATGGAGACGATTGTCGAACACAAACGCGGGCGTGATATGGTCCGACAATAGAAAGCTAAATGCAGGTTGAAACGGTCACATTGTAGAACACAAACGACGACGAGTGCGGTAAACTTACCAGTCTAAGCTTGCACAGCACGAGAGATCGCTCAACCTGAGGGTGGACACTTCCACAGCCAGGCAAGTCGTCCGTAGGGTAGGTCCGCTGATTACAAGACGTTGCATGAAATCCACAAGAACCAATACTAGATCTCAGCCTATCAACTCCGTACGGCAACGATGTCCCGCCCGGATACCCGTTCTCAAAGCAGGATGCGCCCTGACGAAGGCGAGGGCATTTCGCTACCTGCATTGCCTACACAGCAGGCTGATGTATCGACTTTCTCGCTACCAGATACTTACTCGCCTCTCACCCCGACGCCATCTACCATCCGACAAACCCCGCAAGACAACGTCCCGCGTCAAGGATTCTGTACTCCATCTCGTGCATACTCTGAACCCGAGTACGGATCAATACCGCCGGCAGACCCATACGTTCCACCAAGAGAGTCGGCGACAATCGAGAACACTCTAGCGCAGCTCGATACTATGCTCGCTAATCGTACTAGTTTAGAGGATACCCTTGTGAGTGTTATGCATGGAATGCGAGATTCTTCTGTTACCCGGAGCTTCAAGAAACCAAAGGTCAGTGACCCGGAGATTCGACGGGAGCCGACACAAGATGGCCGATGTCCTCATGCAGTGCGAGCTGGGTATCAAACTTCAGCCCAGCCGCTACCGCAGCGATGAAGAAAAGATTGGCTACATCATCTCCCATATGACAGGTTCTCCACAACGAGCCTTCCGCAACCATCTTGTGAAAGAGGACAAGCCTCTGTTCCTTACGGACTATAGGGAATTTCATCAAGTACGTTCAGGTTACCTACGGTGATGCGGATGGAAGAGGCACAGCTGAGAGACGCATTGGGACCTTCGGCAGAAGGAATCAACCGCGAAGTACTTTGCAGAGTTTAAGCAGTACAGCTCTCTTCTTAACTGGGAAGTCAAAGTGCTCATCAGCATCGCTAGGCCCAATCTGTCCCCAATCATCAAGGACATGTTGATATTCGTGCCGACACAGTCAACAATTGTCGAGCACAATCGACGACGGATGCGGGTAGGACGTAGACTTACCAGCCTAGTCTTACACAGCCCGAGAGGTTACACAACCTGAGGGTGGAACACCTCCACAGCCAGACTGGTCGTCGGTAGGGTAGCTCCGCTAGTTACAAGTCGTTGCATGAACTAGCTACAGGAACCTCAATACTAGATCTCTAGCGGATATCAGTCAATCTGGTCGCTCTATTATGCCTCTGCGTACCTCGGCCTCTTCCGCTCTCGCCACTCCAACCCCGAGACTTCTCTGATCCTTCTCCCCGTTTCTAAAGCACTCCAGGGGTTTCTCCAGCCTTAGGCCACTGCCCGTCTGCCTGGTCCATGGAGTCCCGCGGTAATCGGGCTCGGTTTGATTCGAGGATGCGGATATAGCCCCAGTTGAGGCAGGGGGCAAGTGTAGTGGCGAGGGTGATACGTAGCTCGGCCTGAAGGGACGCTATGAACGCGCAGTCGCTAAGAGGGTTTACCCGCTGCCCGGTGTGGATCAAGGTATCATCAGTAAGTGTCAAAACCTTGATACGCTCGCATATCTTTGGTCGTACCCCGTTGGTCGTAGAATGTGCTCGACAGTTCTGGACATGGGTCATGCTTGTATCCGAAGGCTTGATCCCGCGACTAGGCTGTTTTGGGTACGAAGTTCATAGATGTGTCAGGGAATGTCGAACACAGTTGCAGTTCAATCCGAATCGTAGTTGGTGGGTTCAGAACACAAGGCATAGGTGGGGGTGTGTTGGGGAGATCAAATTGTTATAGGCATTGTGACCCTTGTTGGTTTGAAGTTCAATGTGCCCAACGTGCTCATATACCTTATGTAATTCAATGGCACGAGGCACGAGGTGGGATCCAAAAAGTTCCGGAACGTATCTGAATTCCTTCTAGGTGGAGCTCAGGTGGGTTCATACAAAGTGCCAGGTGAGTCTTCAGATGCTGTGGTGAGACGCGCTCAAGATAGTACGTAGATGGTAGCGTCATCACTTTGGGGAAGAGAGTGGGACTCTCATCTTCCGAATTATTCCCCACGATTGCCCGGAGCCAACAGGCCTTCATCTCGTAAGCCAACAATCTCGATTCAACGACATGCGGCGGTATGAGAGGCTGATGGCTTGCTGTAGGTCTTTAGCTCATCTCCAAGGGTCGACCGATTCGAGCAGAAGCACGTCCTGTCGTGCAATCTGCCAAGACGATCCGGACGTCACGGAGGACCGGATGACGTGCTTCAAGCCATTCGATCTTAAAAGGCATCTAGTACAGTTTCATCAACCGAAACTCGCTTTCACTCGATGGTTGGCGACTTTCGGATCTAGCTACAAAACAAGCGACGTGTCAATTCTGTCCCATCACGTGGGTTATTCTAAGAAGAACCTGCTCCACTCTCCCTCCCAGTCTCGTCTTCGCCGGGCTAGCCTAGCCTGAGGTGACGTTTCTGGTCCCAACGACCGTCTGACTATCTTACCAGATACTCCGCCATCAGGCCGCTAAAACACTACCTCTTGGCTCAACGTGTTTCCCTTGCGCCCTCCCACCTGCCCCCTCGATCACCTGAGTTATCTACTACACGACTCAGCTCAAAGTGTGACGGCTCAAGATCGAATTCTTCGTCCGGAAGATCGATGCCTCTTCGCATTACGCTTCAAGCCAATGGGATAGGGCAGGATTCGGACTCCCTTCGATACGTCCAGGGCAGGGAGGACTCGGGAAGTCGAAAAGAGGAGGAGGGTGCGGGCGAGGCTGCTGGGGAAGATATGAGAGACGAGGTCGAGCAGGGCGTCGCTATGGGCAGCCAATTTGCGTACGTGACCGCTGTCAAAACCCTAGCATTGTCAACTGATTTGGTCGCGTTCTTAGTTCTATGTGTTGCGGTCTTCAAAATCGTAGGCGGATCGATGATTGAGGGGCTCATTCAAGTATGTCTTAGAATCCACATTCCGCTCAGGAGTACCTTCTGCGATGGAAGGCATCCATTACTACACACTTTATATGTACCTAATACACCACGCCCCGAAAATGAAACCCTTGATCGTTAATATATATCCACTCCGGTTCTTCGTATGTAATGAAACGCAGTTGGTGAAAGGGTATCATAGATCGTTGCCACAGGATGCCATAGGTAGATTGTCGATCTGGTGTGGGTTCGAGTCCCTCACTGCGTATATGATTTATAGTTTTTGAAACGTAAAGCTTTCGCGACTCATTCGGGACGGAAGTGGCGGAGAATGGATTCGAGCTCCTAGGTACGATGGTAGGAGCTAAACCGGCTAGGGTTGCCTTCCTGCGTGGGCAGGTGGCGAAGCAAAGGGAGAAGATCAAAGCGCTTGCACCTCTCAAT
>JAABUK010000490.1_pt1 | contig 82000 bp, 118 predicted proteins | sample 5559141 | NCBI WGS metagenome assembly JAABUK01 (sample SAMN10711869, study PRJNA513367) | rock metagenome | isolation source: Antarctica rocks | place: Antarctica: Victoria Land, Pudding Butte nord | collected 2016-01-03
AGGTTTTCAAGTTCGTTCTAGACTGTCTTGATGTTTTCCACATTTGACCTTCGTCTTCTTCTATATGTGATCAGACTTGCTGGCTGGCTAAAGCATTGTAATCTCTCTCTCTCTCTCTCTCACATGCAAACTTTGATTGAATGTACTGTGCTTTGTCTCAACCCCGTCGCTCAATGTGTGCAGAGCGTACAACGCAGCAAAATTCTCCAAGGTAGAGGCAAATATAAATGTAATACAGTAGCTTCTGCAAAGATTGAGCCTCTGTTCTAATGCACTCCAAGGCCCAACATGTGAACACAGTGGCAAGCTGATATACATGCAGCGCTGCTAGCACACACTTGCCATGCCACTGATAGTCGGCAAAGACCATGCAAAAGCTGGGACAGGAGTCTGGCGGTCTCAGCATCAAAGCTCAGAGGTAAAGCGTCACATCAGGTGGCAAAGTTGCGTTGGGATAACAGGAGCATTTGATCGTTTTTTGCATGACCACCTGCTCCAACACATTGCTCCCATATCAGCACCTTAGACAGCCAGACATAATCACAGGCCAGGCCCTTTGGTGACATAACTTATGCCCTGTTCTGTACAGAGCCAACTCCAGCTCTACAGAAGCATGAGATCATCACAATCTGCCCTTCTCATGGTCGCTGTTTCTGACCTGGATGTTGTTGCATCAAGACAGACAGCTGCCCTTCTTATGAACTCACAGACCTGCACAGCACATCTCACCCATTTGCCAACACATCTACAAGGATCAATGCCATCATGAAGCATACTGAGCATCATAGGCAACTGTATAACTTTGTGCATCGAGCCATGACACAATAAACACACAGGTGACCATCAGTTTTGACAAAGCACCCAGAAATAAGAGCTGAGCATTGATGACATGTTAACCAAGGCATGCAAACACACAGAACCCAGCAATGCATTGACACCGTGAGTCATGCAGCAAACTTGACCTCCCACTCTTGACATTTCACGCAAGCAGTATGGCCTCAATTGACAAGCTGACATGCCTTTAATTTCAGCAAACTACCTGGGCAGCAGAACATACTGCTTGCCTCCACAGCAGAACACCTCCACACAGTCTAGTCAGAGACAACAAGCTTCCGCATCCTGAGCAATGTATTGCCGAGCTGCCTCAGAAGCTCTGTGCTGCGAGACTGCTCAAGCCGATGGCTGTCATTTGAACATTGTTTGCCCAGAGGTCTGGCTCAGACTCCCAATCCACAGAAAGGGGCAATCTTGATGTGCAAAGACGCAGGCTCTTGCTTCACAGTGGACAATATGTTGTTCCGCCTGGCGTTCTGCTGAGCCTCAGCTGATCCATGAACTCATGCAACCAACTGAAGTTCTCTTATCACTTCAGCCTGTGCCACATGCTGTACGGCTGGATTACCCTGACTCACGTCCCTGATTGTTGCAAATTGTTCCAGCTGCAGGCAAGCAGACTTATCCGAGTTTTTCCCCTTTGCAGGAACAACTGTCATTCCCATCTTTCTTGCGGCTGCCTCAACCAGTTCCTCTTCCCTTGCAGCAGCTTCACACTTTTTGGGCCTTCCCCTGTTGTCAGAGCGCCTTGGGGTGAGACCAATCTTGGTTGCAATGGTTCTGAATCCACCCATCTGCCTGATGGCTGCTACCAGCTGGTGCTGACCAGCTGACTGCAGCTCAACTCCATTGGGCATGACACCACGCTTCCACTTTTGTTCCCTGATGACAGCCTCTATCTCCTGACGCAGGTCTGCATGAGTGCGTTTGTGCCTGCAAGAAACATTGCAGCCTGGCTTATGACTTGATGAATTGTTGCTCAGGCACCTGTAACAAGAGACCAGTAGGCTTTGCTGCGGACTTCAGAACTCTGCCTCTGTTCACCTGTGTCACCTGACACACAATGCAAGCCAACCACTTACACTACACAGCCACTGACTTTGACAGCGCCACTGCAAGGGTGCAATCACATGTACTGAAGCAACGAGTCGTATCTCTTGTTGGTATTGTAGAATTTATGCACAGCCTCACAGTGCATTATAGGATATACACACTACCTCTACAAATGACGCTTATGGTACATTGTAGGATATACACACAGCCTTAAGGTACATTGTGGGACATATACACAGCCTTATGTTACATTGTATGGTATACACACAGCCTCAAGCAGCACCTGGTGTTTGGCAGCGCTCCCATGCGATCAGCCACAGCTGTGAAGCCACCCCACAAGCGCACGGCATTCAGCAAATCCATTCTGCCAGCAGCCATCAGCTCCTGCTGAGTTGCCATCTTACAGCAGCACTGCTGGCTGCTGCTCATCACGCCCTTTCCTTTTGAGAAGGCCTGCTGGCGGACACCTGCTGCATGATGGTGTCTCTGGGATTCTGCTGTGGGGTCATCACTGCTGGGGCCAGGCTGGAGTATGGGATGCAGGTAGGGCTGCAGCTCCTGCTTGAGGGTTTCGAAGTCTTGCCAATGTCCACTAGCTTTACGCTGTCCAATCTTGAAATCATGCTGAGCAGGCATCCTGTTCATAGGCAACTGAACAGTTCAACAAGTGGCACAGACAGACCGATGCATTCTGTGAACCAGTTTGTGGTAGCTTGCTTGAGGTGATTGCTCAACTCAAAAAGTTTTGATACAGCTGATTTGACACAAGCTGGCAGAAGCAAGCACATGCACACAGACATTGCTCATAATAGATTTTGGCACATAAACAAGGGCACTGCTGTGCAGACAAAGCACACACACCAGTGTGTCACTACAAGGGCAGTGCTGCATCATAAGCCACATGAGCCTGAGTGCAACAAGCAGATTTATGCCAGCTATGGCCACAGTAATGACCATGACAAATGACAAGGCGCCTTCACAACGACACAGCAGCATTCATTCATTCATTTGATTTCAAGGAATTGGGGCCAACCATGACCATTGGACCAAGTGTCTGAGAGTGTCAAACAGAATATCAACTAAGCTAAAGCACTTACGAAAGAAGCATGTGGCCAATATAGGGGCAGGTACTCACCCAGCAAACAGTTTGGCATAGCCACCATGCTTGGTGATGGCAAAGGCCAGGGAGCTTGATCCTGTGCGCCTCAGCTGCGACTGGGAGGGCAGTAACTCTGGTGTTTCCAAGGGATGCACCTGTAACCAGTGCTCCAGCTCCTGCCGTACATTGCGCACATCTTTCCAGTAACCCCTGCATGCAGCCAGCTGTGGTTATGAGAGACGCGATGTGGTTCTCAAAGTGTGTCCTGCCTCGTATTTTGAATTGGCTAAAGCCCTGCATAAGGCTTGCACTGCCCTGGTCAGGGTGACTGCAGAAGAGGACTGGTGAAGCCAATCAATCCTCCAAGTGCCAGATGACTGCAATGCAACATGGTCATAGCAGGCATGCCTGCATAGCCCTGAGCTTGATAATTCACTATTCCTCTTTCTATCTGGTGTTCTGATAGTAGGGACCAGAAGCTCAACAGGGGGGTTGCAGGGAGCACCATGCAAACAGTATGGTGCCCTACACCTTCAGCTCACATAAGCATGCAGATGGCTGCCAGCAAATACCATTCAGCAGAGCGACGCTTGATGACTTGGCGCTGCCCCTTGACCACACGTATGGTGTAAAAGTCTCCTGCCTCCTCCAAGTCGTTCTTCCTCCAAACAGGGCGCCAGGCGTGACCTCCCATGTGGTACCTTGCTGTGTTTGCTGCCTTGTCTGGCTGTCTGGTGTTGGTCTCTAAATACTGGGCAATGGCTCGTTGAAGTGTTGTACAGTCGCTCCTGCTCCTGTGCACACAGTCTTGTTTGTGAGTATATGATATGGCATGGCTTGTGCAAGCCTCCAAGGATGGAGCATGTCCCAAGATTCTCCAGAGGCATGGGTGACAAATTTGGCTTTTGACAGCAGGCACAGTAGCTGCATTGGCATCGGTAGACTTGTGTCTGATGCAAAGCTGCAGGTAATTATTACATGGTCACTAGAAACTGAGCGGCGTATGCATTGGCTTTTGAGACCTGTCGGCCAACCCTGACTGTGGCAGGATTAGACAGGCTGAGCCCAATAGATAGTAGCTGCTAGTCACAGCTGAACAGAAACAGACAGCTTTCCTATGAACCAGGTTTTGACAAACGTACTAGCTTTGAGAGCATGACTTCCTGTGCACACAGGATAAGCCATTTGCTCAGATGATCAGTGCATCAGGCTGTGCTCATGCAATCTGGAGAGATGCAAAACCAGTGTCATCAGTCAGAACGAGAGAAGACAGGTTGTACCTGGCCTGCAGGTGCATCAGCTTTTGCAGCAGAGCTCTGCAGGCTGTGCGCAGCTGATGCACAGCAGCCAGCAGCGCCACGCGCTCCTGAGCACCTCCAGAGTTGCCATACAGGGGGTCATTGATGTCATCAGAGAAAGTGCTAGCCTGGGAACCTGGAATGGCTGCAAAGTTGCCCAGCTGTTGCACTCGGTTGGAGTAGCCTCCTCCTGGATTCATGGCATCAAAGACTGCCACCTCTCTGTACACCTGCAGACACACACAAGACATGGGTTGTGAATGCAGCAAGGCGGGGCAAATCACATGCAGCATGTGCCATACATGACTGACCAGAGATTGTGTAAGAACACTCTCTTCTCTTGCAAATTTACTTGCACTATGCACAATGCAAGGCACGTTGCAGGCCATGCCTCTGCTCACTTGCTGCCAAGCAGCGTGCTTCCCAGTGTCACTTGTAACTTTTGTAATGCAACATGTTATGATGTCACAGGTGTGTCTTGTCCATGCTAGTCCATGCGGAAGCCCACCTCTTCATAGTCAAAATGGTCCATGGTAAGAACCAAATCGTAGTTGACAATGTCAGCTGTCTCATCAAAGGGGCGGATGTTGCGGCGCGACAATGTGAGGCCAGCCTTTTGAGCTGCCCACATGACGCGAGGATCATGCAGTCCAGGGCCTATGGATGGTCCAATGGATGCTGAATCCACATGAATGAAGGGCTTGAGAAATGACATGCTGAGCACCTCTTTGAAAACAGCTTCAGCCAACACAGACCTGCAAGCCCAGTTTGCTTATTGTCTCAAAATGTCATTTGCAGTAGAACGGCTTCAAAGCTGCAGGTCAAGGCCCCCACACTCAACACAGCAGATCCGAAGCAATGCACCTGCAATGATTGCCTTCATCGAGGAACAAGATGCTCGCTTGTGTGACAGGACGCTGCGCTCGAAGTACTTCGGCTATATACGGAGACGCTCTGAAAACTGGCTGAAGCAAGCTGTCCTCGTCCTTGTCGTGCCGTTCTCGGTTCTGAAAGCCTTGGGCTGCTTGCTCTTTGGCTCGTTGTGCAACAAGCAGCTTCTGTTGAGCCTGCCTGCTGGCCCACTGCCGCAGGATACGCTGCCGTACCTCGCTTGTTTGCGGTCGTTGACTCCAAGGGTACCGAGGCAGCGGCACCGGAAAGCCTGTTGCTGTGTGCACCTGTTCAGTTGAGCGGACATGAGAAGCTGCACGAAGCGTTTTCCAAGCCAGAAAGACGGACTAGCAGTTTCACACCTGCAGCAGATCATCATCGTCGCTGTTGTCGCGAGTGACGTCTGTCCGCTTAATCAATGGCCGATCTCTGCGGTCTAAGCCTGGCACTAACGAGGCCCCAGACCAGGTTGTGCTGTCGGTCCTGGACCCCCTCTGGGCTTGCAGACTTTGCTCGCTGTTGGCGTGAGCAAGCGCAAGTGCAGCGCCACGACCGCCCGGTCCCTGGCATGCAGTAGCCAACGAACACAAGAGCATTCACGCGGAAGTCGAGTGGAATCCAGCAAGCTTGACGGCGACTGTAGACTAGCGCTGAGGGCAAGACTGACCAGAATCTGCTATATCTTGTACTCACGTTCAGCGTGTGAAATTTGACGCGATGCGCGATGCGTGACCAGTGTACAAGTGCTGTGCAAGGTGAACGACGTCGTCGACAGAGCAATGTTGCTCACGTCAGACTAGGAACCGAACCTTGAAGCTGGTGTGCTGTCTGAGCGTTGTACTGCGCTCGTTTCTGGGCGGTCGTACACTCAATCACACAGGACGCTTGATCATGTCATCTTGGTTGTCGCAATGCTTTGGCCTGATTGGCCTGATTGTCGTTCTGCGACTGGCATTGACAATAACGAAGGGTATCTGGGTGTACTTCCTCAGACCTGGTCAGAACTTGCGGAAGTTGGGTTCCTGGGCAGTTGTCACTGGAGCGACTGACGGAATTGGTAGAGCCCTGTGCGATAATCTTGCACGAAAAGGTAATTACTGTTGCTACGATGCCGCTATGCATCGGAGAGAAGAAGTTTGTCCCAATCGAACTCAAGCAGTCAAACCTGAATCTGCTTTGCAGGCTTAAACGTGCTGCTCATTTCACGCACGGAGTCAAAGCTCGTTGCAGCCGCAGAGGAGGTGGCCAAGAAGTACAACGTGCAGACGAAGTACACTGTCGTTGACTTTGCCAACGCTGACGAAGCAACTTGGCAAAGGACGACCACTGCACTAGCGTCCCTTGATGTCGGCCTGTTGGTCAACAACGTAGGGCTGTCTTATGATCATTGTGAGTACCTTGAGCACCTCTCTGACCAGGATGTCAGAAACATGGTTGAGGTCAACATCACCAGCGTAAATCAGGTAAGCAGTCAAACACAGAAGCTTCGTAGCACAGCGTCATTCTTGCAAGCGATACTGCTGGACAGCATCACAGCTGGTGCTGAGAAGCATCATCATGGCATTTGTAAACCTCCGCCTTCTGAGTGACTCTGCTGCTGCAGATGACTCGCATTGCTCTACCAGCCATGAAGGCCAATCGCAAAGGCACGATAGTGAACATTGGAAGCGCGTCCGGCTCATTGGTGCCTGCAACACCTTTGACCAGTGTGTATGCTGGCACCAAGGTATGAGTCGTCTATAAGCTTGCTGAAAAACAGCGTGTCATGATCACCATGTGCATTGAAGCCTGCATGTGTGATGACACTGCCCTACACATTTTGTACTGCTTTCAGAGTGAGCAATTCTTATGATATTGCTGTCCAACACAAAGTTGGTTGTGATGATCTGTCTGCATGCAGCTGTGGTGTGTTTGACCTTTCACCATTGTGCATGCAGGCTTATGTGGATGTTTTCACTAGGTCCATGCAGGTTGAGCTGGCCGCCTCTGGCGTAACATACCAGAACATGGCACCTTTGTTTGTTGCTACCAAGATGTCCAAGATTCGAAAGCCAAGCATAGCTGCACCCAGTCCTACACAGTGGGCACAATCTGCAGTGAAACACATAGGATATGAGACAATTTCATGTCCATACTGGTTCCATGCTGTTGAGTGGTATTGCATTGCTGTGGCTCCCGCTTGGCTGATGAATATGTATGTCTTGAACATGCATTTGGGCATGCGCAAGCGCTACTACAAGAAGAAGAATGCGAAGGCTCAGTGACCAGACACAGCCAAGGTTGTAGACAAGCCCAGCACCTGACTGCACTCTTGAGGACAACTGATTAGGTGCAGTACGTAATGTCCTTGCGCTATTGTGACTGTCTGCTGGTAATCAGGTCTTTACACCCAGATCATATGTGGTGTATTGCTAGTTGTCCCTCAGCATGTTGATCGTCTGCCAGGATCTTCTATTGAACACTTGAAGTCTCGCTGAGCAGCGTTTGCAGCATTGGGCATGTGCATCATCTGATGTTCTGATACCTGACCTGGACGTGTACTAATCAATGGACTGAAACAGCTTGGAATTAACACAAGTGTAAGAAACTAGCAACGAGTGACAGCGTGCCTACGGGCCATTACTCCAGACACCAAGACATTTGACAGCCTGTTGACGTACACGGCGCATGTTGTCATCAACAGCCAGCATGACTGTTGCCACAACCTGTTTACGCAGAGGGTGCAACATATGGTACGGCAGTTCCATGACTGAAGCCAGACATTGCAAACTGAGGATCCTGATGTCAGCATCTTGGTAGCTGGCCAGTGAAGTCAATGTCGCAACCAGCCTGGTGACCTCAGCTTCCAATTTGGAACGCCCTGTGGCAGCCAATATCAGTCTGTGTGTTTTGCCTGTTATTTCTCCCCTAAATCGGTTATGCAGACTAGCTATTGCCTAATTGCTGCACTACAGCACTTCCTCTGTGATGCAACAGATCTTTGCTAGGGTACAGACTGCGACACCCATTGGCAGCATTTGACATGAAGTGGCAACACATTGTACTGGAAGAGTGCTGCTCTGCTACTGTCATTGATGTGATGGATTAGATACCAGGTGAGCCACTGCTGCTGTGATCGAATGCATGCACACACCTGTTGGCTCTTTCATCACAGCTTGAACAGACTGCAATGCCCCTCTCAACACACCCTTGTCTCTGCACTGCCCTGGAAGCTGCAACACATCCAGGGCTGTCAGGAGCAGCCCCAGTATGCGGGGCATATCTGCCCTGCTGAGGTTGGCAGGGGTGCCTTTCAGCAGGTAAGCCAGTGCCAATAGCAGAGGACCATGCTGCCTTTCATCTGTGCCATCTGTAGGCTGCTGTCCATCTGTATTTCCTGCTGACTCACGCGCCGTCAACAGCTTCTCAAGCCGCTGCAGAGCAACGGTATAAAAGCGCTGCTGCCACAGCAACTTCACCTTGACATGAGACATCTCCCTGCTTAAAGGCAAGATGCTGTCTGGAGCAGACGGCACTAGTTCAAAGGTTGCTGCAGCTGCTTGCAAACACTGCCCTGTTGTTGCTGAGGGCTGTAGCGAAGGTTCATCTGCAATGGGCGTCCCATCAAGACCAGCTTGTCCTGTCTGATCACCACAATCTGCTTGCGAGCTGCCCTGCTCACTCTTCACGCCACCATGGGAAGCTTTCAGTGGCTGATCAGGGGCTGGAACCTGATGGCTGCTCAGGTATGATGACGGTATGTCCACCAGCTGCAGGCTGGCTGAATGGCCTGCCATAGATAGTCCCTTGATGAGCCAAGCCAGGCAGGTGAAGCTGACAGCAGTGGGGCTTTGCCTATCGCTGCTGCTTGCTTGGGCCCCATCAGCTGCAGCATCTTGCATGGGAGCAGCTGCAGTTTGGCGTCTGTAGGCGTGCAAGCCTAGCAGGCTCAAGGCAGAGGCAATGCCCTCGCTCAAGGATTCTGCGCTCTCTGCAGGCAATCAACTGGCACAATGTTGGTGTTGTGCAGCTTCTGTCTGGCAAGCTGTCATGCATGAAAGTGTGTGCACTGTCTGTGAAGACGCAATACCCAACATCCAACAAAAAAGCGCAAATGCAGATTTTCCAAAGTACTGTCCAAGCACACTGCACAGCATGCCCAACATGCTGTCTATCACGTAACAGCGTGTGCCTAAGGACTCTGGTGTCTAAGACCATTGACATGCTGATCATCACTGTCTCATAAGAATCACTGCACATGCTCTGAAAGCCAGGATGTGCAAGGGCAGGCAATCGTGCAAGAGTTACAACACACCTGCAGGCCACTTGTTCACCAGAGCAGCAGCCGCAGTCATGGCAGCCTGCTGTATGCTGTTTTGGGACACCCCCATGGCGAGCCTGATGAGGCAATCCAGCATTGGCTTCATCTGGTCACCAGGCAGCACCCCTGGTCTTAGAGCTGTCACCGCTGCTGCAGACACCAACGCACTCTGTGCCAGCAGCTGAGTTACCTGCTGCGTGGAATGTAACCTAGGTAGCATACCGTCCCCTGATGGGATGTCCACAGAATTGGTGGACACCTGTCTACTCTCAATTGCACCTTGCACTTGACACTGGATGCTCTCAGCATCATGTGTGTTTCTGACATCATCGGTCTGTGCAGGATGAGAGGGGGGGTCAGCATAGCTTGGGTCCAGGGGAGCTGTGCTGTGAAGCTGTTGGCAGCACTGTGTGAGCTGGTGGCAGGCTGTCTGGCAGATGAGGGCTTGCTGGTGTGTATTGCACCCTGCTGTTGCTGCCTGTACTGCTTGGGCACAGCCTGCTGCTACATCTTCGGAAGCCACCTGACTAGCCTGCAAAAGCACAGGTGAACGGACATGACTACTATGCCAGAAGTGCGCATAACATTGAACCTTTTTCACCCTCAGGACAGATGTTTGTCTCATGACTTGGAACTTGAGCACATACATGTGACAAGACCAGCCAGCGCTGACACTCGCTGAACCGTGCTTGACTTTCCTGAACTTCTCAGTGGCAGGGAGGCCCAATGGGGCCATGCACAACCTACCAATGCAGAAGTGTCAAAATCCACCAGATTTCTTCAACAAAATTGTCTTCATGCGCTTGTCAAGTTCAAGTCAAGAATAATGTACATTGCACCAACGGCACACAGGGTTACATGACATACCATTGTCAGTTGTCTCATCCCTGTGAGCAGATCCAAGGACATAGCTGCCGCCACATCTTCTTCACATTGGGCAAAGGGAGCCAGCTTGTGTCTGACAGTTTCCAAGACGCCAATCAGCATCTGCTGATTGTGCTGATTGCTGATAGAGGCAGCAAGCATTGCTGGCAGCATCTGCTGAATGCTGCTCAGGATCCTGCCTCTGAGTCTTGAGGCAGGGGCTGCTAGGGCGGCCAGGGCTTGCAAGGGCAGGGCACCTTGCCACTGCCCCGCGGTGGATGTCTCTGTAGCCCCTTCTAGCAGTGTGTCAAGGGCATCTTGTTCCAACAGGTCAGTGTGGCCGGCAGCTGCAGACATGCAGGCAATGCTGTTTGTGAGACGCTTGTAGCTGGACAGCACCGGCAGGCACAGCACACAACTGCTTGCTTGTCTTGCTGCAAAAGCTGGAAGGTGTACATCTGTTAAATAAGACATGTATCGAGCAATGACATCTCAGGACAGTGGTGCGTACTGATCTGCTCCCATGATGACGAGGTGATGATGAGGAGATAGTTGAGAGTTCATGCAGACTGTGACACAAGTAAGATGTGATTGCCAAGGTGACTTTGTTGGTGAAGACAGGGCAGAACAGCACCAGCACACATGTAATGCTGCCTGTGCGTTGCAAAGCCAAGCGTAAAATGGGCTTCAAAATATTGCAGTATGGGACCAGAGTATGCTGACCTGCCATCCTAGTCAAGCCTACTATTGCTTGCTGGGCTACTGCATGAGATGACTGGCTGGACCTGGCCACACATGACAGCAGCTGCTGCAAAGCACTGCTCACCTCCTGCACATACCCAACGCACACATATAAAGCAACAGAAGCTGATCTGCTTGCATGCTGCTGCATGTATACAAACACCAGCAGGGCTTGCAGTCTTTCGGTGGGATGACTTGCAGACGATCTTGCAGCAGAAGGGCATCATGGTCTGAGGGCCAATGCTTTCTTCAGCAGCAGGGTGTTGGACTGAGCCGCGAGGGGTTGTCAAGATGTGTCATCACAATTGCCCTGAGGACAGAATAAGCAACAAAGGGCATCATGGTCATAACTCAAAAGAAGGCCAAAAACTCCTGTCCCCCTCATGCTAGCCTGCCCATGACAATGTGCTCAGCCAAGAGATGCACCTTTGCAGAGAACGTAAAAACAAGCAGACGACAATAGAACAGGAAAACCGTTGTTGAGCAAGATGTGAGAATGTGCACGTAAGTACCAGGTCTGGCTGCAGCAAGACCCTCATCAGTGCAGATTGTCACATGACTTTGTAGAGGTCAGGCAAGCCTACCAGAAAAGATAATTGAAGCTCACCTGTGATGATAGACAGCTCAAGGTGACCGGTAGGGACACTAACTCAGTCATCACTTGCAGCTGCAGCAGCCAAACTGCCTCTTCTACATCGCCCAAATCAGGCTGAGCTGTACCCTGCCCATGGCTTGCACCCTGTACCAGTTGCTGCAGACTCTGATCTTGCACAGCAACAGACTCATTAGCTGTATCAGCAACCATGCTGTCATCCACGCCTGTGCCAAGATCACTTGTGTCTGACATGTCAGCTGGTGCGCATGGCTCTGCATAGACTGCTTGGATAACCGGTGAGCCGGTGCCTGCCAATGGATCATGATGGCAGAGCCCTGAAGCTGTGAGTGTGTTGGCTGCCTTCAGCAGGTGGGAAATGGTGGACAGTGCCAGTTGCTGTGTCTGGTCAGCTGGCCTGCTGGCAGTGTAGTGCTGGGTGTTTGAAAGGGAAGCTGGTGCAGGTGCTGGTGCTACTGCTGCTGCTGCTAGTTTTGGCAGGAGGCGCTTGCAAGCCACCTCACATGCTGCTTGGGAGCTCCCAACCACCTGTACATGTCAAAAAGTGATGTGAAGCACAGAGCAGTGAGCCATTCATCTACATGATCAGAGACATTCTGACTTCCAACTTGCAGACTGCAGGTGTCTTGTGGATTGTTATGAGATTCCACATGTTGAATGTCAGACATGTGCTGACTCCTGGGGTGCTCTGATCTGACATGCCCACACCATATAAAACCAGAATGTTCTTTACTTACTGCCAAGACACACAACAAACACTTGTGCTAGCTCTTGGGCAAGCCTGCAATACTTGGCACCACTTGGCAACACTTGGCTCCACCGCTGTTTCTGCCCTAAAATAATGACAGCTGCTGCCCAGATGCAGCAGTGCTTTGTGGGTTGTGCACCTAGTATTCTGTTACATGCAACTCTTTGCAGCTGGAAGATGGAGCTGCCCAAAAAGTGAATCAGCTGATGTGACACAAGGTGATGACCATGTTGCCTTACCGCAGCAACAGCTTGGGTGATTGCGTCAACACGTCGAGCAGGGTCGTGTGAATGCTGCTGTTTGGTGCCGGACAGGCAGGCCAGCAGATCACCACATATCTGCTCATCTTCCAGTACCTTCATTGCCAGAGCTTCATCCCCCTGTTGGCTTAAGGCCTTGGCGGTCTTGCTGAGGGACTCACCAGCCTTGCTGGCAATCTGCAGGCGTGCACGCCAGTCTGCTCAAGGAATTAAGAGCTCGGCTGATAATGCAAAAGCAGGGAATTGGGGGCGCCCTTCGTGGGGGAGGGTGCTTGAGGGGAGGGCGGGGAACAGGGGGATCCCTGCTTGAGGGAGGGTGCTTGAGAGGAGGGTCAGGGGCAGGTGACTCGTACTGATCACATTCTCAGGTGTCTGCCAAACACAGGGTGTGAAGCTCCAGTGCCCAGATGTCAGCAAGTGGGAGACCAGCAGCAAGACCAAAGCAGTGCCCCTCTGAGATAACAGCAGCTGGGTGACAAGTGGATAATGATGAGCTTTCGATTGATGAGCATTTGAGCACATCCAAACGTTTCTGAACCTCACCTGCTGTGTTGATGTGAGGTCGGTGGGTAGCAGGCCAGGAGCAGCAGGGGCAAGCAGCTCCCCTCTGAGTGCATGCCAAATGGCTGACAAGTGAGGTTGCATAGCATCTGGGCCATAAGCCTCGGCAGCTGCTGCTAATGCAGATAAAGCATCCAGCTTTGCTTGCCTGCACTATCAACCAGGGCGTGCCTCCTGATGGTGACAAAGCAGAGAACAGCATGCGAGTTTCACACTGCATGCCCACAGCTGACAGGGGGTCGGCATGTACAAGCCTTGCAGAACAGCTGTAGTGCAAGCATGGGTTTCCCAGCTTTACAAGCAAGAAGCGGCTCTGAGGGTAGCAGACCCCCCCTCCCCCCTTCTCCTCTTCAAATCGACGTTGAGCACAGATGGTGCACCCTGACAGCTTTCCTTGATGGAGGGTAGTTTGACCAACACAGTGGATCCTGACCTGAGTGTGGAGGATAGCTTCTCCACCAGCATGGGTATGAAGAGGGGGGTGAAGAGGGTAGTGCAGGTGAGGGTGGTCTGCAGGGCCCCCGCCAGGTCCTCTCGGGTGATGCCATGCACATTGTTGGGGGGAGGAGTGAAGCTGATTGGGAAGTAGCATGCCACCACATCAAAGAGCTCCTCATAGTTTGCTTGCAGACTCTCCTGAGCTGCTGGCACCTGCATGATACACTAGTTCAGAAATATGGGCCATGCATGATGCTTTCTGAGATTTAATGAGTTCATTGAGAGAGCGCACTGTCACGTGATTAGAAAGTGTCATATTACGGCTGCATGCAATTGGTGCTCAATTGCTGCTGCAGGGTCAGCAGGATGTTATGTCAAAGCTGTGCACCTCCCCCAGCAGCAAGGCAGCTCGGCCACGCTCGTTCTCGTCATCTGATACTAGGCTCTGACCAAGACCTTCAATCTGCATACCAAAAGGTTGCACACGCATGATCGCACGCTTCATGCCTGCAAGCGGTGGACGCTGTTTGACCTACCAGGTCGTTGATGCTGCTACTGCCGCTCTGTATCTTGGCGGCGATGTCTTGCAAGCTGCGATGCCGATTTTGCTCATTGTTTTCAGCGTCCAAATATACAGCAACATCTGGCCTCAGGCTCTGAGGAGCGCTAGTGGGCATGTGTACTGTTGATCCGGATCACTAGACAGAAAACCGAAGCGGTTGCAGCAACTGGTGGATCGACAACATTTCAGCTTCGTAGATGAGCATTGTTGTTTTCACCCAGAAGCTGCCTCGCCGATCATGGCGTGCATTGATCAGCTCGAAACACAGGTCTGCTGGCGTTATGCTGGTGACACCATCAGGTATTTTTGCATGCCCAGATTGTGAAAAAGATGAAGGGTTCAGAGCTAGTGGGCAGGACCTACAAGCCCATGTTCCCATACTTTGCCCGTCTTGTGTCTTTTTTCAAATGTTCACTGAGCATGCCATGCGTCTACAGCAGGGCGTTGGTTCAGTGGCCGAGGCAAGCGACCTTGCCTGTTGGTAGCACTGCGAATAGGCCGCAGCTCAGGCTGCTGTGCCCTTGCAGACAGTGGCCTGTGCAGGGCATCACCAGCACTGCCACTACGATGCAGAGCCAGCCTTGCATCACCTCCAGCAACGCTGTCTACATCCGCTGCCACACCTGGGGCTTGACTCACGTCAGACAGCATATTGCGCAGTCTCATGATTTCCTTCTGGTAGGCAACAGTGCTTTGAGCGATGTAGTGCTGCAAACTTCGCAGTTGCTCTTCAGCAACCAGTGCTCTGGACTGCATGGCAGCCATTTGGCGCTCCAGATCCATCTGCGTATTGAGCGTGAACTCCTGTAAACAGCAAACGTATGGCCTGAATTGCTAGTTGTTCTTATACCACCAGCCAGTGAGGCACGCGTATCAAGACCTTGCTGTACATAGCAACCTTGCACCAGCGCGCAACTCAAGATGATGATGCACTCGTTGCAGCCTTTCACACAAAGTGCACAAGGTTGCCTTGCACTCAGCAGCACTCAAATCGAAGAAAGCATCCCACAGCCTCTGACAACTCCCACCTTGACCTGACGGCGCAGAGCAGCAGTGCTGTTTTTGCCATTGGTCCGCCGCATTTGATCAAGCTGCTGCTTGAGCTCAGCCACCTCATACCCCAGCTGGGCTCGAGTCTTGTCTCCCTTCTCAAGCTCCCTGAGTTGACTCACCAAGCGCTCATTCTTGGTTCTGAGCTCATGCTGAGGGGTGGTGACTGCCCTCTGCCTCAGAGCGTCCAACTCCCCCTGGAGCCGCTCATTCTCCACCTCTAATGACTGCAACCATCCCTGCCCTGTAGCATCAAAGCACATTGCAACAGACAGCAATGGCAGCATGGGGTTCTTGGGTCAGAAATGCGTGCTGTCTCTGGATGGGCTATTGAGATGTGGCCAGCAGTTCTAACTCTGTCCGTTTTGAGCATATGACATCGCAAAGAGAACTTCTTTGCAATATTGTATTCTTAGATCTTGCTGCTAGTCCACATGAGAGCTTGCTTCAGACCTTCAAGTGTCAGTGATGACCAAAGATGAGCTTCCATCGACAAAGGATGAACGACTGTGTCTGAGTGTCTATACAACCAAGGCACTAACGAAGCTCAAGAGCATCAAAGCAGCTTCACTCACCCCCTGGTCTCTTGTTCAGCGCCTGCTTGGCTGGACTTGCTGGTCTGTCACCCCTCTGCACCCGTGCTGCATCTCTCTCCTGACGCAGGCGTGCCACCTCTTGCTGCAAGTGCTGCATCTCACTCACCACCCTCTCAAGCCCATTCTGCCTGTGCCTGTACGCTGACTGCTGCAAGCTGTTCTGAGTGACACTGTCTGATGCTGAAACCGGCGACCTGCTGTCTCTGAAGGAGTGGGTCTGCCTCCTGAGCATCTCCCGCCGCATCTTGCTCAGCTCATCTTGCATCCTCCTGGGTTCAGCAACATAGCATCTCTCCACTGTGACTCCATTTGGGCAGTGTCAGCAAGAGCCTCAGACTGAACAAGTTTAAAGTGCAATGACTGCAGCTGCAAGTCAGCTGGCACAAGTGGGCTTGCCGAGTGATAACAGACTACGATACGTCAAACGGCTGCAGCAGAAAGAACACACCTTGGCTGAATTCAAGTGCAGCGTACAATATAACATTGATTGATTCTTGCAGAACTAACATTACCAAGTGGCCAGTGACTACAGGCAGAAGTGCAGATCAACACTGTACATAACATTGCCTCAGTACTAGTTGTGCACACATTGCTAAGCTCGCCTGTTGTCAGCGTCCAAGGCCTGCAGCTTGTGGTGGTCCACGCTAGCTAGGGGCTTGTACTCCTTCTCAGACGTCACCCTCCGCATCACGCGGTTGGCAGCCTGTACAGCAAGGGTCAGAGCTTCAAGGACATCAAGTGCATTGCGTCTGCAAGTCAGAGTCTCAAGACCTGGAGAGCAGAGCAGTCGTCAAGGCAATGATGGTAGTCACAAGGGCTGGAGCAAGCAGCCAGCGCTTACGAATACAAGCAAGAGATCTGGGCAGCCCGCTTTGATATTGGGCTTCTCATTAAAATGACGCTGAAAGGCGTAGTCTTTTCTTTGTCTTTCTACAAGCAAGAGAAGATGGACCCTTGTGTCAGCATCGTCTGAGTAAATGGGCGCGTAATGACTGTGTCACAAGCAGAAGTGACCAAACCGATTTTGGAGTGGCAGGCACACTGGAACCCATGTGCAACCAGAACTATAAATGAATCTCGCTGCAACCTTTGCTTTGTTGCTAAAAGCAAGACACAAGATGTAGAGTACACAGCCTGCTGAGCTGTAAGCAGTGAACAATGCACAGACAGCCATGATGATCAATGCTAACACAAATGAAGTTTGCACATTCATGCAGGATGCAGAGGCATGAAGACATTGCAGGAGGGGGGGGGGATGAAAGCATTGCAGAGGGATGAAGGCATTGCATAGGGTGCAAGAGGGCATTGCACCTTGCTGGTGGGTGCCAAGCCATCCAAGGACCTCTGCAAGAGGTCCCTCTCTAGGCTGGCTGCTCTGAGGCGCAGCTGGCTCACCACATCCTGCTCAGCTGCCTCTTCCCTAGCAAGGCTGGCATCCAGACTCACGCCCATGATCTCATCCTCATGAAGGCCACTCTGACCCTGTAAAGCACCCGCACGCACTCATTCCAAGCTGACTGCCCCATCAACAGTGCCAAATTACAAAAGTGTCCCTTGTGCTACTGCAGCTTTATGGTCAAGTCACCACCTGCTTTCAGCGCTAAAGTCTGTAGAGGTTGCAAATTACTGTGAAACAACTGCCACTTTGGGGTAAATTGAGCAACAGCGAAAGATCTTGCAGCTGAAGTATGCAAGACTAGACTTGGCCTCAGTGTGCATAGCAAAATAAAAAGATGCAGGACCAACACGAATTGTGCTGTGTCCTGCACATCATCAGCATGTTTGTCATATGTGTCAGCATCACAACATTCAAACAGATTGCATTCGCCCTAGCAGTTCAATAAAGAGCTGAGCAGTGTAAGAGAGTGCTACACAGTCATCACATGATGCTTGTCGTTGTTGACTGGCTGTCATAACGCAGCTTTTTCAGTTGAACTACTGCCTTACAGGACTATGCCCTCCTGAAACAGTAAGAACATAAGCAAGTTAGCAAAATGGGCGTGTGGAGTCAGTAAATGACCTACCACGTCTTCCAGGCGCAACCTGAGCTGTGTGTAAGCAGCATGCAAGGCCTTGAGGGAGTGGCGCAGGCTGGCATGACGTGCATGCAGCTCCTTCATCTGGTGCCCTGCATCTGCATCCTTCTGTGCTTGCACCTGCATCAAACAAACGCTCAGATCACTTCACTGTGCTCAAAACAGGCCTGTCTGGAAGGACCTGACTTGTGCTGCATGCACCCAATGCCTGTTGGCTAAGTCTACATTCATCAATTGCCTGATAAATTGATATGCTTGCGTTTTCACAAGCCATCTGGGGGCATCAGCTGCCTGTGCACTGCAATTCTGGAAGCAGCAATGATGCCATTGCACAGCATGACAAGGGTGTGAATAATGCTACATTGAGGTCACAATCCGCATGCAGCCTCAGTTCACAATTTCGCAATGGAGAGAAAGTTGTCAATCAATACAGTCATGCAGTGTGGAGCAAATCTTGGCAGCACATTATTTCACAAGCTTTCAAGACATGCAGGCAGATTGTGGCACAGGTGACATGTGACTGAGCCATTTTGCGCATGCAAAGTGAAGATGAGGTGATGAGCACCTGCAGAAGCTGGGCAGCCAGGCTCTGGACTCTTTCCTGGAAGTCAGCTTGAGTGGGCACCAGGTCACTGCCTGGATCATCTCTGGCAATTGCACACGCCTGCTGCAAATCTCCTGCCTGCATCATTCATCAAGTGTGTAGCGCAGTGGCGTCACATTAGTACACAGTCCAGAGAATTAGACTAGGAGACACCTGGCCAGGGGCCTAGTCTCATCGCTTGATCAGGCTATTTTCGGTCTGATTCATTGCAAAGGGTCTTGAAGTTTTGCCCTGCAGAATGAGTGACGAGGTCTTACTGAGACCGGTCTTGCCAATGCAATGTAAGGTTGCCAGAAGCTAAGTGCCTGGCTTGCTCATCATCTGGTGCATGCCTGCTTGCACGCTTTTCCTGCAGGACGGCCTGCTGGTTTGATTACACAGTGCAGACTCTTCAGCCCATGGCCAGAAGGTATGTAAATCTCTGCCTACCGACGCAGCTATTGCACACGAGCACATAGTCACACAACAGGTGCTTGGGAGCACACCTCTAGCATGCAGTGCTGAATGCGGACTCTGAATGCCTCTCTGGATTCCTCCAACTGGATATGAGCCAGGGTGGCCTCCCGCTGCAGGTGATCATTGGCCTGCTGCTGTTCAAGCAGCTGGCTCTGCAAACTGTCTGCCCCACGCTGCTGTGCTAGCAAGTCAGCCTCTAGGGCTGCTGCCCTCTCTAACTGCCCTGCCTGCTTCTGAAGCTGTGCGCGCAGCTCTGCCACTGTATCTTGCATCTCAGACCTACCAAATGCAAGGTCTCGGTTCAAAGTCAGGTGTCCTGAGATTTCATCAATGAAGCATCTGCAACTTGGTATCATGCTGCAGGGAGCTATGTACAACACTATGACAAGTGGCAGCTTGGCCTTTTGCTTGGAGACCCTACAAGTAGCGTCTTACTTCAAATTTGCCGAAAGCACAACTTGACAGCATAAGTGCAAGAACAGTGTGTAACACCAAGTAAATACATTGATGTAATACGGGTTCCTACAGTACCCATGCATTGATCATGCATGCAGCAAGCAGAATATTGTATGGAACACACCTGCTGGCAAGCAGTTCCTCACTCTGCTTCTGTGCATCTGCTGCCTGTTGCTGCTCCTGTGCCAGCTGCTTTTGCAACTCCTGCTGTGCTAGCTGCCGTTGCTCTTCTTGCTGCAGGAGCAGCTGCTGTTGTGCTGCAGTCTGCCGCACCTGTCCACTGCTTGGAGTAGACACATAGGAGCTACTGGATGAACTAGATCTCGATTCCAGATCCTGGATTTTCTGCTCCAGAGCAAATTTGGTGTTCTCGGCCTCTTCCTGCGGCAAAGACAGGCATGTTGACCGCCACACAAAAGTCTTGATGGAGATGAGTAGCTTTATGCTGCATGTCATGCAAATGAGCTGAGTACCACAATGCCTGCGTATCATTTGTGTACGTGTGCAAAAGGTTGCAAATTATCGTGCATGGTGGTTGTTGCTGTCCACTTGCTCTGTGCACTAGTTGGCAAGCATGTGTGCCTGTCCCAAAAATGGCAACCAGGCCATTGATCTGCACATCATGCTTCCAAGTGTCACTCAACATGCACACAGCAACAGCAATGATTGTGCATGATGCAAAGGTAAGGCTGGAGCACATATGAGACAGTTCACACTGACCTGTGCTTTGTTGAGATCCAGTTGCATGGTCAGCAAAGCTTGGCTCACTGTCAAACGCTCCTCCTCAGACTTGATCAGCTCCTCCTGTACTCAAACCATGACATTCAGCAGGATTGACAGCCACCACAAACCTGGTGCATTCTGAAAGTCTGCCTTTTCGATACTGACAGTCACCAGTCACTGCTGCTTCACTACCAGACTCAAGCAGCCTGGTATGGTACTTGGCTTCTGATTAAATTGACGCCAAAAGGTGCAGTATCTTCTTTTTGTCCAGTGCAACACGAGCTGGTACATTTTGCAGGAAGGATCAGAAGCAGTGCAATGCATTGTGCATGGGCCGCATAGCCAGGAAGAGCAAAGCTTAAGCACTTGCCTGCAGCTTGCCTTTTTCTGCATCCTGGGCTGCAGACTTGTCATTGGCTGCTTGCAGGCGTGCTTGCAGCGCAGCCTTGTCAGCTGCTTGCTCCTTCTGCTCCTGCCTTGCATCTGCCAGCTGAGCCTGCAGACCCCTTATCTGCATCATCACGCAGCCAAAGCTCAAGTCAGGACTCTATGCCATGCTTGCGCAAGAAAGACTGCTTTGGGGAGAAAAGACATGTCCCGCACGTACCTAGCTCATCATGAGCTGGAAAGCAATGTTATTATTGTTATTATTAATATTTGTTATTAGGCCTCTATGCCATGCTTATACACACTGCTGGCATAGTTGACTGTCCTGCTGCAGGCTTGCTGCTGTCATCATTGCACAGCTACAGACAGCGATAGTTGCTGATCACCACAGCGCAACTGGCTGACTTGCTGTTTGTCGCTACACCACCTGCTGCAGTGATGCTCCTGGCTGTTGACAAGGTCAAGGCCAGCGCGTGAATGAGGGTCAGGAGCACCAGGCACCCATACCTGGCACATTGACACTGCCTTTGAGTGCCTGACATACATTGAATGCTGTTGAATCCTCTGGCTAGGCGCCACACAGAATCATGAGAGCATCCACACAGATCAGGCCTGAGGTAGGTACATGTGGCATACCCTGTTTCTGAGGGGTGCCTGGCTGTCGTCAGGCTCTATAGGGAGCTGTATGAGCTGTTGCTGCAAGGCGGAGCGCTCCCCTTGCAGGTGCAACAGCCGGCTGCGCAGCCGCTGTAGCAAGCCACGCACCCTCCCGTGGTTCACTACTGGGTAGTTGTACACCTGCGTAGATGAATAGTTGACAAAAAAAGGTGAAGGGAAATAGAACCTTCTCTTCTTTTGTTTCCTTTTCTGTATACTTTTCTTTTCTTGGGTACAGAAACAAAAAAGGTGAAGTTATACAAGACTTGTGCAGCCATTGTCTGCTGTCTCTATGTTTGCAGCAGAGTTGTGCTGCTTGGTTTGTGTGCACCAACAAGTGTTTTGCTCGGCACGCTGGCAGGCATGCTGTGGTCTTTGTGCATGATACTGCAGATGGTAGGACTGATTATCCAGCTTTCTGGTGCATGGGCAGCCAACAGGCACCTGCACTGATCTGGTGCCTTCATATATGATCTGGTGCCTGCATATATGATCGGATGCCTGCAAACAGTCAATACTCCTATACACTCCTTATACTACTATAATATGCAACATGCTTGCGAGGATGTTCTTGCGACTCATTGTGCACACAGGTTGGTGTTCTGCAGCATAGTATCCTTCAAGCATGTACATTTCAATTGTACAGCATGAAGGAGGTGACATGTGTATGAGGGCAGTGCACCTGCTGAGCAGCCACTAAGTGCTTCAGCGTGGCCAAGCTCCTGTCCCACTCTCCCTGCCTGACTGTCCCTATCATGGTCGTCAGGCAGTTGCCCCCTAGGGCCTCTGCACACACACACACACACACACACACACTAACAAGCCTCAGCTGCTGTTTGCATGTGATCCAGCCCGACAAAACGTCTAAATCACATGCAAGCAATGCATATGGCCAGCATTGGCGCAAGCTCTGCTCTCGTAGTGAAGTATACTGATGAGTGATGTCATGGAGTCAGCACCTACTAGATCACTGGGCGTCTTGTGCATTGCCTGCATGTGTTGGCACAACTTTTGTGTAGCTGTGCATGCTATAGAAGCTGCGTCGGCAGGGTGTGTACACCTGACAGCAGCTTGGTGAGAACAGAGGCATCCTGGTTGACAGAGTGGGAAGGGTTGCCCTGGGCCAGCTTGCGCAGAGTGGTGGCAAAGGTGAGCAGGGACTGGTTGACTTGGCTGCCCTCTCGCTGGCGCAGCAGCTCTGGGTCAACCAGCAGCCTCTCTGCACCTGCCATGTCCACCAGATGCAGCCGGGAAACCTGCACATGCAGCCGGCACCACAGTTAGACCAAAGAGCAGAACAGGCACATATGCGTGACTATACAGGACTCTGATGATGCCTGATTCTCCAGCTTTGTCAAACTGTGCAGATGTCTGTTTGATGGAACCAGCACTGCCTATATGTTCAGATGACACTTTGACACCCTCAGAAACTAGGCAGTCAACATGCATATGAGCAATTTGATGGGTCCTGTGGAGATGGCTTTCTGGTGAATCCTTGAAGATGTATCAGGAAACCAGGTATCAGCAGACAAGAGAGCACAGCAGTTGGATGATTTGACACAGGCCTCTTTAGCATGAGTGATGGCAGAGCAACTACCCCAGGTAGCTGAGGCGTTGTCAGTGAAGATCCAAGACCTGATGAACCTTTCTCAGATATGGTGCACATGCAAGCATGCCCTGACATCTCCAGTATGCGATGCGGCATGAGCTGAGCAAGTGCCAAAGACTTCATCAGGGTCTTTTGCCGTGTAGAGGATAGCTACCACTTGCAGCATGTGCTGCAGTCATGTGACCTGCATGTGAGCACTGAGATGCACTGGACTTTGCGACTGTGATGTTCTCAGGTCAAGCTGACAGCCCCACCGTTGCTGCATCTTCGTCCTCTGCATCAACAGCAGGGTTGAACTGGGCCAGCCTGATGGTAAAGATTGCAGCAGCCCTCTCGTGAACACTGCCCAAGTCCATGTAGCCATGGTCGCGAGCTTGGCAGCCTGCCTCAAAGATCTGCGCCAACTCAGCTGAGTTTCTGGCCAGCCGGCTTCTGAGTCCTGCCACGTGCCACCCCTCAGGGTCTTCCACCACTGCCAGCTTACTCACCGGCTGCCCTTCTGCAGAAGGAGAGTGATCATGCAGGGCAGAGTGAAGGCTGTCCATTGCTGCCAGTTCAGAAGGATGATGCTGCTTCTGCTGATGATGGGAAGGCTGTGTAGGCATTGTTGGTTGATCACACAGCGTGCTGCGACAGTCTCACATGGCAGGTGATTTTACCAGCAATCATCTATGTTGCAATGACCAGGCTGATTATAGGTGTAAAGGAAGCTGAAAGCAGCAGCATAAGTAACTATATGTATCTACATCTATACATGTCTGACCTATTCACAGGAAGGTGAATGCTCACACCTTGTAAGCTCCTGGCATGGAAGTATGGCACACAGATACATGACAGCAGCCATTCGGAGCTGAGCACTGTTGCTCACCTGGTCTGAAGAGGTCGCTGCAGGACTCATTGAAAAGTTCAACATAGGTGCAATCCACAAAGTACTCAAAGCTCCTGGCTTGATACGACCGCCTCCTTGCCGCAATCTTATCACCTGCAAACAGCTGCTATGCTTTGCATCAGCAAGTGAGTGTATGCCCTATGTGTATCATCGATGATTGCAACTTTGTAACAGTTTTTGGCACCAGGAGGATCTTGGCTGTGAGATGATGCACAGCTGCCCAGTCTCTGTTGGCAGGAAAGTTCAGGATTCACATGTGCAGTCTCACAACAGAAGGAAGGCACCATAGCTCTGATTTGCAGAAGGCAAGTTTGTTTGCAATTGAATCTCTTTTGCTGTTTCAATCAAGGTGTGAGGTACAGCTCTTTCACAGGCACGTCTTGGAATGAAACAGCACTGAAATGTGTTGACAACTCTGGGCTGTAAGTTGCAGAAAACCTGTTGACAATTGCTTCTCCTCCAACAAGTCAAAGAGGGAAGCACTGATCAATTGAACAAGGCCTTCCTGACCAGGCGTGTTGGTGGAATCATCATCAATGGCAATGCCATTTCTGCCCTCAAGCAAGCTTGTCTTTCCAGTCCCTGCAGCAATACAAGTCATCACAAACTCTGTGCGCTGATTCTTGTCCCTGCATAAGCTTGCAACAACGTTGTTTGCAGCAGTCAAAGACATGTAGAGGGTCTGTCTGCTGCTTGGCCAGCACAGCAGCAGCCCTGATCAGGTGCACAGAAGGTCAAGCAAGCACCTGTGGACCCAAACATAATTGCAGTAGTGTTGTAGCCCTCCACAAACTTGTGCAGCAGAGGCTCAACAGTCCTGTCATGGACGTTTTTCGTGGTCGTATCAGCTCCGTAACAATAGTCAACCTTATGCTCATCACCTCTGCACAAAGTGTGAGTTGTAGTCACTGATACGACACTTTTGATTCGGGCTGGGACTTGACGACGACCCACAACGACTTACGGCTTTGGTTCAACCGCAGAGGGGCGCACAACCGCAACCGAGTTACGAGACAGCAGAAGGTCTTCTCTGCCTGAAAACACACCCCCCTGCGTGACGATAACTGGGCTGCAGGCCCCTGAGCAGAACGTCAGGCGTCACGCTACCTTCTGAATTTATTAGATGCACACACACGACAGCCCCGATGGGGCATCCCGCTGTGCGCTGACTCCACCAGGGAGGCTTGTGTCTATTCATGTCACACTCTCCACAACGTCTGACTCCCTAAAGCTGACGGCAGACCAACTGCAAGCTCGAGAATAGCAGGCTCTGTGTGGATTGCAAAGCGCAGAAATAGTCCTCATGCGCGCATGCACCCGGCTCAGATGTTGCGCTTGCAATGAGCTTTTGACAAAGTGGAATCCAAATTTCCCCATTTGCGACATCAAAAACTTGTCTGATCCTGAGCTATGGTGCAGGGTTTTGGACAGTCTGCTACTGCCCATTTTGAGCTATTGCCAGCGAAGTGTGGGGTGTCGATGGAAAATAATTGACGCTGATCAGAGTGTGACACAGCACAGCGCTAAACACCCCACTACTGCCCCATGTACGGTACAGCAATTCCTCTGCTGAAGGATTGCTTTTTGGTGTTAACAGGACAGCATGTAACCAGGGACGTTTAGGCATTCTTGTGTTTGCTATCCCTGCTTTGATACCCTACTGGCACGACTACCACAGTAATATGGCAACTGGTCAGTATGCTCCTTAGGCCAATACCAGTCGGACTAAAATATACGCAGCATGTCAAGCCAAAAAGGTGTCAGCTGTGGGATTTGAACCCACGCCCTTTCGGACCAGCGCCTTAAGCTGGCGCCTTAGACCGCTCGGCCAAGCTAACATGAAGTCAAATCTGAGGTGGCGGCTATTTATTGCGTAATATATTTTGCGTAAGCAGTTGTGGTTTGTTGAGGTATGTTATGTGCAACTCATTGGAATTTATGCATGCATGTGCGGGTGCACCATAAGCTTACACAGCACGCGTGCAACAAACAAATACATGTTGAACATTGTCTGCAAAGGCCATGACTCAGGAACTACTGGAACACCACATGCTGATGCATTAACTGGTATCCAACTCCCATACTAAGCTAGGCGTAATGTACTGCGCGTCACTGCTTGTATTCCAGACAAGCAAGCATGAATCCTGCTAGTGATAAAGGTTTAGCCCATGCGCACAATGCCTGCTTTGATGAGTTTGTCCAACTTCAGACGTATCTGTGGCTGCTGCATGTGCTTCTGCGCTGTCCTGGGGTCCTCCTGCAGATCTTGCAGCACTTGCCGCATGACTGGGTCTGTCATGATGTTTTGGATCTCTGGGTCACTCATAGCTCTGGCTCTTCGCTGTGCCAGCTCCTCCTCAGAAGCATCCCCAGAGATGAACTGCAAGCCACAGGTCATAGGTCAGCAACAGTCACAAACGAGACCAGCAAATTTACAGGCATCACTGCATTGCATACAAGATGAGCTGAAACAAGCAGCATGTTGCTGAATTTCCACCACAGGCAAACGCATTTGGGCACAACAGAGACAGCAAGAAACAAGATGATCTGCTCAATGCTGCTAAGGGAAAGAAAGATTCTGCAATGATAGCAGAATGGCCAACGGCTGAGCAGTGGCAACTGCATGCACAGAGACCAGCAACGTACTTTATTGATGGCCTGCTGGCAACGCATCAAGCCTTCCTTGAGCTCCTGGTTGTCTTTGTCATAGCTCAGGCCTAGCTCATACGTCTTCATGGCCTCTTCATGCTCTTTCATGAAGAACTGCAAGTGACCCTGAAACACAACAGAAACAACATGTGACAACCAAGGTGAGATGACACACTGAGCTGTATCGGCTCATCATCTGAGCTTGTGCAAATGACCTTGCTCAGGCAATTGCACCTCATGGACAACTGTCGGCGTTTGTCAAGTATCAAGCAACATTAGCCAGCCTGGCATAGCACACAAGCTTGTTGAGTCACACCCTTGCAGTACACAATATGCAAGCATTCATGGAGCAGTACCTTTCGAACATAGCCCTTGGTGAAGTCTGGCTTGAGCTTGATGCACTCATCTGCGTCCTTCAGACCAGCATCCCATGCACCTAGCTTGGTGTAGCATGCTGCTCTGTTGCTGTGTAGCTTATGTGCGTCAAGGTTGACCTTGGCTGGGCCTCGAGCCAATGCTTCAGTGTAGAACTTCACTGCTTCTGGGTACTTCTGCTCCTTGAAAGCCTGCTTACAACAACAGCTTACCTAATGGTGACAGCTAAGTTCATACAACAGCAGCTGTCACCCAGCACAGGGCTGAGCAGCAAGGCAGATTGGGGAAGGGCAGGGCATGCAGAGTACACAATTCACCTCAGCATATGAGGCATCACAGAAACAGTTCCAAAACCTTTGAAGTTCAGCTGCCAGAGAGGAATGGCAAAGTGTGATGTCAATATACATGCGCCGCATCATGCAATCAGGGCAAAAGCTGCCAGACAGAGTCAAGACGCAGGTCATCTGAGTTCACCTGGTTGCCCTTCTCCTTCTCCTCATTGCTGAGGTCCAGGTTGACGTATGCCTCCTCTGTCCTGTCCTTCAACAGCTTCTCTGTGTCTTGCAACCGCTTCAGGGTGTCAGCATTCCTGCATCAGCACCATAAGGTCAGTAATGGTTCAAGCAAATGTCAGAATACCTGGGATTGCATCACTAAAACAACATTGGCTCATGCACAGGTCAGCATCATGAACTGCCTGCGCTTCAGGAAAGTTGTGGAAGACGCTCCTGGGTGCAGCAGTGCAGCCACAACATTGATGGTGGGACACTTCTGCTGTCTTGCAATACAGTCATATCACAAGTGAAGACGGTCCTACAGATGATGTATGCGTACAGGCGGGTTGCTCCATTGCTGATGCATGGGACACATTACCTGTGCTCTGTGAGAGCTTTGTGATAGACAGAGATGGCCTCGGGAAGCTTGTCAGTCTTGACCAAGGCGTTGCCCTTACGGCTGAATGCCTTGGCAACCAGCTTGTAGTCAGCCCGCAGCTCCCGGCCACGCTCAACAGCCTTATCGCAGTCAGCTATGCACTCCTCATACGAACCCTTCTCAAACTGCACTGCAGCCCTGCACACCAACAGTGGCTGTCAAGTTAGCAGCCCTGTGTACATGCAGATCTGCACACCTGTGCACCAACACAGGCGGTCAAGTCAGCAGCGTCACAGAATTGCAGATCAGTGCATGTATGCTGCAATTTCATTGGCCGCAACATGGCTACAGCAGCAGATGATGTAGTTCTTCTTGCAGGTGCAAGTCTGCAGACTGTCTCAGGAAAGCATGCAGGTGAGTATGGGTGCGAGCTGAGCAGATGTGATGCAAAGGGATACGTGGGAGTGGGCTTGCATGCAGAATGAGCACACCAGTGTGCATCTACAGAGTGTTGCTACTATCATGCCTTTCCAAACCATAGTGCACCACACGGCGCGCATGCATAACTGTGACCTTGCCTGTTTGTGAGGAACGAGATATCCTCGTCATACAGCTCATAGGCCTTATCATAATGACCGATAGCCACATCAAAGTCCTTGGCCTTGTAGGCTGCATTGCCCTGCTCCTTCTCCTCCAGGGCCTGCTCCTTGCGCTGCGCCTTGGCCTTCTGCTCACGCTGCTCCTCGGACTCAGGCTCTGGCTCAGCAGGCTTGCTAGGCTTTGCAGGTGCAGCTTTGGCGGGTGCAGCTTGAGCAGTGTTTACAGGCTCAGCTGGCTCCAAGTCCTGTCAAGCACACTGCCACTTGCTACACATACTGTCAGGGGTACTAGCACAATGAGACCAGGCGACTATTCAAGAAGCACTGAGCATGAGCGTTTGACAGTGCGCTGGGCACACATAAACACCATGCTTGGAGGTCAGCCAGCTGTGACCATCACCACATAGTAACGTGAGGATTGCACAAGTAATGCAAATGGGATGCAGTGTGAATCTTGAGCTAGCGCAGTAACAGATGCTTTTCAAGTGGCATCGCTTCCTCTTGGGGTCGTCACACAGTCCCAGTGTGTGAAACGCACAAAGCAATGCATTGTGTGTTATGATTGTCTAGTAACTGATGTCTGGGTTTTGCTGACAATCTCAGTGCAAATGATCAAGAATGCCTTTTGCAGTCTTGGCGTGTAATGCAAACATATAATGAAGCAGGTGCGTCTATGAAGGTTGAGGCTGCCACAAACTCAAGGCATGGCTTGATATGCTGTTAGCATATGGCAGGCAAACCAGTGCATACATGCTACCTAGAGAGTCAACTCACTGGCATACTATCATCATCATCATCATCATCTTCCTCTTCGTCTTGACCTGCAGTGGCTGATGCACCAGCCCCATTCATGCCTTGTTCCTTCTTGAAATTGTCGCCAGACATCATGTTGATGCCCAAGCCAACTGACAAAGCCTGCTGCAGCCGAGAGTCACCCAGGTATTTGCTCATGTTTGCTGGATTCTTGCCCATATCTTGCAGCATAGCCATGAAGTCTGGCTGTGATAGCAAGGGCCTAGTTTGAGGGTTCATGTGCAGCTTTGCCATGAACTCTGGGCCAAACATGTTGCCAGGAGCGCCTCTTTGTGGCCTTGACTGAGCCTGCTTGGCTTCACTCAAAGATTGCTTCAGGGTCGCATTCTGTGGGTCATAAGTAAGGCCTGCGCATTCAACGAACAGGGGTTCAAACTGCGCAACAACTATTTCAAGAAGGAGCAAGGCTGTGCAGTTTACCTTTCTCATAAGCACTCACTGCCTCATCCAGCTGCTGCAGACCATGGTGGGCAGCACCTAGTCTTGAGTAACCCTTGCCCCAGTCAGGCTTGAGCTCTACTACCTAAAGCAGTGAAGCAGTGAAGTCATATGACGAGCTTGCATGAATAAAGACAAAGGATCAAACAAAACTTCTCTTTGAAATGACAGCTCACCTTCTCAGCGTCTTGCAGTGCATCATCATACTGACTGAGGCTGGCCTGCAATGACATAAAGCTCTACATGCTGTGACCAGGCGAACAGTACAAGTGCTAGCTGCAAAGTTGAGGCGATTGCTCGCCAAGTTGCTGGAGGTCTGTGAACACAAGGATTTTTACTCACATGCGATGCTGAGCGGTTGCTGTACAGAACGTGGTTGGAAGGATCTAGATTGATCGCTTCAGTGAAGTGTTTGATGGCCTCCTCAAACTGTCCGGCTTGAAAAGCCTTATTTCCTTGAGCCTGCATTGCAAATAGGCTTCAGTACGTGTGCCCGTCGTAGGCTGGGACGTACGCACAGCGAGTGCTTTTCACCTTTAGAGCATCTGCCATGTGTGGGTCTAGGTGTTTGTCGACAGCTTAAGGTGAGATGGTTTCCTCGATAAACAGGCAATCAAGAGCAAGTACGATCGTGAACCTGAATCAGACGTGGTGGAGCAACGGTGACTTATTTCTTGGGTCGTCGCCACAAGGTCTGCTGCCGAAAACGCCCTGCGGACCGCCCTACACCCTGGAGCAGAAGTGGAGATCTGGAATTTGACATGCTCCAGGGTGCTGATCCTGTGCCAGCCTGCCCGGACGCCACTGAGGCGAGGACGGGGCCCACCACTTGATGCAGCGTCTTGTTGCTGACTCTCACCTGTAAGGGTTTTGCCAGAAAATCGCTGAGATGGCGGACGAGGTGGACTGGCTTCCTGTGCTGCAAAAGGTTTTCAAGGACTACGGAACCCAGTTGCGCCGGAGCAAGGTGAAATGCGTATCTCCGCTCGCCGCCTGCAGTTTGAGCAGCTGCTCGAGGCAGCACTAGAGGCTAAAAAACTACGCGACTGTAGGTCAAGAAGTTTGCTGCTAAGGTAGCACGTCAGCAAGGCAGGACAGAGGATAAGAAGGAGCTGCAGAGCCAGTTCAAAGCCTTTCTAAAGTCCGACAAGTAAGACTCAGCTTCCAATAAAGCAAAGTCTTGCAAAACCAGTGCTGCCATCCCAGCTGAGGTCTCAAAGGTCAACAAATCACCTGTGCTTTGTTGCAAACGCAGAGGCCGCAACAGTGTGGTAGAAAAAGATGATGTGCTGTCCCTGGGTTCCTCAGAGGCAGCAGGCCCATCTCACCCCAGGCTGTCCCTGTTTGACTTGGCCGAGGCTGCTGCAAGCCTCAGCAAAAAGCAGCCAACACGGATGCAGCCTAAACGCCCATCAGCCAAGCCAAAATCTCAGGACAACCCCCTGGCTGTCACCAAGGGTCCGCGCTCAATCAGAAAACGCAAGACGTCAAGCTCGCCTGATGAAGCAGCCTCCCCTCTGCCTGCATCAACTGCTGGTATGCAGACCAGGGGTCGGACTAGACGCCAGAGCCTTGATCCACCACAAGACGGTCCTTCATCCTCTGTTCTGCCTGGTAGCGCAGCGCTACCTTCCAGATCCAGGCCAGCCAAGCAGCAGCTTGCTGCTGATGCTGGGCCAGCTGACATCCCTATGCAGGGTGGTGCAGATGCACTGACTCAAGATGACATGCTTGTTGAGGCTGGCAAAGCAGCACCCAGCAGCAAAGCAGGAACTGACAGAGACCAGCATGATCAGGCTCCAGACCAGCAGCCTGCTGCCAGTCATGACATGTTGTATGCAAGCCCTGCCACAACCAGTGACAGCCCAGCACAAACTCCTTCACCACCAGAGGCACCTGCTGCTATGCTAACTGACACTGACCAAGAACCTGGGCCAAGCAGACATGAGCAAGCAGCTCCTGATCCCCATGCCATCTTGTTCAAGCAGGAGAGCAATCACGCAGACCAGACAGGTGCAGTGACAAGCAGCCTGCAGGACACTGCTGTTGGACTCCATGACCAGGCAGCAGTGGAGCGTTCAGGGGGTGGCCCAATCAAGTCTGCTGTCAAGGCCAAGAAGCGTAAGCACAAGGCGGAAGCAGAGAATGGCCAGCTGCCTTCATCAGCAACACAACCTCCAGAGTCTGATACTGCCTTGCCAGAGGCAGCTGCAGCTGTACCTGCTGGAGAGCCTGCCGTGAAGCCAAAGAAGCACAAGCGCAAGCTCAACGCAGGTATAATGCTTTTGTTGGCAGATCATGATCAGATGTGATGACAACATTTGGCATTGCATTACCTCACTACCTTACTATTGCGTCGTTACACGTCATTCAGCCATCAGCATGATCTCTCAAGCTATGACATGCAAAGCTCACACGTGAGGTCTGCTGTGCTGCAGGTGACAGCTCACAGCCTGAGGCAGCAATTAAGCTACCAGAGGAGGAGTCCAATGAGCCTGGAGCCTCACAACTTCAGGTGGAAGCAGACAAGCCTGCTGCTCAGCCGCTTGCTGTCAAGGCCAAGAAGCAGAAGCGCAGGCACAGCAAGCCGTCACCTTCAGATGCTGACGTGCAAGCAGTGCAATCCCCAGCTGCAATCATGGTAGCAACTGGTTCCCCAGCTCCAGACGCTGCAGTAGCAAGTCAGATTGTGCAAGAGCCAGTCGAAGCTGTCTCCCAGGATGCTACTACCGAGCCTGAGCAGATGAAGGAGAAGAAGAAGAAAAAGAAGAAGAGGAGGCAGATTGAGGACGTAGCCACAGGTAGCCAGCCTGACTTGGCAGAGAATGCTGCGGTGCCTGCTGCAGCTGTTGTGCAAGATCAGCCAGAGTTGCATGTCACTGAAGAGCCGTCTGTTCAGCCTGATTGTGCCGAGCCCGCTGACAAGCTCAAGAAGAAGAAGAAGAAGAAAAAAAAGAAGCGGCACAGTGATGCCGATGTGGAAGCTCAGCAGCCCACAGCTGTATCAGCAGCTGGTGTTGAGCCAGAACTGAACTCAGCACAAGCTGAGCCTGCTCAGGCTGCTCAGGAGCCTGCTGTCAAGCCTAAGAAGAAGAAGCACAGGCAGGACGCCAGTGTTGAGCCCAGACCAGCGGGGACCACAGCTGTGGACACCACAGCTGCAGCTGCAGAAGTAGAGTCAGCCCCTGAGACTGAGCTCCAGCAGGCAGATGTAGCTGCTTCTGCGGCTGCTGAGGTCAAGCCCAAGAAGCGCAAGCACAAGGACAGTGCAAGCAAGAGCAAGCAGCTCTCAGCAGCAGATGGCAGTCAGATAGATGCTGCCGAGGCAGGTGCTCCTCACGCTGAAGCCCAAGCACCAGAACAGCCTGCTGTCAAGCCTAAGCGCAAGCGCAAATCCAAAGTTGACGCCACAGCAGCAGCAGAGGCTGCTGCTGCTGAGGCACCTTCTGACGCGCCTGCCGCAGCAGCTACTGCCAAGACGCCAAAGGCAACGAAAGCTACAGCAGCGCTGGCCAAAGAGTCCAGCTGCTCCACTTTGCCTGTTTTGAATTCCTGGCGAGCAAACCAGGCGCGGACAGACGTGAAGAAGGGGAAGTTCACCAAGCAGGAGAAGGACACCCTGAAGCAAGCTGCTCAAACATATGCACAGGACAACGGCTTGCCTTCAGATGACTTTTCTTGGCTGTTGAATAAAGCCAGGACTTCTGGCAACAGGAAGGATGTAAATGGAGCCTGGCAGACAATTGCCCAGAGCCTGCCACACCGCACTTACAAGTCAGTGTATGCCTGTGGGTCCAGGATGCTGAGTGAGCTGAACTATCAGGTCAGACAGAGACTTGATCTGCAGACTCTGACGAGTGTTCATTCTGCTATGACAAAGCGCAGCGCATGCACAATACAAGCTTTTGTAGCCTGGCAATTTGGCAGGCAGACTTTGCTGGCATGCTTCCTGCAAGCAATGACAGCTTGTTGTGGGTACTGAGTACATGCATATGAGCACTGCAATGTCAATTTGTGTGAAATGTTTCGAGGGGCCATTGACTGCCTGCTGGTTTTGCACATGATGCTGGGCACATGTGGAGCAGCGATGTGGCGCCTGGCACCAAGACAGGCATAGATGTAAAAAAGGTCACACTGTTGACTGCCAATATAGGACCTCATACCGGGAGCTACTCAGGACAGTGTATATCTGACCCTAGGGCAAGACGTGTAGTTTGCGAATGAACAGATGGAAACCCTCTCCTGGCTTCAACAGGGTTTGCTGACACAGCCTCTTGCACACAGGGCAAGTGGAGCAAGGAGGAAGATGAACAGTTGAGGCAGCTGGTGGGCGAGAAGGGATCCAAATGGAAGGAGATTAGCAAGTCACTGGGGCGCTTCCCAGAAGGGTGCAGGGACCGGTGGCGTGAGCTGAAGCTGGGGGAGTCCAGGCAGAGTGGCAGATGGAGTGAAGAAGAGACAACAAAGCTGCGCAGCCTGGTCAATGACTACCTGGCACGCAAGCAGGTATGCACATCTCACATCTTGCTGTGTCTGTCAAAGTTAGGTGCCTGCAGTTTGCACTGCTTGATTTAGTTGCCTGACTGCTCTGTGGCATGCTTGAAGTGACCTGCTAAGTGTGAATTTGTCATGCCTCATGTCACTCAAAGTGCAGAAATGTGCCTGTTTTTGAGTCACAGAGATGTCCTGTTTCTGCAGCGACACTGCAGGTTCACATCTTACCTCTGGTCTGAAATGCATGATTGGAATGCAGCTTTTGTTGACAGAAGCCTGTAGAATCACACGTCAACTCAGCCGTGTGATCATGTAATTCAGGAGATTGAAGAGAAGACTCGAGCAGGAGATGCACTGACACTGACCATGGATGATTTGGAGTCCAGTCCTGCTGACACAGACAGCAAGCCATCTGATGGGCGCATCATTCTGGACGACATTGACTGGGATGTCATTTCATCACAGCATGGAAGTCGTGCAGCTCCACAGTGCTTGACCAAGTGGTACACCCAGCTAGCTCCATCTATGGTGTCTAAAGGTAAAATGATCAACTTGGTTTTGCTTCACCACAGCACATGCGTTGTTTTTCATATTGGTGAATGCATTTGTGCAAGGGTCTATGGCGGGAAGGCCAGCAAGGGACTCAATGATCAAAATTTCCACCTGTATTTGCACATAGTGTCTGAGGCGTGTGCAGTCTCATCGTTGTCATACTCGGGTCATACTTGTGCTGCTGGCTGTAGTGTGCCTGCTTGTATGTACTGCTCAGCTTGGCCGTGTACACTCTCACTCACGGCTGAACTCACACCTGAGCTTCAGGTCAGTTTCGCAAGTTGACCCTGGTCTTGACATCATGATCTGACTTGGGCACATGGCTGCATTCAGCCTCAGATTCACCTGTACATATACTACAACATTTAGTGCTTAGTGTATGTTGTTTCCCCAATCAATCTCTGTTGACTCCCCTGATGAGTCCTGAAGACAGAGAATGTAAGTTCATCGACGTGCAAGAACAGGTTCAATGTTAAGGTATATGTTGCTCAGGTGAATGGGGTAGTGGGGACGACAGACGCTTGCTGCGGGCATTGGCAAAGACTGGAGCCACTCATGACTTCCAAGTAGATTGGGGTCAGCTGGTTGCATCGCGCAGTGCAATGCAAGCACGACGCCGCTGGCGCCTTATGCTCAAGTGCGTGAAAGATTCCACAGACAGGGAGTTCCACGAGAACCTCCACACCCTGCTGGAGACATTCACCCCTGACTTGCTGGTTGCTGCTGCTGGCTCTGAGGCAGCACATGACCCCGAGGCTGTTGATGACCTGTCTTAGCCAACATTGTGTGTCTTTCATTGGTTGAGCTGTAATATTAGCCAAGTCTTCTGCTTTCACATACAATGGTCTAGTAGCTTATGTTACATTCGTGGTGATCCGCCATCCCATGCTTATGCAGTCAAATTCTCCATTCCCTTCAGTCTGGGGGCTTATAAGGTGGTCATGTTCACCTATACGTTGTCTTTGTCAGCAGGCTAAAGTTCTGAAGCTGTGAGGCACCTGCTTCCTTGACAGACCTAGACTGATCTGCCTGATGATGTGCTTGAATCAAGAAACCTGACAATGTCTACTTGTGCTCTACCACGCTATATGCCTTCAATGTTGATGCCAAGTTTGCAGGGCATGCATAACCCATTGTCATAAGTTGGCAGCTGCTCGGTGCAATTTTGCTTGGTGGCCGAATATGCCCACACGGTGATTCGGAGTCATCTCTTGACAGCTGAATTTGTCACAACGATCATAAAAGATGTGCATACGCTGTCCGTGGTTGAACCGTACGCAACGCGTGCCACTAGCAAGTTGCAGCTACTACAGGCTACTGCCCTGCTTGGCTGTCCTCGCTCAGCGTTTGCAGAGCTTGACAATCGTTTCAGTTTAGTAAGTTCAGCAGTTCACACAACCCTTGATCCCATATTGCTGTTTGTTTGTATGAGGTAAGCATGCTGTCAGGATCGTTCGGTGCTTGCAGTCACTTACCACACAGCTGTTGACGTATCACATCTGTCGTTTGCAGTACAAAAGAGGCGAAGCCAACCCTAGCGTACGTCTCTCTCCTTCGTCAAGTGTCTACTGTTCCTGATCTACAGGCTGCGTGACAGGGTTTGTTGCTTACTGCAGCGGTGCGCAGATCAAGACCCGGAAACGGAATATCGCTGTACCCCTTGACCCCGGCTCCTTTGCGGATGCTGTAGTGCAAATCTTCCAGGACTCGAAAGAAGGGGATGACCTTGAAAAGAACCTTCAGGCGGCTGTAAAGGCAAGTTATTGTTACTTTGCTCATAGGCGCATTCTGTTGTCGCTTATATTAAGCCGCTGTTCTCAAGCCGCTACTACTGCAGGTTCTAGAGAGTGTAGAGTTAGACTTTTCAAGATATGGCGAGACACTTTTCGAGGTCCTCTTTGCTGGAGGTAGGATGGCAGCAGGTGGCAACGTGGTCTCAGAGAAGGAGAATAAGCGGCTGGAATTTACGGTGAGCTTCAGCTGACTGGTTTTGCAGGTCTTGTGTGACACACCCTCGTCATCTTTTGCTTATATGAGGTGTTTGGCAAGCTTCAAGCGCTTTGCTGGTTTTACAGGTCATGAGTGCAGGGGCAGACAGGGAGTCAATTCTACCCTACATCAAGATGTTTCAGCAGCTGATCAGGTGATGCACGTGCATAACAAGCTTTGTTGGTTGTTGCACCGGGCATGCAGCATATTACCTACCCTGCTGTGGCCACTTCAGACACATTGTGCCTTGATTACAGGCGTAGGCCTTTTCTGATCAAGTCTCTGGAGAACACATTGAGCAAGTTGTTGAAGTCACTGGACTTCTATGACAATGCCGCAAGGCACAAGGTTGCCATAGGTACGAGCTCCTGCTGACGCGCATGTACCTTCCCAATTTTTCAAGTCCGTGACGGTAAAAGTATGCACGGGGGTCGTGACATGCTGCCCTGGAGTTGCAATGTCATTGCTCAGTGATATATCTTGTGCTGCAGCTACTGCTCGTGTCTTCTCCATGAAGATTGGAGTTCTGCCTGACCGGGTTCTGATGTCTTTGATCAATGACCGTATGATTGCTAAGGGCACCATCTTAGACTTCATCACGGCCTTCTTCAAGGACTACCTGGCGACAGACTCCATGGATGACTTGGTTCAGCTGCTGAGGAAAGCAAGACTTGATGACAGGCTGCTTGACTTCTTCCCTCCACAAAAGAGGAATCTGACAGATTTTGATGCCCACTTCAAGGCACGTACTGAGGCAGACAAAGCCACATCAGCTGATCTCAATAGCATTGAATGCATTATGAATGCAGCAAAGGAGTTACAAAATGAGCCAAATGAGCAACGGGCCAACAATGCAATGCCTGACATGTGTTCAGCATTCTGTTCTGGCTATCTGCGGTGCCGCCATGGAAATTTTTAGCACATGATGATTGTCCAGCATCTCATAAAGCTTCAACAGGGCCTATGTCTAGACATGCATCCAGAGCATTGCCTGTTATTCAGCTGCTGATGTCCATCCTGACATTGGTGCAGGCAGAAGGGCTGACTAAGCTGGTGGAGCACAACAACAAGAAGGTGGCTGAGAAGCAGCTGGAAGGGTTGAAGACAGAGCTGACAGAGATGATCACACAGGACCCCCCTACACCTGTGGATGAGTGCCTTGCAGCCATCAAGGCCAAGAAGGCAGAGTTTAGTCTGGCAGACTCTGAGCTTGTCAAGGTCAGCAGCTGCACCAAAACCTGTTGGTTAGAATCGCCTGGTTTCATATACACATTGGCTGCTCAGAACATATGTTGGCTGTGCGCGCTGTGCATCTTTTTTCGGCAATGCTGCTGAAGAACAAACTGTTGCTTTGCAAGCTTCCGTAGTGATTCTTGAACTGTGTGCAGCCTTGCGATTTTACTTGTATACGGAAACAGGTTGTGCACTTTTGAGTTGTGTTGAAACGTTGCAGCCAGCATGCAACCAGAGACACATTACAAGTGCTCACATCCGTGGCGTGCTGAATGCACTGTCCCAACACGACTCATCGTGCGCAAGTTGTTTCTTTGTGTAAGTGCTGAGTGTTCATATGTTGTCAATGTGACACTGAATTGCTGCAGATCATTTTCACTGTCCTCATAGATGCCATCTCCACAGTCGGCAAGAACGGCCAGCAGATTTTGTCTCTGATCCTGAAGCAGATCAAGATCAATGCCAAGCTGTTGACTTCCTTCACCACTTCTGGGCGTGTGGAGTCATCACTCATTAATCATGTACAGGTGTGTTCCACCCTGCTTACCATATTTACAGAGATGAAGTTTGGCATGCTGAGGCCAAGCATGACAAGATGTGTCGAAAGCTGACTGCCCCCAGGGATCATACACAGCATGCATGTGATAGTCGCTCACATCAGCATGTATAGCTGAGCATGCAGATTTGCATGTGTTACTGATGCTCTAAACTGCATGATTGGGTCCAACTTGCTGCTTCATGCCTGTAGGTGTACTGCTATGAAGACAGCAAGCTGTTGAAACTGTTCAGTCAAATTTTGAGAATTCTGTACGATGCTGATGTGTTGGGTGAAGACGCCATTCTGTTCTGGTACAAGAAGGGCAGTCACCCCAAGGGACGCAATGTGTTCCTGCATGATGTTGAGCCTTTCATCAAGTGGCTAGAGGAAGCTGAGGAGGAGGGCGAGGAGGAGGACTGATGCAACCATGCAATGTCAACTGCATGATGCTTGAGCTGTTGCACACACTGCTTGGATCCAGTATGTGTCCTACAGCTTTGAACAAGCCTCCAGTTTGTCTTGATCGTAATTCTCGGACACACTCTTGGAGTTTCAAGTCCTTTGTCCTAGCAGGGCAGATATGCCATGATTCATGAGGCACCAGGGTTACATGTTTGCTGCAAACAAAAGCTGCAATGCTTTGCAGCCCAAGTTGTAATTGGCAGCATTCACAGGTGAAATGCAGTAGCAAAACGTTGATCAGGTCTAAGGATCAGGCTGCAGTGTGATATCCACCCCAGGGACGTTGCACTTTGAACTCTGGCTCTTTGGGGATGACAACCTTCTTGCCATTGACCCTTTTTGGTACTGATGTTGAGGGAACCAGTCTAGACGGTGCTGGCTTCACAGTGGGATTGAGAGGCACTTTCGCTGCTGGGGCCTCTGCTGCCACTGTCAGATGGCTGTCACGCAGCAATTCTGCATGCATAAGGTTTCACTTTTCTGGCTGTGCAACGAACCACCACATGCAGCAGTATGCACATTGCTCAAATTGTGCGGAAGGAGAGGAGCACTTCGTTGACAATGTAGTGATGGTGGTCCTGAGATAAGCCAAAGCAGTCATCATTTGCACAGTTGACACAGCCCCATAAGTAGCAATGGCAAACATGCTTGCAGATAACACAGCACATGTTGTAATCAGGCCCAAGAACGTTGCTCATCCTGAATGTCTTACCTTCAAAGGTCTTCTCACCCTGTGGAGCCTTGAAATCATCCTGATCTGCTCCAACCGTCAGCCATGTAAGGATGAACTTTGCACGATCAGTTGCCACATTCTCTACTCCGGTGTCCATGATTGCTTGCAGCACCTCTATGGCACCAGCCTGTAAAGATGCAATGCAAGTGAACATTCAGCATGCTGAAAATTCAACGCATTTAGCCATCCGAGCCTTGATTCATCCTAGCACATTCAAACACAATCATAATACAACACTTGCCCAAACAGTAGTGCATAGACACAAAAGCTTTGCTTGACTAGATCACAGCTGAGCACACAGGCTCAACCAGGGGGAACACACCTGTTCGATGGCAATCCTGTTCTGAGCATTCATCTGCAGGTTCACGATGGCTCCTGCTGCATGAGCAGCTGCAGGCTTGTTCAAACGGGTAGGGCGTCCTCTTGTAGACTCAGGGCCGTTGCGTGGAGATGGCCCAGGAGTCCTGCACATGACGGATCCTTGTCTGCCACCATCTACTAGCACTCATGTTGCTCTCATACGCCATACAGCAGATGCAATGCAGCAATGCTGAGTGGGTCAGCACAGGCACAGTGCCTCTGCTGACACATGCATTGCTGATGTGGCGGACCTGTGAGAATGAGGGCTGGTACTGCATGACCAGACTTGATGAGAAGCTTTGAACATAGCAAGGCACAGGTGTCATACCCAAAGATGTTGTGCCTGTCAGTTGCAGGCGCAGCCTTAATGGTGGAAGCTGCCTCGCTGGGTGAGGTGCGTACCAATGAAGCCTGAAGTAGCCCCACCAGAGCTGGAATTGCTTCTGCCTGCCTGATGGCATCCTGTAGTCACAGCTCTGCTTATGCATGACATGGCCTCTGCCAAATCATCAATCAATGCCAAGTTCTTTTGCTCATCCTCTGTTTAGAAGTTGCTGCGGAAGCTGTACATCAGGATAAAGACTGACATGCAGATGCAGACCTTATTGATATCAGATGCTGACAACGTCATCAGTGCTTTGGCCGCTTGTTCAGCAGCAGGGCTCTCGATGCCTTCCCCTAGCAGCAGCACGAGTGGCCGTATTGCGCCCTCTCGTCTCAGCATTTCTCGTCCCTCAGGATGAGTGCCAAAATCAGCCATTGCCATCGCAGCAGCTGTTCTCACATCTCTGCATCGTCACAGTACATTTGAGACAATGGTGGAGGTTAAGCTGACCTGCATAGAACAATGCGACACTGCAAATCGCAGAGCGCTGCAGCCATATTCAGCGGGCATGCAGTGTACTGCATCAACAGACCACAAACAGAGCAGAGCTGTGTATGTTTTCCATACGTGTATATGGTGTAGTGCACATCAGTATCCATCTTACCTTGAAGGGGCCTCAAGCAGCGCTACCACGGTGGGCAACAGGCGAGACCCTTCTGATGCTGCATAGTGGAAATGGTCTCTTGAAAGACGGCGGAACTACGTGCAAGCAATCGCTTGTTAGTCACTGGGAGCGCCAAGCTTATGACAGCTTGATAATCTGCAATTAGGGTTCACCTTGTGCGCTCCCTCTGCCTGCATGACCGCACTATCATCCTCCAGCTGTTCTTCTATAGCGCACAGAGTAGCCTCGGTTGCATCAAGCTCTATCTCATACTCAGCGTCCTTGGGCATGTTGCGATGGTGCAAACGCCCGTGCGAAAAGACACTGTCGGGGTCGAATCAGATTCACTGCAATTGCATGTAATCACGCAAATCACTCAGACAGCTAGCCTACAACATTCCACACCCAACAGAGCGGCGATAGCATACGAATGTCTACGCAAGATCCGAGGAGTTGCCCTAAGAGCTGCCAAACCTGTGTAAGTATGACTAATGGACTTCAGCAATACATGCACCTTGCTTCACATATAGCATCGCAGGGTAGCACACAGCCCGGGGAGGGATTTCTGAGCGTAGAGTGCGTGCTACGTCAGCGCTGCTTGCAAGTCAATTGACGTCAGTGTTAATTCATGATTGGCCCCATGCCATGCATGCATTCCTTTGCAAAATGTGATTATCATTGACCATGCAATGAGAACTTTGCTTTGCTAGATGTACAGATGCAACAGGTGGATCACTATGTAGCATTATAATTTTGATTGCAACCAACAAGGGGAGAAACAGTGACCAACCTCTTGAATGACCATGAGAGTACCAAAGAAAGAGATCAATGATCCCTGAGGCCTTTCCGTGTGACATACGGTATTGCAAATCACATTTGTCTTGCATATATGGTTGTATTGGTCTAATGTCCCAATTGTGCCTGTAAAGTGGGTAGCACTTATAACGCTCGAAGTGGCCTGTCACTCGCCCTAGCTGGCGCATGCGCTACACATTTACAAATCGCTGCAGCCAGAGGTGTTACCCCCTACAAACTGAAAAAGCGCACTCTCAGTGGTCTGAAGCAGGAAGTCACTACCTGGTTGATCAATAAGTGTCACCTGTGAAGCTACGCCAGCTTTGAGCGAGCAGGCAACGCATAGACGGTCCGCTGGCTTATACGATTGTGTTGGCCTTGAGCAAGTGTGTCACACGCTGCCGTCCATGTGCCTTTGGCAAGTTGACTGAGCACATGCAGAGCAGCTTCACACTCCTGTACAGCAACTCCTAGGGCGTAGAAACACCCCTCGCACACGGAAGTGACAAGTGACTCATCAAGCATCATGGACTGCTTCTTATGCGGTGGTAGGCGCAAGACCAAGAGAGTCACCGTTCCGCCTGGCACAAACACACTGTCTGCAGGGCCAGCAGCTCACGCAACTCAACAACAGCAAGCAGTTGGCCCATGTGAGTATTAGCTATGTCTTGCTCATCATCTATATGTTACTGTACATCTCGACCTTTCAAATGAGCGGGAAGCAGTGAAGCTGTGAAATACTGCACAGCTTGGCCTTGACTGGCTCTGAGTTGGCCCTGACTCGAGTGCCTCACCCTGCTATGCAGATGCAGCGAGTGTTTTGACCAGCAGGCAGCACCCTGTGCAGTGCCATGTATATCAGTATCGTGAGCTTCAGGCAGCCACTGCTGACTTCAGTGAACGCAACATTATTGGGGAAGGTGGATTTGGGAGAGTGTACAAGGGACGGCTTCCTAATGGTACCATAGTGGCAGTCAAGCGCCTTGACAGGCATGGCCTTCAGGTGTAGTGTCATAACCTGACCAGGATCAGCATGGCAAGACAAATCGAACTTTGCATGCTAGGCTGACTGGATTCATGTGTCTGCTGTTAGATGAATGCGCACATTGAGTCAGCAACCCTGTCAGGATCTGTCCTCAACAATGCATGATGACATCATATGCCCAGGCTGGGAGATAGCTGTCAGTGACATGCTGATGGGTATCACTCTTGCATGTTTTTCTTGACATACTGAAAGTATGTGCAGTCACTGCTGCGCACCATACTTTTCTGCTGACGTGCAGGGAGACCTAGAGTTCAATGTAGAAGTGAGCATCATGGCAGGGCTGCACCATGCTCATGTAGTACCGCTGCTGGGCAGCTGTTGCGAGGCAGACCAGCGGGTTGCTGTCTTTGAGTACATGCCTCATGGCAACCTACGAGACCTGCTGGACGGCAAGATTGCTGCTGCCCGCCACTTCAACTGGCCAGCTAGGCTGAATGTGCTCCTGGGGGTTGCCAAGGGCCTGGCCTACTTACATGAGGTGATCAGCCATGCTTATTCTCCAGTTGACTTAAAATACCAAAGCTGTGCGTCATGCAAATTGGAGGGCCGGCAGGGGATTGCTTTGCAGGGCTGTGGTCAGTGTTGGTGCTCTGCCCCACATTCCAAGCCTTGAATACCCATGTACTCTGTCGCAATGTTGACAGAACATCTGATCACATATTAACTTGCTCATACTCAAGGGGCCATCATGGATGTTTTATTTTTGCCAGGATTATCTGTAGCAGGCAATGCTGTCATGCTTTGACGTCCTTGTCTCTGCATGTTGCAGGGCACCAATCCTGCTGTCGTGCACCGTGATCTGAAGTCATCCAACATCCTGATAGACGGGGCGGGGCAAGCACGCATCTGTGACTTTGGCCTAGCCCGCCACAAGATGTTGTTGTACAGCCAACCACCCCCTGGCCCCCCTCCTGGGGGGATCATGACAGGCACCTTTGGCTACATGGCTCCTGAATATGCCACATCAGGTGTGCATGCTGTGTTGACCCTAGAACATCCATCCCATGCTCTTGGCATGCTGCATATTGAACAGGCACTGCTTGTAGTCTCTTCAACATGATGCATGACAAGAAACACTGACTGCATGTTGGCTCTCCACACCAGTCCTGCAATCTGCATGCTGGTCATGTCAGTGTTTGTACAAAATCTTCACTGCAAACCAATAGCATGCAGCAGCACCTGAGGTCTCTGATTGTTCACTTTGGTGTCTGCTCTGTGCGTTTTGACACCTTGCTGTTCCCACCTACCAGGCTCTGTTTCAACAGCAAACCCAGGCAGATTGTCATCACGCAATACTAAAACATGATCTACTACCTGGACATTGCCTTGACATAGCGGTGATGTTCACGTCTGCCTGCTTCACCATGTTGTATGCAGCAAATGTGGTATGTGTGGCGGCGTGCAGGGCAGACCACTGACAAGTCTGACGTGTACGCCTTTGGTGTGGTGGTTCTGGAGATGATGACAGGCATGCAGGCGGTAGATGCCAGGCGCCCCACAGGCTGTGAGGCTCTACCCCAGCTGCTGCAACCCGCCCTGCAAGCTGTGCAGCTCATGCAGGTCACCTTCCTGCCTTGCTGTACTATTTTTGATGCCCAACATAATCTGTTGCCTTAACATGCTCTGCTGGCAGGATGAGGTGTGATACTCATAGCAAGCTCACAACAAAACTGTTGTGGCCAGTTATCTCATGTCCTGTGCTCATGTGGAACCGGGATGAGGTATAAGAACTGCAAGCTGTGGGCTTGACACTGTTCAATGTTGATGAGTTGTCTTTATGATGTTCTTGCATGCTGGATTGACTATTGATGGTGCTGCTGTTCTTCAGTTGGAGCTTGACTGGTAGGGCTGTGATGGAGCTTATGGTTGTGGTTTTCTTGCAGGGCAACTTGGACCCTGCCCTGAACCGGCACGCTTCCCTGCCTGCTACCCAGCTGGCAGCCCTGTGTGAGGTAGCAGCCTCCTGCCTTGAGCCGCAGCCCACTGACAGGTCAGCTCTTGCTCGCGACTTTTGTCCCGCTGCACACGCTGATCAACCCAAGCTCCATCAGGAATTGCTACCTCTCAGACAATTCTGCTTTGCTTCAGACTAGTGGGTCATGATGGAAGTTTTTATCAGTCTCTGCTATTGCAATTAGCATAATCAATATTGCTTAGCAACAAAAAGCTGCACAAAGTTCGGTGTCAACGCTGAACAGCAACGTTACGCTGATTATTCAGGCGGTATGCCAAAATTCTACTTTTGTTGCAGGCCCAGTGCAGCTCGCCTCGTCACCTATCTGCAGAAGCTGCTCAAGTCCACAGACTCCGCCAACACACCTGTCAGCCGTCATGAACGCACCGTCTCCTCCCCCCCTGCAGGGGCCCCTTCCCACAACCCCTCTGCCTCCGACACACCACGTGACTACCACCAGCAGTCCACCTCTGGCAGTGACTCACCCAGCAGTCCCCAGCAGCAGCAAACACAGCACAGGCAACAGACGCATCAGCAGCACAGACACCGCCCAGCACAGTCCATGCCTACCATGGGCTTCACTGCTAGCCCTGACTGGACTGCTGACACAGCTGCCTCCTCAACCCAAGCAGGAACACTTCCTCGTGCGCATAATCTGCGCAGCAGCGCAGGGTATGGGAATGAATTGGGCATTCCTGGGCCATCTAGGCGTCTGACCCCCTTAGCTCTGGGCCTGCATGCTGCAAGCCTGTGCAGCCAGCCAGCTGCTGCTGCACCTGCTGCATCACCTGCTCCAGAAGATCGTTCAACCCCAGGGGCAAGCAGCGCTGCCCTCTTGCCCTTAGCTCAGGAAGGCCCCAGCAGCTTGCCATCTATGCTTCCATTGCAAGCCTCGCCCACACAGCCAGACATGAGGGCCAGCAGGGGTGAGGGCAGCTTGCTTGACAGTACAGAGTTGGCTTTTGGTGGTGGGCAAGCACCACACAGGGCAGGCTTGATGGTTGCTGGGCGTGATCTGAGGGACAGCGCTTGGGGCCCTTCCTATTCTTCACAGCCCCCATCAGCGCCGCTGTTCCCCATGTGAGGCTTCTGCAGCAATGTGTGAGTGTGCATAGCGGGTGTATGCACACATCATGCATGTGTGCAAATTTGCTCGGTTGCTTTTCTTGGTGTTAGCCGCTTGTACTGATCTATCTCATCACACTGTCTGTTAGCTGCTGCTGACTGGTGATACTGCTAGCTCTCCTTGCAGACACTCTGCCGACTGTGTTGCAAAAGCATGTCTAGCGTGTTAGTACAAGACGCTGACAGTCTCAAGACCACATCATTGCTGCTTGTGCTACGCAGAAGATCCTCTGCTCAGCCTGAAGACCAACCCAGATCTGCTCAGGCAGTCTTGCGGCCCATCAATGGTCACAGACCCACACAGTCTGCCATGCCAAGCCAGGGCAAGTCACATACTCAGGCTGGCCATCTCCGTACTGCTTCTTCCCCATACGATCAAAGCCTGCACCAGCTGGTGCAGTCTAGGTCCATGCAACCACCCACACAACCTCAAGACCCCCCTGGGCCTAGATCAGGCCAGACAGCAGCACAGGCCAGCCTTGCGTCACATGGCCTTGGTGATGACCAAGAGCGGCAGCTGCCTCGACAGCTGAAGCAGCAGCGATCAGGCAACCCGTTTGCATCAGACAGCAAAGTTGACGGTACAGCTTCTGGTGATGGAATGTTGGTCTCAAGTACCTCAGCTCAGCTTGTCTCTGGCAACCCTTTCAGGAGCTCTGCAGATGACGATGCATTGAATATAGGTCAAGGTAGATCTGGTGAGGGTCAGCAGTTTGGTGTGGACCAGCAGGCCTCAGATTTAGTTGCATGGGGTCAGGGTGGCAGCCCAACTGCCTCTCGTGATCTGCTGAAGAATGCTGAGATGTCGCCTCTACAAAATGGTCTCATCAGGTAATGACATGGCAGTCTGCACGGACTAGGAGAACCTGGCCATTCTGACCGGCCTCCCAAACTGCTGCGTCAAGCAGGTTGCAATGCAGTCACAGTTCATACCTGCCTCATGCTGCCCTTGTCTGAGCAGTGTATCCTGCAACAGTGAGTCATGCCCATTGCTCATCTGGCGCATGTTGCTTATGCATTGTGAGTACACTGAGATGGCAAGTGCGTGTTCTCACATCCTGCAGCAGTACTCAACAATAGTGCGCTCTCTCTCTCTCTAGTGAGGATGCATAGAGGAGGAGGGTGTGTGTGTGTGTGTGGTGACAGATGAGCTGGTTTGGCGCAGGGCATGGCCCTCCCCCTGCAAGCTGCAGCCCCCTGAGGTCATGGCTCGCAGCTGGCACCACTTCCTGTCAGCCTCCACCACCCCCCGCCAGGCTGCCAGCCACACCACCAAACAGCAGTCCAGCCTCTCACAGCCAGCTTCTCAGCATGCATCTGCCAGAGTGGGTGAGCATTCCTGCCCTTTGTGCTTCAGCATTCCTGTGAATGCCTAGCGGCACATTGTCTGCTTGTTCCTTGTGTCAGATGTTAAGGTGTGTAGTCAGTCCCATTCCTGAAGGTGGTGCAAGGCTAGGCACGCACTGTACTGTGAGGCAAGCGTTTGAACGTGAGCTTGCTCTGAGTACAAACCCAGCAGACAGCCAGACTATGCGCTGATGATGATGCAGGGGTTTGCTTAGTGTGCCTGGATGCCTCACGAGACTGGCAGATGGTGCCTTGTGGGCACGCAGCAGCTTGCAAGACATGTGCGGAGCAGCTGCAGCAGCATCGCTTGCCTTGTCCTGTCTGCAGAGCAGCAGTCACAGGTCTGTGCTATCGGCAGTTCCAGCAGACATATGTGGGCTCAGCTTTGCCGGTGAATGGTCATGCAGTGCAGCAGGAGCAAGTAGTCTAGTGTTGCATGACAGTAAGGGCAATGCCCCATTTGCCAGCAGACTCAGCTGGCTATGTATAAATTTGCTTTTGTGCCTTCTTCTTGCTTCCATCTGCTCATGTTTCCGGTCTTTGGACTTTGCAGGTTACCTAAGTCATGCCCATCTTAGCCTAGATAGGCTTTCAGCTAGTGTGTCAGACCTACTGTATGTTTGTGGCAGACTCACTGATGCTCTCTGTAGCAAATATCGCACAGGCCTTTCACCAGTCTAGTCAGGGTTTCCTGCTGATGTATCACTGGCTTTTTCAGCATGCAGGTTTACTTTGCTGCAAAATCTGCATAGCAGGACATTCATCTTGCAGTGGTGAATGCTGCTATGTCAACATATCAGAACCTTTACATATGACATCAACCTTTCTAACAAACAATTTCCTATACCAGTATATTCAGTGCAAATTCCAGAACAGCAGGAGCAGCCACATGTCAGATTGCCTGAGTTTGTGACCAAACATTATGAACAATTTCCAAAGCATCAAGCGCTGCAAAGGCGCTGATTCAGCAAGCTCAATTCATACAAGATGTGGATGTTGCTCCTTTTTTCAATATTTGCCTACCTACATGTGCAGTGCATGTGCTGAAATGAAATGCAGTTCTGCTGTCTGATGTTGTTGGTATACTGAGACACATTACTGCACTCCAGCCCAGCGGGCCATATCTATAAATTGCTCGCCACCAATGATGTTGTTGATGAATCTCATGACAATGGTGGCTACATATGCTGCCTGTGGTATCTTCTTAGCAATTGTCAGGTCTACTGCACGCTCCAGACCAAAGACTGTTTGGTATCGCACATTTGAGGATGTTCCCATGAACAAACCCCACACAAGGGCCGTCTGTGTGACAGAAGGAATCTTGACTTGCCCCTCTGTCTCTCCATAGTACTTGCGCCTACAACAAACAACAGCAGGAAATGTTCCACGTGCTGATGTTGATTACCTGCTCCTTATATCATTCACAAAATCTCACTGTGGCTTTGTGCCTAAGCACTTTCTCACGTTGCCATGCAAAGTGATGTTGCTGCAAGCTGCGCAAGCGTGTGTACATTGCAACATTTGGCCTTGAAGCAGCAATTCAAGCAAGGCATTACGTGACCAGCTGTGGAGACAGGATGATGATGACTCACTTGGCCAGCATCATGCCAGTGGCCACCCCTTGGCCCAGGAAACCACAGAACATGCCGGCCAGACTGTACTCCAGGAACTTGACTCCCAGACAGGCTGCTCTGCTCAGCAGGCCGTACTCACGCACGCCTGGCAAGGAGGCCTCAAAGACTGCGCTGGGAACCTTCTGAAGCAAACGGTTCAGCCCTGCAGAGATCAACAAGGAATGATGTCCTCACTGCTCCCCATACCACCAAATCTAGGCTGGCATCAGCACGTTTGAAAAGTTGCTGTTGCCTGATATAGTGTGGGCAACAGCTTAGATATTAATGTAAAGCTGTTGACAGTCCACGAAATGAAGTGCAGCCCATGTATTGTGAAACAAGACATGCGCTTGGTGCTGATTGAAAGGCTTCGAACAGTCTGCAAAAGTCCTTTATGGCCTTGCACGCTACATGCATCATGCTGTTTGCCTGCCAAACATGTGTTTGCCTTTTGAGCTTGATACTCAAGTGCATGCAGCATGCTTTGATGGGGATGAAGTCCAATTGCTACAGCATAAGAGTTCATTGTACTGCTTGCATGAGATGTGCATCAGAGATGTTGAGAATGGTTCAGCCCCTTGTGGTACCATAACTAGTTTGTGAAAGGATGAGAGTTAACCTTGCCCTGCCAAAAGTGTTGTTTGGCTCACCTGTGGGCTTGGTCTTTGGCTTGGCTCCAATGACTGCTGAAGGTGCCAACAGACCCACCAGGACACAGTCCAGCACGCACCCTACTACAAGGTCACTCAGGTAAAACTCAAACTCGCCCCAAAAGTCATCACCACGCTTACGCACTTCTGCAACTGTGGCACAGCCTGCATGAACAGCATACGCCTTCACTTGGGCTGAGATTGGCTGCAATGGTGAGCTGTGCAGCCTCGCTTTGCTTTGTTGCTGTCTGCACAGCAGGTTTCAGCAATCCAATCACACAGCACAGCAACACTGGCCAATGTTGCTTCTTTCCTACAAGGCATACCATCAATTCATGTGGTATTAATGATACATCACAGGGTCTGATGCTGATTATGTAAGTCTGTAGAGTAAACAGGGAACAACAGAGCAGCATGCATGTGATGCATGTGACTTGTGTTGTGGCTGTAGAGTTAACAGGGCACAACAGAGCAGCATGCACGTGATGCATGTGACTTGTGTTGTGGCGCAGTGTTCTCATCACTGCAGAAAGCTGTGCACACCCAACATTGCCATGCACGATAAGTAGTCCTGACCTGCATCAATAGCAACCTCAGCACCAACCTTGAACAAGAAACGGGGGTCTGAAAGAAGGCGGTTGCGCACTGCAGGAAACGCTTTGGAGAAGAATCTGGTGAAGAAGCCTGCCTGTGACAAAAACAAGCAAGGTTAGATTGCTTGGAGGGAAACCCTTGTTTTGGTGCCCTGCTGCTGCCGTCAACCTTCCTGAAACTTTTGCTGCTGTGTAGGCGACAAAGCATGCTGACACATTGCACAATGCATTGGCACATCCAACTGTTCATTTGACTTTGAGCTTTTCCAAAGTCAAGGCATACATTTTCTCTTTAATCTTTACAGCGCCTGCCATAGAAGCTTACCTGAAGCAAGGCATATTGATACAAGATACTTTGGCGCAGGCCACCCTGTGCAGCTGCTGTAAGGAACTCCTGAGGAAGGGCAATCCCTTTCCTTGCTGCGATGGCTTCTGCCTGGAAGGAAAAAGAGGAAGCAACTGAAACCGAGTAATGCGCTCAACTGAGCTGTAAAGCTTCAGGCAGGTTCAGGTGTTTACTCATTGCAGTGGCACAACTGGCAAAAGCACGGTGAACTAACCTCTATTGAGTTCAGCAACTTGTCATCATCATCATCATCCTCACCACCGCCTCCTCCGCCACCGTTACCGCCTGAGCTGCCATTGCCCCCGAAATTGCCGGGGCCATCGTTGCCAGAGCCATCAGCTTTAGGGAGTTGCAGGTCGGATTCTTTGAGACTTGCTTTGCATGCGATAGGGCTTTGGCCGGCATCGATGTCATCAGCTGACAGCCATTGCCGACCGCTGCACGATGCGCTCTGGTTGCTGCTCACACGCTGAGAGGACAGGGGATTGCTTGAGTCACATCGAATTGCTGCTGCTCGTCTGTGCAGGACCTGCGCAACAGCACGCACTTACGCCTGACAAACACTGCGCGTTGTACATGACGAGACCCCGCGCGGCAGCAGCAAGCAGACATACGCAACGTACGCGCTTGTTGAGCTCTCGTGAAGCCTTTCGTTGGTTGATGAAGGCAGGTCTGCAGGTCAGGCCTCGCGCATTCAGAAGCTCGGCTGTCATGCCTGACCGTGCGCGCCTGGGCAGTAAGTCTTCCAACTTTGTGAATGGGGTCCCTGCAGAAAGCAACGGGACCGAGTCAATGTCAGTCTGGGCAGAGCTGCCGTTTTGAAAAGTCCACAAAACGATTAGGGTTTCCCACTAGGGCGTCTTCCATGCTTCTGCGATGCATGGAAACTGCCTGTTTGATACTAGCTGCAAAATTGGTTCGCCTAGGCCTAGGTATTGCCACGCTTTTCTGTGTTGTACCGAGACTCAAAGGTTCTGCAGGCAACATTGACAGTGGCAAAAGCTTGTGGCTAAATAGCAGCTTCTGTGAAAACAGTGGCACAAATTAATGTCCCAATATTGACTTCTGAACACGCGAAATTCTGTTCTGCATCCTCCCCTGATGTTTAGTCCGAACGGGAGGGCTTAGTTGCTCTGACTTACTTATGTGATGTGATTGAGCACTGATAAATAATGAATATTAAAATGGGAAATGTAACGCTTGCAAAAACTTCCGATCTGGCCTGAGAAACGAAACGCTCCCACCATCCCTGCCAATGCTGTGCAAAGAAGCAATACCTGCAGCCTGTGATCGTCCTGTAGTCTGCCCGTTGGTTTGTTAATGCTGAACGCAATCCGCATCCCGCCTGCGAGCTGTGACCAGGGCCAAATACCAAGAATGCTGCCTTGCGCCATGGTGCACACCTGCTCCTCGAACAGACTATGGTCGGTACATCTCTTTCGTGTCAGGTAGTTATAAAGTTGATCTTGCAACTGCCAGTATAGCAAGCAGGCGTTGGGGAGACCACCGCCTTGCCTCCTGGATCAAGTTGCGCTTATCTTCGACAAGAAACGCGCAACTATTGCTATGCTCCTCAGGATACCAAAAGGTACATCAAAGCTGCGGTCTAAAAGCAGCCATAGTGAACCTGCCAGCTGCAACGAGCAGTCTTTCGTCCCAAGTGACCAGAGAGACAGCTGTTCACAAACAGACACACCTGCTAGGTCAGTTGCTTGATGCTGGGGCTGCTTTCAGGCAAATACAGAAGCATGTCATGGGACCTGCTTTCCTGTAGGCGACAAATGCTGCTCACTCTGCTTGGGTCTTCAGCTTTGATAGCTCTACCAGCAGTAGCTGAGCCCAAGTTTGAACAGATGGAAGCCTTGAAAGGCAAGGACTATGGCAAAGTGAGGACAAAGTGAGCATGTGCACTGCAAGCAATCTTTCTTGTCTTGAAAAGAGGCACAAGTCAGGCCCAAATGGGATGTTGCCTTCACCCACTGTGCTGTGCCTATTTCCTGAGCGCCTTGTGCATACAGAAGCAATGAAGGTCTGCAAACAAGCGTATTGTGTAACCAGACAGTCCACCAGCCTTGTGGCAGAGACTTTCAAGCTGTACATGCTTGCTGGCTGACCAAGTGATGTAATGGCAGGTACCCTGATTATGTCTTGACAGATTCAGGACTGCAGTACAAAGACTTGAGGGATGGCTCAGGTGATGCTGTTTCAAATGGGTCACATGTCACAGTTGACTGGGATGGCTACACTCTAGGATATTATGGCCGGCCATTTGAAGCACGCAACAAGGTGAATGTGCACCTTTGGTTGATTCAGCGGCAGGCAGCATTATTTCTCATCGCATCCCCCAATGTTGTATCACCATTGTCATCATGAAGCAAGATTGCTATTGAAAGTATACTGCTGCCATGATATAGGGTTTCGATGCAAGTATCTGTCTCCAGCTCGGCATCTGTGCAGAGAGCAACCAACTTGTGTATGCTGCCTGACCAACAATTTTGAGCAAGCAGAATGTACAGCCTCACCTGTGCCTCTGTCTTGCCCTTTTGCTCATCAGCAAGCGCCGTGTATTGCAGTCCAAAGGTGGAGCTTTTGTTGGAGACTCAAAGGACTTTCTGAGGTTTACTGTGGGAGATCACTCAGTGAGTCAAGCACACTGGCTAGTTGGTGGTGTAGCAACACACGTCTTGCTGAAAACTACCAGTTGTTTGCAGTTGCTGCACTGTGACTGTTTTGCACCTCATCAGCACCGGCAGATGTCACTCCTGTTATTGTTCCATCCTCAGCAGTCTTGGCATCTGTGCCACATCTAGAACATAATTTCCTGCATTCCTGTAAAGCATTTGCTCAGTTGTGCACCACAGATGCAATCGTGCAGGTGATACCAGCCTTTGAGGAAGCAATGGTGGGTATGAGGGTGGGCGGGGTGCGGCGTCTTATTGTACCCCAAGAGCTGGGGTATCCTGGACAGCCCCCTGACTTTACCAAACAGGGCCCTACTCCTGGAAACTTTTCAGTGAGTGAAACAGTGATGTTGTTTGATGTTTCAGGCCTTATATTCTTGTCGTTGATAGCACTGCCACCGACTGTGCACCCAAGCCGTGCCCATCATAACCATCTGCATGTGGCTGTTGTTCAGGACAAGCTGGTCATTTTGATTGTCCAGCACAACAATACACAGCTGATGTTCACCAGCAACAGCCATATCTGCTATTACATGAGAGTCGCTTTATGAGTGCCAATCATGCTTGGGTGCCACACATTGCAATAGATGCCCTCCTGCTTATTGACACAATGGTGGCTGCGCTCATGTCAGTTGCGCCACAACTGTCATATTTGGAATGCAGGGCAGGAGAGCCTTGGACTTTGTTCTCAAGAATCAAGGGCTCATTGACAAGACGCTGCTTTTTGATATTGAGTTGATGCGCGTAAATTGATGGTAACATCTTATGTTGTGAGCAAACTGGAATCTGCACCTAGACCAGGTTGTTACAAGATGTGCAGCTGCTGTGGTCTGTGCATGCTCGCCTGGGTCTTTGCCTTAACAGCATGGCACAGTACTGTTGGAGTAGGCTACAAATTTGAAGACCACACATGCGCTGAGGACAGCTGCTTTGTCAGCCATCTCATGATCATAATCTGTATTGCATATGCGGCCACCAATGAAGAAACAGAACTAGGTAGCAGCATGGAGCACGCTGCACAGTGCTTGGACCGCATCAATGCTGATATTCCATTCCATGTCCCTGACATATATGAACAAAATGCATAACAATGTCTTCTGCAAAGCCAGTCAAGCTCCGACTTCAGTTCTACATGCGTGGTGCCTGCGCTCGTGGCTGGCCGCCAGTAATGTCAGCCTTGACCCAACAGCCAGCGATGATTATTTTCTCAGCAGCTTTCAACTACAACATTTCTACATGACTGTAATGATAGCATCCAAAATGCATCCCAATGCATCGCGCCGCCTAACACAGACTTTGCTTGACTGCATCTTGAATTTGACACGTTATCTCTTCAATCCAGGCTCTTTACCAAGCTCTGCAAATCAGTGTATCCTTGGGAAAGTGTATCTGAGATCCAATCAATCAAGGAAAGCCAGTCAAGGCTAGCATGTCATCCTGAGCTGTTTGCGGATGTGTGCTCATGCATTCAGCATGAAAGATTACCAATAGTTGCTGCAACGCAATAGGGCTTCTTGAGTGACAGGTCACATCGTCACTGAGAACAAGCAGATACATCTGGGAAGCCACATATAATCTCTCAGTTCTGTCATTGACATAGACGTCCACAATCCAGCAAACCTGGACAGGAATTGACGCAAACGACATTCTTCTTTCAATGTTACAAGAGACATAGCAGGTGGCTGAGAATATTGCTTGCTTGAAACCAAGTTCCGCTACTGTACACTAGTAGGATACATAGGCCTGAGCCACTTTAGAACACATGTTAGCGATGTTACAATCAAAGGTAAACAAACAGACCCTATTCTGACATCACAGGAACACCATCAAACATGAAGCTGATACGTGAACCTGCCGCTGCTAAATTCTTCACAAGCCTTGATAAATGCACAGCGGTGTTGCCTACAGGGTGAATGTCACACAGGCTCAAATGCTCCAGTTCAGGAAGCAGGGTTACATCAGCAATGTGCTTGCCAAACGCAGCTGGGCCCGTAATCTCAAGGCTTTGCAGCTTTTGCATTGCCTTAATATGATGTATGAAAAATCAGTCCTATTACCCTCTCCTGTGGTTGTAACATCAAAGGATTCTAAGCATGTGAGCTGAGTCAATTCTGCAGACAAATTGGCTGATCCTTGAAAGGTGAAGTTAACATGCTGTAAGCTGGTCAAGTCGTACAGCCAGTCTGTGGACAGCTCAGTACCAGCTTTGCTAATCAAAACTACATGTAAACCAGCAAGCTGTTTGAGAGAGGACAAAACTGCAAAGTCGCTGGTAAAAATACTTCTGAGACAATGTGCGGGTTGTGCGGCATGTATAAAGCACATGCCAAATGACAAAGTGTGGAGAGCTGTGCAGGCCGCCAATCCCATGTCATGCAGACCAGACAACATAGACTCCACAACTACAAGGCTTTGTAGAATTTCAGGATGAGATAGTCCTTCAGCACATTGGACCGAACTTGAGGTTATGTGGAAATGCTTCAAAGATTTGACAATGGGGACATCATAGAAACTGCCATCTTCCAATTTCAGCCACGCTAGGGAGGTCAAAGCTTTCAAGGCTATCAAGGACCTGTCCTGAGAGCCCACCAGCTTGCACATCGTCACAGATGTGAGTGTCGAAAGGCTGTTCAGTGCAAGCACTGATGGCTGCCAGAATGAAACACTTGTCAGCTCAGGCATTTGCAACGACAGCACACCAAAGACCGTGTCCTGCTGCGCATCATTGCATAGACAGATCATTTTTTTGACAGAACCACTGTGTTGCTTCAGCCAGATCAGGAAGCTAGGCACTAATCTGACAGGATCAGCTTGCGATAAGATTGGCTGGTCGGAAAGGAATTGCAGCTCTTTGAAAATCTGATTGAATCGGCGGCATACTAGCTTCAGGTGAAGGTACTGTGACTGTGAGGCGGCAACAGCCGTTACATCAGACTGACGAGTTTCCTCGTCGATAAATCGAACAGTTTTAGAAGTGACGTTCCCACAGCAAGGTTTCAAGTAGCTGGAAAATCTCCGCCCACACTTCCAGCGGCAGAGACTCGGCCGTGTATGCGTTGCTTTCAAAAGGCATCCTGCGAGTTGATCAGCAGTGACAACGAGACCAAGCTATAGTGTGGCGGTCAGCAAACACTCTCATACCTGTTGAATACAACACAGCATATACAAGCTTGATGGCAAAGAGGCTTTGAGGTAAAGTAACTCCTCCACAACACTGGACGCTATCAAGCTAAGTAGCCCGCGTCAAGGGTCGCGGGTGTGCTTTGACTCGCGTGCACACTAGCTTGTTGCCGCTCACCGACCTGAGGGCGCATACGTATTGCTCAGCTGTAAGCGGACGCCAGGTGTATGCAACTATGCGCGTCGTCGTTAAACTTTGGCCGACGGGGCTCAACACCTGCGTGCCCAATTACTCCGGGGTAAGAAGGGGTGCCCTATCATATCAGGGGGGACCGGGCAGCTTAGTGGTGTGAATCCGATGATCAGGGCAGAGCAGTTGTGCGTGATCACTTGCGCTTTGGAACCAGCAACCTGCATTCGGTGCCACCTTAGATAGCAATGCATCACATACAGACTCCTTGACTTCTGCGACTTCAAGATGTTACATCCAGGTGCATGCAGGAAGGATTCAGACGTATACTATATGAGATTCAAATTTCGTGCCGTCTTACAGTTGTATATCGATCAACTTACTACATTCGTTATTCATATTGTTGAAACATTTACATCTAAATGCTGTCAAAACGTCAATTGACTGCAAGCTTTGTTCAGGGCGCATGCAGGACAATAGATCCTCGAGCTAGCCACTGCAAGCACGCATCTAATACTACCATATTTCATGAGCTCACCCTCGAGGGGAGTGACTACAGAATGTTACAACTCCGAACAGGCATTCAACCAGTGGCAGCCTCCAGCATCAGGTGGAAGGAGACAACTCACGTCCTTTTTGTCCTGGATGAGAGCAACTGATGCAGCAAAATACCAGTGGCAACACTCACATTTAGGCTATCTACACTATCAAACTCTGTTTTGTGTCCTGTGTCTACCTTTACTAGCTTGTGACAAACGTTGCGCACTGTAGTCCTGAGCCCTACGCCCTCGTTACCAAGCACTAATACAGTTGGCTGTGTCATTTGGACATCCAAGCAGTTGACAGATGAAGCTTCAGATGCAGCTCCAATGACTTGCCATCCAGATTCAGCAGCAGCAGCTAAAGTCCTTGGGAGATTTTGGGCTGAGTAGACAGGCATTGCTTCCATTGCTCCAGCACTAGCTTTACTGACAACAGGCGACAAAGGCGCGCTGTTGCGACTGCACGTCAGCACCCCATTTGCACCCAAGAAATGAGCACTTCGTAGTGCAGCTCCAAAATTTTGGGGGTCCATGACTTCATCAAGTACCAACCAGAGAGGAGGCTTGGTCAGGTCATCTGAGCTTTGCATTGCATCCTCCAATCTGTCAATTGGAACAAACGACAGAGGTGAGCAGTCTAGAACCAGCCCCTGATGAGGTCTGTTGCCAGAAATGATGTTGAGGTCATGCTTGCTGGCTGTATTCACTGCTGCACCAGCATCCTTTGCTGCTTGCACTGCTTGAGACATTGCTGTCTGATCCTGCTTTTTCACAGGCCTGAGGCCGTCCTGAATATGTAGACTGTACAGGGTGCGGCGAGAAAATTTGAGTGCAGCCAACACTGGGTTGACGCCATAGACAGCATCTCCAACCCAATTGTCTTGTAAGAGGCTGGTGCTAGTCACTGGGCGATCAGCCGGGCCGTCCCTGTCGCGTCCCCAGACTGGTCGCTGCTCTCTAGGAGGAGGTCTCCGGTCCCTGTCATTGCGGTCCTGCCAGCTACGTCGATCGTCCCTCCCCCTGTCTTCGCGTTGCCACTTGTCACGAGTGTCCTGCCGGGGCTGATAACTCTGAGAGCGCTCTCTAGAGTTATAGCTGCTGGTGTCTTTGCTCCGAAACCCAGAGCTGTAACACCTTACAGCAGCCGAGCGGTTCCGGAATTGCTGGGAATGTCGTGCCGAAGTCGAACGGCTTATATGCTGCTGTAACAAGCGCATTGACATCAGGAAACGCTTGTCGCTCCTGTGTTTTGACCATTGTGTTGCAAGAGTCGGCAGAACCCTACAAACCCTAACAATTTGGTTTGCATCGACTGCAAAACTTGCAATGCATCTACAGTATGCAGTACAACAGCTCCAGGTAGATCATGCAGGAGTATGCAGGCTGCCATGCTGTACCGTCGCGCATTGACTTTTGCCTACATGCGTCGCAAAAGTGTGCATCACTATGCAATCAATGTCAAAACCGCCATAACATTATGTAAGTTTAGTGAGACAAAACAGACAGCGAGACAGATGTGGTGTGGACGTAAGTATAGATCAAGAGGCTTTCAAGCGAGCTGTAGCTATATCCAGTCGCCTTCTTGAAGCTTCAGGGGCAAGTAGACCTGACTCAAATATTGAAAGCCGAAGGAGCTCAGAGCTTGAATCTCAGCTTTCACCTTGCTTTGCACCATGATTTCCAGCTCTTTTATCCACTCAGGGTTGGCTTTGACAAAGTCTTCCTCCATCTGCAGCAGAAGCAGTTTTGAAGCAAGTGACCACGCGTCTACAGAAAGTCTCATGTACATGTGCCATTGTAGCAAACTGGATAGCCACATTTTATGCTGGGCTGGTAAGCAGCAATCAGCCAGAATAACAGTGACCATGCTTGCCACCTTATGCACCAGGCATGGGGCAGATTCTCTACCCATAAGGCTGTCCAGCAGTTGACTGCAATCCAGCATTTGTCACATGTACAATGAGCAAAATATACGCACCAGTCTTTTGCCGGTCTTCATATCCTCCTCAGTCATGGGAAGGCGGCATTGTTCTGGGATGTTGAATCGATCCAAATCAGATGGCCGTACACCCAGCCACTTGATGTCAGGAGTTGTCAGGTTGCTGCTGTCATATGACATGTTCATGGAACCTGCATGCCCCTAATTAACATCTGTGTGCATCATAAAACAAACAACTGGCTTCAAATTGAGTAGATTTGCCAAAGTACTGTATTGGAACAGGATTTTATATCCTCATAAAGCAAATGCTGTTATGTATGGCTCAACAGCTGTCTCACCTTTCATGTATACAGAGAGGATCTTGAGGCCATATGGATCTGAATCTACCAGTGCCAACACAGGTATTTTGAGCGTATCCTTCAGTTTCCTCAGAAAGAGCCTGCGCTACACAAAAGGTCATGCACCATCATACAACAGCACACAAGGTGCTCATGCCTTCAATTCTCTATCAAAATGCCTCAAGATGCCTGTCACACGCATGCTCAACAAAATTGTCTTTGCCTCAACACAAGTCAGGACGTCTTGCTCACAAAAAAGCATTTCACTGGCAGCTGCACTGGTTGACTGCACCTGGATGCCACATCTGGCTGCCCCTTTGCTGTGAGGATGATACAGGGGTAGGTGTTGTAGAAACGGTCCTCTGCAAGCCGCATGAAGGCCGCATCCTTCTCCACCAGCAGGATGAACAATGCATCACTCTGAATGCTGTCCACCTGCAGAACTACGAAGATGTGATGCCATTTGCTGAATCCGCCAAGCAATGTGCTGCTGTATATACAATCAGGGCTGCTGGATATGTACACTTGCATGTCGACCAATTGTCTTCCCAGCGCTTGCAGATGATGTGTAGAGAAGGCAAGGTGTCAACATGGTGTCAACAGCACGCACATACAATAAGCATTTGCTGACTGCGACGACAAGCAAGCAAGCTGTGGGATGCTTGCAAGATGTGATAAGCAGCCACTTAACATTGAGCAAAAGAGGACAAGGAGGTGTTTACCTTGTCCACATTGGGGGGAATGGCTTTGCCGCCAACCCCCATGCGCTGACAGTCTATGAGGTCCCCATCCTCTCTGAAGGTGAGCCTGCCCACCACAACCCCTTTCTCTGAAGCCACCACTGCAAACAGAAGCACGAGCCAACCTGGGACAGAGCTGTCATGCGGGTGTTGATCTTGCAGTATTAGTTCCACATGTGATGTTCTGGAGGGAAGCATGCTTGCGATCTCTTTTCTGAGCAAACGGTGTGCAGATGTCCATTGCCACACACAAGACTGTAACGTGCTGAACAAAACAAAATGACATGGGTTTTTGCCATTGCATTTGCAGCAGCAATAGCAGAGGTTAGAGTCCACCAAATCACAAGATGTACACAGTGATCCAGCTGAGGCTTCAGACAAGATACACAAAGCTAGTCTTACCGTGCAAACTAGATCTGGTGCAGCCTAGCAAACAAGCTACATCATCCAAAGTGCTATCTGAGTTGCCTTGTTCCTGGGCATCACACAAAGCAAGAGTTGTTTACATGACAGGCCAGGCATAATTTCACACAGTCCAGACACAGAGTTATTGTCATACTGAAGACGTGCAATGTTCTGTCTCACACAGTTGATCAACACATATCGCAAAGCTAGGCAGATATGCTAAAACACGGCATGGTTGATTGGGTGTTTACCTCAAACAGCTTGACATCTGTGTAGAAAAGATCACGCTTTGTGACATGTATGTGCTTGAGGCACAGCTCGTGAATCAGCTGTAGGATGCGAGTTGTGATGACGGCCTTTCGGCAGGTGCTGGTGCTGGCAAAGGGCCGCTGTGACTTGGAGTCTTTCAAGACGATGCGGTCAAGTTCAGGAATGTACATTTGGTTGCCTTTGGCCCTTGATGGAATGCCATATGAGAAACCTTCCCCATTGAGGATTTGCTGGGCGACCTGATAGATTGCACTTTCAACCTCATCTAGTACCGAGTCTGCATTTTTGTCAACTACCTGCAGACAAGCAGATCAGTACTGTGGTCAAAGTTGCCAAAAAGCACGTGGGACAACATGCCCATACCTCTCGACATGAGTGAGGAAGTTGCAGGTCTGAGAGCGTCCTATACAGGAGCAAAATAACTGATTGATGGCAGTGTGAACTTTTTGCCAGCTGCTGTCAGGATCACACCTACCTTGACAGTATGGGGTCTTCACGTACCCTCTTAGCCAGGGCTTTCACCTTCACCAGTACTTCCTATAGCATGCAGAGTCAGATGAAGGATCGGCTGAACATGGACGCATCATAACATGCAGTCTGAGCTTACATCTGCTGTTTTGATTTTCGTTTTTGCGCCGAGTGCAGCATGCTCTGTTTGAGCTGGTCGTTTCTTGACGTTGGCCTTCGACATTGTGGGGAATGCAGCTTTTGTGTCGATCAGCAGGCGCTGGTCTTCGAGGGCGTTGAGTGCAATGTTGTGTTCAGTTCGAACAAACACTTTGACGATTGCTCCCTGCTCCGAAACCAATCTTAGTTGACATGACTAGCGTCAAAGCTCAAGTCAAGCAAGCGCAAGTCAACAAAGCAAACAGGTCTGCAGTGGAAGGCCTCGCAATGGTTCAGACGTGCGAGTATTGGTTGCCCATAAAAAAACGAAGATGCAAATTTGAAGCGAGGCCAGGATTCAAGTTTTGCGGGAATCATATGCCCAACAGCCTGCAGCCAGAAGAACGCAAGCGTATTCCATGCCCTTGGGACCCTTCACAGTATGCAGTTTATTGCAGCCCCTCTAAGTGCAATCAACGAACTGTTCGACCTATAAGTATGCTGCTGCAGTACAGTCTATGAGGCAGAATTGAGGCAGCATGCTTTCAAGTGCCCTTCTCACCTTTTTCAGCTCAAGAACCAGGTAGCGATGGTCTGACCTTATTCTATGCAACAAATTAACATTGCACATAATGGAGACACAGACAGCCTCACATGAAACCTCTGCACTCCAGCAGGCAGCCGTCAGCTATCCAACTGCACTTGATCTTGCAGGCACAGCTATACTGCCAGCCAGATGTGAACGCTGGTCAACAAGAAGATGCATTGCACCTGCTTGCAAAGAACAATCCATCACAGGCAGAAACAGAGCAGGGCGCTGCATCCCCACAACAGTATGTGCAAGCTTTAGGGCAGGACATGTTCCTGGCCCTGATAAGCCGCATTGTCAATGCTCATCAACAGGCAAGCACCGCTTCTTGGCACTCCAGCAGAATGCTGTCCATCTACGACAAGGACAGTGACGATGACAAATGCTGACAAACATGACCTTGCTGTGTAATGTGCTACACACCTTGCACAGGCATGCTCAGAGCAGGAGAGCCTGCAGCCCTTGAAACCCTCAGAGTGTGAGGCTTACCTTCAGCCTGACAATGAACGCCCCTTCTCCCTCAAACATGCACAGCAGCAGGCTAGCATTGTAGGGCATATGAAGCAAAGCGGCCTTCTGCAGGCAAGTTCTCACTATGCCAGAACACTCAAGTAGACTGAAACATGCCTGGAAGCGTTGCAATGTTGTATCTGCTCCACCAAGCCTTGCTTGTGCTTAGCAGGCACATTCTCTTTCTTGCTAGAGCTACTCCTGACCTGACATATGTGCTGGCATTGTGCAGAATGCTGAGGGACATGTGTATATTGAGTTTGGCGCAGGCAAGGGCTACCTTTCCAGCATGCTTGCAGATGCCTCAGCTGCACGCCACTTTGTGCTCCTGGACATGAGGAGCTTCCGTATGAAGGCTGACAGGCAAAAGCTGCAGCAACTGTCACCCTTGACATTTGCACATGCAGTCATAATCTAGCAGTGCTGAACCCGGGTGCATCCGTCCACCACGAACTCACAGCATAATGCTTATTGCATAGCCCTGGACAACCGGTGGACCATCTGAACTTTGCTTCTCCTTCCTAGACAGCCTTTAGGCATGAGTCGCACATCAGTTGTCATTTTGCAGGTCCCTGAGAAAGCTAGAGAACTTGCAGCTGCAGAGGCTACGCGTAGACATCAAGGACTTTCAGCCAACAGGAGTTTCAGGCCTCAACAGCGGTCTCACACCGTGGATTGCCACCGGAAAGCACCTTTGTGGGGCAGCTACTGACTTCACTTTACGGTGCTGTGCCTCTAGCATGCAAGCCACAGCTACTCTACAGCAGCATCCTGCTGTCTCAAACCAGTCAGCTGGGACACTTCCAGCAGATGCACAGGATCCAGAAGCTTTGGCGGCAGGCACAAGTCAGCCTCAACAGGGGACCTATGACAGCTGCCCTCATCTGCTGAGCAAACACAAACCACAGCCAATTTATAGGCAGTCCAAAGTAGCAGATGGCAGTGCTTCGTGTCAGTTCTCTGAAGCTCAGTCTGTCCTGGCCAGTAAAACAACAGCAGATGAAAGTTCAGACAATGACATCCAGAACACATGCAGCAGTCAGCCTTGTGGCTCCTTGTCTGGCAGCAATCTGGAATGGAAGCAAGCAGTTGGGGTGCAAGGGCTGGCAGTTGCCACTTGTTGTCATCACAGATGCAGCTGGCAGCATTATGTTGGGAAGCCTCTCTTCAACCAGTTGGGATTCTCACCAGATGAGTTTGAGGTCATGAGTTGGATGACAGGTATGAGATTGGCATGAAATCTTGTTTGGTGCTTGACTCCAGGTCTGATGCCATGTGCATGCATGGCCACATTTGGTGTGCAAGCGAGCGTGATCTGTATATGAGGAAACATTGTCATCATTCGACAGGCTGTATGGTTGTTTGCTGATATGTTGCTGTACACTTTGACAAGGAGCTCAGGACGCCTTCTGGGTGTTGCAGGTGGTGGCCATACATGGCACTTGCTGCAATCTATTCTTTCATCTTTCTCATGCATGTCACGGTGATGGTGCCATGTGTAATGCAGGTTGGGCCCTTTGTGGGCATGAGACACCAGCTGGAGAAGCTGAGCAAGATGCTTCGACTGATTTCAGAGCACAAACATCTGGGCACACCTCAGCTGCATCACTAGGCCAAGCTGATAGCTCTACAGCGGTTGCTGAACCTGCTCACGACAGCTGTAATGGGTCTAGCAGACCTGACAAACCTGTCAATGATGGGGATCAGGTCTCAGACGATCCAGTTGTTTTGCTAAGCAGAACAGAGCGCATGGCTCTGGGTCAAAGGTGCAAGCAGTTGATAGATGCAGGAAGAGTGCTGTGGCTGGCTCAACAAGGGTTTCAGGCAAGCCTTTTCTCGTTTGGAGTTCGTGCTGTGTTGTGCAGTGTGTTTGCGTACGGTGTTGCACATGAAGCTTTGACATCTGCTGTGCTTCGTTGGATTGTACATCAGCATTATCTCTGATTTGGCAATGCTGCAGGTACAATCAGTGCTGTATGTTGACCCCAAGATCTCTGGCGAGAACCGCCTGTTGTTGGCGACTAGACCCTGGCCAGCAGCAAGTACAGCATTGCCGTAGCCTTGTCAATTGGCTGCCTCTGTGACTGAGCTGATGTAAAGGAAACTTACTTGAGAATGAGAATATGAACCTGTGACAACACATGCATGCCATATGCACATTCAGATTCCTTTGTAAGAGCAAAATGCACACCATGTTGTACAGAGACAGGATCCGCAACACTGCGCTCAAACCTTTCGGCAGTCCCTCCAGTAGTTGCGAACTGCACCTAGCTTGCTGCCTTCCCTGTTGCGCAACTCGCCCGTGTCGAAAGTGAAAGTCACCTCCCAATATTCGTTCACACAACTGTCGTGTGGCGGAGACGCAAGTCTTAATCAGATTGTCGTCACGGTAGCAACAGGGTGCTGTTGGAGCAAGCCACAAGGGCAGCCAGCGCTGTTGACCCGCTGTGAAGGTGTATGTTTAACTTTGAGCAGACCCTGGCAGCCAAAGCGATCGAAGAGCAGCAGCTTTATGATCATGGATCGGACGTCGGAGACAGATCTCCGCTGCTTGGCGGAGCCGCAACATCAGTGAGCAGCTTCGATGTGGCCAGCAGGTATTTGGTTTTCTTATGGCACTGGTGTTGTTTACTGAGCTTGACCACACTCCTGACCGTCTGTCTGTGCATGGCCATTGTGCAAATGGCAATGCTACGTTACAGAGCCATCTTGCCCTGCTGCAGGATGCAACATGCTTGGCATGATTTGACATTTCTGCTGTATGTAGGCAGGCTGCAGGCTCGTATTGGCCTTCAGAACCTCAAGCTAGCACATCTGGCGACCACTGGAGCGGTGCACCAGGTTATGCACCCTTCAAGTTGTACGGCAGGAGCCCTGAATCCGCTGTGAGCCAAGGTCATAATCGTCAAGCTGTTATCGCCAATCATTGATCAAGCTGTTGTACAATAAATAACTGCTGCCTGCCATGTTCGTTTGCTCACATCTGCAGTACCCAACTTGTTGAACACATGTCCATTGTGAACACATGTGTGATGCCAGGTATGTCATCAGCATGTGTGGTACCATGCAGATGCTCAAGGTCAGCTTGGGAGTCCAAGCATAGCTGCTCTGAAGAGCAGTGTGGCAAGTGATGTGCTGGTTGCAAGTACAGTGAGTCACTACTACACTCAAAGGCAGTGCACCGTTGATACAAGCTGCTTGCCATTAGTGAGCCTTGCACACTGACTATGAATTCCTGCATATGCCTTACATCTGCTGCCAAAGCTGTTATATCTGCGGCTTGTTCTTGCTTGAAGTTTACGTGCAAGTCATTAGCATTGTGTCTGCCTGACTCAAGCATTGGAGCGTGGCTTGGTTTGCAGAGTGCACCAGAGCATTTCAGTGCTGGGCTGCAAGCCTCAGGCCAGCCACTCAAGACACTGTCCATACAGCGGGGCAGGCAAGTGCCACAATTCCCTTGTAGCAGCAACTCGTTTGCCCCTTGCAAGCTGATGTGCACAGCAAGCCGTACACAATTATGCCCAAGCCTGCATGTGGCTCTCTGATCCATGTGACCACCATGTGTTGGCCTGTGCATGGTCCTGTGACCCTGGTTGCCATTGTGCCCTTGTGTGCTGCAATTGCTCCTGAAATCATTGCTTCCAGCATTCTCTGAAACATTTTCCGTGCCACATTTGCAAACACTTCAGCAGCGTTTAGGAACATAGAAAATAACATTCCTAGCTCCGTGCCATGCCGTATGTTGTTTTACACCAGCACTCCTAACAGGGAAACCCAGAGGCCCATTGTGCTGATACATATGCTTTCATGGTACACAATGGCAAGCCAGTGAAGTTAGTGTAGGGGCACTGGGGACCTGTCAGTAGGGGTGGCCCCTCATGGGGTAGCTGGGGACCTGCATCTGCCACGCAGCACCATGGATGTGACAGTACCAGGCATGGCTGCCACCATGACCAAATCTGCCTTGGGACAGCCACAGGGGCTGTTGAGAATCCCCAGTGCATCTGCTGGAACCACTGCTGGCGCTGGGGTTGGTGGCAGTGGTGCCACCGCTGGTGGTGGCGGTGGCCAATCTCGGCAGCCTGGGACCCCTAGGAGGGATGATATGCTGGATGACACCTTTATTGATGTAAGCTCATGACATATACTTAGCTGCATTGTGGAGGCACATTCTGTGGCTGAACCTTGTATAACACTTGCCAAGCTTGCATTGGCCAGTGCTGAGCATCTACACTAGACGGCCCCTTGTTGTAGCTGCTTCGCTGCAATACAGATGGCAGAAAGTTGCAATGCTGTCTTTGTGAGCTTAGACTCACAAGCTGAATGCATGACTACATCTTATACAGAGTGAATGCCAAGTCAGAGTCTACAGTTTGCAAGTCAAAGATGTGCATCAAGGGTGCTTGGCAATTGGTTTGTTGACATACACAAGTCTGTGTGAGTTCCTGTACATCCATATCTGACTGTTGCATCATCTTCCATTATGCCTGGTCCCAATCCCCTTCGGAATCAGGATGAGTCATTCAACGAGTGCGTGTAATGTACATGTCACATGGCAATTGCATCACACCACGGTCTGCAAGGTTGTTTCATGTGTGGTGCAGTTTGACACAGACCTGGCCACGCTGCGCCGGCAGAGTGCACCTTTCTATCTGCAGTGGCAGTTCTGGTGGACCACCGTGCCCATTGTACTCACATTGGGCCTGGCTGCAACTGCTATTGCCATGCGTGTCACACACCCAAATGCGGTGAGTCTCTGCAGCTGCTGAGCCGTATCACATTGGCTCATGGGACTCTTCCGCTTTTGAAGAAAGGATAAAGATGTAATTCTCAGAGTATAGCGCAGTACCTGTTTTGCGAACATGCGAAATGAAAATTGCAAACACAGACCCTACAGGCTGTCACAGCGTATGATCACCACTTGCACAGAGGCATGTCCATAGTGTGTAAGTGGCGCGTGTTGCATTGAGTCATTGCAGCTTTCTCGGGTGAGAGTCACACAGTGCATGATATGGCATTCCAACACAAGTGCACCATTGCAGATGCCACAGCCAGACTGAATCACTACCCTTAGCATGTACATCAGCTCACGATGTCAAGAACAAAGTTGAAGTGGTCAGTCATCATGGTAAGCAGGGTCTGTTTTGCAGAGGATTCTGTTCTTGGAGACCTGGCGGTGGTGCTTCTTCTTTGCTGGCTTTGTGCCCATCCACTACGTGAGTGAGGGTGCAGTGCGCGTGGCGGAGATGATTGTGGAGAGCAAGCTCTTCACTGTGCAGCAGGCCCTCTACTTTGCTGTCAGCATACATGTAAGCCCTGGCCATGCAGCTTGTGTCATCAGACAACACAGCCTGTACTTCCTGACCAAGAACAACTCGCCTCTTCCGTTGCTACTGGCAAAACTGAGTTAGCTCTAGTCTTCAGAATAGCCCCTCAATCAGCTTTAGGGTTCAGTTAGCTCTAGGGTTCAATCAGCTCTAGACCTCACTTAGGTCTAGTCCTCAGTCAGCTCTAGTCCTCATCTACCTGATTCTGAGTGTCTAGGCCATATCAATCTCCCTTGATCATGCTTTTAGATGTCTGCGACATGCTGGGTTCAGGCACACACAACACTGCCACTGCTTCCAACATCCCATGCTCATGCTCTTCAGCAGCGCCTGGAACCACTGTTCACGTCACATAGCCTCCTGTGCACTAAGCTACAGGACAACTCTGCCTGTGGCACTTCTGCAGAAATCAGTGGCTCGGTGTCTGCGGGCATGCCTGGCCCTGCTGCTGTTCCTGGTGTCGTTTGCTGATGGGCGCGAGCGGGAGGAGTATGTGCAGCTGGCGTGGTCCTCCATCCTGAAGATCCTGGTCTGCCTCATCCTGTGCAGTGTGGCAGACGTGGCCAAGACCCTGCTGGCTAAGCTGCTGTCCAGTCACTTCCACAAGAGGGCACACTTTGACAAGATGCAGGATGCCCTGAACAAGGTATCTGCTTGCGCCCTTTGCAGATGACGTGCTTTCACAAGATGCAGGAAGCCTGGAGCAAGGTGCTTGCTTGCGACGTGTTGCAGTTAATGCGCTTTGCCTTAGCACACTTCCAGAATGAGCAAGGCACCTGCTTGCAGCAGCTGGCAGGTGCAGTCATTGTGCTTTGACCTGGTCAACAACAGACAAGACAGGCGGTGCTGGAAAGACAAGACTTGCAGGCAGCTTGCCAAATGCATAAACATGTTCTTAAGGTAGCATCTGGGTGTCAAGCAGATTGACATGCAAAGCATTAAATGCAATGCACTAGGCGCCAGACTGGTGAAGCTGGAAAGCCAGTATGGCACTTTGCTCTGCTGTCAACAATAAACTAGTTGTTTTCCGGCTCATGATGAGCTAGACATCTCTGTCTATGCTGTGTCACAAAGTCCTGTCCATGCAGTTGTCTGCATCAACCACCGTAGCTGTCTGAACTCCCACTGGGCAGCAGCATGCATGTGCAGAAATGCTAGTGACATGCAAGATACTAATGACATCATGTTGCTGTAGTCACAATCTGTGTCAGACTTGCCTTCATTTTGCTCCAAGTGCAGGAGTACTTCCTGCACGCTCTGTCGCAGCCGCGACCGCATGCCAGCTTAGACCTGATGCGGCAGCAATGCAAGAATGAGCTAGGCAGCAGCATGCGACGCTCCCAGAGCTACCATGGGCTTGACCCCTTGGGCATACCCTCTGCAGTCTATGGGGCCATGCATGACATCCATGCCAGCTTCCTCCATGTGGCCCAAGGCGTGAAGAGCAAGAAGCAGCGGGTGCCCTCCTTGGGGACCCTGCCGCAGTCCAAGAGGGCAAGTTTCAGAACCAGTGATGGGGGGGTTGCGGGGGGGTTGGGGTTGTGCCCTGGGGGGCTGTCCCCCACTGGCGCTGCTGCTGCTGCTGCTGCTCATCCTGTCATTAGCATGCTAGCTGAGCAGGTGAGCAAGCACAATCAGTCAGGTCATATGCAATTGTTCAGACAATATCCCAAAGCTGTACCCTTCATTTGACGCAAGCAGCTTTCTGCATGCAGCAAACAGTGCATGAGCAGACTGAGCCTGTTGTGTAGAAGCTCCATCCAAGGAAGGGACTTAGTCTGACCCACACTTCTCTCATGGCTCAATTACACTGTGCAGTGTTTGCTAATCAAATTACGTATGTCACGCCACATGGTGGCCAATGAAGTACACCTCAGGACAGCAAGTTCAGGTTATCCAGGAACCCTAGCCTACCCATACATGTCTGGACTTTTAAAAACTTGCTTTGGTATATATTGCTGGCAGCAGAGCCGAACAATTATCTTTGCGCTTGGGGCAATGTCGCAGTTCATGAGGTCAAACCGAGACGCGACTATTGCTGGTTGAAAACTATTTCCAATCCCCCGCATCCTCTTGCTTCGGCAAGGTTTGTGAATTTCTGAACGCAGGGCCCTTCGGGTGTACCCCTGCACACCAATTAATAAACATATGGAAAACATACATTAACACATCCGCTGATACACTACCATAACCTGGCATTATTGAGAGTGTTACCCAGCTTTGCATGACAAGAACTACACAAAGATGAATATACCACAGCGTTGGGGCCTCACAGTTGCGTGTGGCTCATGTCTTCCTAGGGTCTGAGACATACACCTGTGCTAGATCTTGGGAGTGATCAGCTGCCAACACAGGAACTGCAACGCAACAGCAGCAGCAGACAGGGGATCATGCAGGCGCCTAAAGGCAGACCGCAAGTGGGACAGCTATGATATAGCTGGACAGGTGCATGGCAGAAACAACCCTGCTCAAGTCGTAATATCATTCTTATGACTTTCCCCATGGCCTTCCCTTGCACACAACCTTGCAACCTTAATACAGGAGGTCCAAGACAAGCAGGGCAGGCCGCCCCTGAAGCCCCCATCATGGTGAAGTACTTTGCCAAGGGCTATGGCAAGACACAGATTGGCAAGCTGGTCATTTTGACGGAGGACCAGCAGTGGACATATATAACAAGGGGGGAACAGCCCACCTACCAACCACCTGACAAGTCTCGCATGTCAATCCACTTTGACAACCAGATAGATCCAGAAATGGATGCGCGGTTGCAGTCGCCAGCATCGCGTATCGCAAAGAGCTTCCTGGTGCGCAACATGATGGCTACCAAGTCAAGTAAACAAACACGTCAATGACAAGTTGCACGCACAACAGCTGACCTAAGCAGCTCCCTCCATTTCGTTTGCAGTCTTCCCTTGACTTGTTGCACCTGCAACTGGCCTTCTATGTTATGTATCAATATGCTGCTGTGTTGACTTGAACTCTTGTCTTGCCATGATGTAAAGAGAGTGCCTGTATCATCATATACACAAGAATCACTCAATGCAAATTCTGAGTTCAAATGTGATTGAACCGTCAAAAGCAGGATGCATTGCTGAGGCAAACCAGCAGCTTTTGAGCCTTGATGCACAACCCTGCTGCAATGGAAAGTGCCAAGCATGACATACTCATATGACATTTGGGCTAACCCTCATCATATTGCACACTGTCAGGTGCTCCATCGCTGTCACAAGCCGCATGTGCTGGCTGCGCTTGCCAACTTCCATGAGCAATGATGCATTCTGCATTAATAATGTACTGATGGGCTGGAGGCATTATTGTCACATGCTGCTCGAGCTCTGTCATGCTTGCAGCATTCACTGAGACCTGTTGATGGCCTGGCTAAGTTATTTACTACGCCAGATTGTAGTCTGCTCACAGTCACACATGGCATGCTGCATTGCCTGCCTTGTTAATGGCAGATTACATGCCATATGCATGAGATTACATGCATGCTTGCTGTGCTCGCTGACAATGCCAGCAGCATGAGAAAGGTGTTTCGACTGTCATCGCTTTCACATGCTTCGTTGCCACAATTGATGTGCACGCTGAGAGCGACAAGCCAAATAGCAGCCAGTCACTCCAGATCAAAGTCTGCTTAAACAGTTGTCACAAATTGCAATATCAAGCTTGCTGCGATCAATGAGACCTGCTAGCAGGATTGCAGCCTGCACCCACCACTTGCGCCTGTTGGTGGGCTTATTTGTCTTATTCAGCAGCTAGCCTTCAGACCAACCATAGCCCTACACTGGTTTCAGTCCTGACACAGTGCACTCACGTGATCACGTGATCACAAATGAACGAAATGTATGACTGTTTTAAAACAGGAAGTCTAGACACCCAATCCACACATGGTGGACATATTTAATCAATGGTGAACAAATCCAAGTTTCATCAATATCAGGTTGCAACTCATCATAGCGTATTGGCCATGTAGTTTGCAACAAAGTATCCTGCGCCAGGACTCTGAAGCTGGGGCATGCGCCCTTGGCACATGAGCAACTACCAGTCAGACAGACTGTAAGTGACTGCAGATCATGACTACTGGCCATACATATGTGCTACCGCGTTGTGATGGTGGTGTGTGGCTGCATGCTCCCATTTGGCATGAAAGACATCGTCAGCTTCAATGCAAAGGCATACTTGCCGCATGTTGGTATTGTCCTGCAAGGAACAGCTCAAACATGATGTGCGCATCACCCAATTCCTCAGGCTCTTTTCTGCCTGGGCAATGGTGCAGATGTTTGCTACTCTACATGACCATCACACATCATGTCCTTCGTATGCGCAAGCAAGCAATGATGACAATGCAGCTGATCTGCATCAGCTTGCAAGTTTTATTTCATGTGCTGAACAATCATGTGCTGAACAAGCCTAACATGTACAAGTGAAGTACATGACATTGAAACAGTATTAGGGTGCCATTGCTGTGCAGGTCAACATGCCTGAAGTTGATGCATAGCATGTGTTACTTGCTTACCGGCAAACTGTAGAACATCCTAGTGACGGCAGGCACATTGGCGTTTGCAATGTCAGGAACTTGACCAGCAGCAATATCCTTAGCCAGGTCACAGTACACCCGCGATGCAGCTTCTGCTGTGAATCGGGCTAACTGGAAGCACAAGGGCATGTACACCAGGCAGATCAGGCCCTGGACAAAGTACCCTGCAATCTGCAATAGCATGCATATGTTGATGCGCCAAAACCATCTGCTGAAACTGCATCTGACAACATCTGTGCAGAATGCAGTGTGGGTGAAGCATAGTGCATGGTGTAAGCAGTGCCCTTCTTGGGCGGGCGTTGCAGACCAGATCAGTAGATCCACATGCTCCGCGTTTTGTCTGCACAAGCTGCTGATAATGCCACTGCCATAATGTGCTTTCTCATCCAACTGAGGCAGGTTGAGACAGCTTGCCACAAGAGAGAGAGAGCACAGTGTCTCTAACCTGTGTGCCCAGCAGCAAGAGGCGTGTGATGGGCCCAGGCTTTGCAATAACCTGGAAAGTGGCAAAGTGGGTCCTGTGTGAGTCATATTCGCCCATAAGCGTGTACACCATGCTGTGAGGCGCAGTTGAGGTTGGGGCGTATAGAATTGTCTCCCAGTGGTGCAGCAGCCCTGAGGCCAGGCCATGACATGCTGCAAGAGTCTGCATTCATCAGGTCACATACATGGCATGGCTTGATTGCTGCCTATGAGGAGACCAACTGAGTAGCTGCTGGATGTCACTGAAGATGCAGCGAGACGCTGCATGCTACTGTTGGGGGGCAAAGCTGTGTAGCATGGCTGTTTGGCACCAGAACAGCATGGTGAGCATTGCATGTGTGCAACATTTGTGATCACACGTATAGCCTGCGCAGCTCTGCTGGTGTGTTCAGGCCATCCTACCTCTAGTAGCAGAATTCTTCGCAGCCATACAGTCTGTTTCCTCTTCTTTTGACCCGCAGAGTAGTTGAGCAATGGGGAGTTGCCAACCCAAAGTATGTCAGCGCGGGCTGCAATCAGAGACAGCGCCAAAATCACAGATACCGCTCCCTTTGCAAGTTTTTCTACTTGCTGCATACCACAGCAACATCTGAGGATCACTGATCTGGGATTTTGGCAAAATCGTGGACTGGGCAGACGACGTACAAATGTAAGTATAGAGTCAAGGCAAGCGTGGCAAGGCGAAAGCACTGATCTGGGCGAAAGCTGCTGGCCACGACTTTGTGGCCACAAACGCAGAGCTAAACACTTTCACGAACGAACGGCAGGCCCTGCGGCAGGCCTGGCATCTCACATCGTAAGCTGGACTGTCGAGGGGTTTTTGTTTGTCCAGGACGCTCTGCGGGTAATGTGGTTTGCTGTCTTTCTGTAGCTTGCTTTTGATACTGTCAGGCAGAAGGGCTTCGGGAAAGGCAGGGTGAGGATACGGATACACCGGCGCTGCGGCAACCATGTCTCTGGTCTAGCGTCAAGCAGAAATGCTATGTTGTGTGACGGAGCTTTCGTTCATGCGCTTGAACCACAGCGTTGTTATATATGCGAGTGAGCAGCGCCATAGCTAACGTGTAAGCCCACAGCATGCCAATGTTGACTAGCTCCGGAACCAACATTACGGCTTCGCTTTAGATGACCCACCATTACTGTACTGCCTCGCCTAAAGTCAAGGTTGTCTCGTCCACGGTTTGCTGCAGTTCCGATCATCAACGCTGGCATCTGTAGACAGATTTTGCACGACGTCCATCATGACAGGATTACACCAGAGCTCAGTCTCTGCCAGAACTCCCAAGTTTTCAACCACGATGTGCTTGGGAGCAGCTGCAGCGGCAGCTGCAGCCGGCGGGGTTTGGCTTTGGGGAGTGCCAAGAGGAGACAAGGTACCGTGCGTCTGCTGTGTGGACATTTCACACGGTCGTCGCTTGCGATCTTCTTTGTTAGCCTTAAGCTTGCTGATGCTAACTGTAGTTGACTGTGTCTGCAGAAGAAATTGCACGACTTACAAATGCAAAGGACTTACTTTAAACACGATCTTGAAGATTTAGAGGAGGACATGGTAAGTTTGGATGCTGTAAGCTGAGGTCGAAATCCGTCGAACTTTTGCGAGTGATTAGTCAGTGGCTCATCTCTATGTGCCATTTAGCTGAAGGGTTTGTGTACTGTCACAAGATACTGCGCGGAATCTGACTGCACCCCGAAATACCCCACTCAAACACCTCTTTCTGCTTGCAGTTGCTCAAGGAGGCTCTCATTCAGCACCTGCAGGTGAGTGCAACCAACACCTGAAGATCCAACCGGTCATAGTCAAATGCTCAAAACCTGGTTTGTCAGGGGCACTGACAATCAGTGACTCACGCAGCTCGGCACAGGCTGCATACATTCACCTTCAGTGTTGGTTATGCAGGGTCAGCTGGCTGCAGCTCAAAATCAGGAGGGCCAGAATGTAGCACTGGCACAGGAGGTGACCAGGCTGCAGCGCCAGGTTGCTGACCTGCGTGCAGAAATTGCCACTCAGGCAAGCATTGTAAGACAGAGTCAGCAGAATAGGGCGGAACTGATGCAGCAGCTGGGAGCTGCTGAAGCTGGTATGTAGTCTCCCATGCACCAAGCCATCACATCATACAGCAACGTAGAATGAGCTCTGTAGTCAAACTCAGCAATGCATGTTCCTCACTGAGGAATCCTCAGTTTAGTGAATTACCAACACGGCAACCCATGAGACTGTGGTCATGCAGAGCAACGGCGCTTGGCAACAGAGCTAGCGTCTGTGGTAGCAAGAGAAAGTGCTCTAGTCCAGCATCAGGCCGGGCAGGCCAGGGCAGGTGCAGAAGAAGATGCCAGGTTGGTGCAGCAGGCTCAGGCACTGGACGCTCAGAGGGCTGAGCTTCAGGCTCAAGCAGTGAAAAGTATCTCACGTTTGAACCCTGGAGTCTTGGCATGCGCCAGCACACCTGATGCTCTCTCATGCAAATCCCTTCCTGACATGAATCTTTGCCTGACAAGCCTCTTGAAGCTGTAGTCTCTCAACAATGATACTGCCTATTGTGCAAGACTCAGTCAGGTGCAAGCGCTAACTTGCACTCTTTGCAGCCCCTCTTGGAGACCAACAGTCCTCATTGGTCAGAGCCTTGGAGCAGAACAGTGCAACAATTTTGCAGCGCAACATTTTTGCGGCTCAACAGCTTTGCAGCAAAACAGAGAGCAAGAATGCATCTGCTGACAGACTCAGAAAAACACGTGTACTGACTTTTGTACCTCTGGTCTGGTGCAGAGGAGGAGACATGCCAGCAGCAGGTGCTTGACATGCAGCAGCAGCAATGCGACTTGGCTGAGCGAGCAAGCAGGTTGGTGACTCGAGAAGGTCAGCATGCTGCTGCAGTCAGTGCGAAAGAAAATGAGTTGCGTGCCAGAACCGCTGACTTGGGCAGGCGTGAGGCAAGTCTAAAGCATGAGCAGGACAACTTGGCAACGGGTCAAGCTCAGCTGGCAAAAGGTAGGCATGTTTTGCAATCTGTCCGGGCTGGCTGACATGACAACACGCGACTGCCATGCATGCCTTAAGTAACTGCTGACCAGAAAGCCCAGATCTTTAATATTTCGTATCCAAACAGACATGTGTGGACCCTAATAGGTGACACAACACTATAAGTGCTCATGAACAGTGTTGATTTGCAGAAAGCCAGGAATGGATCCAGGAACAGGCAAGTAGCAAGGCCTTCATAAGGGAGCACAAGGGCCTGCTGAGCAAGCGCGAGGGAGACCTGAATCGCAGAGAGGAGAGCCTCAAAGCCCACACTACGGAGCTGAGTGACAGCAAGACCAAGCTGGATGAACTTGAGCTGAACAGCATCAGAGGTGAGCAAGCATCATGGCTCAAGCAGCTGTGTCCTGACTTTGCCTGATGCACTGTGTGCAGGACCTTTGACTGCTGGACTGACTCGGCACAGCTGCAGCTGACTTCGCACTCAGTTCATCGTATATGAAGCAGTTCAACAATAGGTTGTTTATACAAGGGCGTTGAATGTCTCAACATGACATATGTCACAGGCATAGTGCATGTCACAGAGATAGTGCATGTCACAGGCATAGCGCAAGTTAGCTTCCGCTCAGCTGCCACAACTCCAGTGATGGTGCTGCAGGTCATGAGGAGAAGGACAAGGACTTGAGTGCGCGTCAGGCAGCTGTGCAAGAGGGTGAGCAGCAGCTGCACGCTGAGAAGGCAAGGCTGGTTGCTCTGGAGACAGCACTCAAGGTAAGCTCAGCAAATCAACATTTATCGTCCCCAGCTATAGCCACTTTGTGCCTGCTGTGCGGCTTTAGGAGCCCTGTCATGCTGCTGCGGTTGCCATCATGTTTGGACATGCTTTTGACAGCAGCTTCTTGCTTCTTGGTTGTCATCAGCTTGCATGACCCAGCTGTCACTGCATGTCTTTCTTGACAATTGCAGCCTTGGTGGCTGTGCACAGCAGTAACACATTTGTGAGCTTTTTGAGCGGCCTGTGCAGGAGGAGTATGAGGTGAAGAGCAAGGCAGGTGAGGCAGCTGTCATGAATAGCAAGCAAGAGGTGGCTGCTATGGTGAAGGAGAACAGTGCCCTGCAGCAGCAGCTCAAGGTAAACTGTGTCGGCGCTCACTTTGTTCACAGCTGCTTGTTGCAATGCTGCAGAGACTGCTTCCAGTAACGTTGCATGCAAGTGCTTGGCTGCAAACTGCCTGGACATTTGTATCGAGGAGCGCCATGTATGCTTTGCTGATTGCATTCTTGAGCGAGAAGCACAAATCTTGTCATCCTGACTGGTGAGGACAGTGTACACATCACAACGAAGGAATGCATGCATGATGACAATCGCATGCCTGGTATCACTCTGTAGCCCTGCTTGATGAAGATCAAGCATGATGTGGATGGCCGGTACTGATGCACTCTACATTTGGTGAAGGAGGAGCAGCAGGCACATGCCAAGGCATTCCAGCAGCAGCTGGGCAAGCATGCCATTGAGGTGCAGGATGGGCAGCAGCGCACACCAGGCGCCACCCCCACTGCCTCCACCCCCATTGCCTTCAGCCCCACTGCCCCCATCCTCAGTGCCTCCATCACACCAGTGGAGGACACGGTCCAGGTGCTTTCACTCACCTCCCCCCTACCTTCGGTCTTCTATGCCTCACCCCAACTCTGCCTGCCGCTACCCTTGTCTCCAATTAAACATACACTTGCAAAGCCTCATTTCAAGTTTCCAGCTGCCATTCACTGACTGTTTGTGGGCTTGTTTTTTCCGCGCTGCCCCTCAGTGTCAGCTTGCACATTTTGGTCTACCACCCTTTCATGTGTGTGGTGGTCCTGCAGGCTGCTGACAGGGGTCTGACCCCCCCACCCCCACCAGGTCTTGCCAGGCTGTCTGGCCCTGTCTCACTCAGCAACAACACCACTGGTGGCAGCAAGGGCAATGCTTCTTTCAGCAGTGGCATGCCCACACCCAACTCCCCTGTTGTTGGCAGCCCCCAAAGCCAGTCAGGCCAAAAGTTCCAGGGCACCAGAGGTTCTGCCCCTGCCCTTGCACCAGCTGCCAGAGGAAGCTTTGGCTCTGGCTTGAAGCCTGCCATGCTGAAGCGCCTGGGGAGTGGGGATGGCAACCCCTTTGGGGAGCAAGGCTCAGGGTCTGACAGAGGTCAGGGCAACAGGCAGGCTGACATCAACAGGCCAGGCCTGAGCAACAGCCTACAGACACGCCCCATCACTACTGACAGCATCGTCCATGGCCAGCCAGGCTCAGAGCTTAGGGGCAGCAATGTTGGCGAAAGCCACTCTACAGGGGTTGCCTCTGCACCTGCCAGCAGCGGCACAAGGCGCAGGGGCCCTCCTGCTCACCTGGTGGCACGCCTTGACAGGAACCCTTTTGAGGATGACCAAGCACAGGCTGACACACACCAGATCAGAGGTACAGCAGTCAGCCAGGGGAGCAGTGGCTCAGGGGGTAACAACAGGGGCAGGGGAAGGGGTCGCCATGCCACAGCAGGTGGTCACTCTGGTGGAAGGCAGCAGCTGCCGCCAGGGGGGCACCACTAAACCCCCCACCTGCCCCCCACCCCTCCCTTCTTTCCCCTGTAACCCATACTCGGTCTACACTCTGCCTAGCATACCCCTCAGGCATCAAGGGCAGCGTCAGAGCAAAGCCAGGAGGAGTGAGGATGTGTAAGCGGCAGCAGCAGCATCAGCCAGACTGCAGAGTTGAGGGTTTAGGTACATAGATATAGATATAGTCCTAAATATAGTCCTGCCAGGTGTGGCTACACAGCAGAATATGCACCTGGCATGGCAGCTAGCAGTTGCACGCAACTCAGCGTGCAGATAGGAGCAAAACAGCAGCAGCGCAGCAGCAAGCAGCAGCACTACCGTGTTCGGAACAAGTGGCACTTGCAAGGCGGGCATCTGTCTGCAGATCAGTTGCACGCATTTTAGATCCTGCACCCGAAAGCCAAAATGCGGCATTGCGATGGCAGGGGTTTCACCATCTGCCATGGCAGCTGAGCATGAAGATAGGAACAATAGTGTGGCAGCGCAGTTCAAAGAACAGCAGCGCCCATTAGGAAGACGCAGGGAAGCCAACATTATGAGGGTTGGCCCGTGCACAAGTAGGGCCTCTCCCTCGCCTGCTGCTCACACTGCATTCACCACTTTGTGTGTGCCTTGCTTGCTGTGCCTCTCTTTTGCTTACTTTGATGATTGGCCCTAACTTACACGCGAACCAGATTGGCCCTAACTTAGCTATAGGCACGTACCAAACAGTTGCGATATGAGTGTTTGTTGCTTACGCATGCAACAGCAGACGCCACTGCATTCATGAATCACTTGTGTTGCTGCTGTCTGCAGACGAAACCAGGAGGCTTGCCAGTGGTCAAGGCAGCCTCACATATAGGAAAGGATTGTTGTCCCAGTCAGCGTCAAGTAGATGCCTTTCAGCTTGTCTTTGAGGTGGGGAAGATGAGTTACGAAAGCTTGTGCCATATACATATCCACGATCAGATCTCCTGCAGAAATTGAATGCTGTGGTATCTGTGGCCTTCACAATACCAGTCATATGCAGACACGTCTGTTGTACAGCAGTAGTCAAACTGACTCAGGCACCTACAAACTGTTGAGGCTTGCATAGTTTTTAGATTCACAGTAGGTGCTTTGCAACACTGACACAGCAGCATGTGATGCACCATTTGTCGAAAAGTCTTGTTCAAAATTTATAGCAGAGCATTGTTAGGTTTGCTTTCAGACTCGAAGCACAGGAATGGTTTGCAAAATCTTGCCTGGCATCCCTTCCATGCCGTGGCTTTGAAAGGACTGTCCAGCTGCACGGAAGACAATGCTGTGGTCAAGTGTGTTAGGGCCTGACCTATCTGTTCTGTATACAGACAAGCACATGCAAGCTTTAGATATTAATATGCTGGTGAGTCACGAAAGTGCTAGCAAAGCGCTTGTGACACCAGCTGTAGTAGCGTTGCTTGCAAGATCAAGTTCAAGCTGATCAGATAAGGTAACAGGGTTGGGCTATAAATCTTGTATCCCCTCCCTGTGACAGTCTCATCTCTCCTCGAGGATCCTCAGTTGCTGCTGGGTGTCGAAGCTGAGCGATGGCATGCTACGTCACATTTGGTTCAGTATCATCTTGCATGGCCAATGACACATTGTAAAGCATTGAATGAGCAAAGTTACATTCTGGTCTACCCCAGGAATGCCTTTAACACGCCATGATCTCATGGCCAGAGCATAACTACATAACCTTGCTGAATGCATACTACCCGCTACGATAGCGCGGCATCACGTCGGACGAACCCCCGGGGGCCCCTCTGGTGTCGGCACGGCATGCTTTAGTCACCTCATTTCTCTCATCTTCTCGCTTAGTCACCTCATCTTCTCTCATCTTCTCGCTTCTTCCCGCTCGATCAATATAAAGCTAGTCCCTGAGAATCGGCAGAACAAGCAAGGCTAGGCTGGCACCGTATCTCGCCCTGACTTGCATTGCGCAGGCTTGAAGGCTGCACTCGCCATCCACTCGGTGTTGAGTCGGTCGAGTTGATGATGGCCACCTTGACTGGCGATGAAACAGTTTCTCCTTCAATTACCCGCCTTTTGCTGCTCTTCGCTATCTTTGTTCAGACTATGGCGCTGGATCACACTCATGTAAACAATCTCAGCTCTAAAGACATCTGCGCCACCACGAGCTACTTCAATTCGTTTGGTTATTTTGTACCCACAGGAACCTCGCAGTTCGTCCAGCGAGAGGTCCCAGCTCACAATAGTGGTAGGGATTGATCCAGCGTGAGCATCAATGTCATGCTGCTCGTGAAATGACGAGCAACCTCTACTGTCTCTATCAGGTCCCCGGACTTGACTCATGCATGTTTTGTCAGGGTCAGATGCACACTGTCGACCCTGTATAGCTAATTGCAGATGTGGACGAATACAGTTCGGTGGATCAGGTGCGCGTCGAGATGTGGGTGCTTGCGGCTGGCCAATCTTGCGCCGATGCGAGCGGTGTACATAACACCATCCGCATTGATTCTGACGACAGCGTCACCGCACAAGACAACGCTGACGGGCAGGGCGTCGATGTCTTCAATGCTGGGAACAACAACCAGCTCCAAGGACTTGCCTTCACCATTTACAACGGTACGGGGTGCTATGCTGTCTTGACCGCACGTGTTGCACGCGCTCGTCTCGACAATAGCTGAATAGCTGCCAAATTAGGACGGCTCCGTCGTCAATCATGCGACAATGCACAAATGTCATGTCATGTCATTTCATTTCATTTTGTAACTTACAGTCTGGGGTGTGAAACACTTGTGACTCATCAGACATCCTGGCTTGAAAGCACAGGTGTATGTGGTGTCTAACATGTTCTCAGAGCATAAAGCTATGTATATGGCCAGCCTCCCGCTGAAATGAAATACTGTGAGCCAGTCTGCAGCCATTGACAAGGTTTAATAAATTATTAAATTTTGTCAAGGGAATATCTGATGGGATAGTGCTTGAGGCATCATGTTTGCATGCTCACACCTGCACTTGCAGGCGTCTGCAATATGTCCCAGTATCAGCTTGCCGTACATTGGATTTCAGTGAGGGTTGCGCCTGTCTGCCAGCATACATGTGTTTGTGATCATGAGCTGTTCTGATGCGTGCAGCACCGACCTTTGCATCAGCTGCGCCCTCAGACACATTACCGGACACAGCCCGATTAGCCACATTGCAAGACGCAACAAATCCACATCTGAACCTTGGCTCAGTACTTGCTGCGGATGCGGTGGCACTGTTGGTTGATGGCTGGGTCACAGGCTCCAATGGGAACTTTGCTTCAGGGTAGGCGCTCGTGAACATGACAGTTCACCCTGGCAAGCCACGATTGTCCATGTTTATCCAGCTCACATGAGCAGTAAGAGTTGCTGCTGTGCGCTTTGATGCTCATCCTGCTGGCCTGAAATTTTTGTAGTCTATGTTGATTGCACATGGGGTCACTGTTCCTGTGTGCCAGGCCTGGAAACAACCTGCAATGCTATGCTGTGTTGTAAGTAGACGCGCTAACACTTGCGCATGTCTCACAATGTGTACCTGCAGTGTGACTCAGTTGCTGGGTGAGTAGGCTACTCACCCAGCAGCTACCATTGTCCAGCTACTAATTGAACCACTGTTGTACTGCAGCACGAATGATAGGACTGACCTCAACGCAAAGCTCGGGATTCTTGACATGGCTCAGCCAGGTTTGCCACCTCTGCATTGTGCTGCATTGTCTTTGTGAAGATGGGCAGTTGCTTCAGCTTTTGCATATGCCGGCCACATGAATGCTGAATTGAGATGCAGCTCTTGCCAAAAGTTGCATGCTGCACACATTGTTGACATACTGAATAGCGTCATGCATGCACATTACCAAGTGTCAGTCTGTGAGCATGTGCAACCGTG